>Ga0209488_10004112_pt1 | contig 11486 bp, 11 predicted proteins | sample Rivendell_Oct201_8_FD_188349 | JGI IMG/M metagenome (GOLD analysis project Ga0209488, IMG submission 188349) | Vadose zone soil microbial communities from the Eel River Critical Zone Observatory, Northern California, USA -... | ecosystem: Environmental > Terrestrial > Soil > Vadose zone >... | reverse complement strand
CGGCGCGCCGCCATCAATGCCGCCTCGTTGACCAGATTGGCAAGATCGGCGCCCGAAAAGCCCGGCGTGCCGCGGGCGATGATCTTCGGATCGACATCCGAAGCGAGCGGCACCTTGCGCATGTGCACTTTCAGGATCTTCTCTCGGCCGGCAACGTCCGGGTTCGGCACGACGACTTGGCGATCGAAGCGGCCCGGGCGCAACAGCGCGGGGTCGAGCACGTCCGGCCGGTTGGTCGCGGCGATCAGGATGACGCCTTCATTGGCCTCGAACCCGTCCATCTCGACGAGCAGCTGGTTCAGGGTTTGCTCACGCTCGTCATTGCCGCCGCCCAGCCCCGCGCCGCGATGCCGGCCGACGGCGTCGATCTCGTCGATAAAGATGATGCAGGGCGCGTTCTTCTTGCCCTGTTCGAACATGTCGCGCACGCGGCTGGCGCCGACGCCGACAAACATCTCGACAAAGTCTGAGCCGGAAATCGTGAAGAACGGCACGTTGGCTTCGCCCGCGATCGCGCGCGCGAGCAACGTCTTGCCGGTGCCGGGCGGGCCAACCAGCAACACGCCTTTCGGGATCTTGCCGCCGAGCCGCTGGAATTTCTGCGGGTCCTTCAGGTACTCGACGATCTCCTCAAGCTCCTGCTTGGCCTCGTCGATGCCGGCGACATCCTCGAACGTGATGCGCCCGACCTTTTCGGTCAAAAGCCGCGCCCGGCTCTTGCCAAAGCCCATCGCGCGACCGCCGCCGCCCTGCATCTGGCGCATGAAGAAGATCCAGACGCCGATCAGCAGCAGCATCGGGAACCACGACACCAGGATGCCAAACAACGAGGGCACATTCTCGTCGAGCGGCGCGGCGGTGATGCGGACGCCCTTCTCGATCAAGCGGCCGACCAGCCCCGGGTCCTTTGGGGAATAGGTCGTAAAGGCGCGGCCATCGGTGAAATGGCCGTTGATGTTGTCGCCTTGGATCGTGACGTCGGTGACCTGGCCGCGATTGACGTCCGCCACAAAATCGGAGAAGGCGAGCGTCGATTGCGGGCCGCGGCTCGATGAGGTCTGAAACAGATTAAAAAGTGCGACGAGAAGCAGGCCGATGACGATCCAGAGGGCGAGATTTTTACCGAAATTATTCACCGCCAGGGCCTTTCCCTACCGCCTCGGGGCACGCGCCCCGATCACCCGCCTCGCCGGGCTCTGCGCCAGCAAAACATAGGATGCGCCGGCAATTAAACAACTGTAAAGCCCGCATGCGACAGCCGATTTACCGGATGGAACGCGATCCGCGGCAGGTCGGTTGCCCCGGCTCGGAAATAGCCGAGATGCGGGACCGCGATCAGGCCGGTTTCGTCCCATAGGGCGGGCAGCACGGGATGCGCAAGGCGCGGCAGCCCGCCATCATCTCGGTCGACAACCCGGCGCATTCCGGACTGGCCGAGATAGCCGAGCATCGGTTTCGAGGCTCCGTGTGGCGGCGCTGTCACACCGAAGCGGCGATCCCAGAAGAGCTCGGTCCCGGGGATGAGGCGGACGGGCGGTGCGGCGCGCGATAATTCGCGAATAACGAGGAGCCGCCCGCGCCATGGAATGAAACGGCAGCCGCCAAGCGTACGGGCGCGCTCCGCGCATTCCAGGAGCGCGGCGCGCAGGTGCGAGACGCGCTCCCGCCGCAGCGGATAAGCGGCGCCGCCGATGCAGAGGGCGACGCGGCCGAGCAGCCGGTCGCCAAGCTCCGCCTCGGCATGCTCGAGAGCCAAGGAATCGATGATGGCAAAGCCGGCCGGATGCAGAGTTACTGCGCTGCCCAGCAACCGGTCCAGTTGCCGCTCGCGCGCGATGCGCTGCCGGCCATAGTCCCGCAGTTCCGCGCTCAGCCGCTCGACATCCCCCATGGCGGTGTCGCGCCGGAGCCGGGCGCGCTCGAAGACCGGGTTGCGGTTGCTTGGGTCGGACAGGAAGGGCTGGCGCTCGGTCTCGAGCAGCGCGGTGAGGCGGGCCTTCGGCACCGCGAGCAAGGGCCGCACCAGGCGCACGCCTGCCAGTTCGCGGAGGGCGGACATGCCGGCCAGTCCGTCGATGCCGCTGCCGGCCCGCTTGCGGATCAGGTAGGTCTCGGCCTGGTCCTCGCGGTGATGCGCCGTCAGAAGATGGAGGCAGCCCTGGGCGCGGCACCACTCCGCGAGCAAACCGTAGCGCGCCGCGCGCGCTGCTTCCTGGATGCCGGTCGCGGGCTTCGGGCCGGACCACGCCAGCACATGATGTTCGATGCCGCGCGCGGCCATCCAGCCGGCCACCGCCTGCGCCTCTCCCGCGCTTTCGGGCCGCAGGCCGTGATCGACGGTCAGAGCCGCCAATCGGCCGCCGCGCTCGCGCATCCAGCGATCGGCCAGGATCGTCAGTGCGAGACTGTCGGGACCGCCCGACACCGCGGCGGCGACAAACGGACGCGCCTCGAAGCCGCCGATTGCGTCGAACGCCGCGGCCAGCTCCGCCAAGCTCAGGGGCGCCGCCGATCTCGAGATGGGGTCGAGCCGGGTCAGCAGCCGAGACGCTTCTTCTCTGTCGAGGCGCGTTCCTTGATTGCAGCGCCCGGCGCCGGGAAATCATGGTCGAGCTGGGTCAGCGCGATGCAGGCATTCTGCTTCTGATTGGCTCGGGCCAACGCCATGCCGAGCTTCAACAATTCGTCGGCCGCCTTGGAGCTTTTCGGATAGCGCTTATAGCCCTCGGCGAAGGCGCTCGCCGCTTCGGCATAGCGCCCGCGCGTGTAATAGGTCTCACCGAGCCAGTATTGCGCATTCCCGGCCATCGGGTCGTTCGGGTGCTGCTCGACAAAGGACTTCAGGGCCGTTTCCGCGGCGGGGTAATCGGCCTGCTTCAGGAGGCCGAAGGCATGATTGTACTGCTCGCTGGTCGAGCCGCTCGGCATGGGACGGGCGGTTGATGGCGGAGCCGCCGCGGCAAGCTCCGGTCCGGCGCCAGGGACGCCCGGCGGGGTCAGCGTGCCGGCGACCTGGCTCGGTCCGCCGCGCGGCGGGGTCAGCGCCATCGGCGGGGCGAGCGGTCCCGCATCGGGCGGCCCCGGCGGCATCAACGGGCCGCCAGCGAGAGCGCCGGGATCCGGCAATTCGCGGCCGGGACCTGTGGAGCCGCGCGGCCGTGGCAGCGGGGGAGGCGGCCCCCCGGCGGCGTAACCGCCCGATCCCGGCGGCATTTGACCCAACCGCGTCTCCGGGTCGCCATTGACCTGCTCGAGACGCTGACGCAGGCGATCGAGCTGATTCATGAACTCCTCGACCCGGCCGGTCAGCTCACGCATCTGCGTTTCGATGCGGTCCATGCGGAGTTCGGCATTCATTGCAATGCCGGAGTCGCCGCCCGGCACGGGCGCCGGCCCGCCGCGATAGACCTGCCGCTGCAACATGTTGAGGTCGCGCTCCAGCCGGTCGAGGCGATCGTAGGTCGAGCGATCCTGGCTATGCGCCGGTATCGGCAGGGCGGCGGCGATGCCGAGCGCCACACCGAAACACGCACACGGCAATAGCGAATGCCGGAACATCAACAGAAGCCTCGTCAACGAGCGGGTAAGCCGGCGGGCAGCAATCGTCTAGCATTCGCGCGGCAGCCCGCAGCCGCGCGGCCAGCTAGTAGGATCGGTTTTGGGCAAAAAGAGGGCGCCCATGCCCCACCGCCAGTCGAAACTGGGTTAACGCGCCCCGCTAACCCAGGCTCAATTGACCGTCGTGACGCCACGCCGGTTCTGGGCATAGGACGAGTCGTCGGAGTGCGGGATCTCAGGCCGCTCCTTGCCGTAGCTGATCGTCTGAATGCGGCCGGCCGGGATGCCGAGCGCGACCAGCACGTTCTTTACGGCCTGGGCGCGGCGCTCGCCGAGCGCGAGGTTGTACTCGCGCGTGCCGCGCTCGTCGCAATGCCCCTCGATCGTCACGGCGATGTTCGGATAACGGCGCAGCCATTCGGCCTGCTTCTGCAAGGTCTGCTGACCTTCGGGCTTGATGTCGGTCTGGTCGTAATCGAAGAACACGCGATCGCCGGCGGTGGCCGCGAGATCCTGCTGGGAACCCGGTCCGAACCGCGAGCTGCCGATCCCGCCCGGGCCCATCGGCCCGCCCGGCCCGGGCGGCGGTTCGGGTGCGTGACTGCAGGCGCCGAGCAGCGCGAGCGCGCCGGCGACAGCGACAGCGACAAAACGTGCAAGCATCGATGAACCCCCCTCTCGATGGATGGTCTCGCTCAGATGGAATTCTGCGGATCTGCGGCGGCCCTAGCGGAGCAAGGGCGACCAGGCCGGGTCCGAAGCATCGCCCGGCGTATTGACCTCGCGTTGGTTGCCGCCCGTCAGGTCGATCGTGAAGAGCCGCGACGAGGCGGCCCGTCCGCCGCCGGAACGGCCACCGCGGAAATACATCAGGACGCGCCCGTTCGGCGCCCAGGTCGGCCCCTCGACGAGAAAATCCTCGGTCAGGAGCCGCTCGCCGGAGCCGTCCGGCCGCATGACGCCGATATAGAACGAGCCGCCGTCGATCTTGGTGAAAGCGATCAAATCGCCGCGGGGCGACCAGACCGGTGTGCCGTATTTGCCCGCCCCGAAGCTGATGCGCTTGGCCTCGCCGCCGCTCGCATTCATGACATAGAGCTGCTGCGAGCCGCCGCGGTCGGAGTTGAACACGATCCTGCTGCCATCGGGCGAGTAAGAAGGCGTCGTGTCGATCGCGTTGCCATCGGTCAGGCGCAGGGGCTGCCGCGTCCGCAGGTCGAGCGCGTAGATGTTGCTGGCGCCGTTCTGGGTGCGGCTGAAGACGATGCGGTTGCCTTCGGGCGAGAAGCGCGGTGCGAAGGTCATGCCGGGGAAGTCGCCGAGCGCTTCCTGCTGGCCGCTGTCGATGTTGCGCAGATAGACGCGCGGCGTGCCGCCGGCATAGGAGAGATAGGTGATTTCCTGCGCTGAGGGCGAGAAGCGCGGCGTCAGGACGAGGGCGCGCCCGTCGGTCAGATATTGGTGGTTGGCGCCATCCTGATCCATCAGCGCGAGGCGCTTTTCGCGCCGCTCGGCCGGGCCGGATTCGGCGATGTAGACGATGCGGGTATCGAAATAGCCGTCCTCGCCGGTGATCCGCTTATAGATCTCGTCGGCGATGATGTGCGCGATCCGCCGCCAATTCTGTCGCGTGGTCGTGTAGGCAAAGCCGGCAAGCTGCTGCTCGGCGCCAACGTCCCACAACCGGAACTCGACGCGGTAGCGGCCGTCGCCCTGTCCCTGCATCGAGCCCGTGACCAAAGCCTGGGCATTGATCTGGCGCCAGTCGGCGAAGCGCGGTCCTTCGCCCGCAGAGACGTTCTGGATAAAGCTCTGCGGATCGAGCGGACGGAACAGACCGGAGCGCTCGAGATCGGCCGACACGACCTGCGCGATATCGCGCCCCGCTTTCGACTCGTCGGCGCCACCGCCGGCAAAAGGCGGGATCGCGATCGGCATCGGCTCGACCTTGCCGCGCGTGACGTCGAGGCGGAGCTGGGCAAACGCCGGCGAGGCCGCGAGCAGCAGGGCGAGGGTGACCATCGCCATGCGAGCGGCGCCGACCATACGAGAGCTTCGCGTCATAAAAGATCCTTCGGGCTGAAACTGACGACGAGATCCTTCCAGAGCTCGTATTTCCCGGCCGGGACGCGAAGGGGGGTGCATTCCGGGGCGAAGAAGGCGCGGCGCGCGCTTTCGGCGGCGGCACGGAAGATCGGATCAGGCCGCCCGTCGTCCACAATCTTCGCCTGATGCGCGACGCCGTCCGGCCCGACTGCGACGCGGATCTCGATGACAAGATCCTTGGCGTCGCGCGCGCCGATCGGCACGTTCCAGCAGTGGTAGAGCTGCTCGCGCAAGAGGTCCATCTCGTTCGCCGTGAGCTGGGCGCCGAGCGGCGCCTTTGGCTGCGAAGAGGGCGCCGCGGCGGCGGTCATCCGGTGCGGCTTCGGCGGAGCGTCATCGGCTTCGGCGACCTGCTCGCGCGTCAAATTCTTCAGCAATGAATCGAAGGCAGCGGGCGACGGCTTCTTGCTGTCCGGTGTCTCTGGTTTCCTTGCCTGGACCATCTCTGGCTTCTGCGCTTGCAGGTTCTTCAGCATCTTTTCGAAGGCCGCCGGGTCGCTCTTCTTGGGTTCGGCGCGCGGCATGTGATGCACGACCCGCTGCGGCTCGGCCTTCGGCTTTGGCTCGGGCGGCGGTGGCGTCGGAACCTGGGCCTCGACCGGCTTTGGCGGCGGCGGGGGCGGTGTCGGCTTGGCCTCCGGCTTCGGCTGCGGAGGCGTCGGGGGCGGCGGCGCTGCGGCCGAGGGTGGCGGCGCGGGGACGGGCGGCTCGGGCTTCGGCTCCGGTTTTGGCGCTGGTGGCGCGATCGCAGCCTCGGGCTTGGCGTCTGGCTTCGGCCGGAACGGGTTGAGCTGGGTGGCGCGGGTCTCCGGCGCGATCGTCACGAGATCGACGGCGATCGGCATGTCCTCGGGCGGCTTGTGCCGGAACAGGTTCGGCAGGCCCAGCAGGATCAGCGCGAAGAGACCGATATGCAGGCCTGCCGACAGCGCGATGCTGCTCCGCGGCATCCGCTCCGAGGCCGACGATGTCTCAGGCTTTGCCGCAGGCGGCGGCACGCTGTGCTCGGCCGTGATCGCGCTCATCCCCGCCATCCGCCCCGCTTCAGCGCCGGGTAGCGCTGCCCGGCCGGGTAGACGCCGTCGCAGGCCGCCCCTTCGGCGCCTCGGCGACGAGGGAGACCTTGCGGAACCCGGCCGAGCTGACGAGGCTCATCACCTCGAGCACGCGGCCGTAATTGATGTCCTTGTCGCCGCGCACATAGATGACCGCGTCGGGATTGGCCCCGGTGATCGCTTGGAGTTTCGGCACCAGCGCGTCGGTCTCGATCGTGGTCTCCTGCACGTAGATGACGCCCTCGCGGTTGAGGGTGATGACGAGCGGCTCCTTCGGCTCGTTGATCGCTGGCGCCTGTGTCTGCGGCAGATCGACCGGCACGCCCACCGTCAACAGCGGCGCCGTCACCATAAAGATGACCAGCAGCACCAGCATGACGTCGACGAGCGGCGTCACGTTGATCTCCGACATCGGGCGGTGGCGGTTGCGGCCGCTCCGGCCGCTGGTCCGGACGGCGCCGCTGTAGACGGGGGAGGCCATTCTTAGGGCCTCTCGTCGAGCTGACGCGACAGGATCGCGCTGAATTCCGAGGCGAAAGCCTCGAGACGGCCGGAATAACGGCCGAAATCGCTCGACAATTTGTTGTAGGCGACGACCGCCGGGATCGCCGCGACGAGGCCGAGCGCGGTCGCGAACAGCGACTCGGCGATGCCGGGCGCGACGACGGCGAGACTGGTATTTTTCGCGGCGGCGATCGATTGGAAGCTGTCCATAATGCCCCAGACCGTGCCGAACAGGCCGACAAAGGGGGCGGTCGCGCCCACCGTCGCGAGGAACGGCATAAAGCGCTCGACCCGCTCCATCTCGCGCCCGAGCGTCACATTCATGACGCGTTCGATACGCTGCTGCAGGCTGGCGCGCATCGTCGCCGTGCCGAGAAGACCCTTGGCGGCACTGCGCCGCCATTCGCGCATCGCCGCGGCGAAAACCGAGCTCATCGGGTCGTGCGGGCGCTGGCCGACGCGATCGAACAGATCGTCGAGCGAGCCGCCCGACCAGAACGTCTCCTCGAAGCTCGTCGCGGCGTGCTGGAGCCGGCGTATCCGCAGGCTCTTGTCGAAAATGATCGCCCATGACCAGAACGAGGCGGCAAGCAAGAGCAGCAGGACGAGCTTGACGATGCTGTCGGACTGCAGGAACAGCTCGAAGACGGAGAGGTGCTGGGTCACGGTCCCGGGAAGTGCGGTGGCATCTAAGGGTTGCATTGATGGCAGCCTTTTATGGCGTCATTTGGACAATCGAAGGCTTTATGAGGGCAGCTTGATGAGCGCGCCGCGCAATCCGGCGGGCACGCGCCGCGGCCGGCCGTCGCGCCCGACGCAGGCGACCAGCATGTCGATCTGGACGAGGATGTCCTCGTCGCGCCGGATCTGCTGATCGAGCAGCAGCGTTGCTCCCCCGATCTCCACGACCCGTGTATCCACGGTCAGGGCATCGTCGAGCCGCGCCGGGGCCCGGTAATCGATGGAGCAGCGCCGGACCGTGAACAGCGTCCCGATTTCCTTGGCGATTTCGCTATGGGCGAAACCGAGCTCGCGCATCATCTCGGTGCGGCCGCGCTCGGCGAATTTGAGATAGTTGGCGTAGTAGACGATGCCGGCTGCGTCGGTGTCCTCGTAATAGACGCGCAGCTTCACGGTGTGCACCGCGCCCGAAGCCGAGCTAGGCCGGGTCACAGCACATCCTTTTCGTCCGGCTCCAGCCTCAGAAGGTCGAGCTGGCCGGGGAGACCCGCCGGTACCGCCAAATCGAGATGCCGGTAGGCGATCTCGGTCAGCATGCGGCCGCGCGGGGTGCGCTGCAGGAAGCCCTGCTGCAACAGATAGGGCTCGATGACCTCTTCGAGGACGTCGCGTTGATCGCCGAGCGCCGCCGCCATCGTCTCGACGCCGACCGGGCCGCCGCCGTAATGCTCGGCGATCGCGCACAGGTAGCGGCGGTCCATCGCATCGAGGCCGCGATGATCGACTTCGAGGCGTAACAGCGCCTTGTCGGCGGTCGCAGCATCCACACTCGCCCAGCCGCCGACCGCCGCGAAATCGCGGATGCGGCGCAATAAACGCATCGCGACGCGCGGGGTGCCGCGGGCACGGCGGGCGATCTCGGCGGCGCCGTCCGGGGTCAGGTCGAGCGCGAGGAGGCGGGCGCCGCGCGTCAGGATCTTGGCCAATTCGCCTGGCTCGTAGAACAACAGGCGCAGCGGGATACCGAAGCGCTCGCGCAAGGGCCGGGTGATCAGTCCCGAGCGGGTCGTCGCGCCGACCAGCGTAAAGGGCGGCAGGTCGATGCGGATCGAACGCGCGCCGGGGCCCTCGCCGATGATCAGGTCGAGCTGAAAATCCTCCATCGCTGGGTAGAGGATTTCCTCGACCGCCGGCGCCAGACGGTGGATCTCGTCGATAAACAGGATGTCGCGCGGCTGGAGGTTGGTCAGCACCGCGGCGAGATCTCCGGCGCGCTGAATGACCGGGCCGGAGGTCGCGCGGAAGCCGACCGCCAATTCGCGGGCGACGATCTGCGCCAAGGTGGTCTTGCCGAGCCCGGGCGGACCGAAGAACAGCACGTGATCGAGCGCCTCGCGGCGGCTGCGCGCGGCGTCGATGAAGACGCGCAGATTGTCGCGCAGCTGGCGCTGACCGACGAACTCCTCGAGCGTCGCCGGCCGGATCGAGGCTTCCGGCGCATCCTGCTCGGCGCGCTCGGCGGCGATGATTCGAGCTGCCGCGTCGCTCATCGCGCGGTCCCTTGCGTCGCGGGCTGCCCGAGTTCTTGCAGCCCGGCGCGGATCAGCGCGTCGAGCGCCGCTTTATCGCCGAGCTTGCGTGCCGCCGTCGCGACCGCGCCGAACGCCTCGGCGCGGCGATAACCGAGATTGACGAGCGCGGAGACCGCATCGGCCGTGGCGCCTGTCCCGCTGCCGTTCCCGGACGCCGGGATCGCGGCGACCGGCATCGGCGCGGCGGTCGCGAGCCCGCCGATCTTGTCGCGCAGCTCGTTGGCGATCCGGGCGGCGAGCCGCGGTCCGACGCCGTCGGCGCGCGCCAGAGTTGCCTTGTCCTGCGACAAGATCGCCAATGCCAGCTGATCGGGCGATACCGCCGACAGCAGTGCCAAGGCCAGCCGCGCGCCGACGCCTTGGACCGTTGTCAGCAGGCGAAACCAGTCGCGCTCGACGGCATCGATAAAGCCGTAAAGATGGATGTGGTCTTCGCGGACATGCGTCTCGATCAGGAGCCGCGCCGGGCCGCCGGGCGGCGGCAACTGCGTGGTCGTGCGGGTCGAGCAGAAAACGAGATAGCCGACGCCGCCGACATCGATCACGGCGCCGTCCGATGTGACCTGGTCGAGGAGGCCGGCGAGCTTGGCGATCATCGGCGGGTTGACTCCTGAGCTGGGGACACCCGAACCGGCTGCCAAATCCGCGCGGTGCCGGCGTGATGTGCGTGACAGATCGCGACGGCGAGTGCATCGGCTGCATCAGGCGTGGCGACCGCGCAACCTGGCAACAGGCGGCGCACCATCAACTGGACCTGCGCCTTCTCGGCATGGCCGGCGCCGACTACCGACTTCTTGACGAGGTTCGCGGAATATTCGGCGACCGGCAGGCCGCGCTCGGCCGGTGCGAGCAGCACGACACCGCGCGCGACTCCGAGCTTCAGCGTCGAGGCGGCGTTCTTGTTGACGAAGGTCTCCTCGACCGCCGCCTCGTCCGGGCGGAAGCGCTCGATGATGTTGATCAACTGGCGGAACAGCGCCACGAGCCGATCGGCCAACGGCAGATCGGTCGGGGCATGCACCACTCCGTCGGCGACATAGGAAAGCCGATTGCCGGCCACGTCGATGACCCCCCACCCCGTATGGCGCAGCCCGGGATCGAGCCCCAGGACCCGCATCGCGCTCCCCCCCACATTCGGCGTCATTCCCGCACCAGCGAGAACCGAGGGCTCACATCCCCACTGCAAACCCTGGCCCCGCGCTTCCGCGGGGGCGACGAACTCGATACGCCCCGATCAGGCGCTCAGCCGCTCCAGCACATCCTCGCCGGCCTCAAAATTCGCGTAGACGTTCTGGACATCGTCGCTGTCTTCGAGCGTCTCAAGCAGCTTGAGCAGCCCTCGCGTCGTCTCCTCGTCGACCGGCGTCGCCGTCTTCGGGCGCCACCCGAGTCGCGCCGATAGCGCCGGCCCGAACTGCTTTTCGAGCGCGTCGCGCACCGCGTTGAAATCGTCTGGCGCCGAGATCACGACATGGCCCTCCGAGTCGCTCTCGACATCGCTGGCGCCGGCCTCGATCGCCGCTTCGAGCATCTCATCGGCGCTGCCGACGCCCGCCGGGTAGGCGATCTCGCCGACATGATCGAACAGAAAACCGACGCTGTTGGTCTCGCCGAGAGCGCCGCCGGCCTTTGTAAAGGCGGCGCGCACCTCGCTGGCGGTGCGGTTGCGGTTATCGGTCAGGGCCTCGACGATGACCGCGACGCCGCCCGGCCCGTAACCCTCGTACCGCACCTCTTCATAAGCCTCGCCGCCCTCGCCGCCGGCGCCGCGCTTGACAGCCCGCTCGACCGTGTCCTTTGGCATGTTGGCCTGCCGCGCCGCGAGCACCGCTGCGCGCAGCCGCGGATTGGCGTTCGGATCGGGCAGCCCGGTGCGCGCCGCCGTCGTCAGTTCCCGGATGATCTTGGTGAAGACCTTGGCGCGCTTTTTGTCCTGCGCGCCCTTCCGGTACATGATGTTTTTGAATTGCGAATGGCCGGCCATTTCCGC
>Ga0209488_10004109_pt1 | contig 11487 bp, 12 predicted proteins | sample Rivendell_Oct201_8_FD_188349 | JGI IMG/M metagenome (GOLD analysis project Ga0209488, IMG submission 188349) | Vadose zone soil microbial communities from the Eel River Critical Zone Observatory, Northern California, USA -... | ecosystem: Environmental > Terrestrial > Soil > Vadose zone >... | reverse complement strand
CGCCTGCTCGTTCGCGCCGCCGAGGCGCTGGAAAGCCCGCCCGAAGAGGAGCCGCCCGCTCGCGAGAGCTGAGCCCCTGCGGTAATTCTGGCTCGCCGCTCGCTGCTCAGTGGGCTTGGCGCAGTGCCGATACCGCGGCGATAAACGCATTCCAGCGCTCGCGATCGGGATCGGCCTTGCCCATCGGGACGATGATCTTCTGCACGCGCGCTGTGGCCGCATCGAGCGCGGGGTCGAGCTTGCAGCCCGCCGCGGTGAAGTACTTCATGTTGGGCAGCTGGTCCTCGAGGTAGGTGCCGACAAGCTGGTTCAACTCGTCCCAGTTGGCTCTTTTGATCAGTGCGCCGTTCAATGCGCTGCATAATTCCGGCGTCGCGGCGACATCGAGACGCCACAGCTCCCGCATCTCGAACAGCGGAGCTTTTTCCTCCTGAAGCAGCGTGACGGCCGCTTCCTGGCGGGTCGCCGACCGGCGCGCCTGGGCAACCGCCTTCTCGTGCTCGGGCTCGGGAAGGTTTGCGTTGAGGTAGTCGAGATAATCGGCGAACGGCGATTCCGGGGTGAGGCTGGCGAATTTCCCCCGCTGCGCGCGTTCGCGCCGCGCCCGCTCGGCGGCGAGCTGCGCGGCGATCGCCTCGTTTTTTCTCGCATCCGCCGCGGCGCGCGCCGGCATTTGCAGCCGATCGAGAATGTTGAGCGGGATTGTCGCCGCGCAGACGATCACGACCGTGGCGAGCCCAGCGATGCTGGCGCGTTTGACCGTAACCAGCGGGCGCAGCCGCGGGCTGCGCAACCAGATCGCCCAGAGGGCGATCAGCGGCGGCAGCAATGCCGGAACCAGGATCGACCACCCGCCGGGAAGATCGAAACTCGCAGCGCCGGCGACGAATGCCGCAATCGCCGAAATTGGGAAGAGAATGCCCGTGGCGATGGCCGCCCAGCGTGGCACCCCGGTCCTGACGGCGCTCCGTAACAGGATGCCGATGACGATCCACAGCAACACCCCGAAAAGGATCGCGTAAAGCTGGGCAAGCGACTGGTCGAGCCTGTCTTCGGGGCCGTATTGCGACGGGTCGCCCCCGGGCGGGCCGTAGACCAGGCTGACGATCAGCAAACCGTAGGGAATGCACCCGGCGACAGCGAGGGCGATTGCGCCCGCCGGCGATGATTGCGCGGGGAGCGTGGGGCTCGACACCCGGCCGACCCGGCCTTACTCCATCGGCAATCCGGCGTGCGTGTTGCGCGAGTCGAGCGAGGTAAAGCCGCCGGCAAGCGACGGCATCGCCACTTCGGCGATCGTCTCTGGGGTCCAGCCGCCATTGCGATGCACCATGCGCACCGGCCGCATATGGCCGTAGAGCGACAATTCGCCGGCACGCTGGTGGAACACCTGGCCGTTGACGTAACTCGCCTGCTCGGAGGCGAGAAAGACGCATAAGGGCGCGATCGCGTCGGCCCGGCTCCGCCGCAGCCGCTCTTCCCGCACGGCCGCCACGGCCGGGTCTTTCGGAGTCGGCACCGAGCGCGTCATGCGGGTGTCGGCCGAGGGCGCGATGACATTGGCCGTGATGCCCTTCGACTGGTTTTCCATCGCGATGATCCGCGCCATCGCGACGATCCCCATCTTGGCCGTGCCGTAATTGACCTGACCGACATTGCCGAGCAGCCCGGAGGTCGACGAGACGAGGACCATGCGGCCGTAATTCTGCTCGCGGAACAGGTTGATGGCCGCGCGGTTGACGTTGAAATGCCCGGTCAGGTGGACATCGATGACCGCCTGCCAGTCCTCCGGGAACATGTTGTGGAACATCTTGTCGCGCAGGATGCCGGCGGCGTTGAACACGATGTGCAGCCCGCCGAACGTGTCGCGCGCCTGCTGCACCATCTGCAGGCAATCGTCGAATTTCGCGACCGAGCCGAAATTGGCCACCGCCTCGCCGCCGGCCGCCTTGATCTCGTCGGCTGTCGCCTGCGCCGGCCGGGTGTCGCCGCCTTCGCCGGCGCCGCCGACGCCGGGATCGACGACGACGATCCGCGCGCCTTCCTTGGCCATCAGCTTGGCGACTTCGGCGCCGACCCCGCGCGCCGCCCCGGTGCAGATCGCGACCCGTCCCTCCAGCATGCCCATCCCGACGCCCTTTCGTGGATCCTTCAGCGCCGCAGTTGACCCGCCGCGCGCCGGCTTTGTCAATTCGCCCCAAGCCGCCGGCCCTGGACTAGGCCCGCGGGTCCACGTCAGTGTCCAGGAGCAGCTGCCTGACCCCGTGAAGATCGGTGATGACGGCGACGCAAAGGCCCCGAATATCCTCGCTCGCCGGCAGCAGGTCCGGCACCATGACCGTCATCATGCCCGCCGCGCATGCCGAGCGGACGCCGTTGTGGGAATCCTCCAAGGCCAGACATAGCCGAGGGTCCACACCGAGCCGGTCGGCCGCCTTGAGAAACGGGTCCGGAGCAGGTTTGCCGTCTGCATAATCGCCGTGTCCCACAATCGCATGAAAGCGCTCGGCCAGACCATGCGCGCTCAGGTGATGCTGCACGGTGCGGTGCGCCGAGGAGGTGGCGATCGCGCGCGGTAACCCGAGCTCGTCAAGCGTATCGAGCAATTCGACCGCGCCCGGCTTCAGCGCGAGGCGAGTCTCCGCCAAAACCCAGAAATGCTCTGCCCAGGCGGTCAAAAATTCATCGATCGGAAATGCCTCGCCGAAATGATCCAGCAACAGGCCGCGGACGTGGTGATGGGGAAGACCGATCGTGCGGACGAAGATGCCGGAACTGGCATCATAACCCCGCGCGGCCGCCGCCATTGCGACCGCTTCCTGATAGAGCGCTTCGGTGTCGAAAAGCAGCCCGTCCATGTCGAAGATGACCGCGGCCGGGCGGCGGGGAAGCTTCATCCGCTCGCGGCTAACCCGACCGGGCCGAGGCGGCGGCGCGCAGATCGAAGCCGTCGTCCGCGGCCTGCTCCGGCGTCACTTGGCGGCCGGCCGCCAACAGCCGGCGGGCATGCGCGTGGTCGGCCGGACGATTCACCGACTCGACGCCGAGCAGCTTTCCGTCGCGATAGCAGAACACTGAGAACTCGCCACTCTCGACCGAGCCGCGCAGCACGGTGTGGTCGTGCCCGGCGGTGAGGCCAGCGATCTGTAGCCGAAGCTCGCCCTGCTCGCTCCAGAACCACGGCAACGCGGCATACGGGTGCGGCTTCCCGAGGAGGCGGTCGGCGACGGTGCGCGCGTGGTCGGCGGCGTTCTGCACCGCTTCGAGCCGGGTCATGGCGCCGCCCGCATGCATCGATGGATAGGCGCAACAATCGCCGATCGCCGAGATCGCCGGGTCGCTCGTTAGCAGCTGCGCGTCGACGACGATGCCGTTCTGCACCGCGAGGCCGGCGTCGGCGGCCAGCTCGCCATTCGGCACGACCCCGATGCTGACCAGGACGAGATCGGCCGGGAGCTGTCCTCCATCGGCGAGCTCGATATGGTCAACCTTGCCGTTTCGCCCCACGATGCGCACCGCCTGCGCGCCAAAACTGAACTCGACCCCCTTGCTTCGGTGCGCGGCGGCGAAGAATTCCGAGGTCGGCGGGCACACGACCCGCCCCATGACCCGGTCGGTCAGTTCCAGGATCCGGACGGGCTTCCCCTTGCCGCGCGCGATCGCGGCGAATTCGAGCCCGATAAAGCCGGCGCCGATGACAACGATGTGCTCGGCGGCGGCGAGGCGCTCGCGCAATTCGTCGGTCTCCGCGAGGTTTCGCAGATACGAGACGCCGTCGAGCTCGATCCCGGGCAGAGGCGGCACCCGGTTGCGCGCCCCGGTGGCCAAGACGAGGTGGTCGTAGCCGAGCCTCTCTCCCGAGGCGAGGCGCAGCTGCCTCGCGGCGCGGTCGATCTCGGCGGCCGGCGCGCCCGGCAGATAGTCGATGCGGTGGTCGCGATAGAACGCCTCCGGCCGCATCAGGAGGAGATCGAGCCCGATCTTCCCGTCGAGATAATCCTTGGAGAGGGGTGGCCGCTGATACGGCAGCACCGGCTCATCGCTCAGTAGGACAATCGCGCCGTCGAACCCGCCCTGCCGCAACGAGGCGCCGAGCTGAAACCCGGCATGCCCGGCCCCGACAATGACGACCCGCTCGGTCGCCATTACCTTGCAACCTTAATCCCGTCGTCCCGGCGAAGGCCGGGACCCACCCATCCGCTGCTCGTGCGTCGGCTACTGTGGATCCCGGCCTTCGCCGGGATGACGATCTTGGCCAATCCGGTCGGCATCGAAAACGTCAGGTCTGCGTCTCGGGCAGATACACCACGAGCCCCTCCATCTGCGGCGAGACGACGAGCTGGCAGGAGAGGCGGCTGTTCGGCTTCCGGGGACTCGCGGTGCCTTCGAGCATCGCGTCCTCGTCGGCCTGCATCGCCGGGGTCTGGGCCAGCTGGTCCTCGCGGACATAGACATGGCAGGTGGCGCACATGCAGGAGCCGCCGCATTCGGCGACAATGCCGTCGACGCCGCTATAGACCGCGGCCTGCATAACGGTGGTGCCCTCCGCGATGTCGAGCGTCGTCTCCTTTCCGTCCTGGGCGATGTAGGTCACGCGCGGCATGGGGGCTGCTGATCCTCGCTGAACCGGGAGGCGCGAGCGTTACGCGATCTGCCGCCTCGGGTCGAGCATTTTTCGCAGCCGCGCAGGAGGCGTTTCCGCGCCGCGGCGCTCGGGTGTATAGAGGAATGCAAGAGCATCCTGGGAGGACGTGTGATGAAGGATGGGCTGCGGATCTATGACGCCGATACCCATGTCGAGCCCTCCGCCGAGGTCATCGACAAATATGTCGATCCGGGTTTTCGCCCGCGCCTTGAGGAGCTCGCGCCGTACCGGATGCCGATCCGCGCCGGATCGCCCGGCAGCTCGCCCGGCCGCCACGTCTACCGATTTGGTCAGATCTCCTATAAGCGCATCCTCGGCGAGGCGGCGCCGCGCGAAGCGCATTCCGGCCGCGACACCCATTGGATGGGCAGCAAGCAGCCGCGCCCCGGCGTGCAGGACGACGCGGCCGAGAGCCGCATCCGCGATATGGACGACGAGGGCACCGATACGCATTTCCTGATCCCGACCGCCTGGACGAGCCTTGTCGGCCATGACGATCCGACGCTCGAGATCGGTGTCATCCGGGCCTATCACCGCCACCTCTCGGATTTTTCGAGCCGGTATCCCGACCGGCTGAAAAGCATGATCGTTGCCTCGGCGCGCGATGTCGACGCGGCGGTGCACGAGATCCGCGAATGGGGCAAGTCGCGCTGGGCGGTGGCGGTCATGCCGCTCGTCACCAACGCGATGCCGGTCGACCACCCCTCGCTCGACCCGATCTGGCGCGCCGCGCTCGACCACGATCTGCCGATCGTGCACCACAGCTTCACCTGGACGCCGCCCTATTTCCCGGGCTACGCCGATCTGTGGGACAACATCTTCCTCGGCCGGCTGGCGTCGCATCCCTGGGGCGCAATGCGCTTCATCGCCGGGGTGATCGGCGGCGGCATCATGGATCGATACCCGACATTGCGGGTCGGCACCTTGGAATGCGGCTTTGGCTGGCTACCCTTCTGGGGCCGCCGCATGGACGAGCAATACGCCTATGTGGGCTCGACGGCGCAGCTCAAGATGAAGCCGAGCGAGTACCTGTCGAGCGGCCGCTATTTCTGCAGTGTCGAGCGCCATGAAGGCGCCGATATGTACGAGACCGTCACCCGCTTTCTCGGGGACGACGTGTTGATGTATGCCTCCGATTATCCGCACTCGGAATGCCAATTCCCCGAGACGGTCGAGAATTTCCTGAAATGGGATGTGAAGCCGGAGCAGCGGCCAAAGCTGATGGCGGGCAACGCCGACCGCTTCTTCAAGCAGGCCTGACCGGCCCGTCCTCGGCGGCCGGCTGGGCCGGGACAGGCCGGTGCGGCCGCCGCAAGGTCTCGCGCCACAGGATGTAGAGCCCGGAGGCAACAACGATCGTCGAGCCGACGAGCAGGCTCGCGGTCGGCACGTCGCCCCAGATCGCAAAGCCGAGCATCGCCGCCCAGATCAGCGACAGATAGTTGAACGGCACGACCGCCGAGGGCGGCGCCAGCGACAGGGAGCGCGTCCACCAATATTGCGCGATTCCGTTGCCGATGCCGGCAAAGGCGAGCCCGACGAAATCCAGCCAGGCCGGCGGCGTGAACCCGAACGGCAGCAGGCACATCGTGCAGAGCGTGATGACAGTCATCTGGTAGACGGTCAGCGTCTCGGTCGATTCGGTGGCGCTCATGCGGCGGATTGCGACGGCGACGCTGGAGATCAGGACCGCATTGGCAAGCGCGAAAAAGGCGCCCATCGTCAGCGTGCCGGCTCCGGGATGCGTCACGACGAGGACGCCGATAAACCCGACGATCAACGCCGACCAGCGGTGCAGCCCGACCTTTTCCTTCAGGATCAGGATCGACAACAGCGTCGTGAAGAGCGGCGCCGAAAAGCTGATCGCGATCGCCGAGCCGAGCGACAGAGCGCGAAACGCCAGGAACATGCAGGTCATCGAGCCGAATTGCGACAGCCCGCGCTGCAGATGCTCGCGGTAGCGGTTGGTGCGTAAGACGGCGAGCCCGGTGCGCGGCAAGATCAGTCCGCACACCGCGAAAAACGCAAAGGCCGAGCGGAAAAACGCCACCTCGCCGACCGGGTAGAGCGCCACCTCCCATTTCACGATCGCGTTGACGCCGGCGAACATCACCGTCGACAGAACCATGTAGAAGATGCCGCGCGGGATCTGGTTGCGCCGCGCGATGAGCGGGTCTGGGGCAGTCATCGAGCCTTTTAGGCGATAGCGGCGATTCAGCGAAGGTTAACGGGCGGGCTCATCAAATGGACCGGCAGGATGGCGCGCCGGGAAATTGGCATTATGCTTTGGCCGCGCTCCTGTTCGGGCGGCGCATATCGGCGCAGAGGCGGGGAAGGGATATGCATTTCGATCTGGCGCGGCTCGCGCCGAGCGACGCCTACAAGCTCTTGGTCAGCACTGTCGTGCCGCGGCCGATTGCGCTCACGACGACGGTCGATCTGGCGGGGCATGTCAACGCCGCGCCGTTCAGCTTCTTCAACGCGGTCAGCTCGATACCGCCCGTTGTCGTGCTCGGCATCAGCGCCGGCGATTCGGCCGGCGATGGCTGGAAGGACACCGAGCGCAACATCCGCGAGACCGGCGAGTTTGTCGTCAATCTCGTCGATGAGGCTCTCGCCGAGCGCATGAACATCTGCGACGTGCCCTTCCCGACGGATGTCAATGAATTGGAGATGGCCAAGCTGCATCCCGTGGCCTCGGTCGAGGTCAAGCCGCCGCGCATCGCCCAGTCGCCGGTCAGCTTCGAGTGCCGGCGCATCACCGGCCTGTCGCTCGGGCCGCGCTCGACGCTCGAAATCGGCCGCGTCATCCACATCCACATTCGCGACGATCTCGTCGATCCCGAGAAATTTTATGTTCAGACGGACAAGATGCGCCTGATCGGCCGCATGCACGGGCGGGGCTGGTATGCGCGCACCAGCGATCTGTTCTCGATGGACCGGATGAGCCTCGCCGAATGGAAAGACCGCAACTCGTGAAATCTCGCTTCTACATCATCGCCGCCTTGGCTTTGACGGCGGCGGTCGGGATCGCGCGGACCGGCCTCGCGGAGCCGCCCGCCGGATCCAGGAACTTCAGCGCGCCGCCGGTCGCGCCGAATTATTTCAGCAACGAGAGCGGTCCGGTCATGCGCCAGCAGGCGCCGCTCCCCGTCGCGCCGCCGCCCGCGATGCGCGTCGCGCCGGAGACCGAAGAACCGGAGCTCCGGGCGGAGGCCGCGCCGAAAGCCGAGCGCCGTGTCGTCACGGCCGCCAGATCGCGCGATCGCCACCGCGGGGCTCCCGCGCAATCCAGGACGGCCGACCGGCGGAAGATCGTCGCTGTCAGCGGGCGCAGCGCCAAGCCGGCGCGGGTCGCGGCGCGAAACGAGAAGCCGCGCGTGGCCCGGCTGGCGCATGCCGAGCCGCACGCCGCGAAGGCCAGACCGGTCTCGGCAAAGGGTCAGCGCGCCGGCCGCGGCTAGCGGCACCCCGCACAGGGCCAGCCGCGACCTGGCCGCGTTGGACATCCCTGGCCGGGCCGCCATATAAGCGGCGGCATGCCGCACATCCCGTTCCGCAAGATGCATGGGCTCGGCAACGATTTTGTCGTGCTCGACCGCCGCCGCGACAGCGTCGTGATCGACGCGGCGACGGCGCGCGCGCTTGCCGACCGGCGCACCGGCATCGGCTGTGACCAGCTGATCCTGATCGAGCCGGCGCACGACCCCGCGGCGCAGATCTTTATGCGCATCCTCAACGCCGATGGCAGCGAGGCGGAGGCCTGCGGCAACGGGACGCGCTGCATCGCCCGCCTCGTCGCACAGGAGAGCGGCGAGACGCGCATCCGCATCGAGACCGCGGCGGGCCTGCTCGACGCCGAGCTGACGCCGAATGGCGATGTCGCGGTCGATATGGGGCCGGCCCGCACCGCCTGGCATGAGATCCCGCTGGCGCGCGAGATGGATACGGCGCGCGCCGCTCTCGCGCTCGGTCCGCTTACCGAGCCGGTCTGCACAAATATCGGCAACCCGCACGCGACATTCTTTGTGCCGGATGCCGAGGCAATCGACCTGGCCGCGCTCGGCCCGCGGCTCGAGCACGACAAGCTGTTTCCCGAGCGCGCCAATATCGGCGTCGCAACGATCCTCGATCGCGCCCGGATCCGCCTGCGCGTCTGGGAACGCGGCGCCGGCATCACCCGCGCCTGCGGCACCGGCGCCTGCGCGGCGCTCGTCGCGGCATCGCGCCGCGGCCTGACCGGCCGCCGGGCCAGCGTCATGCTCGATGGCGGGGCCCTCGACATCAACTGGCGCGAGGACGGCCATGTCGTCATGACCGGGCCGGCCGCGCTTGCCTTCGAGGGCACATTCGATCCCGCGCTTCTCGCCGGAGCAGGCCGATGACCCCGGTCGAGATCGTCACCTTCGGCTGCCGCCTCAACGCTTTCGAAAGCGATGTCATCCGCCGGCTCACGGCTGAGGCCGGGCTGCGCGATGCCGTGATCGTCAACACCTGCGCCGTCACCGCCGAGGCCGAGCGCCAGGCGCGCCAGGCAATCCGCCGCGCCCGCCGCGAGCACCCGAACGCCCGCATCGTCGTCACCGGCTGCGCCGCGACATTGGCGCCGGAGCGCTACGCCGCCCTCCCCGAGGTTGACCTCGTCCTCGATAACACCGCCAAGCTCCGCCCCGAAAGCTATGTCGGGATTGCCCCTCACCCCAGCCCTCTCCCCGCAGGCGGGGAGAGGGAGAATGTGGCGCAGTCCTCGACGCGCCTTCCCTCTCCCCGTTCACGAGGAGAGGGGCAGGGTGAGGGGCGGCTTCGGGCGCGGGCGTACCTGCAGGTGCAGCAGGGCTGCGACCATCGCTGCACCTTTTGTATAATCCCCTATGCGCGCGGGCCGAGCCGCTCGGTGCCGCTCGGCCAAATCATCGCCGAGGCGCGTGCGCTCCTCGCCGCCGGCTATCGCGAAATCGTGCTGACCGGCGTCGATCTGACCGCCTATGGCGCCGATCTGCCGGAGAAACCAACGCTGGGACAAATGGTCCGGCAATTGCTAGCCGCTCTTCCCGAGCTGCCGCGTCTGCGGCTTTCGTCGCTCGATCCGAGCGAGATCGACGGCGATCTCTGGGACGCGCTCGGCGACGAACCCCGGCTGATGCCGCATCTGCATCTGTCGTTGCAGTCGGGTGACGATCTGATCCTGAAGCGCATGAAGCGGCGCCACAGCCGCGCCCAGGCGATCGCCGCGGCACGCCGCGCTCGCGAGCTCCGCCCCGACATCGCGCTGGGGGCCGATCTGATCGCCGGCTTCCCGACCGAGACCGAGGACATGTTCCGCCGCAGCCTCGACATCGTCGCGGAATGCGGCATCGCCTTTCTGCACGTCTTTCCATACAGCCCGCGGCCCGGCACTCCGGCCGCGCGCATGCCGCAACTTGATCCCTTGCTGGTGAAAGAACGCGCCGCCCGGCTGCGCGCCGCCGGCGCCGCCGCGTTGAAGTCGGAACTGTCGGCGCGCATCGGCCACGACAGCGACGTGCTGATCGAAGCCCCTGGCCGCGGCCGTGCCGATTGCTACGCCGCGGTACGTTTTGACGGGGTGCTCGATCCCGGCACGGTCGCGCGGATGCGCTTCGCCGCGGCCGAGGGCGACACATTGATGGGAGTTCCTGTCGTATGAGGTTTTGGCGCCGCGGTGTCGCCGATGAGACTGCCCCCGACCCCGACGCGATCCCGCCTGAAGCAGCGGAAGTCGCGACCGTCAAGGCGTTGGAAATCGCAACCGCCGAACCGGTCGCCGCCATTCCCGTTCCGGAGCCCGAATCCGCGTACGAGACGCCTTCGGAACAGCTGCAGCGCTGGTTCGGCCGGCTGCGCACGGGACTGTCGCGCAGTTCGACGCGGCTCAATGAGGGCATCAACACGATCTTCCTGCGCCGGCGCCTCGACAGCGTCGCGCTCGCCGAGCTCGAAGACCTGTTGATTGCGAGCGACATGGGGACCGGCGTTGCCGGCGAGGTCGTCGAAGCCTTGCGTCGAACCCGCTTCGACCAGGAGATCGCGCCCGACGAGGTCCGCGCCGCGCTCGCCGACGAAGTCATCCGCCTTGTCGAGCCGGTGCAGAAGCCGCTGCGCATTGATCCCGCGAGGCGGCCCTTTGTGATCCTTGTCGTCGGCGTCAACGGCAGCGGCAAGACGACGACGATCGGCAAGCTCGCGAAGCAATACCGCGACGCCGGCAGGAGCGTCATGCTCGTGGCCGGCGACACGTTTCGCGCCGCCGCGGTCGAGCAGTTGCAGATCTGGGGCGAGCGCGCCGATGCTCCGGTGATGACCCGCCCGACCGGCTCCGACGCCGCCGGCCTCGCCTATGACGCAGTTGAGCGGGCAAAGCAGGACGGTGCCGAGATCCTGCTGATCGACACCGCCGGGCGGCTGCAGAACAAGACCGACCTGATGGGCGAATTGCAGAAAATCGTGCGCGTCCTGAAAAAAGTCGATGCCAACGCGCCGCACGCCGTGCTGCTCGTGCTCGACGCGACGGTCGGCCAGAACGCGCACGCCCAGGCCGAGATCTTCCGCGACATGGTCGGCGTCACCGGCATCGTCATGACCAAGCTCGACGGTACCGCGAAGGGCGGCGTCCTCGTGTCATTGGCCGAGAAATACGGCATCCCGATCCATGCGATCGGCATCGGCGAGGGCGCCGAGGATTTGCGCCCCTTCGAGGCGCGCGCCTATGCCCGCAGCCTCGTCGGCCTCGACGCTTGATCCTAATTCCGGAATTTACTCCCCGATCCCGTTGGTCGGGTCAGGCGGGGAGCAGCGGGTCGTCAGATCGCCGGTGACAAGGGCTT
>Ga0209488_10004107_pt1 | contig 11491 bp, 17 predicted proteins | sample Rivendell_Oct201_8_FD_188349 | JGI IMG/M metagenome (GOLD analysis project Ga0209488, IMG submission 188349) | Vadose zone soil microbial communities from the Eel River Critical Zone Observatory, Northern California, USA -... | ecosystem: Environmental > Terrestrial > Soil > Vadose zone >... | reverse complement strand
GCCCATCATACGCTCCGGGTCTCTCAAAAAGGTCTGGTTCTACCTGAGTTTGTAACGTGTTTATGATCTCAAAATTGCGCGCCATCGGAAGGGGTTTTTTGGGTAAGATGACTGCGATCAGCACTGATTAGCCGTGTACAACTGTAGTAAGAATAATACTTACCCACTACACGTTGCGGAAAAGGTGGGAGAAGCTATAAAAATATGCCACCGAAAAGGGAGAGAGATTCGTACCATTGTAATGGTATATCGTCCCCTGTTGGAGTTCGGTCGCGAAATGGTTGGTGAATACGTCGATCACTTTGCCGGCAGTCCCATGTCCCGGACGTTTAACGCTAACGGCATGAACATGGGCAGCGGTAATGAAATTTCGGTGGGCGGTAGTAAGGCCAGCTGGAGATGGCGTTCCCCGAGATGGAGGCCCGTCAGAGGGTGGGGAACCCCGTGTCCTGGGCCTACCACCACGTTCATGATCCCGACCACGCCCACGACTACGACCGTGCACGCTGCCACGGTCAATATTAATGCTACCGCGTCCACCACGTCCGCGACCACGACCACGACCACGACCAGGTTCATCTGGAGCGACTCTAGGAGGCATTGTAGTGATTGAAAAAAGGCCGAAGGAGGGGTAGAAGGGAAGAGGGAGGTATACACCAAGTCACAAGATTCGGCGTCTCGGGGGCGTTTCCGTGTAGACTAACCTGGCGGGCAGCTTGCGCTATGATGCCAATCGGGGATTATGTTTATGTCTGGTGGGCGCGCGCTTAATCACGTAAAGAACTGTCATATACAGTACTGGCACTACTGCGAAAACTGTAGGTCTGTCTTGATCGCGTAGCGTCATTTCGATCCAGGTCCTGGGAGCTAGGTTGTGTTTCATAATCTGAGTGTTGCATACTACGAACGTGTGGAGGGTTTGGGCCACTCTGAGAAATTGGTCTTTGTCAGCTCTTGAAGTTTCAGCATCATGCCCGAGCCCAGGATCGTCTGTGGTCAGTGCAGCAATAAAAAAGATAAAGAATGTTGGGCATGCACAACTGATAATACAACACCCAACGATTGTGCCCACCCTTTATCTTTCTTTATCACTGCACTGTCCACAGATGCTCCTGCGCATGATGCAATTCATATCAGCACAAAGAAGACCCCCAAATAAAAACAGGAGAAGGAAGAGTGGAGTAGAACAAACCGAATAACGTACTGGCAAAACAAATCCTCCTAAGAATCATTGGCTGATATGCGCCTCACTAACTTGATAAATTCTTCTCTTCCGTTGCATGTGAGATTGTCCAGAAATTCGTTGTTGTTAGCGAGTTTTCCCTTATCACCCTCTCTTGCATCCGTCTCACAATGAAACCAAACCCATTTACGGCCGCACACTGGGTGCGTAATCAGAACTAAACGAATTTTACGACCTTCGACCGCAGTCCCTCGCTTGACTACAATGTCTGCCTGATGTCGTGCTGCAAAGTAGAGTCGCGGTCATCATTCCCTCGCTCACGCGTCTGGGGTTGTTAATTTCATAGCGTTAGATCGGAGCTTCTTGTTAGATGTTCCAAAGTGTCGTCTTGAATAACAGCTGTACCAAGTGTAGGGAATGTTTCCATTCTCAAGGGTCGTGAAAAGTTCCGGGCACTCGCTCTGCCCCCATGGTGGTAGTGCAGCGGGTCCCTAGGACGCTCTGGAGGACAGAAATGCCACGTGAGAGAAAAGGGCAACGGGAGAGAGCAACAATCACGGCGGTAGCATCTGCCTCAGATGAAACGAGTCAGACAGGACTAAAGGAACCCGTCGATTTATCCCTGGTGGTAGCACGCGTCCAGAATGTCGGAAGCGTCTTTGCAGACGTTCTCCTGAGAAAGGCATGTCATTATCCGCTCTCTGGTCCTGGCCCAGCAATAATGATCATAATGTTGATATCCCTTTCCCCCATCCGCAGCTAGAAAGCTGCGGAGGTCACGCACCGTGAAACAAACCACACATTGCCTCCGCACACTAGTTTAGGGGTATGAGCACGCTCTCCCTTACAGAAACACACCACTTCACAAAAGCCGACTGCGGGGACCCTGAAAGCATTAGGGGCCGTATTGGACATGATTGCAGTCAGCGAAGAGCTGCATGAGCAACTCGGCGGATGAGCACGTTATGTTCATGAAAAGAAAGAAATACTCTGCTGCAGCAGAGGCACCAGTACACTTTGCGGCTTGTCTCAATGAATTGCACCAACCCATGAATTCCGTGGGTAAAACGAGGATCTATAACACTAAGAATAACGTGGTGTACGCATAAAGCAACGGAGTTCAGTTGGTTCGGTAGAGGGCACGCTTGGCAACCTTGACAATTAGCGGGGTGTCAGGGAAGGCTAAAGCCTCGAGATTAGTGGCGTACTAAAAAAAGAAAACATCAGATTGAACAATGAAAGTGCCATTCTAGTATGGGGAACGCACGGGAGTAGGGACATCGGCACCGGTGACACGCTCCACAGGCGCATCGAGGTAGTCAAAGGCTTCACTTTCAACAATCTGCGCACAGATCTCAGAGCCCACGCTGAAAGCGGGGAAACCACCCTCGACGGTGACCAATCTTGGGGTGGTGAATACTTTCTATGCGTGATAGTAGGCACCGTGCTCACCGGTTAGTTTTCTTGACTGATCCTTTAATCGTATCGATATCTAGAGGGCGAATAGAACGGAGGTTGATGACTTCCGCCTTGATACCCTCTTTGGCCAGAATGTCCGCCGCTTCCAAACTGTGAGTTACCATCTTGCTGTGTGCAACGATGGTAACGTCACTCCCGACACGCTCAACTTTGGCCTTCCCAATCGGGAGGAGAAAGTCATCTGACAAGACCTCCTTGGACACAGGGAATGAGACGCCGTAAAGCATTTCATTCTCCAGGAAAACTACGGGGTTCGGGTCACGAATGGCGGACTGGATAATATCATATTAGTTTGGGACCACAGGTGTAAGTACGAAACACTGTGCACCTTGAGTAGACCTTTGCAATCCTCCGCACTCCACGGGCTTAGGACTTTTAATCCGGGGATCTGACCGTACCAGGCCGCGTAGTCCTGGGAGTGTTGTGCAGCAACGCCGGCAGCAGCGCCATTGGGACCGCGGAAAACAACAGGACATGGGACATTTCCACCGGACATATAGTAGGTCTTTCCAGCAGAGTTAACGATTTGGTCGATAGCTTGCATGGCAAAGTTGAAGGTCATAAATTCGCATCTTTCGTTACGTCAGTCGGCGTTGGCTTATATGATGGATTTGAAGTAAAAGTGACGCATACACTGGTCGCAAGCCAGCGAGAGCGGCACCGACAGCAATGCCAGCAAAGCCCATTTCTGTAATTGGCGTATCGACGACTCGCTTCTCTCCGAACTTGTCCAACAAGCCTTTGGTTACCTAAAAAAGAAGAGGATCAGAGGCGCAAAAATTGAAGCACGACGGCATTCCCACTGACTTTGTAAGCGCCATTGTAGCGAGCAACTTCCTCACCAAGAACGAAGACATTTTCGTCACGGAGCATCTCTTCCTCCATGGCAGTGTTAAGTGCCTCGCGAACTGTCATCTATGAGGGAGATATGAGACATGGACACAGCTTAGTAAAAGCAAGTGAGATGAGAAAGACGGACTGTGCTGGTACCCGCTTCCGTGGCAAAGGCGCGGAACGCACTCCTACTCTGAGAAATGGATACGCCAGCACGCAAGTTCGCCAAGGCAGGTGCTAGTCGAGAAAACGTTCTCGTAGCCATTGCCTTCTTTTTTTAGGGAAGGAGGAAAAGAGAGGGTGAATGGTTTGGTTGAGGTTGACAGCAAGGCCAGTTGTAAAGTCGATTTTTGGGGAAGGAGCGTTTACCCGATGCTTACAAATACGCATCAACATCACCCTCCGATCCGTGTCGGGTTTCCGTGCGTTTCCGTCATGTCCGTCGTGGTTATAACAGGTGCTTCAAGGTCCTCCTGAAACACAAGATAATAGAATCGTTTGGCTGATTTCGATCTGCGCAGGGGAATCGGTCTCGCAGTCACCTCATTTCTACTCGAGACATTCAAGACAACTGTCATCGCAATTTCACGCACTCGTTCGGCCGAATTTGATGCTCTAGCCAGCGCACATCCTGAGACCCTGCAATTCATCCAATGCGACATGCCAGTTGCGGTCGCGTCCTCGCTCCCGAGCCTTTCGCTGACAACCTGCACAGAACCGATGAAGTCGCGTTTACCAGAGCCATCCAATCGGTGCCTGCCAAGTATGGTCGCCTAGATGCTTTGGTGTTGAACGCTGCCGCTCTACATCCCTTGACGCGGATCGATTCAGCCGACACGCCTCTAGACGCATGGAGAACTCATTTTGAAGTTAATGTGTACTCCCTCGTCACTGCGCTGAAAGCCGCGACTCCGTCGCTTCGTGAAAGCCCCAATGGAGGGAAAGTTATCTTTGTCAGTTCAGGTGCCGCCGTCGGTGGTGTCGCGGGTTGGGGCCCCTACAATGCGAGCAAGGCCGCCATGAATTCTTTGAATCGGTAGGACTACGCCCGAATACCAACAATTTGGCCTTCGGTCGCGCTCATGTTTCGTAATCAGGACATTCGCCACCGAGGAGGAAGGAAGGATTGTGTCCATTGCAGTACGCCCCGGTAAGGTGGACACCGCGGTCAGTTTCTTTTTGTGACAGACTCGACGACCTTGGTGGCTTACACGAGCGTAGATGCAAAGCGAGATTCGCGAACATGGTGGCGTCCACATGACACCCAATGTTCACCAAAGCTTCATACAAGAGAAGAAAGATGGCCTGCTTTTGAAGCCTGAGGACCCAGGGCACGTCATAGCCGTCCTTGCACTGAACGGCCCACAATCACTCTCTGGCGAGTTTGTCAACTGGGATGACGAGAGATGCCGAGAGTTCAGGAGGCCGGCGGCTTAACAAGCGGGTCATATTTACCCCAAATAGGAAGCTGGATACCCATATCCATTATACGCTGATTGAGAGAGTGGAAGGGCGAAACGAAACGAAGGAAATCACATCTTCTATGACATCCACGACGTGTATCGACCGTATCGACATTCACCACCATTTTTTCCCGCCCTCTCTGTCCCGCGTCAAAGCAGCACAGTCCCGAGGAGTGGGCTTCATCACACCTCCAGAAAATTTGCCATGGAGCGCAGATCTGAGTTTGCGTGCCATGGACTCCCTGGGAATCCAGCTTGCAGCTTTATCTCTACCCTCAGGCATTGCGGAGACCATTGACGAAGCAAAGAAGGCCAACGTGCAGATGCACGAAGTAGTACAACAGCACGAGGACAGGTTCGCGTTTTGGGGGTGCTTGGGTGATTGGCGCGATATTGAAGGTGATCACCGTGGAAATTCACTGAAATCGGCGGACCACCTTGCCAATATTGCTACTTTTCAGGCGCGCTGCAACTCATCCCATATGTATTCGACGAGCTCGGCGCGGTGGGTATAGCCGCCTCTTCGTCTTACGGCCGGGGGACCGAAGCTAGTGAATCCACCCTCACTATTTTCCTGTTATGGGCGCATATAGGCTCACCGGCAACCAGGATATATAGGTGATGACATGTATGATCCCGTATGGACCGCACTCCACGAGCGAGGCGCGATCGTCTTCATTCACGGCACGCAAACGCCTTCTTTAACCCCGGTCCCACACCCAACACTAGGGCTTCCCGTCACGGAGGTAAACACCCGTCAGCCTGAGGCGCCAGACTCCTACAGCCCTGACGCCACATCCAATGCCGACAGGTTCCCCACGAGACGTTCAAAGCTGCAGCGCAGCTCGTCGTGAGCGGAAAGACGCGCCGCTTCTCGCGTCTTGTATTCGTACTCGCCCACATGGGTGGCAGCACGCTTGCGCTCGCGTCCCGAGTTGCTGGGCTCGCCCGGTACATGCGCGCGCCACTTTCGGAGGACGAGATCCTGATGGAGTTTCGGAGGTACTGGTGGGACACCGCGCTAAGCGGCGGTTCTTTCACAGCATATAATGCAGAAACTTGGGGCATTGGGGATCGCGTCCTCTGGGGCAGCGATTTTCCGGGTGAGCAAAAAAAAAATCGTGTGATACTTGCCCGTGTATCGGGCGGCTGATACAGTCAGTAGCGGTTTCCCTGGACACCATCCGCTGGTTCGATAGCCATCTCGAGAAATCATATCAAACCAATTCGTTGCGGTTAGAGAACGTACGACGTAACAATGTCCTGAGGCTTTTCGAGTCTCGCGGCATCAGACTGCATTCTGGTCGGGTCCCGAACACACCACTTGAGAGTTCGGATGAAGGTAATGATTTGATGTGCACGGTCACTTCGGTACCACAAGAGTAGAGTGAGAAGAGAGTAACCATGGGGATGGTATTATTCTATGCCCTATGCATTCGTCTACAAAGCGGTGCGTGCAAAACAAGAAAAAATAACAATGACGGGGTCCCAACATTCTACGCAATATGTATCTATAAGACGATTGTTACTGTTCTGGTTCTTTCAACCATGTCATCAGTTCATTAAAACCTTCGGTTCCGGGGATGAGAGCCAAACCATGCTGGCCCTTGGGATTAAAATAAAGGCCTTTACGGACACCATGGGACACCAAGTATTTTTTGATACGCTGTAGGGACATCACTTTGTTAGCCCTCTTACGAATGAGTGACGTTTAGGACAGGCCCACCGGCGCACAGAGAACTACATCATCATTTGCAACGATGAACTTATTCCGCGAAGGGTCACGCGCGTGCGGTATTTCTTCAAAAAACAATGTGTTCGCCGTCCAATCAAACTGTTTGCGAAGCAAGTTGACGACACCGACTTCGGTACTGACAAAATAATTCATAATGAGCTGTGTACCCTACAAAGAGGCAAGAGGCATGTCAGAGTACAAACACCAGCGTCACCAAGGTGCTGAACTTACGGTCGTGGCGGGGTTGTAGAGGAACTTGAGACAGAGGTCTACGTTGGACCATATGTGAACACGACAGGCAGTAAATGAAAACAGCAATCACATACCGCCTTCCCAACAACAAAACGCGACAGGGTCAATGAACAGCGAACGCGCAACAAGGTCGGATAGGTCTTTCAGAAGCCAAGCATGGACGTATGAACCGTTGGAGTGGCTTGCCAGAGTGATCCCCCTTGGCTTTAAACCTCCTTTCCGTGCACCCGTATCCGCTGGATTTGGTACCCACCCAAAATCGATGAGCAACTGGCGCATAACAGTCGTAGTCTCCTTTCGGTTCTTGGGAACAAGGAAGCGAGGGTGGAAAATTTGCTGACTTAGATGTGGCTGGAGGAGAACAAATAGCGGGCGATCGGGGAGCCGAATGAGGAAGCTGTATATTATCGTGCAGTACTGCGGCAGACCAAGGCCTAAACCGTATAAAAATACGATAGGCGTCGGGCCTTTGCATGCGTCCCACGTTGGCGGGACACGCACAAGATAGTCGAGACCATGACGGGTGCCGAAGGTCATGCCCCCGACACGAGTGAGCAACTGCTTCATGATGGAGTCGCCGATAGCAACCATAAGGTAATAAATCAACGGACGCCACCAGATCGTAACGGGATCGAGAGTGAGGAGTCTCGGATTCACGCTACGATTTGAGCCCTCTGGAAACTTTGTGCCTGTGCGCTTCTCGATCAAGTCAAGGCAATCTAGTAGAACTTTGAGTTGTGCCGGTGGAATTTTATCGAGATCATGGAGGCGTTCATAATAAAGCGACCAGTAAAGCCAATCGCACATCTCCTTCCTTCGAATTTGCGACCATGGGACCCCTCCGAACCTTTCAAGGTTAAACCCGATGAATATGCGGAGTTGGATGTGGGTGTGAGACGCACCAATTGCGAAATTGGTTTTGAAAGTCGATAGCACGCGGGTCTGTGCGACTAATCTTCTCGATATTCTCGGCGGGACTTCCTGGACGAGATACGTCGAGGGTCTCTTCATCATTGCCGTCGTTAGGTAGACCAGTGAGACCAGATTGGGCAATTCGTTTGAAGGCGAGGATGAGCTCCTCCGGATTTCCTGGGGGGATCGGACAAGGACCATCGACAAACTTGTAAAGAACGTAGTGGTATACCGAGAATAGCACCTAGAGCAAGGGTAGTTAGAACCAGCAATGGAGAGGGTTGATTCGCCAGTCCACGTGCCTCGGCGAGAGCATAAGTGAAGAGCGCCTTTCCGTGCCATGAGAGGCCCCAAATACCACCGCCTCTAAGTTCGTAAAGAACGAAGGACCAGGAGAAGATGGGTATTGACCATATTGGAAAGACCAAGAAGAGGAGAACGATATAGAAGCTGAGGGTACGGTTGGGTGGATGGAGAGGGAGCTCTGAGATGGGCAGAGACATTGAAACGGTTGGGGACCTTGACTGACGACATTTTCAAATGAGCACAGTATTTGAGGAGAACACGAAATGCTGTCTTTCCAACTCCAAGAGGATAATCAGTAAATCATATGTTAATGACTTTTCCCCAAACGGGTGTACATCACGTGAACCGCCGTTAACTTTTTCCTATCGCCTCGCCCGCTTTCAACCGACGGACCCGTCACATCAAAAATGCTCCGCAACGTCCTCAACACGACGCTGCGCCCAACCTTTACCTCTCTGGTCTGCCCTGCTTCACTATCTCCAAATTTTCCATAAGCTAATTCCTTTGATTCAGCGCCCAGCGTCTACACTCTCTGCCGGCTTTCCGAAAGTTGCGGAAAGGGTACGTATATTCACCGACTGAGTTCCATGTGCCTTCATGTCCATGTCCCCTGTAGCTCCCGACCAAGTATGGTGGGGTGTACGCCGTAAGCCCCGAAATCATGCCCTTTCTATCCTGACTCATATGGAATGTATTCCCGCTAGGTGACCCTCATCCCGGGTGATGGCATTGGCCAAGAGATCACCGAATCAGTCAAAGATATTTTTGAGGTCGCCAACGCTCCCATAGAATGGGACCAGTATGATGTCTCCGGCATGTCTTCTTCCGGCGAAGCTCTCTTCAAGCAGGCTATGGAGAGCTTGAAGCGTAACAAAGTCGGGCTCAAGGGTGCGTCGCTTATCTACCTTCTTCTCTCGTTCATTGCATTTCATAATTGTCATCAAGGCATCCTGTTTACTCCGATTTCCAAGTCCGGTCATATCTCCTGGAATGTCGCTATGCGTCAACAACTCGACATTTATGCCTCCGTTGTCCTGTGCAAGTCCCTCCCTGGTGTCCCCACCCGCCACTCCGATGTCGATTTTGCCCTAATTCGTGAGAACACCGAGGGCGAGTACTCCGGTCTCGAGCATCAGAGCTACCCTGGCGTCGTTGAATCTTTGAAAGTATCAACACGTGCAAAGGCAGAGCGCATCTCTCGCTTTGCTTTCGATTTCGCTCTGAAAAATGGCCGCAAGGTATGCAGTCACCAACTTTAGCGCTCACAGTTCCTTTGGTTGATACGCTACTCAGAAAGTGACTTGCGTGCACAAGGCAAACATCATGAAACTTGGTGATGGTCTCTTCCTCAACACGTTCCGTCGTGTTGCTGAGGAGTACAGTTCATCTGGTATCGAGTACAATGATATGATCGTGGACAACACCTCCATGCAGCTCGTTGCAAACCCTAAGCAATTCGACGTTATGGTCATGCCTAACCTCTACGGCGCCATAGTGTCGAACATCGGTGCCGCCCTCGTCGGTGGTCCTGGTGTAGTACCGGGCTGCAACGTCGGCCGCGTAAGCCCGTCATTAAACCACGTTCATGGTCTCTGCTAACCGATTGCCTTTAAAAACAAGGATTATGCACTCTTTGAGCCTGGATGCCGTCACGTCGCGAAAGACATCATGGGTCAGGACCGAGCAAACCCAGCTGCGATGATTCTCTCTGCAACCATGATGCTCCGACATCTTGGGTCTGTGATCTGTGTTCATCACACACAACCCCGATACTAATCAACCTCAATATAGCCTCGATCACATCGCGAATAATATTGCGTCTGCGACCTTCCAGGTTCTTAACTCTCGCAGGACCAAAACTGCTGATATAGGCGGTAAGTCTCCAGCACCCTCCAGCGAGTCACGTATCCGATCACGCCGCGCAGGTTCATCAACCACTTCTGAGTTTACGGCTGCAGTCATCAAGAACCTTGTTTAGGTTGTATGGTAACCGAGACGAGCTCAATTTTGGGATCGAACCATCACTCGTTTCATAAGAGATAGACTAATGTAGACATTCATACCACTTAGTCGATCATCGTCTGGGTGACATCACGGCAGAGCGCTGAGTTGCTCCGCAGTAAAGTCATCGAATGAAGTATCGAACGAATTGTTCGGTTCCAGATTGAACTCCTTGCCTGCTGACGCGCCATCTAGAGCATTGTCTGGCCCCGAATGTGCAGGTTCCTCGCCCGGCTCTTCGCGCTTTGCGTCCACCTTGCAAATATATTCAATCGCCCCCGCCTCACTACTCTCTCCGGGCTCACTCTTCGGCCCCTTCTTCCGTAGTCTGAGTAGAGTCTCGCACGTTAACTCCCCGCGCTTACCCCACCCACTCACGTCGGGGCGGAAGTCAGCATAAAGGCCGAAACCTACGTGGTTCAGCTCCACTGGGTCGTAACTTTCCGCGAGGAGACGCATGGCGCCTAACACTGCCGGCGCTGTTTGGCGCAATGCACGTGTGATGTAGCTGTATGCGGCGCCTGGAGGTGCACCACCGCCCCCAGGAATGGTGGTGCCGCTACTGTCCTCGGTGGTGAACGCGCGCCAGGACCCGGAAGCGGTGCGATAGAGCGGGACGCGGCGGCCGAGGAGGTCCACATACGGCTGTGCCCCGGCGCTGTGTACGGCTTTGAGATCTGCTTCGCGCTTCTTGTCGTAGATGCCGAGTGAGACGCCTTTGGAAATCGCGTTCATTTCGGTGTACACTGATGCTACCAAGCGAGGGGTTATATCGTGGTGAAAAGAAATGAGAAAAAAAAACCCCCATGGATGGAGAGGTAGGCGAGGAGAGAAACGACATACCGATGCTCAGTGCTTCTTCGCGCGAAAAGCCCAAGCGCTCGGAGACTACGCAGGCCCACGCCATCATAACCGGTGCGCGGTTCACGACGGTAGATTTGAGCCTGAGCGCGTCCTCGTCCAGGAGCTCGTGAAAGTCAAATCCGCCAAGCGCCGCGGCGGCGCCTTCGTCCACGGCTGGCTCGGGCAAGTACTCGTTCACGACGACGTGCGATGATGACGATCGGGCGGCGGTCCCGTGCCTTTTTTTGCGCTTCTTGTGTGGTGATGGTGATGGCGACAGCGGCGAATGTGACAGTGGAGACGATAATGATGTTGCTGATGTGGGTGTCCGCTTCTTCGGTTGTGCCTGTACAGTTGTTATTGCAAGTGAGATATTTTGAGGGTTTACAGTAAGCGTGGTCGGGCATGTCAAATCAAGTCAGCTCAGTTGTTCGTTCCTTCATGCAAAAAGTTTTTTTTTTGGGGGGGCGGGGGGGGAGGGGG
>Ga0209488_10004106_pt1 | contig 11493 bp, 5 predicted proteins | sample Rivendell_Oct201_8_FD_188349 | JGI IMG/M metagenome (GOLD analysis project Ga0209488, IMG submission 188349) | Vadose zone soil microbial communities from the Eel River Critical Zone Observatory, Northern California, USA -... | ecosystem: Environmental > Terrestrial > Soil > Vadose zone >... | reverse complement strand
TCGAGGTTGGTGGATTCGGACAGATCGCGATAGGCGCGGAGGTGGCCGACGACGCTGACGTCTTCGCGGCGGCTGGCCTGGAACACGTCCGCGGAATCACCGCGTAATACTTCGGCGCTGCCTTCGAGGAACCAGTTCTTCGGCGCGGGCAGAAAACGCGAGAGGAAGAAGCCGGCGTCGTCGATGCCGTCCTCGCCGCCGACTAGATTGTTGGTGACGAGCGGCCGGTCAATGAACGGGAGGGCGTGATTGTGAATGGTGTTGACCTTCCCGAAGTCAGCACGCTTCTTGCCGACCTTGAGCAACAGGCCTCCGGGGAGCGACGTGAAGGTGACGTAGGCCTCTTCGACGTTCACGCCCGTTTCGCCGAAAGACAAGAAGGCATCGGCGCGCGCGTAAGGATCGATGATGGCTTGAAGACCTACTTCGGATTCATGCATCTCCAGTGAACGTCCTGGCGCGACGTTATTGTGTCCCGCCGTGCCGATGAAATCGCCGATCAGGCTGATGTCCGGATTGAGGAGTTTGGCGTTGCCCGACGCACCTCCGAAAGTCTGTGTTTGCACGACCTGCGGGGCTGCCGGGGCAGGAGAGGCCGGGAGCATACCGGGCCCGGGATGTGCGGAGGCTAGCAAAACTTGCGGGCCGGAAGGTTGCTCCGGTGATTTCGTATCGCGAAGCTCCTTTAGCTCGCTGCGCAGGAGCGCCACCTCTCCGGCGAGCGTGCGGACTTGTTCTTCGAGCGCTTTCATGCGCGCGTCTTCCGGGTTTGCCGGAGAAACGCCGTGCTTAACCTGCGCGGAAGACGGGTCCTGAGCGTGGGCCATTGCGGAGAAAAGCAGCAAAGCGGAAAGAACAGCAAATCGTTTCATGACATTACTCCTAGAGTTCCATGAGCTTGAGACTTTGTTGCAACGAGCGTGGAGACCGCTATAGGAAAAGCGCAAAAGGCTATAGGGAGGGGGGCGCGCGCGGAGAGGTCGCGCGCGAAACTGCTGAGGAGACAGAACCGACAAAAGGAACGACTTCGAGCCGGTTCGTGACCGGCACAATGGCAACGACAGGCGATCGCGGGGCAAGTACGGAGCCGGTTGCTGAACAAACCGGGCAAATATGCGAGGCGGTCGGCGCGGCTGTCAGTTCGACGCAAAAGTGGAACTGCGCCCCAAGGAAGATAACCCCGAGGAACAACGCCAAAATGCGGATGCGGTGAGACTTGGACTGCATGTGCTTACTAAGACGAAGCTTAGGCCGCATTGGTTGCGAGGTCAAGGAAACCAATTCCTGTCAGGGGTGTTTTGTTAGCAACCAACCCGTTTGTTCGAGCGTCTAAGGTGCTAAGGTGAAGTGTAGATAGATGGATCCGCAGGAAGCTATTTTCGGGCGAATGACTGTGCGCCGCGCGCTGGCGCTGCTGGCTTGCGCTGCGCTGCTCTATTTTGCAGCGGGCGGCTCTCTCTTCCACCAGCATACGAATGGGCCCGATACCGCGTGCCATATCTGCCAGGCGCTGCACATGCCCGCGCTGGCGGCTGCCCGGCTGGACCTCGTCAGCAAGCCTCAGATCGTAACCTGGTGTTGTTCGCTGCCGCAGCACGCAGCGCCAAGCGATTCCTTTTCTCTGCATCGCGCCGGACGCGCCCCTCCCCCCGCCTAGTTTGTCACCCCTGACTTGAAGTGTATTTCCGTCCGCTGGCCGATCTGAGGCCAGCGTCACCGCCATTTTTCCGGCGGTCCCTATCCACACAAAACACAAATGGCCCTCGAAAGGGATGGAGAAAAAATGTTGAAGCATTTGAGTAGCAGCGTGGTCTTGGTTTTAGGGCTCGTTCTGTTACTGACGGCAGCGCCAGCGAAGGCGCAGTTGGGCAATGCTGGATCGATTGAGGGAGTGGTAAAAGATTCTTCCGGCGGGGTGGTTGCCGGCGCGAAGGTCGAGATCAGCTATCCCGTGACCGGTTACCAGCGGGAGACCACCACGGGAAGCGATGGTGCGTTTCACTTCACGAACGTGCCGTTCAATGGATACCACCTGGTGGTGACGGCTCCTGGATTTGGCCCGTACACGCAGGACGTGGACGTGCGTTCGAGCGTGCCGGTCGCAGTACAGATTGGCCTGAAGATCGGAACGGCGGCAACCAGCATCACGGTGGAAGCGAATGGTGGGGACCTGCTGGAGAAAGACCCCAGTTTTCATACGGACGTGGACACAGCGCTGACGGACAGGATGCCACTGGAAAGCCAATCGTCTTCGGTAAGTTCGCTGGTGACACTGGCGACGCCGGGGGTAGTGGCGGACTCGAACGGTCTGTTCCACGGGCTCGGCGACCACGCCGAGAATTCATTCTCGGTGGATGGGCAGCCCATTACGGATCAGCAAAGCAAGGTCTTCTCGAACCAGATTCCCTTGGATTCCATTCAGTCGCTGGAAGCAGTTTCGGGAGGTCCTCCAGCCGAGTATGGCGGCAAGACGAGCCTGGTCATCAAGGTGACGACGCAATCCGGCCTCGGGGTAACCAAGCCCAAGGGGACGGTGTATTCTTCGTACGGCAGCTTCGGCTCGGTCAGCAGTGGATTCCGGCTGGCCTTCGGCGGGCAAAAGTGGGGAAACTTCATCGCTGCGAACGGATTGAACAGCAGCCGGTTTCTCGACCCCCCGGAACTTCACGCCATCCATGACAAGGGCAATGAGGAGAATCTATTTGACCGAGTCGATTACAACGTAACCAGCGCGGATTCGATCCACACAAACTTTCAATACACCCGCTCGTGGTTCCAGACACCAAATACGATCGATAACCTGAACGCGGGAGTTCTAAATCCGGTCACCAATGCTCAACTTCCGGCGCAGGACCAGCGTGCGCAGATCAAGACGTTTAACATCGCCCCGGTGTGGACACGCCTGATCAGCACCACGACGCTGTTTACCTTTGGAGGTTTCGTCCGTCAAGACCGCTTCAACTATTACCCGAGCGGAAACGTGTTTGCGGACGGCACTGGAGTGATTCCCGGTGGTTCGTCAGCGACGCTGAATCAGCAGCGGAAACTGACCAACGCGGGACTTCGCACGGACGTGTCCTACGTGAAGGGCAAACACAACGTCAAAGCAGGGGCTACGTTTCAGCACACTTTCCTGACGGAAAATTTCAACTTCGGTGTTACCGACCCCGTTTTCAATTCGCCTTGTTTGGATGCGAACAACAATCCTGTTCGAGACATCACTCTGAACGATCCAAGTCAGTGTGCTGGAAGTGGTTTTCAACAAAACGTTGCGGCCAATCCAAACGCCGCCGTCCCTTTTGTGCCCATTCTGGGCTGCTTCGACCTGACCAGAGCTACGCCATCGCCTAACGACGGATGCAGTGGTGCGCAGAGCACGTTGTTTCCGTTCCGCGGCCGCGCGGACATCAAGGAGCTCGGGCTCTACCTGCAAGACACGATCAGCGTGGGCAATTGGGCCTTCAATGTGGGATTTCGAGAAGACCTGTATCGCGGGATCGTCCACGATAGTCAACCGCAGCCTCGCGTGGGTTTCGCTTACTACGTCAAGAAGACCAACTCGGTCCTGCGCGTTTCCTATTCGCGCATTCTGGAGACCCCGTTCAATGAGAACTTGATTTTGGCAAGCCTGGGAGCAAGTAACCCGGTCATCGTGGACGTAATCGGCGGCGCGAGCTTGCAGCAGCCGATTCGCTCCGGCCAGCGCAACCAGTTCAACGCCGGCTTTCAGCAGGCCTTTGGAAAATACGTGGTCGTGGACGCCGACTACCTGTGGAAGTACACCCACAACGCGTACGATTTCAGCACGTTTGGCAATACGCCGATATTCTTCCCCATAGCATGGAAAAGCTCGAAGATCGACGGGCCTTCCGTGCGCGTGAGCATGCCGAATTTTCATGGCTTCACGGCACTTGCGGTGCTTGCTCATGTGCGGGCGCGCTATTTCCCGCCACAGATCGGCGGGCTGGGCGCCAGCATCACCGGCGGAGAGGTATTTCGCATCGACCACGACCAGGCCTTCAATCAGACGACACATTTCCAATATCAACCATGGAAAACCCTGCCGTGGATTGCCATGAATTGGCGCTACGACAGCGGTCTGGTGGCTAGCAATCCGAATCTTGACAATTTCCAGGATGCTGCGAGTTTTCTTGATGCGGCTCAGCAAGCGGCTATTGGGCTGTTCTGCGGAACGAACGTGGCGACCCCTACGAATCTGATTACCAGTTGCCCGGCTGGTACGCCACAAGGCGCAAAGCTGCTTAATATCGCGGGCGCGACGTTTGACGTGGATCACAATCCCTCGCGCGTAAAACCGCGCAACCTGTTTGACGCCAGTGTGGGCGAGGACAATCTTTTCCACGGCGATCGCTACAAGTGGAGCCTGCGGCTTACAGCCATCAACCTAACGAACAAGACGGCGCTCTACAACTTCCTTTCCACATTCAGCGGAACGCACTTCGTCACGCCGCGAGCGTACACGGCGGAGCTGGGCTTCCACTTCTAAACAAATGCCGGAAAACGAGCGGGCCGCAAGATACGGCCCGCCCGCTTTTGTGTTCAGGAAGTTTTCCCGGCCGTAAAAGATGAGCTACTTCTGCGCGAGATAGGTTTTGGCCTCGGCGAGTTCCGGGCGATCGGCGCCCGCGCCGCACACCTGGGCAAGTTTGGCGTAGAACGATTGTGCGCTACCTACGTCGCCGGCTGCTTGTGCCGAGCGCGCAGCACCCAGAAGACCGTCGAAGCGATTCGGCGAATTCTTCAGGACCGTTTTGTATTCGGCGAGGGCTTCAGTCGGGCGCTTGAGTTCCAGGAGCATGTCGGCGAGCATTTCGCGGGCGGGGATGCTCACGGATTCGCCGCCGTTTTTATCTTGATGGTCGGCCGCAGCGCGCAACTCCTGAAGAGCTTCGTCAGACTTTCCCTTGGCAAAGGACAGCCAGGCTTCGGCTTCGCGCAAATCGGTGGCTTTTTCGGTGGAGGCGGTGTAGCCCTTCTTTATTGAGCGCTTCTCGCGGTCGGCGACGAGCTGTGCGAGTTCCTTGACTTGCGATTCCGCGCCGGCTACGTCGCCGCTGCGCGCGGCACCGATGGCACGGGCCCAATACGTCGTGTCTTGCCAATTCTTGCGGATCGCGGGAGCCGGCAGGGCGGCGGCTTCTTTCCAGCGGTGCAGTTCAAGCGCGGTGCGCGCGGCAAGGTAGGCGCGGTCATAGGCTTTGTCTTCGTCACTGGCGCCGACAACGTGGCCAGTGTGTTCGATCACCTCGCGGGCTTTGGCTTCCTGGCCGCTCTGGAGGTAGGAGTAGCTCAGGAAGTCCATGGCATGGGTCTGGTAGTGGGATTCCGCGAGATGCATTTCCGCTGCATGAGCGCCGGAGGCGTTCGCGGCGATGTTGGATGCGACGGAATCCTGCCAGAGGCCGAGACGCACAAATATGTGGGATGGCATGTGTATGGCGTGGGCGGAGTCTGGCGCGATGGCGGCGTAGCGGCGGGCGGCGTCAAGCCCTTGCGCTGCGAATTCGGGGCGATCAGTGGCATGAATCATGTAGTGCGCAACGCCCGGATGGTCCGGATGCCGCTGAAGCAGCGGATCGAGGATGGAGATGGCCTTCTGCCGGTCGACGATTTCGTTGTCGTTGTCTTCCTCCGCCAAGGAAACGAGCGACAGGGCGTAGAACGAGCCGATTTCGACGTCGCCGGGATTTTCGCCATAAAGACGTTCCAGCACCGCGGAGTACGCCTTGATGCGGTCGGCGTGGGACATTTTGGATTTTTTCTGAAAGAAAGCGGCGGCCGCGCTGATGAAGCCTTGTTCCCGCGGATTGGTTGAATGGAGCTTTTGCGCTTTCTCGATGTCCTTGCGGCTCTCTTTCAGGGTCTTGTCGTCAGGAAAATCCCAGAGTTGATGAAACCGCGCCATCGCCTTGCCCCAATACGCCGTGGCGCACTTTGGTTCGCGGCCGGCCGCGCCGGCAAAGGTCTGCTCGGATTCCTTGTACTGGAAGGAATGGAGGAGCGCGACGGCCTTTTCGATGGTGGGTTGCACTTCCGCAGGGCAACTCGTCGGGAAATTCACTTTGCCGAGTTGATCGGGCGGCTTCGCGCTGGATAGAGTATCCGCTCGGAGCGCCGCAGATGGGAGAGCGAGAGAAATGATGAGCAGCCCGAAAGCTGATGTGAACCGGCGTTGCTGGCGCATGATGCTTCCCCCTTTTGCTGGCAGTGATTCTACTCCCGGGAATTGTCTTCGGTGGAGCGAAACCTTTTGGCGACGGACTCCCGCATCGGTTGGACGCCGGTTTACCGCTGCGGCTACAATGAGGGTGGAGCGGTTCTTCGAAGCAGGTGCGGGTGCGAAAGCTGTTTGAACCAATGACGAATCTCTGAGGTGCTGCGGATAGACAGCCCGTGTGCACGGCCTGTCCCGCTGGCGGGTCGCATCGAGCGGCAAGGATGACGACACGCGAGCGGGGCAGGAAAGCCTAACGGCTGGCTCGTGGCGCCCTACTATTTCAGAGGTTCACGGCCTAGCTCTCCACGGCCAAGCGGTCCGCTCCATTTTTGTGTTTTGTCTTGGGAAAGAGTGCATGCGCGTACTTTTCGTCGGAGACATCGTCGGCTCGCCGGGGCGCCAGATCGTTCATGATCGCCTCGCGGACATCGTCGCACAAAGGCAGGTTGATCTGGTCATTGCCAATGGCGAAAATTCGGCTTCGGGATTCGGGATCACGCCGAGGCTTGCGGAAGAGCTGTTGAAAATGGGAATCGATGTGCTCACCGGAGGAAATCACAGCTGGGACCGCAAAGAGATTATGGAGTTCCTGCCGCACGAGCCACGGCTGCTGCGGCCTGCTAATTTTCCCGAAGGCAACCCCGGCACCGGGCTCTATCTCGGAACGGCCAAAAATGGAGTGAAGTTTGCCGTGCTGAATTTGCAGGGTCGCGTGTTCATGACCCCAATCGACGACCCCTTCCGGAAAGCCGACAGCGAGCTGGCGAAAATTCCAGAAGATGTCGCCTTTGTCTTCGTGGACATGCACGCGGAAACCACCAGCGAGAAAATCGCCATGGGCTGGTATCTCGACGGCCGGGTGACCGCGGTCGTCGGCACACACACGCATGTGGCTACCGCCGATGAACGTGTTTTTCCGCAAGGCACGGCCTACATCACGGACGTAGGAATGACCGGGCCGCACGGCGGTGTGATCGGAATGGACCGCAACGGCATCATCGGGAAGTTTCTCAATGGCCTGCCCGCGCGGTTCGAGGTTGCTTCCGGCGACCTGCAGATGAATTGTGTCTTGATCGAAACAGACGACGAAGGCCCGCGCAACGCCGCCGGCCGCCTCCGCGCCCGCTCCATCGAACGCCTCCGCTTCTGTATTGACTAATTGTTGCGGCAAGGGGCTGCCGCATGGGGCAACCCATAGCGCGTCCGTAGTAATCTGAGATTCATGCGCATGAGGGTGGGTCCAATCGTGAAAGTTCTTGCGGTGATGTGTCTGCTGGCGTGCGCCTCTGGGAGTACGGCTGCTCAGGACGACGGCGATCTGACCGCCAGGCAGCGGATTTTCCCGGGAGTGGGTCCCGGGCTGCGTTCGGTGAAGCGGGGTGGGGATGGGCGGCTGTACATTCTGGCTTCGCCGTCGCCGGGCTTACAGGTGTTCGACCCGCAGGGCAAACAGGTCCTCTCCATTGGCGAGCTTCCCGGAGCCGATGCCAGTGCCAAGACCGGCCGTGCGTTGATCACTTTCGGCGAAGACTGCGACGGCGCTGCCGACGGAAAGATCTATGTGGCGGATCGCGGCGCCAATCTCCTCCAGGTTTTTTCGCCCGACGGCACACTGCTTCGGTCGATTTCCGTGAAGACCCCGGTTTCCGTTGCGGCTCTGCCCGAAGGCGAAGTTGCCGTGGGGACGCTTCGGGAGCCGCACCTGGTGATCGTTTTCGACAAGAACGGAAGGGACGTCCGCGAGTTCGGCGATCCGGAGCCCCTTGCAGAACGCGAGGAACTGAATCGTTATCTGAACATCGGCCAGCTTGCTACCGACGCTCAGGGGCATCTCTACTATGCGTTTGCTTACTTGCCGGAACCCACGGTGCGGCAATACGACCGCCTGGGCTACGCCGGACAAGACATTCAGTACACCGCGCTTGAAGCCATGCCCGCGGCACAGGCCGCGCGCAAGGAGATCGCGCGCCAGGAGCAACGCGGTGAACAGCCATCGTTCAAGCGCATTCTTACCGCCGTGGGCGTGGACCGGACAAACGGGGAAGTCTGGATCGCGCTGTACAATACGCTGCTGCATTTCGATAAGGAAGGGAACCGGCGCGCGACTTACAAGATTTACACGCCGCAAGGCGCGCGCCTCGAAGCCAACACAATTCTCGTGGAGCATGACCGCCTGATCATCGGAAGCGACCCGCTGGGCATCTACGAATTCGAGCGGCCCGATAAAAAAAACCTGAAATAGACCGAGTTTTCCTCAGGCCAAGTTGCCCGAGTTGTGTGCACGAATGATGGCGCGCGTGAAAATATGTTCACAAATGCCGTAAAATCAGCGGCCCTCGACGAAGTTGCACAAACTTTGTGCTTGTGGAAAAACTGTGCATGGTGTGTGCACGGCGGTGAATGGCTTCTCCTATTTTTCTCTTGCCCCTTACGCCCCAATCAGGGACAATCCCGCGCTGACTCATAGCGGCGGTTCGTGGGCCGACAATTCCAGACGGGCCGCGCGCGGGGCGACAGGGGCAAAATAGAGCGTTCCGGCGCGGGCAAGAATCCCGAAGCCTGAAGAAAGACACAAAGGGGCCTGCTTTCCACAGCTTTTTCACAACTGTGGAAATAGCACAGGGTTTTCTTTTCTCTTCCGATGACGACTGCAACTCAACTTGGGCGCGAGCGCGAAGCGGTGAATTCCTGGGACAAATTTCTGGAACACGTGAAGTCCCGGGTCAGCATCAACACCTTTACGACCTGGTTCCAGCCCACGAGGCTGAACCGGGCGGAAGGCGACACCCTCTACATCCAGATCCCCAGCGCCGTCTTCCGGCAGGTGCTGACGCGCACGTACGGCGACATCGTCAAAGCCGTCTTTCATGAAATCGGCACGCCGAACATGAAGGTGCAATACGTCTGCACCGAAGAGGAGCCGGTTCAGGCCGCGCCGGTGGTCGCTGGCGTGAAACAGGCAAAATTGGATTTTGAGAGCAGCGACCACCAGCTCAACACGCGCTACACCTTCGATTCGTTCGTCGTCGGCAAGTCCAACGAATTCGCGCATGCCGCTTCGCGCGCCGTGGCCGAGCAGCCTTCGAAAGCGTACAACCCGCTGTTCCTTTACGGCGGCGTGGGCATGGGCAAGACGCACTTGATGCACGCCATCGGTCACACCATCAAGAAACGCAATCCGGCGATGCGCTTGAGCTACGTCAGCGCGGAAAAATTCACCATCGAAGTGATCAATTCGCTGCGCTTCGATCGCATGATCAGTTTCCGCGACCGATTCCATACGGTGGACGTGCTGCTGGTCGACGATATTCAGTTCATCGCGGGAAAAGAGCGCACGCAGGAAGAGTTTTTTCATACCTTCAACGCGCTCTACGAGCAGCAGAAACAGATTGTCATTTCCTCGGACTGCCTGCCAAAGGACATCAATTCCATCGAAGAGCGGCTGCGCTCGCGGTTCGAATGGGGCTTGATTGCGGACATCCAGCCGCCGGACCTGGAGACCAAGATCGCCATTTTGCAGAAAAAGGCGGAGAACGAACGCTTTAGCCTGCCGGATGACGTGGCGGAATACATCGCGCGGGCCATCAAGTCCAACGTGCGCGAGCTGGAAGGCGCGCTGACGCGGCTGATGGCTTACGCCTCCCTGACGGGTGCGACGATTTCACTGGGGACCGCGCAGCAGGTGCTGCGCAACATCATTGCTTCCCAGGAAAAGCGCGTCACCATCGACTTGATCCAGAAACGAGTGAGTGAGCACTTCAATCTGCGGGAGCAGGACTTGAAGGTCCGCAGCAACACGCGCGCGATCGCTTATCCGCGGCAAGTAGCAATGTATATTGTCAAGCAGCTTACCACCGCTTCGCTTCCGGAAATCGGCCGCCAATTCGGCGGCAAACACCACACCACAGTACTGCATTCCATCAAGAAGATCGAAGAATTGCGGCGGTCCGACAAAGACCTGAACCGCACAATCACGCGCCTGATGGACGCCTTGCAGTAAGCCATCGGCTTTTCCCTCTCGAGTCAGTCCGAAACGCAGGACGCTGCTTCCGCCTGTGTTTCGCGCTTTTTTCTACAATTGTTCCGCGGGGTGCTTTGCAATCCCCTCAAGATTTGCCCACAACCGTGTGGTTATGCGCTGTGGAGAAGACTTGAGAAAGAGGCGGAAAATATGTTGATAGCTGTGGACCAAATCCTAGAAGTAATCTCCGACTTGCCACTTAGGGTCACATTTTCCGCGATACTCACAAAGCGCCACTTGCAACGCGGCTCTCTAAGACAAGTACAAGATAGGAGTTTCCGTGGTTTCCACAGATTCACAGCGCTCATCACAACAACAAGCTTCATACTTTTCTAACTTTGAAGAATATCCTGTTGTACTGATAGTGGTTGTGGATCGTTTCGTCCGAGCCTATATTTCAGGAGGAGCGAAGAGAATCGTCGTTTCCCACCCATTTCCACAGCGCTAAAGCACAAAGTGGGCTTTATAAGTGGCTAAAAAGCGAGTAAAGTACAGCAGCGGTAGAATTGAGGCTACGGAGGGCGCTAACGCTGTCCTAGTCAAGGATAAACTTCACAATGACCGCACCTGGAACGGCACGCGAGGAACATCAAGCGATGGAATTCAGCGTCACAAAGTCCGCGCTGTTGAATGAACTCTCGACCACGCAAGGTGTCGTCGAGCGCAAGACCACTATTCCCATTCTTTCGAACCTACTGGTTGAGGCCAAGGGGAGCCAGTTGACGATCACGGCGACCGACCTTGAGTTGAGCATTCGCACATCGTGCGAAGCCAAGATCAAGAAAGAAGGCGCTGGGACTATCCCCGCTAAGAAATTGCTTGAACTCGTGCGCCTGCTTCCCGAAGGCGAGATCAAAGTCAAGCTTCTCGAAAATCACTGGGTAGAGATCGTCAGCGACAAGAAGAAATACAAGCTTGTGGGTATGGCAAAGGAGAATTTTCCCGCGCTGCCGGTGATGCCCCACACGCTGGTGAAGATTCCCGCCCCGATCATCGAGAACCTCATTCGGAAAACGAAATTTGCAATCTCGATGGAAGAGTCACGCTACACGCTGAATGGCGGCCTGCTGATCCTGAAGCCGGACACGCTGGCGATGGTGGCGACGGACGGCCACCGGCTCGCACTCGCGGAGACCGATCACAAACTTGCGGGACTGAATGGCGAAGTAAAAGTGCTTATTCCGAAGAAGGCCATGGACGAAGTCGAAAAACTATCCAGCGCCGCCGGCTCCGG
>Ga0209488_10004105_pt1 | contig 11496 bp, 10 predicted proteins | sample Rivendell_Oct201_8_FD_188349 | JGI IMG/M metagenome (GOLD analysis project Ga0209488, IMG submission 188349) | Vadose zone soil microbial communities from the Eel River Critical Zone Observatory, Northern California, USA -... | ecosystem: Environmental > Terrestrial > Soil > Vadose zone >... | reverse complement strand
TGGACAGCGCAGCAGGCTGAGGGGATGACGGGCAATGCGCGGCAACATGAAGGGTGCGACTGCCTCATGGTATTCTGCCAGTTCGCCCTTCGTGATGTGACCTATCTCCGAGATCACCCGGTCGGGATGGCTTATCGTGATTCCGGCGGCAACTAATGCGCCGGGCCTGGTTTTGACGACCGGCGCTTTTGCTGGTTTCACGACAGATGCCGACATGGGTTTCTCCTGTTTTACTTCGGCGGCATCCTTGTCCTCGCGCAGTCCCTGAAATGAGGGATGGCGGATACGGCCGTCTTCGGTCCATTCGGTGAATGCGACTTCGCAGAGCATGACCGGCTGTAACCAGCGAACCGCGCTCCATTCGCCAGCACCGAGCCCTTTAGTCTCCGCACGAGTCAGGACCGGCTTCGCTGCCGGAATTCGGTCAAAGCGGTCAACCAGATCGCGGGCGCTTTTCATCGAAAAGCCCGTACCGACCTTGCCCGCATAGCGCAGCGCACCATCTTTTCGGTAGCCGAGATAAAGCGCACCGAGCGCGCGGTCGCCGCTCTTCGCGCCGCTGTAGCCGACGATGATGAATTCCTGCCGCAGCGCGCATTTGACCTTTAGCCATGATTTCTGGCGGCCCGCGACGTACGGGCCACTGGCTAGTTTCGAGATAATCCCTTCCAGTCCCTTGGCGCAGGCCTGCGCGTGAATCTCCGTGCCTTCCACCGCGACATGCTCGCTGTAGCGCAGCGACCCTCCCGGCCTCGATTTTCTGAGCAGCGCTTCCAGTTTGTTCTTCCGCTCTGTCAGCGGAAGTTTGGTCAGGCTCTCTGAGTCAAGGTGAAGCAGGTCGAAGACGTAGGCGACGATGCGCTCCGGCCTACCGCCCTCGCCCAGCGCTGCCTGCAAGGCCTGAAAGCCGCTCTTGCCTTCGTCGTCGAGAATGACCGCTTCCATGTCCAGAACCGCATCGTCCACCTTCAATTTCTTCAGCGCCGCTGCAATCGCCGGAAAACTCTCCGTCCAGTCTTTGCCGTTGCGCGTGCGCAGGCGGGACTCGCCGCCCGCGACAAAACCCAGCAAGCGATAGCCGTCAAACTTGATTTCATGCACCCACTTCCCGCCTGCGGGGGCCTGATCGACGAGCGTCGCGAGCTGCACTTCGGGGTATTGCGCCATAAGGCGTTTGAGGGCTTGGTCCGCTCCTGCTGGTGCCTGTTTTGCCGACGCCGGCTTTCGCCCGCCTGCCACCTCAATTGACCCGCTGCTTCTCACGCCAAACCCGCATTCTCGGGGAAGTTCGCCGTTGGCATACCCATCATAGGTTCTCGTCATTTTTGAAAAGGCCCCTATCAAGGGGGGTGGCCGTGGTCCTAACAACCGGAATAGCCTGAGAGTTCCGGCGATCCCAAGCCGCTAAAAGGCCGTCAGCTGAGGATTCAGCGCGGTTCTTTCGCGCGGGGGGCGTCTCGCAGACTCCGGAAAGTAATCGAGTAGCGTTGCTCGGGGACCGCAGGGATACTGTGCTCCCATTCCAGCCGCGCCGGTCCCCGCAGAAGGTAAGCGGAACGGGGCTCCAGAAGCACCGATTGCCGGTCCCAGCCTGTCCCTTTCTCGCGACGAAATCGGAATGTGCAACTCGACAGCAACGAGATGCCAACGACATCCTGAAAGACCGGACGGTCCTTGTGCCAGCCTATGGTCGCGCCCGCAGGATACTGCGTCAGAAGCACCTGCTGCAGCGTGGATGCGGGCAGGTTAAAGCAGGCCGCCGCAGCCTGCCGTAACGGCAGCAGAAACGCCGGTATCTCATCTGATTCCTGCAGCCCGGCCCCGTTAAAATCATAACGCCAGCCAAACGAGATGACGCGGCGCTTGCCCTCGAATCCGTGAAATTGAAACGAACTGAAACTCAGTCTTTCCAGTTCGGCGATTAAGCCGCGTTCCTGCGCAGCATTGATGAGATCGGACTGGTAGCGGAATCCCTCGGGAGGGACGGAAGGAACGGCGAACAGGTCAAGCGTGTGCGCCATTGCGATGCCTGAAAGGATTTGTGATGGAAAATGCATCCGGCCGAATTCCGCCTTCGATCTGCTGCCATGTGACCGGCGCGGCGATCGGAAAGCCTGGTCGTACACGCGGCGAGTACGCCCCTACAGCAGTATTGCCCCTGCCATTGCGCAGATAGTCCAGGAAAATCCGGTCGTGGCGTAAGGCAGGGTTTGCCGTGAGCACATAATGCTCCGGATGCCCGAGCGCGAGCCTCTGCGCGATCCGCCTTGCATAAACCCGCGCCGCATCATGGGTCATCGACGATGACAACGGCGCCATCAGATGCACGCCTTTGCTGCCGGTCAGCTTGGGCCAGCTTTCCAGCCCCTCCGCCCGCATCAGGTCGCGCATGGCAAGCGCGGTTTCGACGACACGCTCCCATGCGACACCTTCGCCGGGATCAAGATCGATCACCATCCGATCGGCGTGCTCGATATCGTCTACTGTTGCATTCCACGGATGCAGTTCGATGACGCCGATCTCTACGAGTCCGAGCAGCCCTTCAAGGTCGTCCACCCAAAGCCGCACGCCTTCTCCGCCTTCACGCTTTTGCATGTGGAGTTGATGCACCGCCTTCGGCACTTCGGGCAGCGGGCCCTTGTGATAGAAGATCGTGCCGTTGACGTTCCGAACCAGCTTGAGCGGACGCCGCCCGAGATGGATGAGCGCCTTCTTTCCCACCTTTTTCCAGTAGGCAATCAGCTCCTCGCGCGACGGCGCCACCGCGTCGGCCAAGAGCTGGAGGATGTTTTCGCGGGGGACGCCGTGCGTCCTCCGCTTAGCACTTTTCACCTCACTCTTTCCCTTCGAGGCCAGATCATCACGCAGGCCCTTGAACACGGCGGCCCGCAGCAACCCGTCATCGGTTATTCCGCTGTATACGATTTCCGCATCGACAACGGGTTCAACCCAGGTCGCTTTTGGCTTGTTTACGGGCTCTGAAAGCGGCGACTGACGCACAATCAGCGGATCGAGACGCTCGCGCACCTCCTTGGCTACTTCCAGCGTATAGCCACTACGGGCCTTTCCGGCATAAAGAATACGGTCGCCCTCGCGCCGCCCGACATATAGCGATGCAATCCGCCGCGGCTTCGCGCCGAGCTTCTCGACAAAGGCAACAATCGGGAAAGTATCGCTCTTGACGCATTTGAGCTTGAGCCAGCTTTCCGACCGTCCCGAACGGTATGGGGCTCCGCGGTGTTTGGCGACAATACCCTCAAGCCCCATCTGGCACGCGTGTTGGAAAACGCGCTGCCCGTCGCTCTCCAGATAATCCACATAAACAAGCCCCGGCGGCGCACCTTGCAATATCCCCTTCAGTGCCTCCTTGCGGTCTCCGAGCTTAGCCGGACGCAGATCGAATCCATCAAGATAGAGAAGATCAAAGGCATGATAGATCAGACGCGACGAATTCTTCGTCCCCAACTCCCGGCGCAGCGCCTGAAAATCCGGCAAGCCGGTCGCGCCGATGACGGTCGCTTCACCGTCGATAATCGCCTCGCGGACCTTGAGCTTCTTCGCGGCTTCCGCAATGGTCGCGAACTGCTGGGTCCAGTCATAGCCACTGCGCGAACAGACGATTACCTTGCCTTCCCTTATGTGCACCTGCGCCCGATAGCCATCGGTCTTGATCTCGTAAATCCAGTTCGGCCCCTCGGGCGCCTTCTCCTTCAGAGTAGGATCGCACGGGTCGACGAAACCCGGCATGGGCGCCGGTCTTGCGCCCGCGACCCGGACGGCCGCCCGCCGCTTCGCATTCGATCCCTTGAGGATAGCCAAGCCCATGCCGGTTTAAAGCCCGGACCGGCATGCAGGGTTCCCTAAAAGAGAATAGTGCACCGGCGTTGGTCGCCTTGGAACGGGAACCCTAGGCGAGCTGAACGGTTGGCTACTTTGGAAAGTAACGGAACCCAATCGGAAGTTATGTCCCATTTGACCGCCGCCGACATCTCCCGATTACTGCGCGAACTCGGCGACCACATGGCCCTGCAGGGCGGCAATCCTTATCGGTCGCGGGCCTACAGCCGGGCGGCGGATAGTCTTGCCCTCAGTACGGTTCCTATTGATCAGCTCATCCAGGAGCACCGCCTCAAGGAAATCCCGGGCGTCGGCGATGCGCTGGCCGCAGTCATCACCAAGCTGCACGAAACCGGAGAGCATCCCCGCCTTGAGAAGATGCGCACCGAGACGCCGCAAGGCGTGCTTGAAATGCTGCGCCTCCCCGGCCTGCGGCCCGACCGCATTAAAAAGCTTTACGCCGATCTCGGCATAGCTTCGGTCGCCGACCTCGAAGAGGCCGCGCGCAACGACCGGCTAAAATCCACCAAAGGGTTCGGTCCGGCCTTTCAGGCAAAAGTGCTGCAGGGCATCGAGATGAGCCGCCGCCCGCAGGGCCGTCATCTGCACCGCGCCGCCGACGCATTCGGCTATGCGACCGCGGAACTCGCGCGGTCGCATCCCGACCTCACGATGATGACGCCCGCGGGAGAATTCCGGCGCGGGCTGGAACTGGTCAGCTCACTGGTCCTCGTCGCCGTCGATCCGCATCTCAAAGGCATGAACCGCACGATCACAGCCGGTGATAGCCTGACGGTCCACGTCAGCTCCAAAGACCGCTACGGGATAACCCTTTTGCTCGCGACCGGCTCCGCGGAGCACGTCGAAGCATTGCGCATTGTCGCCGAGTCCAAAGGCTGTACGCTCGATGAAAACGGTCTGCACAACAAAAACCGCATCCTCGCCGCCAAGACCGAAGAAGACATCTACGAGGATTTGGGCCTTCCCTTCATCCCTCCGGAACTGCGTGAAACCGGCGCTGAAGTCCAGATGGCGCTCGAACACAAACTCCCCGAACTGGTCACAGGCAAAGACATACGCGGCGTTCTTCACGCGCATACGACGGGATCGGACGGGGCTGATACGCTGGAAGACATGGCGCAGGCCACCAAGAGCCGCGGCTATGCCTATCTCGGCCTGACCGACCATTCGCAGACGGCGCACTATGCGGGCGGTCTCAAGCCCGACGAGGTCAAAGCGCAGCAAAAACAGATCGAAATGCTGAACAAAGCTTTCGGCGCCCGGTTTCGGGTTTTTAAGGGCATCGAATCCGACATCCTGCCCGACGGCTCTCTCGACTATGCCGACGATATCCTGAACAGCTTCGATCTGGTCATCGCCAGTGTGCACAGCCAGTTTCGCATGAACAAAAGCGACCAGACGGCACGCATTGTCAAAGCTGTCTCAGACCCCCGCACCACGGTCCTCGGCCACGTCACGGGCCGACAGCTCTCAAGACGTCCCGGTTACGAAGTCGATATGGAAAAGATTCTTAAAGCCTGCGCCGAGCACGGCGTCGCCATCGAGATCAACGCCAACCCATGGCGTCTCGATCTCGACTGGCGTTGGTGCGCCCGCGGGCTGGAGCTGGGGTGCATGTTCAGCATCAATCCCGATGCCCACTCGACCGAAGAAATCGACAACATCCAGTGGGGCGTACTGATGGCCCGCAAGGGGGCCGTGCCGAAAGATCGCGTGCTCAATACAAAAAATCTTGCACAATTCGAGGCGCATCTGCGGCGGCGCAAAGAAAACCAAACAGCCCGGCCGAAACGCATTCCTCAAAAAGCCAGATAGGAGGGCGACGTGCCAAACCCGATTCCAAAAACAGACGAAAGCCTCAAGGCACACGCGCAGCAGGCTCTCAATGCGCTCAAAACGGCGAGAGTCACTATCGTAACCGCTGAGTCGTGCACGGCAGGCTCTATCGCCGCTCTGCTCGCGGAGGCAGAAGGCGCCGGCGACATCCTGCATGGCGGCTTCATCATCTACACGAAGGAACACAAGACCAAAGCGCTCGGGGTATCGTGGTGCCTGCTCAAAGAACATGGGGCAGTCAACGCTGATGTTGTCAAACAGCTCGCGGCTGGTGCGCTCGAACGTTCATCGGCCACCATGGCCATCGCTGTCAGCGGTGTTCTCGGCCCCGAACCCGATGAAGACGGCAATCCGGTAGGGCTGGTGTATTTCTGTGTCGTTGCCAACGACAAACAGCCGATGGTGGTGAAAGAGGAATTCGGCGAACATCCGCACGATGAGCTCCTTGATCGAACCCTACACCGCGCCTTCGATCTGATCGAAGTCAGCGTTTCGTCCATCCGGGGAAGCATGCCCATGCAATCCTGGATCGCCTCGTCCACAACGCCCCTCGGCTCACGTTGAACGGCGACAGCATGCGTAAAGTGGCCGCCAAATGCTCAGGTCTTGACGTCCGCCCGCCGTCATGGTCCGCAATCAATCAGAACACTGTCCGCTTTCAATCGTAACATGTGCTCGAGACGGGCTGCTGCCGAGAGACATCGATTGCCGCCTTCGACCCGACTTTACGGTTTTTCAAGCTGGCGAGAACGAGAACACCGCGTGCCGGCCGGCAATCCGACATCCTCTCGCGGCAGAGGGGGAACTACCCAGTTACGACCACGTTGATCCAAGCCCTGCATGGAGAGTTCTTATGACAAATCCAGAATACAAACCAAAACCGACGTCAAGTCGCCAGTTTGATAACAGCAAGAGTTCGAGGCTGGTGATCGTTGTCGCTTTCGTCTTAGCCGGCGTCATCATCGTTCTTGCAAGCATGAACAAGCGCATCGCTAATGACCCGGCTGTTATCGCCACGCCGGCACCGGCAAGTGGAGTCGTGCCAAAGAGGGAGACAACGACGGGCCAGAGCATTCCACCGGCCGAAAACAGTAGGTTGGTCTATCAACACCGGAATGGGTAATGCCTATGAAATCACAAGGCGTTGCAACGATGAGGCCAGATGCGGGGAGGATCGTTCGCGCCGCCATTTTAGGCAATATCCTTGTCGCCATTTCGAAGTTTGCAGCTGCCATGTTCACCGGCTCCGCGTCCATGATGTCGGAGGCGTTCCACAGCATTGTTGACACGGGGAACGAGGCTCTCCTGCTTTACGGCATGTGGCGCTCCCGACGCCGCCCCGACATTGAGCATCCTTTCGGATACGGGCGGGAACTTTACTTCTGGAGTTTCATTGTCGCGCTGCTGCTTTTTGGTTTTGGCTGCGTGGCATCTGTGGTCAAAGGCGTAGACCAAATTCTCCATCCCCAAGCAGTCGAACGGCCGGAGGTCATTTACGTCGTCCTGGCTCTATCTTTGCTCTTCGAGGGTGGCTCATGGCTGGTCGCCCTGAGAGGCTTTCAGCCCTCGGTTGGCCATGAGGGTTACTTAGCGGCAATCGCGAAAAGCAAAGACCCGCCTCAATTTGTCATCCTTGTTGAAGACACCGCTGCGCTCATCGGCATTGCGATCGTCTTCGCTGGAACTTGGGCGTCGATTAATTGGAATGAGCCGAGGGTCGACGGTATCGCCTCTGTTGCGATCGGCCTTCTGCTTGGCGCAGTTTCATTATTACTGGCGCGCGAGAGCAAGGCGCTGCTCATTGGTGAGCGCGCAGACGTGAAGCTTCAGGAGGAGGTTTTCGCAATTGCGCGGGCCACCGAGGGCGTGGTGTGCCCGAACGGACTTGTTTCAACTCAGCTGACGCCGGACCAGGTCGTTGTCGCGTTGAGTGTCGAGTTCGAAGATCGACTGACCACTCGCGAGATTGAGAAAATCGTCGTCGTCATGGAAGAAAAGATACGACGGGCTCAGCCCCAAGTCTTTGTTTTGTACGTTAAGCCTCAGTCTCCTGACGCATTCGCCGCAGCACAGAGGCGTATCCATGGCCATGGGCAAGAAGCAGAAGGGGCATAGATATGCAAAAACCTCAGCTCGGCACAGGTTGCCCTGCAAAGGCGTTGGAGAACCGGGCAACCTCTCCGAGCGCGTGAGGGGGTGCGTAGGCCGGAGGGTTGCCCTTCGTGACCCAAGAGCGTCACAGGCTCATAACTCGTGACCTCCAAGAAAGTTGCAGGGATGGCTTCAAGTCACGCCCTGTCACACGCTCATGTCGCCTCGTCAGGCTCTTCCCACTATTGGGGCGAGGGCTACGATTGGGTGTTGGTGCCCAACTTCCTGCACCACTTCGATGCGCCGTCATGCACCGCCATTCTGCGACGCGCACATGCCGCTTTGTCACCTGGTGGCCGCGTGGCCATCGTCGAGTGGGTACCCAGTGGAGGTGATGCTCACCTTATGGCCTGACCGAAATGGCAGAGGCCCTGGATTGTCCAATTACATTTTTCTTTTCCGATGAGAATGAGCACCACACCGAGATGAACCTCGCGGATAACCTCGATCCGGCGTGCATGCGTTCGCCGTCTCAGACCAAGCGGGATTCGTCGAATGGATCTTATGGAGCATCCACCGGCCCTGATCAGTCCGCCTTCGCGCCCGAAAACTTCACGACCTTTGCCCACTTCTCCGTTTCGACCGCGATGAGCTTCCCGAAGTCGGCGGGTGAGCCGGCGATCACCGTACCGCTTAAGTTGGCAAGCCGCGCCTTCATTTTTGGTCAGCTAGGGCAACGTTAATCTCCTTGTCAACTTATCGACAATATCGGCGGGCGTGTTCTTGGGAGCGCCAATGCCATACCAGGTGCTCGCCCCGTACCCCGGCACGAATTCGCTCAAAGTCGGAATGTCCGGCAGTACCGTCGAGCGCGCCACAGTTGTCACCGCCAATGCTCGCAGCTTGCCGGCCTTAATGTGCTCGATGAACGCAGAGATCGGGGCGAAGAAGACTTGCTGCCCGAGCGCCACGTCGCTTACGCGCTTCTAGCTCGAGTTCCTGGCCCGCCGAATCCTGCGGCTGAGCATTCTCCCGTTTGGCGTGGCGCTTGTTGCATTCGCGCTCGCAAAATTCTCGCCGATCAACCCGGTCGATGGTGGCTCTCCGGGCTGTCGCTATGGGCGGCCTGAGCTGCCGTCGTCTTCCGACCATCAACCGCGCGCTGCGAGTGCGGCCCTTGATCTTCGCCGCCAATTTGGATTCGATAATGGTCGAGGACGAATAGGCGGAGGCCCGACGAGAGGTTGCCGTGCTGTCGATCCGAGTCGATTGATGCGACAAGCTCCGACAATGTTACGTCGCGCTCGCTCGCGATATCTTTGATTCCTTTCCAGAACGCCTCTTCAAGGCTTACGCTTGTCTTGTTACCAGCTATGACAACAGAACGTTTTACAACAGGTGATTTCATCGCTTGCCTCCTGTCTTCGTAATTCCGCCAGCCCACGTACCGACGCAATCCTAACGACTAGTCTTAGTCTAACCTTTGCCAAGGCAAAACTGAATGCCGTCTTATTGAATTGGCTCAACCTCCCAGCTCTCGAAATCATTGCCGATCAGCACGAGCCAGCCGGGGTCATTCCGATGGTAGATCCAAGCGGGTTACACGGTACACGCGATGGCCGTCCTTCATGCTGTGGAAACCTACGACCCCGACCGCCTCGAAGTCGAGGCGATCCGGCAGGCACTCCGGAGCGCCGTCGATCCTGGGTTCGCCATGCGCCTGTATGTAAAGGTATCAGGCGTTGCTGCTCGCGGGAGCAATTTTCAACGGCGTAAAAAAGCTTTTTTCATGCCGTTATCGCGTAGTTCTCGTCGTCCATCGTCATATGCAGCCTTCCATTAAAAGTCCGCTTCCGTGTCGCTGAAGAAGAAGGTTGAGAGGGCAGCGTCGAGTTCCCGAACCACGAATTCCACGATGGCCCGATCATCCTCCGGCAGGGCGTCGAAAGCACTCTTGAGGCGGTCTTCAACATAGGCGTTTCGGTGGCGCTGTGTCATGAGGTGGAGACGGAGAAAAAGCGCCCGGCCCTCCTGTCCCCCTTTTACAATTTGCCGACAGGCGGCGTCGATAATCTTAGTACGTCGCACGGTGTAAGCTGGGTTCATGCTGTGTTGCATCCAGGGTTTCTGTCAGCCACCACCGCATAGGTTTTGCGCGAAAGCACCGGTTGAGTCGCGCCTTCCTCGGGGGAGTAGGGGAGAAGGAAAGCTGATGCCGCCCCGGCTTTCGCGGAGAATTAATCGGACGCGTTAACAAATGTTCCATTGCCCTCCAAACTTTTTGGTGATTGCCTTCGGAGAACATTACGTTACACGACGTCGCTAAGCCGGTAGCAATGAGGCGACGGCTTGATGTTGGGCCCGCCGGAATTGGCGCCTATAAAGGACCCTTCCATTCTGCGCGCCCTGAAGCAGTCTGGTGACGGTGCCACCGGCGGATAATCGCGGATTATTTGGTAGCCGCTGGTGAGACAGTTTTTCACGTAATAGGTCCGGGAGAGCTCACGCCGGCGCAGTTGACGGCAGCTGCTCGGGGCTCGCCTATCCCGCTGTTCCGTGACTAGACGCTGCGATGTTCGCCGTCGCGCGCCCGATGAAGAATGGGGCACTGTGCACGAGCCTGGATTCTCCGGTTGCAGGCGGCTCGGTGGTGGAGCTGGTCGGACTCGAACCAACCACCAAAGTGTTATGGAACATGGTTCGAGTCCGACCAACTGCCAGAATAAACGGGAAAACAACAACGCCGACGATCTGGATGGGTGTCCGACCAGGGTAGTTGGTCGGACTCGAACCATGTTCCATAACACTCTGGTAGTTAATTCAAGTATCAGAAAGCCAGGAAAATCAAGCAAAACAGCAAAAACGCCTGGTGATCTGCAGGGGTGTCCGACCAGGGGAGTTGGTCGGACTCAAACCATGTTCCATAACACTTTGGTGGTTGGTTCGAGTCCGACCAGCTCCACCACGCAGTCGCGCATTTGGAGATTATTGCTATCGTGTGCGGGCGGACTCAAACGGTCGCCTGTAGCGGTTTAGTTCTGGAGCTTTGTCGCCTGAGCGATCGGCGAGACGCGATCCTGGACGTCATCCAAGAGGACGAGATCGAGGATCGGAGCAGTCGCTGTCGCAGCGAGCAGCAAACTGGTACTCGACACCGCCCTGGCGCAGACTAAACAAACAAAAAAGCCCCAGCAAAAACGAGCCGGGGCTAGGATCATTTCACCGCGTATTTGTCTCCGCGCCGGATCCCGTTGTCTCAATCAATCGCGCCTCGCCTGCCATCCCCGCAGCACCGACTGCAAGTCCAAGACATCAATTCCACTGCCGGGCTTAACATTGCGCGGTTCACTTCCTTGATCAAACAGATCGGTGCCTCGGATCAATATTTTGGCCATAGGGTCCCAATCACTCCGGCAATCCGGCCTTCCGCATGGCTTCCGCATACCTGGACATATCTTCCGGTCGCTGAAGCGGGGTCAAGTCGCCAAGATTTGACACGCGCAAGGCCGGATCAATCTGGCGCAGCCGTATCATTACGGCGCGTGCATGCTCCATTCGTCCGGCCAGCGCATGGGACGCGACGCATGCGCGCAATCCCTCATGTAAATTCGGGGTGGCCTCGCTCGTCGGAGCGTAGCGAAACCACGGTCGCGTCGGGGGCGTTGCGTGTGTCCGGAATGTATGGACGAACGCCCAAATAAAAATCGTACG
>Ga0209488_10004104_pt1 | contig 11496 bp, 9 predicted proteins | sample Rivendell_Oct201_8_FD_188349 | JGI IMG/M metagenome (GOLD analysis project Ga0209488, IMG submission 188349) | Vadose zone soil microbial communities from the Eel River Critical Zone Observatory, Northern California, USA -... | ecosystem: Environmental > Terrestrial > Soil > Vadose zone >... | reverse complement strand
CCTCTGCCCTCTGCCTTCTGATTTGATCCTCAGCGCGCTTCTCTTTCCTCTCTCTCTCCTCTTGTGCCTTTGCCTCTTTGGCGGCAACAGCGTCTTGCTCCGCTTTCTCAGCTGCAGCCCTTGTCTTTGCCTCGGCATCAGCTTTCGCCTCCATTTCGGCCTCGGCTGCCTTCGCCTTTGCTTCGAGTTCAGCTTCCGCCGTAGCTCTGGTTTCCTCAGCAACCTTGGCCTTTGCTTCCTCGTCTGCCTTAGTGGGTTTGGCTTTTGGCTCTGCGGTCGTCTTGACCTCCTTGGTTTTGGCTTCCACCTCCGCTTTCTCCCCGGCGGCGAGTTCGGCCTCCACCTCCCCATCGTTTGTTTCCGTCCCAGCTGTCGCCTCAGGATCCGCGTCGCGCTTCGCCTTCTCAGCCCCGGCATCGGCGCTAGCCTTGGCTTCTATATCGCGCCTCGCTTTCTCGGCCTCGGCGGCTTTAGCCTCGGCATCTGCGTCTGCTTTGGCCTTCTCTGCATCTGCCTTGGCCTTTGCGTCTGCATCTGCTTTGGCTTTCGCGTCTGCATCTGCCTTGGCCTTGGCGTCTGCGTCTGCTTTGGCTTTCGCGTCTGCGTCTGCCTTGGCCTTGGTGTCTGCGTCTGCTTTGGCCTTGGCGTCTGCGTCTGCCTTGATCTTCGCTTCGGCGTCAGTCTTGGCCTTGGCGTCTGCGTCTGCCTTGATCTTTGCTTCGGCGTCAGCCTTGGCCTTCGCGTCTGCGTCAGCCTTGGCTTGAGCCGCTGTGTCAGCTTTGGCCTTGGCTTCTGCCTCTGCATCAGCCTTGGCCTTAGCCTCTGCCTCGCGCTTGGCCTTTGCAACAGCAGCCTTCCTCGCCGCCACTTTCGCCTTCTTCGCACGAGCCGCCTCCTCCTTAGCCTCTGCGTCTGCCTTGGCCTTGGCCTCTGCATCTGCCTTGGCCTTGGCCTCTGCCTCTGCCTCTGCCTTGGCCTTCGCGTCTGCATCTGCCTTGGACTTGGCCTCTGCGTCTGCATCTGCTTTGGCCTTCGCGTCTGCGTCTGCTTTGGCCTTCATGTCTGCGTCTGCTTTGGCCTTCGCGTCTGCATCTGCCTTGGCCTTAGCCTCTGCATCGCGCTTGGCCTTCGCCTCGGCAGCAGCAGCCATCCTCGCCATCACTTTCGCCTTCTTCTCACGAGCCTCCTCCTCCTCCTCCTTGCGTGCCTTCTCTTCAGCGTCCGCGCGCGCCTTGACCGCTTCAGCTTCCAAACGCAGCCTCGCCGCCTCCTGCGCTTGCGCCCTATCGCGCTCCTGGCGCTCCTTGCTATCGCGCTTGCGCCACCCCCCAGGGAGCTTTTCGTCTTCCGACTCACGCGAGGAGGACTCGTAGCCGGGGTCGCCGCTGCCGCTCCCTCCTATAATGTTGGACATGAAGCTGAAGATTGAGCCGGCCGCGGAGGGGGTGGACGCGCTCTGCTTCTTGTGCTGGGTCGGGCGGTGGGTGTGGGTGGTGGTGGTGGAGAGAGGGGGAGACGCTTGGGATTCCCGGGTGGGGGTCGGGGTGGTGTCGCGCTTTGCTGGTGGAGGGTCCGGGTCAGAGACGGTCGTGTTGATCTTGAGCTGTTCCTTGTTGGTCGGCTCGGCCGTCCGCGAGCGGGAACGCCCGGAACGCGTTTCCTCTGCAGGGGGAGTGGTCGTCGCTGGTTTTTCACTTTGAGCGCGTGCATGTTCGGAGTGCACGGTGCCAGAGCCCTGCTCTATTGTCTCGCTCTTCCTCGCGGGCCCCTGGCCCTTTTTCTCTGAAACACTCTTCGAAGTTGAAGCGGCGCCTCGCGCCTGGGTAGCCTTCTTCGTTTCTACAATGTCAACTCTTCCTTGCGTCGCTGCAGCCTCAGACCGATGACCGTCCGAAACAACCTTTTTCATAGAATCTCGTTTACTGACGTCCAAGTGCATAGTAACAGGATCCAGACTCGCCTCCGCTGCTGCAGCTTCCTTTTCCTTTGGCTCCGGTTCATTCGACACCCCTGCAACACTCTCAGCTCCTTCAAGCGTGCGCTCCACCGCCACTGAGGCTTGAGTCGGCCTTGGTCCAGACGGGGAAATCGGGGTAGCTTTATTTGCGGCTCCCGCGGCCGCCAGGGGTTCCATTTGTGTGGCCGTTGACCCCATTGGCACCACCTGCGCTGCGAAATTAGCATGAGATGAAAAGGGAGGATAGGCACTCATCACCGATCCACCTCGATGTGCGTTATGGCCGGGTGTACCCGTCCCGTTCGTTTGGATGTCCAGTCGTGGAGTGTTACGTCCACCCGTCGGCGTGCCACGTCCAGTAGGCGTTTGCGGCGTCGGAGGGCGCGGGCGCTCGGCAGGTGCATCTGGCAAGGACAAATTGAACAGATCTTTGATGAGCGTGTCCATTTCGGTGCTTCCAAGGGTTATGTTCGAACGGGGGGTTCCAGGTTTCTTGCCAGCGAAGACAGGCGCACGTGCGATTTCACGAGCACGTGCAAGTGTAAGCGCCGTCTCGAGGCCGAGCACTCGACCCTCCTCGATTGTGATCGGTTCATCACGCTCCGTAAGCGCGATGTATGATGCTCGAAGTAGGTCTCGGTTGATGGCATGAGTGTGGTAGAGGATAACCTTTTGGAGTGGAGCGATCTCAAGTTCTTCAAGCTCGCGGAGGGCGAACGCCTTGACCTCGATGAAATCCCATTGGTGTGCAAGCTTCAGGATCGACGACCACTTGTCGACGGAGCCATGGTAGATAGAGTATTGTCTGGAATGGAACATTAGATAATGTGTGAAAGTTGAAAAAAAGAGCGCTTACGGGTTGTAGAATACCCAAAGAAGGTGCTCAAAGTCAACGATGAGTGTCTCTTCAAGTACAAAAGGATTGCTGTCGGAAGATCCTTTGGTAAACTCGCCAGGAGGAGGAGGGTGGGGAAGTTTGTCCCGGAAGTGTGAAGAATCGCGCGTGAAGAAGTATCGGTGAACGCGGAACAAGTTGTTTTCCACCTAATAGGACATTATTGATAAACGGCACGAGCCTCGATCGCGAATTCACTTACACGGAAGACGACGTCTCCCCCTTGAAGGTAGTATTCATTATTGCGCACGACGCGCTCGCCGGCTGGGTTCGGGCTCACTGCCGAGTTCATGATCGTCAGAGGTGGTGACGGTAGCGTCACTTGATCGTAAAACGTGGAGAGAAATGAAGTAAGGGAGGAGGGGGAAGAAGGGAGGAAAAAAAACTAGGTGACAGTTGGGAAGAAAGAGAGCAGGGCTGCACGTGTTGAATGCATGAGGCCTTCGCCTATATATACGGGTAATGTTGAATTTCTCGATGCAAGCGCCCGAACCGAGTTTCGGGGGTCGATAACGAGAGCGTTCCGAACATGAAGGGGAAGATTCGTACTCCTCTTGCCATGAGGTTCATGACCCAGCGAAAGCGCTGCGATCTTGTCGAATAAATCACACCGCGTGTCGTCGAGCGTCTCGGGGTAGATTTCCAGACCCTCTACCCAAGCCTCGTGGCTCCCCTATCAGTCTGACTGAACTACGCGTAGGTGTTCTCGGCTTCGGGTCCTGCACGGAAGGCAGACGGGGACTTGGGCACGCGGTGTGCGGGCTGCGGCCGAAGAGTGTCAGGAAAGGAAGTTGTCTACTTGTATGACCACAACCGGCCAAGTTCCCCACTAAGCATACGTAGAACGTCTCTGATATCGGTCTCTTGCCATCTGCTTCTCCATCCGAAGGCAGATGACGCGGCCACCCCCATCACCCCATCACATTAACAAACCACGTCGCCAGCATAGCACCTATCTTAGCCTGCACGAGGCCAACTATAATATAAATGCCTACCTCTGCCGGAGCGCTCCCGATTGGCCCGCCCATTAACTTGGACGGCAGAAGGGCTGCGAAGCCCTCCGCCAGTATCGGGCCCACGGGACATTTCTCGCCGTGTGCAATTTGAAGACTTGGTTTTTATTCCGAGCTTCAAACCCTCTTCCACTTCGATCGGCTCGTCTTGTAGGAGTCAAGGAGGAGTAAGTCATCGAGACCGAAACGTTGATAAATGTGGATCCGGTCCACTGGAGACAGGTTCAGCTTCTCCAATTCTCGTAAGCAAAGCTGCTCGACCTGCTTGAAGTCGCATTTTTGAACCAGCTCGAGGATGTATGACCGGCGTAGCACTGTGAACCGAATATCGACTTCGAAAATATCAATTAACTGAAACGTCAAGTTGGGTGATGACGCACGGATGACAATAAGAAACAAGCAAAGGCATCGCTCGTCGCTTCCGAGCGGATTAGACTCGGATGATCCTGGTGGATCCCGCTCGGGATGCGTTGCAGGGTCTAGCCGGTGTCTGAAATATACCAACTCCCACTCGAGGAAGAATCGGTGGACCTAAACATGCAGTTTGGGATGGGACCTGCTAGTGGATATGACATACGATGGTTAACTCGAGTAGATGATGCGACAAGCACAACGTACACGTATGGTTACGTCTGCATCATGGGTAAAATACCATGCTATGGGAACCGTCTGAGTCGAGGGTGTTTGGGGAAGGGACATGAGGGGCGACAAGATATGAGGGCGTGGTTGTCGATAGATGATCCGGGCGCAGCCAGATATAGGAGTCCCTTGAATGAAAGGATTCCCAAAAAAAAAGAGGAACCCTTGTTCTGGTCGAAGCTATACCCTGGGCACGATGGGTTACGGCTGGGCAGGTGACATGCACCCATAATGCGCAGGTCCGCCGAGCCCAGCATGCGTATATAGTTACCCAGAAGCCTACCCGGGTTCGCGAACCCTCAGCTCACCCCGCGGTCCTCATCCTCCCTACACGGCGAGCAAGAGCATGAGGAGTCTGCTTCTGCTTACTTATTGAACCCAAATTATAAAATACGTTTGTATTTGAAATGGGGGGACATCAAAGGGTTTTCTCGGTCGAGGTCGATCTTGGAAAGGGGTGTCGGTTTTAATTAGGAACCAACTCTGGCAAAATCGTATAGATTATGGTTACCATAGCCATGGGTTAAGACAGAGTCGACTGTACGTCCTACATACGGGTGACATCACGTGTCTCCGAGTCAGATTCAGTCTGATACCAGCCCAGCCCACCCCATCTTCGCGTTTCCCACAATGGCTCAACAGCTGAGACTTTTCGTATTCGTTATCGGACTTGAAACCTTCCCATTCTCTGTCACTATTAAAAGTTCCGAGATCGTTGATGACTTGAAGAGATCTATCGTGGAGTTGAAGCCAAACGACTTGAAGGGTGTAGATGCCGATAGACTCGCCCTTTATAAAGTCGAACTCGCAGGCGACGAGACTCTCGGACAATTGGCGGCTCAGGCCGTGAAAAAGGATGTGCCGCTACTGCCGTATAGCCCCCTCTCCAAAATATTCCCGGCGGGTCCTCCAAAGGAGAAGATCAACATCATTGTAGACATTAGCAATATCAGTGAGTGAGAACCAGCCCCCTGAGTTGAACGTTACTAACGAGGTTCCGCCCTGATATTTTCACGTCCATTGTTCATCTTACGTTGACTTACACCTGCTATCCATTCATCTCATTATCTCCTCCGCCCCACGCTTAATTTTGTCAGCATCAGTGCTTGGCAAGCGATCTCATGGTACCGACGACCCGGTGCCCACCGATCTTCTATGGTTAACGGAAGTTCACTCAAAGATTTGGAATCAAAAGGGCCTTAGGCCGCGACTTTTCCGAGATGTAGTTGTCACCGAAGCGCATTATTCTGCACTACAAAAGCGCCTGAATGATCTACACCCGGATCGTGGCTCGCCGGCTTACGATTGCTCAAATCCTGATATCCTACGTGCCAAGCTCGACATCCTGACAACAATGATGATCGAAAAAACGATTACGATAAGGACGATCCTGAAATTAAATCATTCTTTCCATTTCTTCTCCGCTTTTTGGATCTGTCACCTTTGGGGCTTGAACAGGGGGTGACGCCCCGCTTTCCTTTACCACTTTTACTTCGTGAAGAATACACACACATCTCAGAGCTGATTAAGAAGGAATATCCAAACAGCGGAGGTTCGGTGCTAGTTAGTGGTCAACCCGGAACGGGTGAGTTTCTTGTTTCCCTGTCTCACAGGATCTACCCAGCCTTGCCGATATCAAGGAAAGACCGCGTATCTCTACCTTAGGATGATCGAGAACATGATTGAAGGCTGCCCATTCCTGTTCCAAGCCATGCAAGGAACTGTGTATCATGTCTCCGAGAAGGGTGTTGAGGTAGTCCGGTCACGGTCGTGGTCACCAAAAGAAACTATTGTGGCCTTTGTTGACATTGACAGGGCAAATCACGAACCTGATCATATCCTCCGAGATCGCTCAGTGCAGCTAATTGTGGCATCATCCCCCAAAGGCACAAATCAACCATGGGCCAACCAAGCAGGTTTCCTCATATCCATTACCCAACTTGTAATTCAACTATGGTCGGACAAGGAGCTCTTCCTAACTGGGTCAGTCTTAGCATTGCTTTTATCACGCGCTTTCGTCACTCGACTGATGCCTCTCTATAGGATATTCCTTTATCCCATTGATCTCCCTTTCAGGTTGCTCAAGGAGTCGACCTTGTATTTTGGCCACAATCCTCGTCGATGCCTTACAGTTTCCTCATCCGCCTCTAAATTGGAAGATCAGAGAGTCCATGTCTCGGATTCGATCACAGACGCTGTGACCAAAGCGAGCACGAGCGACGATTTGATGCAGTTGCTTCGGAAGACTCGAAAAGGTGGCTCCAACATATCCCATACGATTTTTCAAAATTTCCCAGCCGATGAACGACGGTTGTTCTCAGCTTGCCAGTATGGGACTGTCTCGCAATGGGCTTTTGATCTCGTGCTGGAACAATACGGGGCTCGCAAAGCTGAAGTGATCGCTGACTTCTACTTCAACATCTCAGGGATGCCTGGCGCAGCGTCTCTCCGGGGTTACCTGTTCGAAAAGCAGGTATTGAGACGTTTAGCCTACGTCGGTTGACCGACTCCGACGAAAGGCCGTGGCTCTATCCGAGTCGTGAACGCATTCCACCTCTCTACTTTCAGAGTTCGGAGGCTTCGGGCGCGATCACCAATGCGGCTGTCAACCCAGAAGCCACTGCATTTGATCCCTTTAGCTCCTAACTTTCCCGCCGTTGATTCGATCCTCTACGACCCGAACGACAAGAGCGCAGTCCTTACCTGTATTCAAATCACGATAAATAATGATCACCCTATCGTCGTCTCGGGTCTTAAGGATATCCAAAGTTGGCTCGACCCGAAGAATTCATCGCTTGGAGAGCTCCGCCCTCGTAAAAACAAGCCGTGGCGCTTTGTATTTGTTGTGCCCTCACACATGGCGCCAACTTTCAAGTTGCAAAGGCTGGATGGTGATACTCCCGGAAAGGTGCATCGATATGTATTAGGGTTAGAAGAGAAACCGATTTTCAGCAGAACACCCGATTCGAGCGCACAGGTACGGTGTTGAATATCTGTCTTTGAGCGCTGCTAATAAATTTGGTGTTGTGTCGGTTCAGATTATGGACGTAGACTAAGTTCAGGGCATTAGCGGGCCTGGGACTTGGTGGAAGGGTTAGGACAGTTTCATGGAAGGGCAGGGTGTTGCTTTGGAGTTTTCCAGGGCTGCCCTTTATCGAAGGATACAGAAATTCTGGTAACTTCACGTGTTAAACCTCGGCATAGCACCTATCTTAGCTTGCACGAGGTCAAGCCTCCATCAACGACCAAGATTTGCGCGACGAATAAGTTGTGCGATGAAAAAAAACCTCGATTGATAACCAGCGCGATACATGAAAAAAAGGATACAGCATGATACAACTACAACGCCACATCACACCTATGCCCTGTCTGTGTGCAGGGGCCCTCAGATGTGAGCTGAAGAATTGGCCCACCGCGACGTACTGCTCTGCTTCCTATTTCGCGGATTGCCCTTTGCACCATCCTGGGCCGGTACCTTTAGATGGCTGTGACTGTGATTGATCGGTGGGTTGTCCTCAGAAGTGGACGGGGCTTGAGAGAGCGCTTCTGGCTTTGATGGCGTCGTGGGGGCCGTCTTGAGAAGGTGATACAGGCGAACATCAGAACCTCGCTATGAAAAGAGATAACGATAAACTCTACTCACCGCAGGTAACGCCGATGCCCTGTCGACCCTCTCTGAGGGATTGACAGGCGCGGTGAATGGACCTGGGTCGGCCCCTCCGTTCATATGGAGTTTTGGAAGGTTGAATATCTTGGATATGAGAGTGCGGAGATCGGGGCCCTTAACTTGAACGGCAGAAGGGCTGCGAAGCCCTCCGCCGGTATCGGGCCCACGGGACATTTCCCGCGCCCGTGCAATTTGAAGGCTGGTTATTATTCCGAGCTTCAAACCCTCTTCCACTTCGATCGGGACGTCTCGCATCGTCAGCGTCTCGTAGGAGTCGAGGAGAAGAGAGTCATCGAGGCCGAAACGTTGGTAGATATGGATTCTGTCCACCGGAGACAGGTCCAGCTTCTCCAGTTCTCGTATACAAAGCAGCTCGACCTGCTTGAAGCCCCATTTTTGAGCCAAGTCAAGGATGCATGACCATTGCTCCGGGGTAGCACTGTAAACCGAATATCGACTTTGAAAATGTCAGTTAACTGAAACGTCAAGTTGGGTGACGACGTACGGATTATAGAAAACCCATAAAAAACAAGCAAAGGCATCGCTCGTCGCTTCTTCCAAGACGAGCGGATTAGACTCAGATGATCCTGGTGGATCCCGCTCGGGATGCGTTGCAGGGTCTAGCCGGAGTCTGAAATACGCAGACTCCCGCTCGAGGAAGAATCGGTGGACCCTAAACATGTAGTTTTGGACCTGCCAGTAGATATGACGATGATCAACTCAGAGTGGGATGCGATATGGACACAACGTACACGGATGGTCACGTCTGCATCATGGATGAAATAACCCCTATGCCGCGTTATCGGAACCGTCAAAGTCGAGGGTGTTTGGGGAAGGGACATGAGGGGCGACAAGATATGCGGGCGTGGTTGTCGATAGATGATGATGATAATGATCTGAGAGGTCGGCCGCGTCAGCACGCTTATATACCTGTTTAGTGAATAACTTTGAGCGCACGCAGAGATCGAGAAAAGAAGCGGGGCCTCGTTCAGATGTAGGATTTCCTTGTTCTGGTCGAGCCGTTCGGGATGATGTTCGGGATCAGAAAGCAGGCGAGTCGACGCATGGGAGAATCGAGTGGGTCACACGATTGAGGCTATTCCCACCCTGGGCATCAGGGTTACGGCTGGGCAAGCGACATGCATCCATGATGCGCGTGTCCGCCGAGCCCAGCCCCATGAGATATGAAAAGCATGCGTAGTATGTCACTCGACGCGAGGCAAACGCGTGGCCTGGGGGATGACATCACGTGTCTCAATTGATGTTCGACCCACTCACGATACCCGGGCATAGGAACACCCAAGCACGCAGGATCCGCAGCCGTACACTTTCAAGATGCGGTGCCATGAACTGATGGAAAACGAGGGTACCGAAGCAGCCCCGTTATCTGACACCAATCATGATCAGTGTACCCCGAATACCCACGCTCATCAGGTAAAGCGATCTAGCTCCCGACGGTCCGGAAAGCTTCCATAATAATTGAATTGAGGCTTTTATTGTTATAGTTGTACTGTTTTGACGGTCTCTCGCCTGCCATGGCTACCCGGCCGTCGGTGTCGCACACACGGCCTCGAGGCCTCCGAGTCCTGGGCCTCCTTACTCTGAGCAACGGTTCGAGGAGATTCCAGCGCAGAGGCAGCGGGATTACGCCGCATGGCTGGGAACAATGCTCCATCGTCCTTTGGCGCCAAGTTGCCCGTAGAACACGCTCCCTGGAACAAAATGACCCCGAGTCTGGGAAACTGCCTGAAGCTTGGAGCCCCGAATTGGTATAGGCACTCGTCCGGCACGGTGGGCATCGATCGATCTATTCGGCTGCGGGCAAGAATTGCACGAGAACTTGAAGACCTCTTGCAAGTCCTTACAAAAAAAAAGGCACGCGGCACGACCGGGTGACCAGATAAGCTATTTCGAATCCGTACCTCTCATTGATTTAAAAACCCCCTAAGGTGGCGGAGGTGTAGGACGCGGCGATTGAGAAGTCATTCTTTTTGGACTAACATTCTTCACCTTTGGGTGCACAAGGTTACAACTGCAGTGATTGTGATTCTTGGCTGCGGGGAGCTTAATGGCTAGATTTGCGCAGTTGGCCTATGGGGTTGGCGTCATGTCAAACACGTGTTCTACTTCTAATCCCGTTACTTATCAGGTGGTACGGTTGCGCCAGTTGATCGCTTCCTTTCTAGAAAATGTGGCACTGACAGGAACATCCGCTGTGCAGAGAGAAACGAGAGTACAAATTTTGACATGGAGGACAGAGCGTGTTGATCGAGATGATGGCAATAAAGGCGACCGGGAAATAAATGTGTATTCGACCAGAACATGTAAACTGAAACTGAACTGAAACTGGTCTCCGGGCTCTCTGGGAAACCCGCACCGTAGTAAGGCTGAAATATCAAATACGCAGTACGCAGGGTTGCAAACTGCGCTCGCACCACACATTGTTCGCGCGTAAATTACCATCGCCCCCAGCCTTGGGCTGTGGTTGAAAGGCTGAACACGCTACCACGCAGCGATGCAGGTGATGTGGAACGCAGCGCTGGCGTTGAACTCTGCGGCGGTGGTCTCGAAGGGAGCAGCACTATGACACAGAGTGAGCTACGTTGGACTCGCCTCGGGTCTTGGGAGACCATAGCTTAAAAGGTATTAAATGAGGGCATCCAAACAGTCGTCAGACGCTATTGACTGGTTGGGTGCAAGCCAAACTTTTCCTTGGCCCTTTCAACCTTCCTTAATCAAAGTCCAACGCGGGCCTTCCAAACCTAGATATGACCTTCCTGAAGATGTCGACGATAGTGATCGAAAGTCATAGCTAGCGTAGAAAACTTGGAAGCTGAATCGATGGGAGTCAATAGTCGAGTGAGTCGCTGGTCGGTTGTCCTGCGCCGGGCAGCGTACAGATTCCGGACCGAATCTCGGACCCCGAGTCGCGGTGTCGGACCTCAGGTTCGAGTCGCTCTCCGGTGGTTTGACGCATGGACGGGCACTAGAGGTGTCGAGGGTGCACAACTGAAGGAAAGGGGGGTAGGACCACTGGCAGCACGAACTTACTAATTGATGTCAGGATAATTCAGTCACGCAGTCCACCAGTGAGGAGTCCAAGACAAAGTGCGAACCTGAGCGAGTTCGGGGTGAAAGAGATAAGGAACAAGAACGACCACGCGTACAATGGCAGGTGACTCCGATCCACGGCCCCCATCCCGTTGCCGCGCGAGGCCCGCGCTGTCACACTCGATCTGATTGATGGTGATAGATTGAACAGAAGGAAAGGGGGCAATAGCGCAGCCTGCGGACGTGGCAGGAAGGTGTTGACGAGAAAAATCAC
>Ga0209488_10004102_pt1 | contig 11503 bp, 11 predicted proteins | sample Rivendell_Oct201_8_FD_188349 | JGI IMG/M metagenome (GOLD analysis project Ga0209488, IMG submission 188349) | Vadose zone soil microbial communities from the Eel River Critical Zone Observatory, Northern California, USA -... | ecosystem: Environmental > Terrestrial > Soil > Vadose zone >... | reverse complement strand
GGGACAGAGCCGCTGATCAGGATCTACTCCGAGGCGGCGGACAGCGAGGCGGTCGAAGCGCGCCTGGCAGCTCTCGAGGACATCGTCGGAATACGACAGCATGCCCCGGCCTGAGTTCGGCCGGGTAGAAGCGGCGCGCGTCGAGAAGCCGTGGGGTTTCGAGTTACGCTGGGCGATCACCGACCGCTATGCGGGCAAGGTGCTGCACGTCAACAAGGGCGAGGCACTTTCGCTCCAGTACCACGAGCGCAAGGATGAGTACCTTTACGTCACCGGCGGGGTGCTCGACATGGAGCTCGGTGGGCCTGACGGCGAGCTGACGACGCATCGCATGAAGGTGGGGGACACCCTTCACATCACGCCGGGGACGCGCCATAGGATGACGGCGGTGGAAGACGCCGAGATCTTCGAGGTCTCGACCGCCGAGCTCGATGACGTGGTACGGATCCAGGACCGCTACGGACGCGCTGGGGCGTGATCTTGGCGTTTAGACTTCCAGACCGCAGATGAAGATCCCACCGATCCCGGCTGAGAGGCTTGCGCCCACAACGACCGCCGACAAATCCGACCGCGATCGAAGCTTTTTGGTCTTCGCCGGCGTGGTGCTCGTGGCGATCGCGGTCGGCTTCAAATCCGAGCTGCTTGGCCAGGGCCAGGTCTGGGCTCTTGCCCTAGGCCTCGTTGTCGTCGCGGCCCCAGCTCTCCTCGGCTACCTCCGCGGAACCGAGGAGTTCCCTCGCGTCGAGCACTACATCCCGGTCGCGCTCGGGGCAACCACCCTGGCGGGACTGTCGCTGCTCGTGCCCGAGCTCTGGAAGTACCTCCTGCTCACGGCGGTGTTCGGGGCCGGATTCATCCTCGCGGCGCGCCTCGACTACCTGCGGTTGCGCGACGAAGAGAAGCGGGGCCACGTGGTGCTTCAGGAGACGATCATCATCCTGGCGCTGGCCGGCGCCTACCTGGTCGTCGTGTCACTCCACTTCAACCCGATTCTCCAGCTTTTCTGGATTTTCACCATCACCTTCATGGCCTCGTTCCGAAGCTTTCGGATCAACGGTTCGGCGATCGCCCCTCGGCGCGCATTCATCTTCGCGTTGTTCGTAGCCCAGGTCGTCACGTTCCTTGCCTGGGCGATCACGGCGTTGTCGATCTACCTCGTCGTGAACGAGGGCACGTTTGCGGTGATGCTGCTGTTCGCCTGGTACATCAACCGCGGGCTGGTCAGGCACACGGTCGAGGAGAGCTTCACGCGCAACGTGGTGCTCGAATACGGCGCGTTCGCCGTCGTGCTCGTCTACCTCTTCGTCTCGAGCCAGCCGGGGCGCTAGCCCGGACCCCTACATCCCGAGGTAGGCCTTCTGGACTTCCTCTGAGGAGAGCAGCTCCTTGCCGGTGCCGGTCTGCACGATGACACCTGTCTCGATGACGTAGCCCCGGTGAGCGACTTCGAGGGCTTTGCGCGCGTTCTGCTCCACCAGCAGGACCGGCGTGCCCGTCGAGTTGATCTCACCGATGATGCTGAAGATCGTCTCGACCAGGATCGGGGAGAGTCCAAGCGATGGCTCGTCGAGCATCAGCAGCTTGGGCCTGGCCATCAGCGCGCGTCCCATCGCGCACATCTGCTGCTCACCTCCGGACAGTGTGCCGGCGACCTGGTTGCGTCTCTCCTTGAGGCGGGGGAAGAGCTCGAAGACGTGTTCGGCGTCGGTCTTGATCTGCGCTGGGTCGCGCCGCGTGTAGGCGCCCATCATCAAGTTGTCCATCACCGTCATGCGCGGGAAAAGGCGCCGGCCCTCGGGGCTCTGGCAGATGCCGAGATCGACGATCTTCTCCGGTCCGGTGCGTGTGATGTCATTGCCGTCGAACTTGATCGTGCCGTTGCCCGGGTGCATCAGGCCGGAGATCGTGCGCAGCGTCGTGGTCTTGCCGGCGCCGTTGGAGCCGATCAGCGCCACGATCTCTCCCTTGTCGACGTTGAGGCTCAGCTTCCGAAGCGCCTGGATGCGTCCGTAGTGGGCGTCGATCTCCGCGACTTCTAGCAGAGCCACCTAAGCAGACTTACCCAGATAGGCTTCGATCACGCGCGGGTCCTTTCGAACGTCGGCGGGCACGCCTTCGGCGATCTTCTCTCCGTGATCGAGTACGACAATGCGCTGCGAGATGCCCATCACCACCTTCATGTCGTGCTCGATGAGGAAGACGGTGATGCCGCGAGTCAGGATCTTCTTGACCAGCTCCATGAGCTCGACCTTCTCCTGGGGCGTGAACCCGGCGGCCGGCTCATCGAGCAGCAGCAGCTTTGGATCGGTCGCGAGCGCACGGGCGATCTCCAGGCGCCGCTGCTGGCCATAAGGGAGGTTGCGTGCGTACTGATGTGCGAATCGCTCGATGCCGACAAAGCGCAGGAGGTCCATCGACTTCTGGGTGATCACCTCCTCTTCCTTTCGCTCTCGCGGGAGCTTGAAGAGGGAATCCCAGAGCTTTGACTTCATCCGCACGTGATGTCCGACGCGGACGTTGTCAACTGCGGTCATGTAGTCGAAGAGCCGGATGTTCTGGAATGTTCGGGCGATCCCCGACCGGGCCACCTCGTGGGGTTTCGAACCGGTTATCTCCTTGCCATCGAAGACGACTCTGCCACTGGTTGGCTGGAACAGGCCGGTGACGCTGTTGAAAAGGGTGGTCTTGCCGGCGCCGTTGGGCCCAATCAGCGCAAAGACCTCGCCCCTTCGGATCTGAAGGCTCACGCTGTCCACCGCAACCAGGCCGCCGAAGCGCTTGGTCAGGTTGGTCAGCTCCAGGATGTTGTCCGCGGCGCCGGCTCCGTCCATCACGCGTGCGCCTGCTCGATCACAGTTTCCTCGTCCAGCACGGCGTCGTGCTTCAGCTCTTGCTCTCTGATCCGGCTCGGGAAGATCCCCTGCGGGCGCAGAAGCATCATCGCGACCAGGATCACTCCATACAGCAGGAACTGCAGGCGTTGCGCCAGGCCGGCCAGTCCCGGCCATTCGCCCGACTGCTCGTTGAGGGAGCCGAGGCCGAGGGCGTTGGCCAGCGCCGTCACGTTGGGGGGAAGCGCAGGCAGGAGGTTGTTGAGCACGAAGTAGATGACGAGGGCCCCGACGATGACGCCGGTGATGTTGCCCATGCCGCCCAGCACGACCATCACCAGCACGGTCACGGAGACGACGAAAAGGAACGAGTCCGGGCTGACCAGGCCGAAGCTCGCGCCGTAGTACGCACCGGCGAACCCGCTGAAGGAAGCGCCGATCGCGAAGGCAAGGAGCTTGGTGGTCACCGTGTTGATTCCCATCGCGGCGGCAGCGACCTCGTCTTCGCGGATCGCCATCCACGCGCGGCCGAGCCTGGAGCGGTGGAGGTTGGTGACGAGGATCACCGCGACGATGACCATGATCACGACCAGGACGTAGTAAGCGACAGGGTCGTAAGCGAAGCTGAACTTCGGCACCAATTCGACGATCGGGTTACCTGCCCACGGCCCGGTGACCCACACCGGCAGCGTCGGTTGGTCGATGTTTCCGATCGCGTTGATGCCGCCCGTCCACTGGTCGAGGTTGTAGAAGAGCTGCGGCACTATCTCGCCGAAGCCGAGCGTGACGATGGCCAGGTAGTCGCCCCGCAGGCGGAGCGTTGGGAAGCCCAGGACCGCGCCGAAGACCGCGGCCACGACCATGCCGACGAACAGCATTACCCAGAAGGGGAAATGGAACTGATGGTGGATCGGCGACGAGGCCAGCTGGTTCGAAGCGAACAGCGCATAGCAGTAGGCCCCGATGGCGAAGAACGCTGCATAGCCGAGGTCGAGCAGGCCGGCGAAACCGACCACGACGTTGAGCCCGATCGCCAGCAGGACGAACGTGCCCGCGTGTCCGGCCTGGGCGACGAGGAAAGTGCTGTCAGTGGCGTAGATGGTGGCCATCGGCCAGACCAGAGCGATGATCAGGAGGACGCCGTAGATTGCGGTGTCGCGATCCCGGAAGCGCTCTCGCAACCTCAAAGGGAAAGGCTTCTTGACGGCGTTTGCGGTGCTCATTTCTCAGGCACTCGCATCCCCATCAGCCCGGTCGGGCGGAAGACGAGCACGGCGATCAGGATCCCGAATATCACGACCTGTGTCCATTTGGACCCGATGTAGGCATCGCTGAAGGCGGCGATCAGGCCGATGATCATCCCTCCCAGCGCGGCGCCGGGGATGTTGCCGATGCCGCCGAACACCGCCGAGGTGAAGGCGATCAGGCCGGTTCGGAAACCGAGGTTGTAGGTGATGGTGTTGAAGTAGAGGCCCCAGATTATGCCGCCAGCCCCTGCCAGCAAGGCTCCGATGAAGAACGTGGCGGCGATCGTGCGGTTGATGTTGATGCCCATCAGCTGCGAGGCGTCACGGTCTTGCGCGGTGGCGCGCATCGCCTTGCCGAGCTTGCTGCGGTTGATGAACAACGCTAGCAAGGCGACCAGGATCGATGCCGCCACGACGACGAACACGTCCTTGAAGCCGATGAAGACACCACCAACAAAGCCCTCGTAACCAGGGCCGTGGGGGAGTAGGTTCGGCACGTGCACGGTCGCCGGGCCGTGCCACAGGAACATGATCCCCTCGAGCAGGAACGACATGCCGATCGCCGTGATCAGCGGAGCCAGACGGGGGGCGTTACGAAGTGGGCGATAAGCGACGCGCTCGATGGTGACGTTGACGGCTCCCATGATCAGCATGGTGATGGGGAAGACGAGGATCAGAGCGATCAGGTTGCCGAACTGGAAGACGGACTCACTGGTTGAGAAGAAAGTGATCAACGCCGCTCCGACATATGCCGACAGGGTGAAAACGTCGCCGTGGGCGAAGTTGATCAGCTCGATGATGCCGTAGACCATCGTGTAACCCAGCGCAACCAGAGCGAACATCGCGCCGTCGGCAAGGCCGAAGACGAGGACCTGCGCGAACTGGGTGGGCCCGGTGACGGCCTGGACCGCGAGAAGGACGACCACAAGTCCGCTGAGGACGAAGAAAACGAAGTCAGGGAGGCTCATTCCGCCGAGTCGAGCCGACCGCACTCGCTTGAGCGCCGCAACCCCGGGTTCTAATCCGCCAGTTGCCAAGGGTCCCCTCCCCTCAATCGAGTTGGAGGAGGCCCGGGTGGGCCTCCTCCTTGATGGTCGCTATCTGGGTGCTGCTTAGACCTTTGCGAAGTCGAACTGCGTGATCCAGACGAAGCACGCGTTCTTCGCCGTCTTGGAACCGCAAACGCCGGTGGACTGGGCAGGGTCGGTTACCTGCTTGACCTGGTAGATCGACACGACCTTGAGGTTGGTGTCGCCGTTGGCGTCGAAGTCGTAAGTGCCGATCACGCCCACGAAGCCCTTGGTCTTGGCCATCTCGGCCCGGACCTGCTCGCGGGTGGGTGAGTTGCCGCTGTTGCCCTTGATCGCGCGGCCGATGGCCGCAATCAGAGCGTTGGTGGCGTCGTATGCCTGCATGGTGTAGCCGCCGAAGTCGTTGGCGCCGGGGAAAGCCTTGCGGAAGGCTGCGATCGAGGCAGCCGCGCCCGGGACCTGGGTCGCGTCGGCGCCGGCTGAGGTCGCGTAGATGTTGACCTCGTTGCCGCTCGCCTGGTCGACACAGTCGCTGGTTTCGATACCGTCACCGCCGAGGAAGGGAACGTCCCAACCGATCTGCTTCATCTGCGCGCGCGGGATGCAGATGTTCTGGTCGTCGGTGCCGCCCACGTAGACGGCCAGCGCGCCGAAGCTCTTGAAGGCCAGCAGAGTCGAGCGGAAGTCGCTGGTCTGCTCTTTCTTATAGGACTTGCGAAGTGTCGTGCCGCCCAGCGACTTGACCTTCGCTTCGAAGGCGTCGGCGATGCCAACACCGAAAACGGTGCTGTCGTCCAGGATGCCGATCTTGGTCGCCTTCAGCGTGTTGTACGCGTAGGTCGACATGGCCGGGCCCTGGTAGTCGTCAGTGGTCACCACGCGGAAGTAGTTGTTCGCGTTGCCCTGGCGAAGTTCCTGCGGATGGTAGCTGCAGTCAGGCAGGTCCTTGGTCAGGCACGGGTTGGTGTTCGAGGGGCTGATCATCGTGAAATGCTGCCCGCTCGCGATCGGGATCTCGGCCTTGGCAACGGCTGAGTTGTAAGGCCCGATCATGCCCAGGAACTTGCTGTCGCCCAGCATCTTCTGGACGTTCTCAACGCCGGCATCCGCCGAGTAGGCGGCCTGACGGCAGTCGTCAAAGCCCTGGAACTCGATGGTGAAGCCCTCGATACCGCCGGCGTCGTTCTTCTGCTTGATCGCGAACTGAACGCCGTTCTGGGTCGCCTGGCCACCCACCGTACATACAGGTAGGTCGGACCCGATCTTGATCGTGCCCTTGCTCGTGCCGGTACCGCCGCTTCCGCCACAGGCGAATGCGACCAGTGCCGCCGAAATGAGGACTGTGAGTCCCCTAGCTCGAACCATTTGGTTCCCCCTTGTGTTTGTGGGAAGGCACGCAACCACGCGACCACAGCCTCCCCTTCACTTGCCGCCCTCTTCCCAACTCACGTCGGGGCGAGAGTGCGCCGGCGGCGAGTGCGGCCACATGGGGTGGCCGAACCACTACTCCGGGCAGAACTTTAGCATTGGCTTAGCGGAATTGGACCAGATTCGCTTCGGAAGTGGGTGCGACGCACCCTCAATATGGGAGTGCGGCGCTGTAATCAACGGTTTCGACCCAGGTCCAGCGCATCTTCGTGCTTCCGGTGACGGGCTTGTAGATCGTCACCGTGCGCCGGCTAGTGTCGCCTTCGGCGTCGAAGCCAAACGTCCCGGTCACACCTTGAAAGGTGGCTGGTGACCCGAGCGCACTGACCACCTCGTCCCGGAACGGACGGTTTCCTCGCTCGGCTTTGATCGCTCGATCGAGCGCTTCGTAGACAGCGCCGGTGGCATCGTAGGCAGCCATCGTGAACGGCCCGAAATCACGCGAACGTCCAAATGCGACTTTGAATGCCTCGATCACAGGTTTGGCCGATGCGATCTGCTCGGCGTCAAAGGTGGGCACTGTCGCGTAAATGCCGGCCGCGTTGCCGCCGGCGTCCAGCAAACAGGTTGGGTCCAAGGCAATGCCGTCCCCGCCGAAAAATGGCGTCGCCTCGCCGGCTGCAAATACTCCGGCCATCTGGGCGCGCACCACGCAGCCACCGCCGGCCGCGCTGCCCCCGTAATAGACACCCTGCGCGCCCGACTGCTTGGCCTGCTCGAGGAACTTGGTGAGATCGAGTGGTTTCCTGGGGTCGATCTCCTGGCTCGCGACCACACTGCCACCCAGGTGGGTGAACCTGGCCGAGAAGCTGTCCGCGAGGCCCTGACCGTATGCCTCGTTGTCGGAGACCAGCGCGACCCTACGCAGGTGCAGCCCCCTGGATGCGTAATCAGCGGCTGCCGCGCCCTGCAGGTCGTCGGTCGTCGAAAGGCGGAAGTAGTTGTTGATGTTGGTTGGCCTGAGATCGGATGGCGAAGGTACGCCGGCCGCTTTGCATGCGATGGCGGTGCGCGACGGGTTCAGCCCGGCGGGAAGGAACGGCTCCTTGGTGAGGCAGCGGCTGCTGGTGGTCGGGCTGACCAGCGCCAGGTGGACACGATTCGCCACCGGGATCTGAGCGCGCGCGATGTTGGAGTCGAAGGGCCCAATCATTGCGAGCACCTGCGGGTTGGCAATGAAAGCCTGGATGTTGGCTGCGCCTCGAGACGGATCGCGGCTGGTTGCTCCAGCGTCATCGCGGGCGTCGATGGTGATGTTGAAACCGTCAAGCGTCGGGTGACGCTGCACGAAAAAGCGAACGCCGTTCAGCGTGCTCTGCCCGGCTCGCTGCGATGGCCCGGTCAGCGGGAGGTCGACGCCGATCGTGATCGTCCTGGGTGCCGCAGGGGTGTTTCCGCCGCCGGAGCAAGCGGTCGCGCATAGAAGCAAGGCCAGGCACGGGGCCATGGCGCTTTTGAGCGCACCCTTATTCACCTGCGTGATTTTCCACCTCCGCCGTCCACGTTGACGTTCGAGCGCGACTTATACTCGACATCCCCCTCCCAGCCGGGCAATGCGGCGTGCGTGCTACCGGCGTAGGTTCATTTAGGAGCGCCACCAGTTGAAGACCGAAGCCGGAGAGCACCTCAAGCCACGTTCGCAGTACACGGACGAGGCGGTTCAGCTTGCCATCGCGGGCAAATGGGACGATGCGGTCAAGCTCAACAAGTTCATCGTCGACAGCTTCGGAGCTGACGAGGAGACGCAGAACCGGCTCGGCAAGGCGCTCTCAGAGCTCGGGAAGTTAAAGGACGCGAAGGCCGCTTACGAGGTGGCGCTGAAGCTCAACCCGATGAACACCATCGCGAAGAAGAACGCGGCCCGCATCAACACCCTCCTACACCAGAAAGAGGGATTGAAGGTCGGGGGAACCAGGGTCGACCTGAATCTCTTCGTCGAGGAGATGGGCAAAACCATCATCACCGCGCTCGAAGGCGCCAGCGGCGACATCTGCTCCAAGGTGGCTGCGGGCGATGTTGCCGAGCTGAAGGTTGACGGCGACAGCATCGTGGCCGAGACGTCGCGGGGGGTCAAGCTGGGCACGCTAGAGGCCAAGCTCGCCCGGCGCCTCATCAAGTTCATGCGTGGAGGCAACCGGTACCAGGGCGGCGTCACTGCTTGCGACGGCAACACTGTGAAGTTGATCGTGCGCGAGACCTACCAGGACGCGAAGTTCGCCGGCAAGCCCAGCTTTCCGATGCGGCGCAAGCGTGAGGTGGAGTTCCGTCCTTATACAAAGGAGAGCCTGCTCACGCGTGGAAGTGGGACCGAGGTGTTCACTGACGATGAGGACGAAGAGACGCTCGTCGAGACGCCCGTCAGCGACGACCTGGAAGAGGGCATGCACGCAGTGGAAGACGAGGCTGAGCCGGTTGACTTCAGCGAGGATGCCGACGCCGATGAGGACGAGGACGAAGATGAGAACTGAGAACCCGCGGGTGGCCCGAGCCCGGAGGTCTCTTCACCCCCGATAGTTCCGAGTCGACAATGATTCCCCGGCTGGGGGGTGTTCCCGGGTTTCGCGACCTTCTTCCTCTGGAAGCCGAAATCCTGCGAGAGGCGCAGGAGTCTGTCCTCGCCGAGATGCGCCGCTGGGGGTACCGGCAGGTCATCACCCCGATGGTCGAGGCGATCGACGTCCTCGAGCTGGGCATCGAGGCCGGCCAGCGGCGGCGCCTGTTCAAGTTCATGGACGGCCGCGGCGAGGTCATCGCGCTGGTTGGCGAGCGAACGGTGCCGGTGGCACGTCTGGTCGCCGGCAAGCTGCGAGGAGCGCCACTGCCGATGCGGCTCTGCTACTCAGGGCCAGTCCTGTCGACCGATGAGGGCCGCTTCCAGCAGCGACGCGAGACGTACCAGGTGGGCGCCGAGCTCATCGGCGCTCCTGGCACGGTCGCGGATGCGGAGGTGATCGCGCTCGCTGCGCGATGCCTGGAGGCGAGCGGCGTCCGGCGCTACCAGGTCGACGTCGGCCACGCCGAGTTTTTCCACGGGATCATGGACGCGGTCAAGCTGCCGGACGAGGTGAAAGCCGATGTCCGCCGCGCACTTGCCGCGCGGGACTTCGTCGCGCTCGAGTCGCTGCTCGACAAGACGCCCTTGCGCTCGGCGGAGCACGAGCTCTTGCTTCGGTTTCCCGCCCTGCGCGGGGGGGCCGAGATTCTCAAGGCGGCGGGCGGCCTGGTGCGCAACCGGCGGTCGGAACGTGCGCTGGCGGAGCTGGCTCAGGTGCAGGAGCTGCTGGTCGCACATGGGCTCGGTGCTGTCGTAAGCCTGGACCTCGGCGCCATCCGCGACTTCGATTACTACACCGGGATCACGTTCGAAGCGTATGGCCCCGAGCTCGGCCGTCCCGTGGCGCAGGGAGGCAGGTATGACCGCCTGCTCGAGCGCTTCGGCAGACCCGCGCCCGCGACCGGCTTTGTCGTTCAGCTAGACCTCGTGTGCGAGATGCTCACCCATGCATCGCGCCCGCCAACGCTCCCAAGGATCGATGCCGCGGTGGCGTGGAGTGGGCCTGGTTTGCGCACAGCGTTGCGGCTTGGCTCGACCCTGCGAATGTTCGGGATGCGCGCCGTGGTCGACACCGAGCCTCGCGATGCGGCGCAGGCGAAGGCCTGGTGGCAGGCGGTCGGCGCGGTCAACCTGATTCACTGCCGCAGCAAATCCGCCGCCGACTGGACTGTGCGCGGGCGCCGCACCAGGCAGCTGCCTCCGGAGCAGGTGGCCGGACGTCTGGCGGGAGAGCTCGTGTGAAAGCTTCAGGAAAAGTATCGATCGCGCTCCCGACTGGGGTTCTGATGCCGGGCGCTCTCCGGCTGCTGGCCAAGGCGGGCCTTGCCCGGCTGAGCGCTGACCAGGTTGGGCGCCAGCTGCTTGTCGATCGTCCTCAGGTTCGCGTGATCCTGGTCCGGCCGGCCGACGTGCCCGCCTATGTTGACCACGGGGCGGCCGACCTGGGGATAGTCGGCAAGGACATCCTCTGGGAAACGCCCGGAGCCCACTATGAGTTGGCCGACCTGCGATTCGGTGAGTGCCGCCTCGTGCTCGCGGTGCCGCTGGCGTCCGGGCTGAACGGGCCCGACACCTGGCCGCCGCAAATGCGTGTGGCGACGAAGTACCCGCGCACGGCCGGCGAGTGGTTCGAAGCCCGTGGCCAGTCGGTCGAGGTGGTGCGCCTTCACGGGTCCGTCGAGCTCGCACCGCAGGTCGGGCTGGTCGACGGGATCGTGGACCTCACTGCGAGCGGGCGAACACTCAAAGAGAATCAGCTCAGGATCACGGCGACCCTGGGCGTATCGACCGCGCGGCTGATCGCGAACCAGGCAAGCCTCAAGACGCGAACCGACGCGGTCCAGGCTGCCGTCGGCCGGCTGCGCGAGGCGGCGAGCGCGTGACAGTAAAACGATTTGACGTGGGCTCGTGGCTCGACTCTCCCATGTCGCGGAGGCGACTTGACCTGTCCCAGTTCACAAGCGAGCGCGCCGTCGTGGCGGAGATCTGCGGGCGAGTGGCGGCCGATGGTGATGAAGCGCTGCGCGAGCTGGGCAAGAAGTACGACGGCTGGGCGCCGGGCACGGACGAAACGTTCGAAGTTCCGGCACGAGACCTCGCGGCGGCCGCCGACCGTTTGCCTCCCGCGGATCGTGCCGCATTGGAATTCGCGGCCCAGCGGATTCGTGACTTCCATTCGAGGCAGCTGCAGACGGCGTCGAGCGGACCACCCGGGCTGAAGCTCGTCACGAGACCGGTGCGGCGCGCCGGGCTCTACGCACCCGGCGGCCGGGCCGCGTACCCGTCAACTGTTCTGATGACCGCGATCCCCGCTCGGATCGCGAAGGTGCCTGAGGTGGTGCTGGCGACTCCGCCGCGCGCCGACGGAACCGTCCCCTCGGCGATCCTCGCCGCCGCCCATATCGCGGGCGT
>Ga0209488_10004101_pt1 | contig 11504 bp, 10 predicted proteins | sample Rivendell_Oct201_8_FD_188349 | JGI IMG/M metagenome (GOLD analysis project Ga0209488, IMG submission 188349) | Vadose zone soil microbial communities from the Eel River Critical Zone Observatory, Northern California, USA -... | ecosystem: Environmental > Terrestrial > Soil > Vadose zone >... | reverse complement strand
AATTGACCGTACCTGCCAATAATAGGGAATGCCTTCTTGCAGGTTCGTGACCAGTACTTGTGTTGCCGCCTTTTTGTCATCCACCCCGGGGCCTGTAAATGATGCGTTCCGGTTGATCTTGATATGGTATTCCCGCACGTTATCCACGGGAGACCAAGAGAAGTTCACTCCCTTGGAAGCTTGATCGATGAACACATTCTGGAAGGGGGCCGGTGAAATCAGCGTGGGCGGCTGCAGTTCCTTGGTCTTGACCATCTCCCTGGAATTGCTGCCAAACGAGGCCTTGGTATAACTCTCCAGCGGGATTGTCTGCCCCTCGCGGGTTACCTCGCCCGAGCCTTTTTTCACCATGATCTCATGTTGGTCGGTACGGACATCGTTGTTTACTTCCGCGGAACTCTCAGAGGCGATGGTGGCCGTTGCGTCGCCCACAATCACCTGCGACTTGGATCCCATAGCCAGCGTCGACGTGGCCAGATCAACTTTTCCGGTCGTCACCTGGACCGCGACCTTTGTCTGCTGCGCCGCGTTCACAGAGTTTTCCTGGATGGTAATCAGCGAGCCTGGCTTCACGGTATAGTTGGTGCCGTCCGTGAACACGACCTTGGCCATCCCTTCCGGAGAAGTCTGCACCACGTCGCCTCTCTCCAGCGCCAGTGTGTAATCCGCTACCACCCAAGCATTCGTGCTCCCCTTGCGGACGCGCACGTTCCCGTCGATATTAGTAAAGTGGGCCTGCTGCGGGCCGGGATCTGGAGCCAATCCGCGGTCGCCCCCGTTGACTCCCATTTTGTTCAGTAGTTTTCCCAGACTGATCTGCCCCGAAAGAATCAACTTGTTTGCTGTATCGGGGAAAGCAAAATACATCACCACAGCGGCAAGCAGCAATACGCCAAGCATCCCCATGAACACGCTACGATAGGTGATGGTGACGTATGAAATCTGAAATGCGGATTTTCGCTTTTGCGCCACAGACTTTTAAAATGTGGGGAGTTACCGGTGGCTACAGATTATCACAACACTTGTCGCCGCTGGAGGCGCCCCTGCGCCCTGACCAGGGTGTTGGATTTACGTTTCAAACAGCCAAAACCCTCGTCAAATCAGTAATTAAAGCAGAAACCTGGCCCACTGGCAGTAGCCATGTTGGTTCTGGGAGTCACCATAAGGTCATGCACCTGCAATTCGCATCTCGCTGGATTGCCTAAACTCGACCTGATGCCGCAAAATAAATCATGTCACCTAAGACTGGCTCCCGTTCTCAAGTGCTCGAGGATTTACTCGCACGCATCCAGGCGCATACCGCAAAAATAGGAATCATTGGCCTTGGCTATGTCGGACTGCCACTGGCGCTTCTCTTCAATGAAGCCGGCTTCCCCGTAACTGGATTCGATATCGACCCCGAAAAGGTTAAGGCCCTGAATAACGGCCGGTCGTATATCTACCGCATCCCGAAAACGGAGATTGCGGCTGCCGCCGCGAAGGGTTTTTGGGCCACCGACGAGTACGCCCACGCTCAAGACATGGACGCCCTCATCATCTGCGTCCCCACGCCGCTCAATGACTATCATGAACCCGACCTCAGCTACATTCGCGAAACCGCCAAAGCCATAGCCCCGCACGTCCATGCAGGCCAGTTGATTGTTCTGGAGAGCACAACTTATCCAGGTACGACGGATGAAGTACTGATTCCTGCGCTTGAAGCGGGCAACAAAGCCAAGCTCAAAGCTGCCCGCACCGACCAGGACGATCCCAAGACTACATTCCTGGTGGCGTTTTCTCCGGAGCGCGAAGATCCGGGCAACGACACGGTGGCCCGCAAGGATATTCCCAAAGTTGTCGGCGGCGTGAACCCTGCCGCTTCGGAAATTGCCGGCGCTGTTTATAACTCCATCTTCAATCGCGTGGTGCCGGTTTCCAGCCCCGCCGTAGCGGAGATGACCAAGCTGCTGGAAAATATCTATCGTTGCGTGAACATTGCGCTGGTGAATGAGCTCAAAATGCTGTGCTTGCGGATGGACATCGATATCTGGGAAGTGATCCGCGCCGCCTCTACCAAGCCCTTCGGCTTCCAGCCGTTTTATCCCGGCCCCGGACTCGGCGGACACTGCATTCCGGTGGATCCTTTTTATCTTTCCTGGAAGGCCAAAGAGTTTGACTTTCACACACGCTTCATCGAACTCGCGGGCGAGATCAATTCCGCAATGCCCTATAACGTTGTCGACGCCGTAACCGCGGCGCTGAACCGCCACAAGAAATCCATGAATGGATCGAAAGTCCTGGTGTTAGGCGTGGCCTACAAGCGTGATATCGATGATCTGCGCGAATCGCCCGCGCTTACGATCATTGAAGAGTTGCAGCGCCGCGGCGCCGACGTGGCCTACAACGATCCTTATTTCCCCAAAGTCGGCCGCGGCCGCAAGTACAACCTGCAAATGACTTGCGCTCCGCTGGAGAAGCTGGGCCAGTATGATTGCGTCCTGATCGTGACCGACCATAGCGATTACGACTATAAAAAGATTGTTCAGGAATCAAAGCTGGTGGTGGACTCGCGCAACGCGACGAAGGGGATCCAGTCAGAGAAGATCGTGCATTGCTAACCACCAGCAATTGGCAATTGGCCCTTAGCAATTAGCCAAAAAACTGAGCCGCGAATTTTCGCGAATGAACACGAATCGAAATTTGATTCGCGTATTTCGCGTTGATTCGCGGCCTGCTTTTGGCTTTATCTGCGTTCATCTGCGGCGAAAGACTATATCGAACTCATGTTCGACAAGAACTGTCCGTTCGACGGAGTCTTGCCCAGCTTGTCGATCAGCAATTCCATGGCTTCCACCGGTGAGAGCGGGTTCAAGACTTTGCGCAGCACCCAGATTCTTGCCAGGTCTTCCTTGGGAATGAGCAATTCTTCTTTACGCGTTCCGGAACGCTGAATGTCAATGGCCGGGAACACGCGCTTATCCACCAGCTTGCGGTCGAGAATGATTTCGCAGTTGCCCGTGCCTTTGAATTCCTCAAAGATCACGTCGTCCATGCGGGAGCCCGTGTCAATCAGGGCCGTCGCGACGATAGTGAGTGATCCGCCTTCTTCAATGTTGCGGGCCGCGCCAAAGAAACGCTTCGGACGCTGCAACGCATTCGAGTCCACGCCGCCGGAAAGCACTTTGCCCGAAGGCGGAACGATCGTGTTATAGGCCCGCGCCAGGCGGGTAATGGAATCCAGCAGGATCACTACGTCGCGCTTGTGCTCGACCAGGCGCTTGGCTTTTTCGATCACCATCTCAGCCACTTGCACGTGGCGGGCAGCAGGTTCGTCGAAGGTGGAAGAGATAACTTCGCCCTTGACCGAGCGCTGCATGTCCGTAACTTCTTCCGGGCGCTCGTCAATCAGCAGCACGATCAGCACAACTTCCGGATGGCTGGTTGTTATGGAGTTGGCGATGTTCTGCAACAGCATCGTCTTGCCGGTGCGAGGCGGAGCCACAATCAATCCGCGCTGGCCCTTGCCCAGAGGGGTAAGCAAGTCCATCACGCGCGCGCTCACGTTTTCTTTTACCGTTTCCAGCTTCAGGCGTTCCTGCGGATACAGCGGCGTGAGGTTGTCAAAAAGGATCTTGTTGCGGGCTTCTTCCGGCGATTCAAAGTTGACCGCTTCAATCTTTACCAGCGCGAAATATTTTTCGCCTTCATGCGGAGGCCGCACCTGGCCGCTGATGGTGTCGCCCGTTTTTAAATCAAATTTGCGGATCTGGGAGGGCGAGACGTAAATGTCGTCCGGCCCCGGAAGATAGTTGTAGTCCGGAGAGCGGAGGAAGCCGTAGCCGTCAGGCAGGATTTCCAGCACGCCTTCCGCGAAGATGTGTCCCTCTTTTTCACTCTGGGCCTGCAGGATTTTAAAGATGAGGTCCTGCTTGCGGAGACCGCTGGCGCCCGGGAGGTCAAGGGTGCGCGCGATCTTGGTAAGCTCAGTAATATTTTTTTCTTTGAGTTCTGCGATTGTCATTCGTCACCTACGGGAGTTTTTCTGCTTGATAGGAAGGATTGCTGTGAATCAGAGGCGAGAACTACACCCTCGGAAAACCTGAGGGCCCGCCAGGCGGCCTAGCCTGGCGGGGATTTTTCAGGAAAGTCTATTATGCAGCGCGACGCTGTGGTTGTGCAACCGGTTCGTGTTTCAGTTCGATAACGGCGTTCGGCTCGACCGCCTTACCGACACGGACCAGCACGTCATTCATTGTCTCTTGCACACGGGTGTTGGGCTTGTGGAACTTCCGTGTTGCCTTGGAAATCAATTGACACAAAAGATAGCGGTTCCGCACCGTGTCGAGTGCGTCATAAATCAAGTCAGAGCGCATGTCTGTCTTTTCTCCTTAAATAAGTTCGGTATTATTTACTTTTGATTCTTTCGGTTACGAATGAATTCAAAACTTTTTACGCGTCTATCTGGACGGGCACAGTGCCACACAAACTTTTCTTGCCACTTTCGCGGGGGCAAAATACATCTGATGTTATGGGGAATCCCAGAGACCCTTGTGCGATTATTAGACGCAAATGCAGGTATCTGAGTTGCTTACTTTCTTAACTTTGCTTGAAGTGGCAACTCGGAACAAAGTCGGGCACGAAGCCCATCCGTAAGACGTTCTACGGTAAACGGCGATGGGCCAAACGTCAAGAGTTTTTTGCGCTGCCGCTCTGATTCTAAGTCCTTATTTTCTTATAATTTACTCATATTGAAGCATTTATCGGAACGTTTTCCGCTGCTTACCCCGTAACATGAGAGGTTTTTCTAATGACTGATCCCCGCTATCCCATTGGCAGCTATACCCCTGACCCAAATCCAACTCCGGAAACGCGCAACCGCCACATTGAGCAGATTGCCGGCACGCCGGCAGCCATGCGCAGGGCCATCTCCGGACTGACAAAAGATCATCTCGACACGCCCTATCGGGACGGCGGCTGGACCGTCCGACAGGTCATACACCACGTCCCGGACAGCCACCTGAACGCCTATATCCGGTTCAAATGGGCACTTACTGAAGATGCCCCCACCATCAAGCCCTACGATGAAGGCGCATGGGCAATACTGAAAGACTCTGCATTAACCCCTGTCGATGTGTCGCTCACGCTGCTTGAATCCTTACATGCGCGCTGGACCGTGCTGTTGAGGTCTCTGAATGCGGAAGATTTTCAGCGCAAGTTCAATCATCCTGAGTCAGGCCCGCACGATCTCGACTGGATGCTTGGTCTTTATAGCTGGCATGGAAACCACCACGTTGCGCACATCACTCGTCTGCGCGAGCGGATGGGCTGGTGACACACAAGGTCGCCGCAGATCACCGCAGATAGTCTCGATAGAAAAGACTGCCGCGAATTTCGCTAAAGAGCACGAATCAAACTTGATTCGTGTTTTTCGCGTTAATTCGCGGCTAATTTATTAGTGATCTGCGCTTATCTGCGTAAATCTGGTTTGGCTTTACGGAATGAACCCCAAATCCTCCGGTAGCGCGCCCGCGATCGGCACTTCAAACAACGGTCCTGGCCCATCAGGATCGATGGTCAAAGCGCCGTTGGTGGTGAAGAAAATCGCAATCTGCGTCTGCGCACCCACGGCAACCGCGCCGGGGGCGCCAGCCAGGTTCGTCAAGAACGTATGCGGGTTCTTGGGGAACGCGGGGTTCGCAAGGAACGCCAAATCATTGCGGAAGAACGTGGCGCGGTCCTTCAGGTCTCCGGAACGAATCAGCGCCGTCGCCGTCGGATTGGGTACAGTCTTGTCGCCGCGGGCAAACTGGATGATCACCGGTTTGGCCAAGTCCCCAGGAAGAGGTGACTTGTTCATGAATGGCGCCCAGGCCACGGGATCGCCAGCTTGTCCCAACCATCTGCTGGTGTCCTCCACGGTTTGGATCGCAATCGCTCCAGGAACATTGTTGGTCACCGGAGGAAGGTTGCGAAGTGGGCTGTTGTCATTGAAGAAGAGTGGCGGCCCGGCGTTGAGCAAAATGGGCGTCCGGACCGAGAGAGCTTGCGTCAGTAAGAGCTGGAATGAAGGACTCAAGCGAACAATGTCAATGATCGGACCACCGGGGACGTTGGGCACGCCAGCCTGGACATCAGGCTCAATGCCAAGGAAGATAGTGCCGTAAATTCCGCCGAACGACTGGCCGGCATAATAGATACGGTTGGGATCCAGGTCCTGGAGCCCATCACCATTGACGTCAATTCCGCCCTGAATTGCCCTAACCAGTTCCATCAGATTCGCCACAGTCTGTTGCAGCGCGTCGCGCGAACCAATGGTTCCCTGCGGGCTCAGAACAAAGGTTGAAGATCCTTCTGCGCTGGTGATTTGGCCGTTGCCATCCTGGTCAACCCCGCGGCCACCTTCAAGAAATGTGGTCGAGGTAGTGCCCTGCTTCACGGTCAGCGTGCTATTCGGGCCAAAGCCATGCCCAACCACATTGATGGCGATGCTGGCGATGCCGTTATGCGCCAGCGTGGAAGCCACGGCAAACGGCGCGCCCTGCTTGCTGTCAGTAAATCCATGGCCGAAGATCGCTACCGGCCAGCCGTTCGTCGGGCGTGGCCCAGATGGAATAAACAGATTGAAGAATATATCTTCACTGCCTTGTGATGGGACGCTTTGGCGCGTAGGCACCTGAGGAATAAATACGCCGGCATTCTGCCAGTGCTGTCCCGTGAACTTGCCAAAAGCCAGCGTGCCAATGGAACCGGGGAAAACCTGTAAGGCTCCCAGGGTTGCATTCAGGCTGGTCGGAATCAGGGGACCTACCGTGAGTGCCTGCACATTCCAGGTGAGTCCGGTGACAGTATTCAACGGAAATACCGTCTTCTCACCGCCGCTTCCCAGATTGAAATTCACCGCCGGTGCAGCAGCCGCTTTTACCTGTTCGCGAATGCTGCGCAGCGTGGCCGTGGCGCTTTCGGTGGTAAAGACGCTGGCCGCAGCCACATCTGATCGCGAAAGTCCAAGCGCTTCCAGTACGTCTCCATTCACTGCATGCTTTAGCGCCTGCTGATAGCGCTTGAGCAGCACGTCTTTGTCTTTGCCGTCCACGCCACCATCGCCGTGTACAAACTGGGCAAAGCCTGAGACACCGGCAATCGGATTTCCCTGGGCATCGTGTACGCCGGTGGTCACGATCAGCGCGTAATTGGCATCTTCGTCCAGATGGTCATTCGACTCAGCGAACAGCGTCAAACTTGCGGGATCCCACACGATCTGGTTGATGCCGATGGCCTGCGGCGTAAAGCCGTCAAACTCAATCTCATTCAAGCCGCTTCCGGGAAGCTTTATCAGGAAGACAGTGCTGCTGTTGACCGTACTCACATCGATGGCGCCGTCAAAAGGAATCGAGAGCCGCGGCTGAAGATTGAATCCGTCTAATTGGTTCACCAGCGCAATATCAGCGCAGTCTGATGGATGGGTGGCACAGTTGGGAGAAGGCACATTCACGCGTAGACCCGTGAGTTGCTGCGAATCAAAGACCGTAAAGCGGTCGCTGGGAAATGGCGACTGCGTGTTGGAAGTCAGGTTGAAAAGCGGATGTGTCTCGGCCAGAGCTAGAGCAGGCGTGAGAACCGCTACCGCAACCAGAAAAATAATGGTGCGGCGAATAAATGAATATTGTTCAGTGCGAGGTGTATGCATGGCGGTGGAGGACCTCCAGGGGGAGTTGCAAGGGGCGACGAGAACGATAGACCTCAGGCGAAAGGTTGTCAATGGTACTGTTAAGGGAATTTCACGAGCAGCGGGATCTATTCACCGAGTCTCACTAACTTCTTCTTGGTCTATTCACCAGTTCCCCACCTCAATTCGGACAGATATTTTTCATTTCGCCAGCACATTTTTCGCAAAAGTGCATTCATAAGAGCAGATCATCGCCATGGCATTTGCCGGCACAGGTTGACGGCATTTTTCGCACTCCTGCTTCATCTCCAGGGCCATGGAACTCCTTAGCGAATATGGATGTTAACCAGGTATGGACTGCTGAACTCCGTCATATCGCCCACCTTCTTTCCCGTCACTGGCAATAGCCGCGCGGAAAGCGGCTTATGCCACTTCACGGCCAGGCTGGCCATGTCACCAATGATGTTCTCGATATCATGCAATGAAATGTCACCCGGCAGCGGAATCGCGTCCAGGCCAGTGCTGCAAACCGAAGAATAAGACATGAGAGAATCGCGGCTGACCGTACCGGACTCCCATCGTTTTGCCAGCACGGAGTCTTCCAGCACGGGGAGCATCAGTCCGCTGTAACCAGCTTGCTGCACTGGTACTCGCTTCACCGCTGTAGTAATGGTGTACGCCACGCTCAAACTTCCTGGCGAGCCGATGGGGCTCTGCAACAGTGATTCCATGGCCGCACCAATGGAGATTTCCTTGAGCGGGACGGGCGTCAGATCAATCCCCTGATACTTCCAACTGGTGCTGGTCGAGACGCGATGCGCAATCTCTTCCACTTTTCTTGCCTGAGCAGCCAGCGCCGCCGTCAGTTCCTCGCCCACGGCATTCAAGTCGCCCTTCGCATTGGCAAATACCTGCTGCACGATATTGGCTGACTCCAGCCCAACGGCAAAACCATGCCCCGCATCGGACGTGTACGATACCGGGAAGAATGGAGCTACTGGCGGCGGAAAAGCGCCTGCGGCAAAATGAAAATTGCCTTCGCTATGCTCCGTATGCTCTTCCAGATACTTAATTACCAGCGCCGCAGCGCGAACGCCGTTCCAGTGAATCCCCGCATCGTCGGCGACAACCACAAATCCGTTGATGTTCTGCGTCTCAGCCAGGATTCGCGCCAGCAATTCGGCTTGCTTTGGATCATCTGCGTCCTTGCTCATGGCCGGGCCAATGTCCGGCGTAAATCCCTCCTGCTGCGCCAGTTTGTCATAGGCATGAAAGAATTCGAGCGCCTGTTCTGCGGTCAATCCTTTTGTATATTCGGGGAATGGCTGCGTAGTGATTCGAAGGGTCTCAACTTCATAGCCTGCTTTAGCAAATGCATCTTTGGCCGTGTGGAGCATCTTCAACGCTTCAGCAACTTGCGCTTGATAGGTGGCGCGATCCAGCCGTACAAAGGCCGTTACCGTGCGTATTTTTGGCAGCGCTGCATTCGTTGAAGGCGCATTTGTCGCGGAACCCTGGGCGAAGCCGATAGCTGTGGTAAGCATCAGTAAAAGCAGGGCGATGGCAAAGCGCTTGGGCATGTGTAGGGTCTCCGCATCGAATTCTACACAAGCGGCAAAATCTGATTACTGCATTAGCTCCGTGCCGTCGCAGTTTTTCACGATCATCTCCTGCATAGCATCGGTTACCCGAGTAAACTCCAGTCCGTAACGAAAGCCTTCACAGGTGCGGATGACCGCATCAAGCTTCGCCTCGGTGGAAGAATACGGAAACGTAAGCTCCAGGCAAACTGTTGTGCCCACGGGAATGGAACATGGAATGTATGCGCCGATGCCGCCGCGGCTCAGGCTGTTCGCCCGCCCAAACGCCGAATCATTTTTCCCGTCGTTGGGAAAGCAAACTTTCAGACGAACGTCAATCTTATGGCGCGACCAGCGTCGCGCAACCGAGCCTTGCTCAAGTTGTGACATGGGGAGTTCCATTTAGTTATTTCCGTCGTCTGCTTGTCCGTCTCTTGGTAATTAGATATTCGGCACTTTGCCGAAAAACTTCAACGGTACCGCGGGCGCTGAACCACTGTTGGGCTGAACGAACCCCATTGGTTAAGGTCAGGCGTTCGCGTCTGGCTTTCTGCCTGGAAAAGCAAATGACTTGATTGGCAGGATCAGTGCGAGCAGCATCAGCAAGAAAATCAGAAAAGCCTCCACCCCATCTCGAGCGACGCCGGGTTCCTTGAATGCTTGTAAAAACAGCTCAGACACGGGTACCGACAGGGCGCGGAAAAGCGGTAAAATCATGATCGGAAACGCCCACCCCCACACGATGATGAACATGACGAACCAGGTCCAGCGAATTTTGTTAACGTATCCTGCCCAGGTGACGATCAGGCCGATGAAAATGATGACCACCGACGCGATACTGAGTTGTTGAAATAATCTAGCAACCTCCCGCCACGGCGCTTCCAGGTCCTGCGCCTGGCGGCCAGACACTGTATTCGGCAACATTGGCAGTATCAGACACATGAATGCAACGGTAAAAAGCACACTGGAGACGAAAGCAGCATCGCGACGAATCTTCATACAAGGTCTCTCTCTGCTCGGCTCAAAATCGGCTGGGTTCGAAGGTGCTCATTTTTTGCTTCAACTGAACGCGCGCTCAGCGTGAATTTGAATATGATCGCCGCTCCATCTGATCGATCAGAATATTCCACATGTCGATGTCGAGCTGGAACTGGTGCTTCAGCGGCGATTGTGTGGTGTCGACGAAGGCCAGGTTAGTTTCCATCTGGCGCACCAGCGCGCGCATCTTCCTGATGTCGTCGCGCAAGGCCTGGGCATCGTTTGCGCGGGTATTCGACAGTTGACGGATCTGCGCATTTTCCGCGGCGCTGGCGGCGCCGGCTTGCGTGCTGGAAGCCTGAGAAGAAGAGTTGGACGACTGCTGGACCGCGCCCAGCAGCGTTGCGTAGAACAAAACTATAAGGACTGGTTTGAATGACATTACGCCTCCGTTGTAATCCATAACAATCGTAAACCAGCGCGGAGGCGCTGTGACACGGAGACCGTTAGTGCACGCCCTTTGACGCGATTCCGTCCTTCACCACCACGCCGCCCTTCATCACAAAGCCGACATTTTCCAACGCGCGCACGTCCTGCAAAGGGTCGCCGGTCACGGCGATTACGTCTGCGAACTTGCCTGCTTCCAGTGTGCCCACGTCCTTGGCGCGTCCGATGAGATCAGCCGCATTGCTGGTGGCGGCGCGGATGGCCTGCGCCGGAGTAAGCCCGAACTTCACCATGTAAAAAAATTGTTTTGCGTTATCACCGTGCGGATACACTCCGGCATCTGTGCCGAAGGCCATCTTGGCGCCGCCTTTTACCGCGCGTTCAAAATTCTCTCGTTGCAGCCTGCCGACCATCTTCTCTTTCTCCACGTTTTCTTTCGGCAGCCCAAACTCTATAGCTTTGCCCAGGATGTAATCGTCGTTGTAAATATCCATCACCAGGTAGACGCCATGTTCTTTCGCCAGTCGGATGCCTTCGTCATCGATCAGGCTGGCATGCTCAATGGAGTCGATGCCGGCAAGGATCGCGTTCTTGATTCCCTGCGTGCCGTGCGCGTGCGCGGCGATCTTGCGGCCGGCCATGTGCGCTTCGTCCGCCGCTGCCTTGAGCTCTTCCGGAGTAAATTGCGGAGCGCCCGGACTATCTCCCTTGGAAAGCACGCCGCCGGTGGCGAGAATCTTGATCACGTCCACGCCATATTTCACCTGGGCTCGTACCACGTGGCGGATCTGATCAACGCCATCCGCAATCTGAAAGTTGCGTTCCTCGGGAAACATGGTGACGCGCGTCTGCGG
>Ga0209488_10004099_pt1 | contig 11505 bp, 7 predicted proteins | sample Rivendell_Oct201_8_FD_188349 | JGI IMG/M metagenome (GOLD analysis project Ga0209488, IMG submission 188349) | Vadose zone soil microbial communities from the Eel River Critical Zone Observatory, Northern California, USA -... | ecosystem: Environmental > Terrestrial > Soil > Vadose zone >... | reverse complement strand
TTCCAACCAGATGATGTCGCTGTATCACAACGAAGGGAACGGCCTGTTTGTGGACGAAGCGCCACGCTCGTCGATTGGACGCGCTTCGCTGCTTACTCTGGGGTTTGCCTGTTTCTTTTTCGACTATGACTTGGATGGCTGGCCGGATATCTTTGTCGCCAATGGCCATCTTGACAGTGATATCGAACGCATCCAGAAGAGAATCAGCTATCGCCAGCCGCCGCACTTATTTCACAATCTGCGCAATGGAAAATTCGAGCAGGTCACGGCATCAGCAGGAGCGACTTTTGCAACCCCAAGGGTTGCTCGCGGCGCTGCTTACGCCGACATCGATAACGATGGCGATCTGGACCTGCTGATTACCACCAATGCCGGTCCGGCGCTTCTGTTTCGTAACGACGGCGGAAACCGCAACCATGCCCTTCGCGTAAAGCTTCGGGGTACAAGTTCGAACCGCGACGGCATTGGCGCGGTGGTACGAATTGAATATGACGGTGAAAAGCAGTGGCAGATGCTGCGCAGCGGTTCCAGTTATCTCTCACAAAGCGAACTGGTGCTCACCTTTGGTCTGGGACAAAAAACATCAGTAGCGTCCGTCCAGATCACATGGCCGAGCGGGAAAATTGACCAACTCACGAATGTCGCTGCAGACCAGACCATCACCGTGGAAGAGGGCAAGGGCACGATATCCGCGAAGCTATTTTCCAAAACTATATCGGCATCGCCCTCAAACCGCGCGAAACCTTCAGACCATAAGCAACCAGTAAAATGATTGTGGTCTCTGGGCATCTTGGAGGAGCACTAGGAGCGCAATTGAGACTTGGATTACCTGAACACCCTTGGGCCGAGGCGTGGCAGCCGCCCTTCATAAAGCGCGCCTTCGCATGCCTTTTATTATCAACTTTCTCCGTTACGGCGATCGCCGCGGTAGCACAGACTCAGCACTCGTCTGTTCCAGTCTCAAAAAATGCTCCATCCTCAAAAGACAGAGCAAATGCTGGGACCAAGACTATCCATCTCAATAATCTTGGCGCGGCTTACATGAACCAGCAGGAGTTCGCGCGGGCGTTGAACTTGTTTCGCCGGGCCGCTGCTCTCAATCCAAAATTGGAAACCGCCAAGATCAATGAAGGCATCGCTCTGGCCAATCTCCAGAAATATGACGCGGCAGCCGCGCTACTGAATGCATTGGCCAGGAAGGATCCCGACAACGCACATATCTGGTACACGCTGGGATTGGTGTACAAGAACCAGGGAAACTCTGAAAAGTCCCTGCCCGCCTTCCAGACCGCCGCCAGGTTTGCCCCAAATGATTCTGATGTATTTTATTTCATCGGCCTGGCGCAATCGGAGCTGGGACAAAATGAAAAAGCAGTGGCCGCCTTCCAGCACGCGCTCGAATTGAATCCTTTTCATGCCTCTGCTGAATTTGGGCTTGCGCGCGCCCTGCAGCGTCTGGGCGATGCGGATAAAGCTCGGGAACATCTCGCACGCTTCCAGCATCTGGTGCAATCAAAGTTGGGTGTGCCTTTGAGCCTGACTTATGGCGATCAAGGATCGTTGTCGCTCGCACTCACCGTGGGCAGCGCTGCCCAACCTTCCTCAACCCCAATTCCTGTGCGCTTTTCCGATGTCACCCGTGGTTCAGGATTGAGTTCATCTTCTGCGGAAAAAAGTGACGCAGAAAAAGCAAATCAGATTGGTCCCGGAGCGTGCTTTCTTGATTTTGACGATGATGGACGCCCTGACCTGTTCCTTGCCGATGCTGGAACGCAGGGAGGAATCGCGCTTTTTCACAATGCCGGCCGGGGCAAATTCGAAGATGTCACACAAAAAGCAGGTTTCGATCCCAAGTTGCACGCAATTGCCTGCGCCGCCGGCGACTACGATAACGATGGCCACACCGACCTGGCAGTTACAACCAGTGATCGCGTCCTGCTCTTTCATAATCAGGGCGACGGCACGTTCAAGGACGTAACGGAGACAGCCGGCATCCATTCCCAGAGCAACCCGGTGGGAGTTACTTTTGTCGACTACGACCATGATGGCGACCTTGATCTGTTTGTGTCCAGCAGCGAAGCCGGCAAAAACGCAATGTGGCGGAACAATGGCAACAATACGTTTACTGACGTCACGAGTGCATTAGGTTTCGCCGGCAACGCGCCGACTTTCGGCGTAACTCCTACAGATTTCAACAATGATCGGGCAATTGACCTGATGTATGGTGCCGCAAAGCCGGAGCTGTTGCTGAATCCACGCGAAGGTAAATGGAGCGTCGCCCCAGTTTGGGATTCTCCCAAGCTGCCGCCAGTCACGGCAGCCATCACTCTGGACTTCGACAAGGATGGCTGGATGGATGTGGCGCTCTCCCATGATGGGGTTCCGGGCATTACGTTGTGGCGCAACGTGAATGGCAAGAGCGTGGAGCAGGTCCAGCTCCCAATCAAAAATTGGCGGCGAGCCTGGGGACTGGCCGCGCTGGATTATGACAATGATGGCTGGATTGATCTGGCAGCCGTCGGCGAAGCAGAAGCTGGACACGGAGAAATCCGGCTGTTCCGTAACCTGGGAAAGAACGGGTTCAAAGATGTAACTGCTGAAGTCGGCCTGGATGCCGTCAAGCTGGATTCTCCGCGGGCCCTGCTCGCGGCTGATGTTGATGGCGACGGCGGCCCAGATTTGCTCGTGACTCAGTCTCAGGGACGCGCAATCCTGCTGCATAACACTGGGGGCAGTCGCAATAATTTTCTTCGCATTTCACTCAAGGGATTCGCTGATAACAAGAGCGCGGTTGGAACCAAGGTGGAAGTCTTTGCCGGGGCGCTGTGGCAGAAGTGGGAAATCAGCGGATCGGGTTATCTCAGCCAAAACGCGACTGACCTTACGGTTGGTCTGGGGAAGGAACGCAGCGTGGATTTTGTCCGCGCTTTCTGGCCCAGCGGTGTTGTTCAGGATGAACCTAAAATTGCCGTCAACAGCTCACCCAAAATTGCAGAAATTGACCGCCGTGGAAGTTCTTGTCCGGTGCTATGGGTCTGGGACGGCACGCGCTATCGTTTTATCGCCGACATGCTGGGCGCCGGCGTTGTGGGCCATTGGGTCGGTCCGGGAGAGCGCAACGTTCCCGACTCCACTGAATACATCAAGGTGGATGGCGAATATGTGCAGCAACGGGACGGTCTTTTGAGTTTTCGGCTGATGGAACCTTTGGAAGAGGTGGTTTACCTGGATCAGGTACGCGTCTTAGCCATCGACCACCCGCAAGATCTGGAGGTCTATCCCAACGAATATTTCGCCAGCAATCCGCCATTTCCGGAATTCAAAGTCATCGCCAGCTGGCACCCGCGTTCGTTGGCGGGCGCATGGGACGATCACGGCAACGATGTCCTGGACCTTCTGCTGAGGCATGACCGGCGCTACGTAGCCGGCTTTGAGCTGCTGGCCTTCAAAGGATTCACCAATTCGCATTCTCTCGAAATCGAATTGCCGGACGCCTATCAGGGAGGCCCACTGCGCCTGTTGCTCTATGGCTATATCGAGTATTTTATGGCGAACTCGATGTATGCAGCCTGGCAAGCGGGCATTAATCCCGTTGCGCCTTATGTTGAGGCCCTCGACTCAAATGGCAAATGGGTTCGCGTAGTGGAAGACATGGGATTCCCGGCGGGATTGCCGCGAATGACGGTCGCTGATCTCACCGGAAAACTCCCGCCCGGAACTAAACGGCTCCGTATTACAACAAACCTGCAGATTTACTGGGATCAGATTCTGGTGGACACCACTCCTGAACAGCCCAAGCGAATCAAAGTAACGGATGTGACGCTGGCACACGCACAGCTTGGGTTTCATGGCTACCCGCGCATGCAGGCGCATCAGTCGCCCGGAGAGTTTGAATTCGTCTACGACCAGGTGAGCCCCACCGGGCCTTACACACGTCCGGTTGGCGCTTATACACGGTTCGGAGACGTACGCGATTTGCTGCTTAATTCGGACGATCGCTTTGTTGTATTCGGCAGCGGTGATGAACTCCAACTGGAGTTTGACCCGGTGCATTTGCCTGAATTGCCCGCGAACTGGAAACGCGATTATTTCTTTTTTGCCGATGGATACGAAAAAGACATGGACTTCTATGCCGCCGATGGCGACTTTGTGAGCCCCCTTCCCTTCCATCGCATGAGCGAATATCCCTATCCGAAGGATAGCCATTCCGACGACGACGTTCACCTGAGAGATCTGCTGATCTATGACACACGATTCTTTTCCGGTGCGCCCCCAGCTTCTTATAGTTTCCGCTATCGAAAACGCGCGCCGCGATAATCAGCTTTTCAGAGCGGCAGGTTCAACTTGCGGATAATTTTTCCAGCTTCGGCTATGCGGGGACTGGAGTGTCGTTGCTCGAGTGCTCGAGAAGCCAGCTTTTTACCAGATTAGAAGCCTTGCTGCCCTCGATGGTACCCCGTACGGCGTTCAGCATCAGCACGCTTACGTTGTGCGCCTCACCATAAAATCCCGCCCAGTAAGGAATATAGAATTCCCCAATCAAATTCGTGGTAATGGCCGGCTTCACCAACCGAAAGAACCCACCAGAAAACAACAACCGACGCACTTTTTCCAAGACTAATGTCCGGGTATCATCTTCGGCGAGTTGTGCGGGCAGATAGTTAGCCGCGTCGACTTCCACGCAGCGTCCGTGCAGAGGCGATTCAGCAAACTCGTAAGGATCAAGAGCGCCTGAGATTGCATCCACAGCAAGAAAACGAGTGCTGCGCACACGATGATCATCAACCTTGATCTGGTACAGGCGATAAGGAATGTAAATATCACTCAGCGCAAGTAGCTTCCCGGCCCGCCAGCGCCTCACAATTCCCAGTGCCCCTCGCGGCGACAAGCTGCGCCACGCCAGCTCACGATCAACTACGGATTGGAAAGAGCGAATCATCATCGGGTTAGCGGAAGTAGATCCATAGCCCTATGACGCTGAGTGCGAGTAACGCGCTAAAAACAACATTCAAGCGATGTTCGAGCGGAGTCTCCGTTGAAAGCTGGTAGGCCGGCTGCACGCCAAGTGCGCCCGCGGATTGAACCTCGAGCTTCTGACTCACAGTTGCAAACGTTAGCCCGATCAATTTACGGCGGTCCGGAGCTTTCGTAGCCAGGCTCACGGCAATCAAAACGGCAGAGCAAATCACAAACATGAAAATGGCGTAATGCAGGAAGTTCATGTTGACCAGCCATGCCGCCAGTCCAGAAGTTAAATGCTCTCCTGAGGCACGTTCCTTTAGTTCCATCACAAAGCGGAAAGCGCCCAGCCCAAAGCCGGTGAGTAGGGACGAAAGCGCGCCCGCGCCATTCAAGCGTGGCCACAAGATTCCCAGAATGAAGCATGCTGCGATGGGCGGGCTGATGTACGCTTGAACGCTTTGCAGGTAAATATAAAGCTGGCTGCTGATGAGGTGGATGAACGGCACCCACAAAAGTCCCAGAAGGACCATGATTCCGGTTGCGGCGCGGCCGAACGTTACGAGGTTGCGTTCCGTGGCGTTGGGGCGCCACTTTTTATAGAAATCCAGCGTGACCAGCGTGGAGGCCGAGTTGAAAACTGAGCTCATCGCGCCCATGAGAGCTGCGAGCAAAGCGGCAATCATCAGGCCCACCAGGCCGCTGGGAAGCAGATTGACGATCATCGTAGGATAAGCAATATCGCCATTCAACACTTCTCCGTTGGGTCCAAACTTGAACAGCTCACGATAAAGCGCTACGGCAATCAGTCCGGGCAGCACGAGAATGAAGACCGGCAGGATTTTCAGAAAGCCGGCGAAGATGGTTGCAGCCTTGGCATGCCCTTCGCTCCTTGCAGAGAGCACGCGCTGCACCATCACCTGGTCGGTGCACCAGTACCATATGCCTAAAATGGGAGCGCCGAAAAAGATTCCTGTCCAGGGAAAGGCAGTGTCGCCAGCAGGCTTGATCATGTGGAAATAATCGGGAGGCAGCGCTGCGCGCAAGCCGGCGAATCCGCCCACGTGATTTAAACCGATCAAGGTCAAGACCACAGCGCCGGTTACCAGAATCAGAGTCTGTACCAGGTCGGTGTAGATAACTGCAGCCAACCCCCCCGCGACGGTGTAAATTCCCGTTGCCACTACCAGAATTATCGCCGCGGTCATGGGGCTCCATCCCACCACCCGCTCCAGCACGACTGCTGCGGCATAGAGATGGACAGAAATCTTGGTAAATACATATGCGATCACCGAGATACTGGCAAGATAAGTGGCACAAGACCGGTTGAATCGTCGTTCCAGGAACTCCGGCATGGTGAAAACATTGGATCGCAAATAGAACGGGACGAAGATCCAGCCCAGTATGAGCAACATGAAACAGGCCAGCCATTCGAAGTGACCGACCGCCAGTCCCGATGAGGCGCCCGAACCGGCCAATCCGATGAAGTGCTCCGTCGAGATATTGGACACGAACAAAGACGCGCCAATGGCAAACCATCCAACATTGCGACCGGCCAGGAAATAATCGGTCGAAGTGCGCTCTTTGATCGAAAAATAAAACCCAATTGCAAAGACAACACAAAAATACAGACCGATGATGATGAGGTCTGCGGTGGACAGAATTTTGTGCGTTACATGAGCTGCTGGCATCGTCTCTCCGGAGATGGGAAGATATGACAGCTTAATCGCCGTTGTCAATCAAACGATTTGCAGGTCAGGCAGATTCCACTGGCGTGGGGAACCATTACGGTGTATTTGCCGTCGCGGAGACGGCCAGTTTCTGGAGACCGCGTGATGTGAGCTTCCCGGCTATCCAGCGCCGGGGCGTGCAGCGTCTTGGTTTCCACTGCTCCAGTTCTCCCGGTTCCAAAGTCCAGGCTTACCTCTACATCCTGCTCCGCGTCTTTGTTCAGGATGATGACGGCAAGATGCCTGCCGGGAAGTCTTGCGGCGTAAGCGGTTGCGTTAATTCCCTTCGTCTGGAGTTGCGAGGTGAGATCGGCACGGAGAAAGGAGGCTCCAGTGAACTCTCCAGCGAACTTGAGACCATAAGCCACCGGCTCCATCACGTACTCTGAACCGAATGTGGCAATGGGAGTATAGAACGGGTGAGGATGAGTAGCGATCCGCTCCGGGCTTTCGCCATTCTCTTTGAGAAGGACATCGCCGGGCAGGAAGCCTCCGACGGAGTTTGCGACCGACTTGCCGGTACCCCCGTGCAAGTTGATTCCAGAATAGTTGTTGCTGGCGAGCAGCAGCGAATAGTCGGCAGCCCACAGTGCCGCAGCGAAAACGTCGGACACACCTGGCTTTCCGCCGCGATAGCAGGTGTTGCCTTCCGTCATGCGCACGCGGACGCCCATCTTTTTGCCTGCGGCCGTCGCAATATCCGCCGTTTGCTGCACCCTCGCCATGGTGGCCGGCTTCAGCAGGTTGGCAATACTGACTTCAGGATTTGTTGCAGGCCCACCGAAATAGTAATGGTGGCTAAGCGTTGTCACGCGCGGTGGATTCTCGATCGAAGGCCACAAATCCGCGATCTCCGTAAGCCATGCCGCGTCGGAGGCAACATCGGGCATCGCGAACTTTGCCCCTGCTACGTGAAGGGTCACGGCCCGAGCAAGCGCCAGCCACTCCTTCAAGTAGGTTTTAGCAGACCACGTTTTTGCATCGCGCAGATGGCGACCGAAAAGATCTCCCTCGTTGCCAATCTGGAAGTATTGCAAGTTCGGACCGAGCGTTTCTGCCACGAACGCAGCTTCTTCGGCCGCACGCTCTGGTGTGTTGGTTCCCATGCCGATGCCGTACAGGCAGGTCCAGCCTGTCTCTTTCAAAAAACCCGCCAGATTACGCACCGCTTCAGGTGTTACGGCGTAATACAGTGGTTTGGGTTGGCCTTCGACCACGCGCGTGCTTGGGTGCTGAGGTTCAGGAGAACCGGGCGTTGCCTTCCACCAGGCAAATTCACTGGTGTTGCCGCCCAGGCGCAACACGCCCCGAGTGGCCAGCGCTTTGAACTGGCGGATGAGTGCTGTATTGGTTGCCGCGAAGAATTGTGGATCAGCCAGTTGCTGAACTTCATAGGAGAGACCCACAAAGTCGTCAAGCATGCGGGCCCCTGTGATCTGGGTGGAAACGTTCAGGGTTACCTGGACTCCCGCCCGGCGCTGCGAATGAAAGCGGGTTGCAGCGAGAGATAACGCTGCTGCGGCAAGGAATCTGCGTCGGCTGATCGGGCTCATCGTCCTAGAGTGTAATAGTACGCAAGCCGAATGACCACATCGGCTAGGAGCGTCCAAGGCTCATATTCGCCCGTGCGCTTGTTTGACGTGGGAAAAACGAACCATCTTTCCTCTGCCCTTCCAGTTCCAGGCCAGTTCCCATGGGACGCGTTCTGGGACGGTTTGCGTACGAGGCACGATGTTGAGCGTGACCAGCCCGCATCGCAGCCGGCACAAGGTTTTCCACGTTTAGCCCCAGCAGTTCGCCACTGCTGTAGCCAAACATCCGCTCGGCAGCTTCGTTTAGGAGCATGATCCGCCCCTCCGGATTGACCTCCAGAATAGCGTCCGGCGCTGCTTCCAGGAGCTGACGAAACCGGCTCTCAATGCTGTTTTGCTGCCGCGCTGCACTCTGAGCATTTGGCTCAGCCTTCCAAGCGGTCACGTCGACCCCGATTCTGGATCAATCTGCTCTTGAAGATCATGCGCTGATTTTACTACTAAGCAGGGAGCGGTCTAGGGCTGATCAAGCCAGGGTCTCCCTGCCCAAGAAGATTGGTAAGCACATGGGCCTTGATGACGGGAAGCCGTTCCGGCCGATAAGTCCTGGACAACAGCCGGACATAAGAGGGAAAACATTTCATCCCCTTTTCGTGGACCATTTGGCAGAGATCAAGCCCCATCTTTGCGAGAACTGGGTTCCTTCATGACGAAGCAACCGGGGCGGGTGAATGACAGCTTATCAGCAGCTCTGCCTGATGACTTCAAGCACTTCCTCGTTCCCGGGGATGGTTGCGAGCCTGTCTATCGGCGTCGATAGGGCGTCGATAGATTGTTGTCGCGACGCGGTCGGTGTTCCAGAGGAATCACCCATAAAGGTGGGGTTGCACTGATAGTCATTCATTCGGGCGTTGCAAGCTACAGAAAATCTTGATACGCTAAAACCGTTTGAGGGTGCAGACGAATCGTGACGAGGTTTTAATGGTAACTGGTGCGAATCTGGCTTCATCGAAAGTGTAGGAAAATTGTAGGAAAGATCTGCCTTTTTTGCCGTTTTGGCTAATTTCGCGTATTGCAGAATCAATAAGTTACATAGAATCAATGTGGCACGGAGTTCAAATCCACCCCCCGCAACCAAAATCTTACTCATGTGGACGCTGAGTGCTAAACCCGTAAGCGTCCATTCTTCTTTGGTTTGCGAGTGGAATTTCATTGTCTCCCCGAACCCTGATTATTTCTTTAATTTACGGTTTTAAGGTCTTTGTTTTTCTCATTTGAGAACAAATGAGAAAAACTTCCAAAAATTGCTCCCTCAACAGCCAGCGCCACCACGCGCTCCTCACCAGAGAGAGCGTGAGTGTACACGTTCGCGGTTGTCTCGTAGCGGCTGTGGCCCAAAAGCTTCTGGGCAAGCTTGAGATTCCCGTGTGAGAATTAACGAAACTTGCGCTGAATGCCGGAAGCAGTGGAACTCCGAGTTGGGCGCCGGCCGTGGAATCTGCAACCGATCCAGCACCGGATACAAGACGTCTCGTCTGAGAACGTCTGTGTTCCCAGGCTGGCCATCGGCCCTAACCACATGATTTTGAAAGGCATGCCGCGAAGCGGCGGCTGTTTACCGGGACCTTGATGGTGACAGGTATATTATTTGGATCATGGCAGAGTTCCCTGTAGATCAGGTTCGCGCTGCGTTTCCCGCATTACGGGATGGGTTTATTTTTTTTGATAATGCGGCGGGCGCGCAGTCGCCCGCTACTGTGCTCGACGCTGTAGCCCACCATCTTCTTCATCGCAATGTTCAAAGAGGCGGACGATACCGCCAGTCGCAGGAGGTGGACGAAGCCATAGCGCAAGCTCGGGAAAGCGTCGCCCTCCTGGTCAACGCCCAGTATCCCGAAGAAATTTGCTTTGGCATGAATGCGACTTCTTTCATGCGACTCATCAGTCTAGCCATCGGTCAATCGTTGCAAGATCGCCGTGAAATTATCGTGACCGATCTCGACCACGAAGCCAACATTGCCGTCTGGCTGGCTCTGGAGCGTGAAGGCGCGAAAATTGTGTGGTGGCATTTTAGAGACGATGGCCGGCTTCATCCCGAAGACCTGGCGAAGCTGCTCTCCGCGCGCACCCGGATCGTGGCCTGCACCCTGGCGTCGAACGCAATCGGGTCGATTCTCGATGTAGCCGAAGTTTCCCGTCTAGCGCACGCCGCTGGGGCCGAGGTGTTTGTCGATGCTGTGCATTATGGCCCGCACGGGCCAATCGACGTTCAGGCGTTTGGCTGTGACTATTTGGTTTGTTCAGGCTACAAAATCTTCTCGCCTCACATGGGATTCCTTTGGGGCCGTCGCGAAACGCTCGACGCTCTGCCCACTTTCCGTGAAGAATTTGTTCCCGATACCACTCCCGCCAAGTTGGAGATTGGCACGTATATCTATGAAAACGTCGCCGGCATGAATGCCGCCGTGCGCTACCTGGAAGATCTCGGACGGATCATCAACCCGGCAGTAACCTCGCGGCGTGCCGCGCTGGTCGCGTCTGCAGAGGCCATCCGCGGCTATGAGGTTCAACTCTCTTGCGCCATGCTGAACGCTCTGACAGCGGTGAACGCGACCGTATATGGCATTACCGCAAAGGACAAGATCTCGCACCGGACGCCGACATTGTGCTTTAATCTTCCCGGTATTTCTCCGGCTAAAGTCACCGAGGCGCTTGCGAGCCAAAACATAGGTGTGCGCGATGGCCATATGTATTCGCCGCGGCTGATGAAGCGATTGGGGCTTAGCCAGGAGATCGGCGCCGTTAGAGCGTCCTTGGTGCACTACAACACGTTGGAAGAGGTGCGCAGGTTCGGAAGCTCCTTAGCGGAGATGACACATCACTGAAAGAACAAGGAAACCCATGCTGACCGACAACAAAATCCTGGAGATCCGTTCCCGTTTTCGCATCTTCCGGCGCAAGATCTATCTCAACAGTTGTTCGCAGGGGGCCCTCTCAGATGCCGTGCAGACCGGCCTTGAGGATTACATCGAGAGTTGGCACGAGCAAGGCTCGCCCTGGGAGACCTGGGTGGACCACTATGAGGCGACGCGGGCGGCCTTTGCGCAATTCATCAATGCCAGCCCGGACGAAGTGGCCATTGTGACCAGCGCATCCGCGGGCATCAACAGCATCGCCAGCGCGCTGAGCTTCCGGGAGCGGAACAAAGTTGTGATGGGTGAGTTCGAGTTTCCTACCATGGGTCATGTCTGGCTCGCACAACGCGCCCGGGGAGCGGACGTGCA
>Ga0209488_10004098_pt1 | contig 11505 bp, 11 predicted proteins | sample Rivendell_Oct201_8_FD_188349 | JGI IMG/M metagenome (GOLD analysis project Ga0209488, IMG submission 188349) | Vadose zone soil microbial communities from the Eel River Critical Zone Observatory, Northern California, USA -... | ecosystem: Environmental > Terrestrial > Soil > Vadose zone >... | reverse complement strand
GACCGGGCATTCCCGCCGAGCTGGGGGACCACATCTTCGAGCCGTACGTGCGGGGACGGCGCGCTTCGGCCACCCGGCCGGGGATCGGCCTGGGCCTGGCCACGGTGAAGCGGCTGGTCACCGCGCACGGCGGCGCCCTGGGCACCCGCAGGAGCGCGCTGGGAGGGGCGCTGTTCTGGTTCGAGCTGCCCCGGGTCGAGTCCGCCGAGCGCTCGGCCGAGCCTCCTCCGGAGTTTGTGATGCGGTCATGACACACCGCGCTATAATTCGCGGATGACTGGAAACGTCACCCAGATCCCCAGGACCGACGCGAGGCCGGTGGTCGCGTTGGTGGCCCACGACCGGCGCAAGGACGAGATGGCCGAGTGGGTGCTCTTCAACCGCGGCACCCTCTCCCGCTGCTCGCTCTACGCGACCCGCACCACCGGGGCAATGCTGCAGGAGGCGATGCAGGCGGACATCCACCTGCTCCTCTCCGGGCCGCTGGGCGGGGACGCGCAGCTCGGCTCGCTCATCGCGGAAGGGCGCATCGACGCCGTGTTCTTCTTCTGGGACCCGCTCACCCCGCAGCCGCACGACGTGGACGTGAAGGCGCTGCTCCGCCTGGCGGTGCTGTACGACGTGTCCATCGCCTGCAACCGCAGCTCGGCGGACCACATCATCAGCTCGCCGCTGTTCAGCAAGCCGGAGAAGTACCGGCAGGACAGAGGGCCGAGCTTCGTCCCCTGGGCGAAGTAGCAACCGCGACTAGTGAAGCGTTCGCCCGGGCTTGGTTGCGACCAGCGCCCAGAACTGGCGCGGCGAGAGCCCGAGCGCACGCTCCGAGAGCGGCGCCCACTGGAGGCCGTGCACGGTGGAGAGGTCGAGCTTGCCTTCGGCGAGCTTCTCGACCTCGCTCCGCAGCCACGCGCGCCGGGGGAGCGAGAGGCCGTGCGCCGCGAAAAGCGCCTGGAGCGCCGGCAACGACGCCCGGGTGGTCGAGAGCGCTTGTACGTTGACGTCGAGGTTGAGCACCTCGGCGAGAGGCACGACGCGCGCACCCAGCCCGCACTGCGCCGCCTGCCTCTGCAAGTCTCCGAAGCCGACGCTCTGCGGGGTAGCGTCCGCCTTCGGGTCGCCGTAATCGGCGACGATCAGCACGCCGCCGGGCACCAGAGCGGACGCTGCATCGGACACGAGCCGGAGAAGACCGCTGTTCTTTCCCTCCGAGAACCCGAGCTGCATCCCAATCTCGTTGGCCACCACCGCCTGATACGACTCCAGCTCCTGCACGCGCGCGATGTTGGTCTCCACCCTCGCGTCCGGCAGCTCGAGCGCGAGCCCTAGCGAAAGGACCTGGAACGGCGGCGATCCCGCGAACGCGCCCCTGCGCCGCAGCTCGTTCGCCATCGCTTGCGCGTAGGTCCGGCCCTCGAGGCTCGGGTGCGGAGCCTGGAACAGGGAGGCAAAGGTCGCCTCCTCCGCCATCCTCTGCTGCGGAGCCGGAGCGCCCGCCGCGTAGAGACGCACGTCATTGATCTCCGGGTACGGCATGGTGGATTCCGCGGCCGGGTTGAGCTGCACGCCACCTTGCGAAACCGGCTTGGCGAGGATCTTCAGGGCGGCAACGTCGGCCCGCGCCAATCTCAAGAAAGCCCCCAGCGCCTGCGGTCCGGCGTCGCCGAGCACCTGCCCCAGCGAGCGCTCCCCGTCGCAGCGGAGGAAGAGGCCGCTGGTGAGGGGATCCAGCCCGAGGGCAGTCCCCGCCCTGGTGTAGAGGGTCACCGTGTCTCCGCGCTCGAACACGGCGGCGCGCGGGATCCGCGGAAAACCGGCGAGCAACGGAGCCATTTCGTCGGGCCGACGCTGCGAACCGGCCTGCACCAGGAACCGGCGAGCGCGGAGGATCCCGACGAACTCCTCCTCCTGCTCGCGCGAGAGCTTTGGCGGCACAGCGTTCGTTTCGTCGCGCGGCGGGTCGAAGGAGAGCAGGAGCCCGAGCACGTCGCGGCTCATCTCCGCCACATCGCCGGTCAGCCCGTGCCACACGAACGCGGCATCGCCCCGGGCGTGAAACGAGAGATGTTGCGAGAGGGCCAGCACGGTCACGGCGGCGCAGGATGCTCCGCGACGCCAGCAGCGGCAAGCAGGCGCATGGCCGAAGCCGCGCAGGATTGACGCGCCGGGAGCTTCCTGTTACTTCCTCGCGCCCCTTCGCGGGGGACATCATTTTCGGGGAGTGGCTCAGCCTGGTAGAGCACCTGGTTCGGGACCAGGGGGTCGCAGGTTCAAATCCTGTCTCCCCGATTTCCAATGAAGTTAGGCGGTTAGGTCTTCCACGCCTTTGGACTCAGGCGCGCTGCGTCAGCGCACGCCACCACGTAATTTCAAGTACTTAGGCTGCACCCACGCCCCCCTGGCACGGAGCCAGAGGGTGCTGGGTTCATGGTTCTCTAGAAAAATGCGTAGTTTCCATGGATTAACCCCGGAACGATGCCCGTTGCGAGAAAGGCCCGCACCACCGGCGCACCAAATGGGCGCGCAGTTGGGGGGCACCGGAAGTCCAAATCAGGATCGCGAGCCACTCATCGAGACCAGAGCGCAGGTTTCAAGAACCAGCCTGCACGCGACTCCAGTTCAGCGCTGCTGGGCTGCCGTCCAGTGCGCGTCCCTGGTCGACTCCCATGCGACGACTCCGCGGCTCCTATGCAGCGACCCGAGCTATCGACGCGCTACCTTCCTGCGACGCGATTGCTGGACCCACCGGCACATCTTGAGTCCTCGGTAGTAGCCGCGTCGAGTTCAGAATGAAGATCAATTCCGACGCGACGTGGGTGAATGCCGCCAACAGCGGGTTCAGCAGCCCGGCCGCGGCGAGAGCCACTCCCAGTCCGTCCACCACGAGTGTGCCTGCGAAGTTCTGCCAGATGATCCGCTTGCAGCGGCGGGCGATGCGCACCGTCTCCACGAACTTGCCCAGGTCGCTGCCGATGAGCACCACGTCGGCGCTCTCCATCGCCACCGCGGTGCCCGACCCCATCGCCACACCCACGGTGGCCTGCGCCAGCGCTGGAGCGTCGTTCACGCCGTCGCCGATCATCGCCACCATCTGACCGTCCCTCTGCAACGCCTCGACGTACTGCTGCTTCTGAACCGGCATCAGTTCGGCGCGCATCTCGTCGACCTCAAGCTGGTTGCCGACGGCCTGCGCGACCAAAAGCGAGTCGCCGGTGAGCAAGACCGTGCGCAGGCCGAGTTCGCGGATCGCCCGAAGGGCGGCCCGGGCTTCGGGACGGAGCACGTCGCTGAGACGGATCGCCCCGATCGCCTGCCCTGAGCGCGCCACCAGTACCTCTGTCTGGCCCTCCGTCGGCTGCGCCAACGAGGTCGCGTCTACGCCGTGTCCGGCAAGCAAGGCCCGGTTTCCCACCAGGATCTGCGCTCCGCCGCGCGACGCGATGATGCCGAGCCCAGGCTGGTAGTTGAACTTGTCGGGTTCGCCGGCATGGAGCATTTCTGCAGCTGCGCGCCGGAGGATGGCCGAGGCCAGTGGATGCTCCGACCGCTTCTCCGCGATGGCCGCCGTCTCCAGCACTTCCACGACGGTGGCGCCTGGGACCGGGAGCACCTGCGCGACCTCGGGCTTCCCGAGCGTCAGCGTGCCGGTCTTGTCGAGGACGACGGTCTGCACACGGCCGAGCGCCTCCAGGTAGACACCACCCTTGATGATCGAGCCGAGGCGCGCCGCGCGGCCGATGCCGCCCAGGATGGCAAGCGGTGTTCCGGCGGCGATGCCGCACGCGCCGGCCACGATGATGACGGAGATGGTTGCTCGGGCGTCGCGCGTGACGAGAAACGTGAAGCCGGCGCACGCGAGTGCGAAGTAGACGAGGTAACCGGCGAGGCGGTCGGCTGTCTTCTCGATCGGGGCGCGCGATTGCTCCGCGCGCTCGACCGCTTCGATGATGCGTCCGAAGGCAGTGTCGCGCCCGATCCCGGTGGTGCGGATTTCCAGCGCGCCAGACTGGTTGATCGTGCCCGCGAAAACCTGCTCACCAGCCACCTTCTCGACCGGCATCGACTCGCCGGTGATGGTGGCCTGGTCCACGAAGGAGTGCCCGCCAGCGACGATGCCGTCGATGGGGATGCGCGCGCCGGGCTTGACCAGGATGATCTCGCCCACCCGAAGCTCGTCAGCAGAGACCTGCCGTTCCACGCCGCCCCGGCGAACGAGCGCAACGCGCGGCAGGAGATCGACGAGCTGTTTGATGGCCTTGCGACCGCGACCGACCGTGAGCCCTTCCAGCACCTCGGCCACCAGGACGAAGAGCACGATCACGAGCGCGGTGAAGAACTCTCCGATGACCGCCGCCGCGCCGATGGCGATGGTCATGGATAGCTCCATCGTCATGCGGTGCTTGAGAAGAGCTTCGAGGGCCTCGCGCCAAATCGGCCAACCGCCGATCAGCAGCCCCGCGATTGCCAAGACGTCGAAGCGCGAGACCGGCTGCCAGACATGGAACCACGTCAGCACCGCCACGAGGGCGACGAGCCCGATCCGGATCACGTCCCAGCGGTCGAGGCCGCGGTGGTCCTCATCATCGTGCGGCAAAGGGTGCTCCGTCATCGTAGGTAGGTCCGCATGACGTCGAGCAACTCCTGGGTCGCCTCGGCCTTGGGTGTCCCCGGGCGCTCGTCCGGATCGAGGATGTGCAAGCGAACATGGTCCTCCAGCACCTCCACGATGAGGCTGTTCATCGCGCCCCTTGCGGCCGTGAGCGTGTGCAGCACGTCCGCGCACTCGGCGCCCTTCTCCAGTGCCGTCTCCACCGCCTTCACCTGGCCTGCGATGCGGCGGATGCGTCCGAGAAGCTTCTCCTTTTCGTGTTGGGTGTGCATGGTGCTTGATCTAACACGAGGTTCCTGTATAGGCCACCGGGTATGGCTAAGTACCGTACTGGGTATAGATGCCTTGTCCCAGGCGTACGAGACCGATCTAGCGGACGACCTTTATCGCCAAACGCCAGACGCGAACGGTAGCGCGCCGAGGTAGACAGGTCACGACCGTCCTGGTTCGACGACAGACAAATGCTGTTCTATCAGCTCGTGCCGCCTCCATCTGCGTCGGCAGCATCGCGGAGCTCTACGCGGTGCAACGCCTCGCAGGGATGTTTCGCTCCTCGGACTCATTGGGAAGAGCGCTGCGTATCAAACCGCCGGTTTGGCCTGCCTCGCGCTCGCGATGACGGCACTACGTCGGGGTGCTGTTTCAGGCATCGCCACCGCAAGGGCGGCGACCGCTACCATCGCAGCGGCGCCTGAGGTGAGGAAGGCGGCGTCATAGCCGTAATTCTGGACCATGATCCCGGCGAGCAGTCCGCTGGCCGAGGCGCCTATGCCTTGGAATGTCGCAACGGCGCCTTGGGCCAGATTGTACCTTCCTGTGCCGCGCATCAGGTCGGCCACGACCAGCGGGGTCAGCGCGCCGTAGATGCCTGCACCGACACCATCCAGCAGCTGCACCGCAATCAACCAACCGCTGTCGTTGGAGAGCGTGTAGAGAACGGCGCGGATGGGCAGGATGCCAAAGCCGACGAGGAGGAGCGGCTTGCGGCCCCAACTATCGGCCGTGTGGCCGACCAGAATCGCAATCGGCAGCATGACCAGTTGGGCGGCGATGATGCAGAAGGACATCATCGCGGTCGCCGAGCGAGGGTGCGCAACGGCGAGCTTCTGGCCCACCAGAGGCAGCAGCGAGGCATTGGCAAAATGGAACAACAGCGTGCAGCAGCCGAAAATCACTAACGGGCGGCACTGCAACAGCACTTTCCAGCTCGATGTTCCGTCCTCGCCCTCGATTGGCTTGCGATCTGCGCCGCGCGCGCGCTCGTGATCGATGGCGGCGGCGGGAATGGACAACGTCGCCACCGCCGCGAGCCCGGCGAAGACTGGGACGAGCAGGAAGACAGCGCGCTGCGACGCGGCCCAGCCGACAGCGCCCGCCAATAGAGCGATGACAACGTTTCCGGCGTGGTCGAAAGCGGAGTTACGGCCCATCCGCCTCGCCAGAACCGCGCGACTGACGACGCCGAGCGTCAGTGCGGCGACGGCGGGACCGAACACGTCGCCCACAATGGCCATCAGCGTATTTGCGATCATCACCGGCCAGAAGCTGGGCGCGGCGAAGATTGCGGTGGCGCCGACCGCCAGCACCGCGAGCGCCATCACGACCACGCCGCGCTTGCGGCGCGTGGCATCGATCGCCGCCCCGACGGGTGTCTGCACGGCCAGGCCGAGCAGCCCACCGATCGTGGTGACCAGCCCTACCGCCTCTTGGCTCCAGTGCTGCTGGGTCACCAGAAAGACGTTGAGATAAGGGCCGAGCGCCCCGCGCACGTCGGCGAGAAGGAAGTTGATTGCGTCGAGCGAGACGGGATTGAACCTGCGGTTCTTCTCCGGTGCGCTCAGTGCCATAGCCAGAGCGTCCCGATCAGGAGGGTCAACAAAGTGAGCGGCGCGCCGACCTTGAAGTAGTCACAGAAGGCGATGGTGATGCCGCGCCCGGCCGCCTTCTGCACCACGATCAGGTTGGCGATCGAGCCGAGAATCGTGAAGTTGCTCGCCAGTGTCGAAGCCATGGCGATCACCAGCCAGGCGGTATCGTGGTTCTTCAGCGGCTCGACAAAGGGCCTGATGACCAGAACCGCGGGCACATTGCTGACGAGGTTGGACAACACGGCGGTGACGGCGCTCAGGACAGGGGTCTGATCAAGGTGCAGCTGAGCCACCGCAGCGATGACGTCCTTCGTCAGCAGCGCGTGCTTCGCCCCGGCGACGATGATGAATAGGCCCGCGAACATGAGCAGCAGCGTCCAGTCGATCTCGGCGTAGATCCGTGCGCTCTTCACCCGCCGGGTCAGCAGCAGCAGGCTGCCGAGGATGATCGCCGCCTTGGCGGGGGACTGACCGGCGAAGAAGAGCCCGACCATCATGGCCGTCGCCAGCAGGGCGCGCCATGCCAGGACGTGATTGAAGCGGATCCGCGGTGTCGTCGCCTCCAGCTTGTCGCCGGAGGCGAACTCATCGCGATGCACCAGGCCGATCAGGGCCACGGTCAGTCCGAGCCCGACAAGCGCGATCGGCGCCAGGGCACGAGCGAACTGCGCGTAGGGGATGTGCGAGAAGCTGCCGATCATGATGTTCTGGGGATTGCCGGTGATGGTGGCGGTCGAGCCGATGTTCGAGGCCATGGCCACGGCCAGCAGGTAGGGCAGAGGCTTGCGGCCCGCGGCGACCGTCAACTCGAGGACCAACGGCGCCAGGACCAGACAGATGGCGTCGTTGACCAGGAAAGCGGAGAACACGCCCGAGACCGCGCTGATCGCGACGAGCAGGAGGAACGGGTGGTGCGCGCGGCGGACTACCCACGCGTTGACCGCCGCGAAGAACCCGGAGAGCCGTAGGTTCGCCACCACGATCATCATCCCGAGCAACAGCGGATGGTATCGAGGTGGACGGCCTTGTATGCCTCGTCCAGCGGCAGCGCGCCTGACGCCACCATGAGGGCGGCACCCACGAGGGCGATGCCGGCGCGGTCGATGCGCAGGCCCGGTACCCTGCCGACGGCAAGGGCGAGGTAACTCGTGGCGAAGATGACCCCTGCAGCTCCTCTTCTCAGGTCACCGTCGAGCACGCTTACGGCAGGCAGTACCCTGTGGGCCAACCCGGCGGCCAGGGCGAGCAGCACGACCACGGCGATTGCGAGGATGCTCAGAGATCCCACGCTGCGCTTACACCGGCGAGGCGTCTTGGCTTCAGCGCGATCGTCCCCAGCGGCGTTCTCACGCAGGGCGACTGAAGCCCGCACCGCGGGCGTCTCGATCATGGAGTCCTCTCGTCCGGGCCGGACCGCCCGCGAGGTGGATGCGTCGCGGCCGGTCCGCCAATCACGCTGCGTGTGCGCCTTTGCCGTCCGTCGGCGGCTTGTCGTGTTTCGGCTTCTTGAGCTTGATCGGGCGGACGCTGGAGCACCTCTTCAGCGTCGCGAAAGGTGGCGCACATGTTTCTTGCGATCACGTAGACCGCGTCGCGGTGCTGCATCACAAGCGTTGCGAGGGCTGCCCCGCTAGCTCTCCGTGCGCGCTCGGCCAACGCGTCGTCGCGCGTGAAGGAGTCTTCGAGTGCTCGCCTGTGGTCATCATGCACGGCATCAGCAAAGCAGGATCCGGACCAACGACCCAGCTGTCAGGACACCCTTCAAAAATTCGAAAGGAACGCCCTTTCTGATCGATCCGTGACAGGGGTGTCGGTTCAGCGCGCACCGAGCACCATCTCGCAACCGTAGCGCTCTTCGAACCGGCGACGTCGCCTTGGCAAGGCGACGTCTAACCATCGCACTTGGCGCGCCGCGCAGCGTTCCCTGTCAGGAGCACGCTACATGAGGCGTTCCATTGTGAATCTCACCGTCATCAGCCCCGATGCCCGACAAGTACTCGCTTATGAGTCACCTACGGCTATATTTGCCAGAGCGGCTAATTTCCCCCCAGGTGACGCCTCCAGGTGACGGCCCGACGGTGCGTCACACTCGCTGCGTTCCGGAACATGGGGGCCGGCGAGTATCCGACCGCCGCGGCGGAGGAGATCGTCTCCTTCGTGAAACGGCTCTAGCTCCGCAATGCAGCGGACCACACAGGATCGGCCCTAGGTCGCCTCGACATGGATGTCTCCTTCGACGATGCGCAGCGGATAGGGCTTGAGACACGCACTCTGCGGGTTGATCCCCCTTCCGGATGCCACTGGCGCACGGGGGACCGTCCTGAGCTGGAGATCCTTTTCTTTCACAACGTCGCGCGCGAGATGGCGCAGACGATGACCGATGACATGAAGGACCCCTCGGCCTCCAACCTCAGCACGACGATGAGATACATGCATCTGTCCCCGCTGTTGAACCACGCGATCAGGCTGCTCGAGCAGGCCCTCTCCGCCGACAACGCGTAGGGAGAAGAAACGCGCTGCCGCCATGCCGACGCGACTTCCTCCGCGTCCATCTGATCCGGATGCTTGCCGGCGAACTTCTTCGCTGCTTCCTCGATACCGTTTATACCCGGGCCGAACGACAACCTCCGCAGCGCGAGCGACAGTGCCTCATCGCCGGTCAGGTGCCGAGACACCCAAGTTGCCAAGGCGAAATTCTCCAACACCCACCGCACGTGAGTGCGCCGCCGCGCGGCGTTCCCTGTCAGGAGCAGGCTACGTGGGGCGTCCATTGTGAATCTCACCCTCATCAGCCCCCGATGCTCGACAGGTACTCGCTTATGGCCTGGAGCTGGAACCGAAGCGCTCCACCGATCCGTAGGCCGCGGAGTAGGTTCCTCTGGCAGAGCTTGTAGACGAGGGCTGAACTCACGCCGAGGCGGGTCGCGACCTGGCGGACCGTCAGCAGGCGCTCATGCGGCCCTGGATCGGGCGGAAGTTCGCGCACCACCGGCGCACCAACCGGAGTCTCAACCAGTGGGAGTAGTGCTACGGTATCCACAGTCGAGGCTTCCTGCTCGCCCGTGTTTTCCGAAGGTTGCTCCGGGGTGCCAGCCGAGGGTATGCGGTGGAATTCCTCCAATGCCCGTTCGGGACCAGGGGGTCGCAGGTTCAAATCCTGTCTCCCCGACCAACTATCCCGGCGAAATTGCGCGGGAATTCGGAAGCGCGAAAGTCGCTCCTGCCGCGCACTGGCGTTGATGCCGAAGAAGGCGACTGTCGCTCCCGCCGCCAGCAGGATGCCAAGCAGATTCTTGCCGTCACCAGGCCTCCGTTGCGTTTGCGATCTGTCCACCGAATCGGGGGAAGCTCAACACCAGCACTTGCGACGCGGCGCGCGGGGGGACTTGATCCCGTGTCGCTGCCCGAGTTGCGGGGCGAGCTCGTTACGAGCAGGCCTCTACGGGTGCGAAGCTTGGTCTGCGCGGCAGCGCCATCCGAGACGAGGAGCGTGTCCACGCCGAGCGCCGACGGCGCTCTTCGCTGGGGAAGTTGCCAGGTCTTTGGAAAATTGTAGGAAGCGCCGACCTCACAGGGTCCTAGGACCGCTCTCCCATCCTTCCCAGCGCGCTGCGCTCCTTACCTGCTTCGCTTGACACCCGACTGCCATGGTTCGCTACGACTTGGCGAGTATCGGCAGACGAGATGAGGCCCCAGCGCGGCACGGAAACGATCGCGAGGCGAACGGCGCCGCGGGCCCGGAAACAGGGAGGACACCTTGGTTATGGAAGTCACCGTTCAAAGGAAGCAAAGATCGAACCCAAGGCTTCGCCGGCGCTGGATCGATTTGAAGGCTGGAGACGCGGGGGTCAGTTCCAACGCTTTCACCAAAGACGTTTCGGCAGGCAGTTTCTGCGCCGAGTTGATGCGAGTCCCATCGCCGGGCACGCAGGTGAGGGGGTCGATCGTGATCGGCGGAAACGCGTACGCGTTCAGCGGCAAGGCCGCCTGGGCTCGCGCCAGCGAGCCGCGGATGAACCTCCGCGGCAGTATCGGAGTGACGTTCAACGAGATCGCTGACGCCTTGAAAGAAAAGCTGACCTTAGTGAGTTTCCCGAGGGGCGGTTGCTACTCGCGAGGGCGCGCGGAAGCGATCGCGCTCGACAGGGTCGACCACGTACGCGATCGTTCGAACCAACGAGGTTCGCCGTGAAGCTGTTGATTCGGTCGCTCGTCATTGCCAGCGCCGTGGCGTTCGGCGGCCCCGGGCGCGCGCACGCTCACTTCAAGCTCGATGCACCAAAGAGCTGGGCGAATCAGGACAGCGACGGCACGCCGCTCAAGAGCGCGCCGTGCGGCCAATCCGATCCCGGGAACCCCGCGGTGGCGACCAACGCGGTGACGGGGCTGATGACTGGCTCGACCGTCACGATCACGGTCACCGAAACGGTCTTCCACCCGGGTCACTATCGCGTCGCGCTCGCGGCCGATCAGAATTCGCTGCCCGCCGATCCGACCGCGCATCCCGACATGAACTCGGCGTGCGGCACCGCCGACATCATGACGACGCCGGTGCTGCCGGTGCTAGCCGACAACATGCTGGCGCACACCACACCGTTCAGCGGGCCGCAATCGTTTCAGGTCACGCTGCCGGCGGGGATGATCTGCGCGAATTGCGCGCTGCAGGTGATCGAGTTCATGTCGAACCATCCGCTCAACGTTCCGGGCGGCTGCTTCTACCACCACTGCGCGAACGTCGCGATCAGCGCGACCGGCGCCGATGCCAGCACCGGTGGTGGCGGTGCAAAGGGCGGCTGTTCCAGCGGCTCTGGCGCCAACGAGATCGGCATCGGCTGCGCGATGCTCGGCTGGCTACTCGCGTGGCGCAGGCGATCGCGTCAGCCTTGCAAGTAAGGCGGAGGATCGAGCTCCTACCAGCGCCGTGGCGGTGGAGGCGGCGCCGGCGGCGGGACCACCAGCTCGATCATCCGCACCTGCACCAGTCGCTCGACCGCCGGGCGCACATCGCTGCGCTGGGGCCCGCAGCCATCC
>Ga0209488_10004094_pt1 | contig 11508 bp, 9 predicted proteins | sample Rivendell_Oct201_8_FD_188349 | JGI IMG/M metagenome (GOLD analysis project Ga0209488, IMG submission 188349) | Vadose zone soil microbial communities from the Eel River Critical Zone Observatory, Northern California, USA -... | ecosystem: Environmental > Terrestrial > Soil > Vadose zone >... | reverse complement strand
AAAACGAGCTTCGAGCTCCTTCTCCGCCCCCATGCTCTCTCACAAATTCCCAATTTGGCAACACTTAGCTAAGCACAATTGGCCAACAATTTCGCAATTCGCAAAGTCGACAAGTCAATAATAGCATGCTTGCTCATTCCTTTCCCCTTCACATATATCAGTCATGCACTTGACAGTTTTTCCACACAGTTTGGCTCAGAGGTTGCCAAAATTATGGGTTATGGCCAAGGATACTGCTATGGGTTATGGAGTTTTGATGTTTTATGGGTTTTAATTAGGAACCGACTCCGTGGACGCAAAATCCTATGGGTTTTTACAGATTATGGGTTACCATAGCTATGGGTTAAGACAGAGTCGACTGTATCACATCCCAGATTTATCCTGACCCGAGGGGGAGAATAAAAAAACAAAGATGACAAGTGACTTTTGACGTGAGTGAACACATCGCATATCATCGCCATTGACAGCGAGTAGCAGTCGGGACGTCTGCTACCGCCAGCATGGCCCACAAGGGGGAACGCCACATCAGGTCCCCGTCGACCGTGACCGGTTCGGACGAAATTAGCATAGAGGCAAGCGAATTGGGTTTCTGTCCGTTCTGTCCGATGCCAAAGATTGCGATCGATAAAGTCCAAGGTTGCCTCTCTACGGTCTCAGTGTCCCCCTGGGGTCAGAGATCAGGTAAATTGAATACACCTGTCAACACTGAACCCCCAGGGCCATCGTTTTCCTGTCCTTCGTGGCTGTGTTTGAAAATGCATTCAGAGACGGACAGGTAGGGTATACTAGTAGGCAGGATTCAGCATGAGCCTGAGTGATCGAGCACAGCATCGAAACCAATACACATCATTCCCTCAGTATACCATGGATCACAAATACAAACCATTCGGACTGTATTACTCCCAGTCACTCTCATCCTCGTCGTCGTCGTCGTCGTCGTCGTCATCGTCACCGTCATCATCTTCCTCTTCCTCTTCGTTCTCTTCACCACTGTCGTCGCCAGATGGTTCCCTTCTGTCGACGCGAGCAGCGCTGACATCGCCCGCGGTACTCACGTTAGCCGAGGAGACAATGTCAAAGCTGTCATCGCTTCGCTCGGGACTCGTCATTCCGGACATAGTAGTAGCGTCGATCAATTTGTCTCGGTTCAACACGGGCGCGGCAAGTTGTGGTGACTGCTGAACCTTCTGCGACTGCGTCCCATCCTCGTCTTCATCTTCCCAACTAAATTCGTCATCCTGGTCCGCAGGCCCCGCTACAACACAGCGGTCAGCTTTCCGGCAACGTTGGGATGCGAGAGACTGATGGACACGTACCCGACAGTACGGCCTTCCGCCGTTCATCTTCCTGATCAACTTGGTGCACCCGAAAGAAGTACCGCGTCCAAAACTCATCCTCGGACAGTTCCTCCGGCACTATACCCCAAGATCGACCGTCAGTCTATGATCCTCGGGCCAAATAAGGGGAGGAAAACGCTCACCCAACGCCGAGCGCGTGCTTCCCAGTAGCCCATCATTGGCAGCTAGCTCAGACTCCCGCTGCGACTCGTCACGAATCGCGTTTGCCTCCGCTTCTACCCAGGCCATAAACTGCGCCGCGGAGCGGTCCTCTTTGGCAGGGTCGACACGCAAGATCGCCGGGTTCGCACGCAGCGCGTATAAGAGGGCACCGCGGCGCGTCCCAGCGGTAGCAGAAGTGACAGCGGCGACGGGCAAAGACGGTGCCTTCCCTTTCCCGCGCGTCCTCGCGGGGCCCTCATGTGCGTGCGGCGGCACGATGGAGGCAAAAGCAAAGGCGGAGTCCGAGGACGGGGCGGCCTGCTCCGTCGGCGGGATGACGCGCACCGCGTCGCGCAGGAACACGCTCGCTCCGCGCAGGAGCTCTTCCCCGCGCGCTGCGGCACCCTGCACGCGCTCTTGGGCTGCTTGCGCGAGATCCTTGCGTGCCTGTGGGTGTCGCACGCTGTCTGGGATCGTGTCGCGGATGCTGGTGAGGAGGTCTGGAGGGAGCGAGGACTGCAGGCGTGTAAGGAGCGTCTGGGTCGACTGCGCTTCTCGTTGTTGTTGTGGTTGTTGTTGTTGTCCCTCTTCCTGCTGCCTCGGGTCGGCGAGTGTCGCGGTAGACGCTGAAGTGGACGAAGAGCCTGAACTCTCGCCATCTGTCGTAGTAGAATCGTTTAGGTCGCGGGATGACGAGGCAACGGGCGACGGCGCCTCGGCGTCCGAGGCCGGAGAAGTAGCGGGTATAGAGAGCGTTGCGAGCTGCTTGTTGAGGCCTTGCTGCGCCTGCGAGACATACTCTCCTAGGTCCTTGCGTGCAGCTTCGATAGCAGTCTGACCCTGTGACACGGAAAAACGCAGAGATTATGAATGGCATTCAACGTTGTGTTGAGGAGTACGATGGTGGGGGACGCACCTGCTTCGTGAAACCACCCCAAAACCGACCAAGTTGCCCAATGACCTCAGTAACTTCATCGTTTAGAGTGGATGGATTATTCCCCGCCGTCTGAGGCGGCGGTGTTGAGGTTCCCGGGCTGGAGGTGGTGAAAGAGGCGTCCCAGAAGCTCATCTTTGTGATGAACTGACTGGAAACGTCGGGACAATATTAATGTCATCGTTAACTGATTATGTCATCTCAATATTCTAACATCACATCCCGAGAAATAGTATAAGATTCTCCGCAAGGTACAGAGCCCAGGTCCTCCATAAATTATCCTTCAAGACGCAAAGAAATATCAAGGGAGAACAAATAGAAATCATCAAAATGTCATAGCTGATCGCCTCGAGGTCAAGACTACTATTGCTCAGGGTATATGGCATCAAGAGGCTTCCTTGTCCTGTTTTAACAACCTGCCGTCTCGCTCTTGTTTGTACTGACGAGGCAAGAAAACCAACCCGATGGCGAACAGGGACCAAAAGACCTATAAGAACGAATCAAACATATTGCAACCTTCTTGCGTTGCTGGCTCGACTTACGATAACGAGCGCCAACCACGTGTGCTTTGCCCAATCTTTGATTGGGTGGAAGTTACCGGTCGCTTCTGGCCATTCATGGTAGAGCCCATAGTGAATCTATCCCCAGCGACAACAAATGAGATAGTGTTGAGTGGTAGCGGCAGGGCTAGGAGGAGAGACGGACCTGGTACGCCGCCATCGCGAGGATCACGAGACCCAGTATCGCATGGAGATAATTCTGCGGTGGCCTATGGTGGACGAAGAGGAATGGCACGCGAACAAAGTGGATGAATATGCCCAGCAGAAGCTGAGCAGTGTACAGACTAAGAATGGCGAAGCCGACTTTCTGTTCGGAGGTGAGTTGATGTTGGCATCCGAAATAACAGATGCATGAAACAGTGTGAGGAGTAATTTAAATATCAGAAACGGACCTTGTGATGGTCCAACGGGAAATGGGTATCGCGTCTGGCACTTGCGGCCATACCCCACGCTGCGAAGACAAGCGGGGCCCCGACGAAAAAGTTGAGGATCCAGTGTGGATACCACCATCTAGAAGGTGCGGAGCATGGATTCGTCATTCCTGGAAACGCTTCGAGTGCCAGTGCGTGAGGAGACTCACAGATTGGTGAAAGTACGCAAGTAACGGGGAATGAGGACGCCCAGGGGAATGACGATCAGGAAGGCGGTGGAGGCCAATATGGCATGGTCTCTGACTTTATCCTCGTACTCTGAAAGCGGTGGGGACATGGTATCTGCGGGGGTGGGAGAGCCCGGTGGTGGTGGTGAGAGCGGAAGGGACCGGAAGGACTGGGCCTGAACCTAAAGATCGGTACACCACCTCGTCCACACGTCCACATGTCATCAGATTGAATCGTGTGTATAAAATCGGATTTCTCGTAATTTAAGAAGATTACGGCAGAATACCGGCAGCCACGGCAAGCGTTGTTGTGTTCCCAGCAATGGCAGCTGGCTCAGTCATCCGCATCACAATTGATTCCGTGACTGCACCCGAGCAGCAATCAGGTGCAGGGACCAACGGAAAGAGCATATCTACCCCAACAAACGTAGTTGGTAGGTTTGTAAGGTGAGCGCGTGCGTGGTCTCGAAATGGGTCAAATCGTCGGAGTTGATGTTGATGAAACTTGACAGATGGGACACCTGATCTCCGAGTCGTCGCGTCTAGATGACGCCAGAAAAGAGAATGAAGAGCGGGGTTACGGTGTGCTCGCCCCGTTGAGATGCGCGCCTGGCTCAGCAGGGCTACCCGAAATCCCCGCAAATTGGGAACAGCCAAATCAACGGAGAATGCAACGCGATGAGTGATACCTGGTTCTTTCCTTTTTCTCTCCTGTGGGTAAACGCGCCGCTACAGCTGTGCTCGTCGTCGACGTTCGGCCCTGATCTATAACGTGTCCACTTTTAATGGTAAGTTATCAATTGAACATCGGTGCAGTCGCACGATCTGATGCCGCGGGCCGAGATCAGTGGCACCTCTGGCGCTTCCACCATTCGCCGGCCATGTGTATCTGGCAACTCACCAAGACCTTTCTGGCAGTCTCCCTCCAATCCGCTCACATCCTCAAAATCTCGAGGTTCTAGACAATCGGTGAAAGCGTAGCGTCTGGCAATCAAAGTATCCAGGTCTCCTGATGTCTTAGTATCTGTAAAATGAGTCTTGGGACAACGCACGTAGTTTCGGTGCCCGAAGCGCTCCAAGACAAGCTTGGCTGAGACAAGTCCGACGCAAGGACACTAAAAATAAAATTGCGGAGAACCCATCCCCGGCCACTAATATCCGATTTGGCGCGAGGGGTGGCACTTGGCTCTGTCTTTTTCGCATTCGACTGGTCTTGAGCGCTTGAGTAGGCGCTGCAAAAGCAAAAGCATCACCTCAGCCTCTTCCATCATTATGCATGGTGCCTCATATCAGCGCCGCTGCCATCAGGTATACTATTGCGGTGCTGCTAGGCGATGAACACCAAATATACAGACTCCTGGCAACATCCTTATGGCTGCCAACGAACCCGCGGATGAAGGTTGCGACCGTGGTGATCAGGTTCAAGTTCCGCTACAGATAGTAACCCTAAGTACGAGTATCGCCAGCAAGCAATGCGGGGATGTAGCCGTGAGCGCACTGTGCAAGGTGCAAGGAAGATTGCACAGTGGAGTGGCCGACGCACTTGTACAATTGAGCACGCGTTACGTGATTGCTTCTGAGGTGATTTAGCTCAAGGTGGTAAAACTGTTCGACCACGCGTCCGGATCCCGTGACTCAAATGCATGTGATTCATAACATAGCGTGGGAAGAAAATGGAAAAAAGAAAAGACATGGAGTGGAGGCGTGTCCATCTTGTCCTCGCACATCCAACTCCACTCAATCCCCAACTGTGGTCCCTGTTGACCCGGGAAAGCCCCGCCAGTATATGACTTTCGACAAGTTCACTCGTGACGAGTACGCTCGACCTTGCGTCTCCCCCTTCTCTCGCTCACTTTCGTCCCAATACAGCTATCTCAGCGACCTTGTCTTCTCGCTCCCCGTCTACTGAAGTATAAAAGTTCCAGAAAACAGTATGATCACTCGCTTCATTCTCCGAATTTCCCCCACCTATCGCACCTTTGCGACTCATGCCCGCTCGTCCACATCCATTCCAGCTACCCTCCACCTCAAAACGGGCCAGTCGTTCACAGGCCACTCCTTTGGTACCCCTCGCAGTACCTTTGGTGAAACTGTCTTCTCAACTTCCATAACATCCTGTACGCGTATTTTCTCTTCAGCTTTTCTAACCTCTTAACAATCCCAGATACTGAGTCCATGACCGATCCTTCTTATCGTGGACAAATCCTCGTCTTCACCACACCCCTCATCGGCAATTATGGTGTTCCGCTTAATATAGCTCCTCGCGACTCGCATGATGTAGGTGTTGTTCTTGAGTCGTCTGGCGTCCAATGCGCTGCGGTCGTTGTTGCCGACGTGGCCGAAAAGTTTTCGCATTACACAGCGATAGAGTCCCTCCACTCTTGGTGCTCTCGGTATAATGTTCCTGGCCTTACCGGCGTCGATACGCGCTCTATCACCCGCCTTCTCCGCGATCAAGGCACTACCCTCGGCCATCTTGCCGTTGGGGAAGACGCAGCTCTACTGCCACCCAAGGAGAATGAGTATTGGGATCCGAGTCGAGAGAATCTCGTTGACCAGATCTCCACGAAAGAGCCATATGTGCTCAATTCATCGGGCGACGTCAAGATCGCCGTACTCGACTTCGGCGCCAAGGCAAACATTCTGCGCGCGCTCGTGCGGCGCGGCGCTGCGGTAACTGTTCTGCCATGGAACTACGACTTTAATGCGATTCGCGATGAATTTGATGGCCTTTTTTTAACCAATGGGCCTGGAGACCCGCAACATTGTTGGCCCGCAGCGCAGAAGCTCCGTACCACTATGGATGAATGGCGGAAGCCTATCTTCGGAATCTGTATGGGTCACCAAATTATCGGGATGGCTGCCGGCCTTGATGCATATCGTATGACATTCGGGAACCGAGGACATAATCAACCCGTGCTGGCTCTGGCATCGTCAGGATCTATCCGGGCGGGCAGGGTTTACGTTACAAGGTTTGTTCCTTCCGGTATTCTTCCTCCTGTGGTCTCCTTTTGCTAACCGATGACGCAGTCAAAATCATCAATATGCCCTTCATTTGCAAGACCCGTTCCCGGAAGGGTGGGAGCCGTTTTTCATCAACTGCAACGATTCATCAGTGGAAGGTATCAAGTCAACGTCCGACTCGGGCCGTCGCGTATATGGTGTACAATTCCACCCCGAGAGCGCTGGCGGGCCTCTTGACACTATTGAGGTACTGTGCTCACTGTTTGTCCTGCTCTTGCGTTCTTGAACATTGGTAACAGATGTTCACCGACTTCGTGAATGAAAGCCGGGCACTCAAGGCGACACTTTCCATCGCCTCCATGGATATGAGCACGATAAGAGAGGCCCCTGTTCTCGAAGAGGTGCCAGAACGCATTGCCGTTGTGGCCTGAGCGGGGGTGGTATTGTGAATCGTCTGTTTGCTGCAATTTCTTGGTGCTTGGTACGATTCTTACCCAGCGATGTGAATAACTAAAATGAATTTCCAAAATGGTATCGAGTTATGAGATTGACATTCGTGGTGGATTTGGATGAGCGAGACTGAGGATTGTGATCGGGAGAGTCGAGGTCATCCCCAGAAAGGAGGACGAAGACTACGCCCGACTCACCGAGGCCATGGTCAACGCATGCCGGCTGGGCAACCTCCCAACCAAGTGACGCCGTGTGTCTGACGGAATTCCTCACTCGGCCTGTCCCTTTGTACCGTAACCGATCTCCCCTTTGCTGCGCTGTGCTACTGAATGCCCGCGATCGTAGGCACTTCATACGGTAATGACACCCGCGGGGACTATCATAGGTATGTCCATTCACTCAGCTCTGTCTCCGATAGTGAATAAGTGTTAAGGTGGCTGGAAATCTCAAATGTAAACAGGAAGTAAAAGGGAGGCGTATTGCGGCCGTGGATACTCAAAGTGCCGGATCAAGACGGACCCGGCAGCATGCGTGATCGCGAACTGGTCGTGAGCGAGATTCCATTTCACTGACAATGTTGGTCTCTCATAGTCAGCGAACATAGTCACACCAGTACTAGCCCTGTCCGCATGCTGTCGTGTCGTGGCTTGGTACCCGTTATGGTTTATCCGCTGCTATCTCAAGACGGTCAAGTCATTCACCAGCCGTTCTTGCAGTGCGCGGCATGATGCATTCTCTTCATCAGGTGTACTTGGTTCGGAGTACGTGTTTCTCGCTCCAATTCCTGGTCAAACAAACAACAATTCATGATGCGTGGGCCATCTATGATCCTTGCTGGTGCCATCGAGTCCTCGTCGTTCGCCGTGCCTGCCGGTTCCGACTCAGAGAGGCGTCATTGTTGTTGTTTTTGTTTTTGATGTGGCCCTGAGTAATCACTTCTTGATATATTATCCCCGCGCGAAGCCTCAACGACCGCGGAGTGATCGAGCGTGCCTCACTGACGGTTATGAATCGTGATCCTCCTTATTTCGCGTATCACTAAACCGTGGTCATCCGACGCTGCTGTAGCTCTGGTGAACACGCCGGGAGGTGTTCCTAGGTTGTTCCCGATACACTCAGGGCGACGATGATGTCGATCTCTTGCAGTTAACCGTTTGATGTGATAGTTCTGGTGAGAGTCATCACATATCAGGTCTGAACGTCGTAACTTGGGATAGGTCCATGCAGGATCACCTGCCACCCTTTGAAGCTATCGGAACGATCCCCCCAATCTATGTTCAAGTTCGTCGTCCGTTTTGATATCTTGAGGTTCGTCAGAGGAGTCCTAGTCCGGGGAGAAGCGCCGTCACGGCAGACAGTTGCCACTGGCAATAAGTGGAAAATCTAAGGATGCACTTGGAGTTTTTATCTGTGGCGTGCCGCTTGCCATCGGTAAGCTCCCTTATTTGACGTTACGCCTGTCGTGACACCCCTTGTGTCTTTTCGTCTGATTCCGCCTCTGACTAGGGCTATTTATACAATGGGGAAGGATACGATAAATCACACTTTCCCTTCGTACGAGTGACTCTCGCGCCGTGGTCAGCATGATGCTCGACGTTTACATGTTTGTCTGGGTTGGCTTCGTGTGCGAAGCGTTCCTTCATGGTACGTTCACTAGGATCGTGTGATAACGTGACTGCTCATGTCTCCCTAGGATGTTACACCTTCCTTTTCGCAATCTCTATCTATCTTGTGGTCAAACGTTCACGCCACCAGAACGGTGTGAACAGACCCATTTTCATTATTAGTATATTCTTGTACCTGTGTTGCTTCGCGCACTTCGTCCTTGGGTTCATCCATTGCTATACCGCGTTGGTATGCGCCACACGGCTTCGAAGTTACATAGTCATTTAACATACTCTACAGGGAACCACTGGCGTCATGGGGCTTGCGACCGAGACACACGAACTCTTGGCAGCTGATCTCCTCCTCTCGGTCACAGATCTCATCGGAGAACTTATCCTTATCTACCGCTGTTGGTTGCTGTGGGACAGGAAGTATTGGATCATCATATTTCCGAGTCTCTGTGCGCTTGCGGGACTAGGTATGTCCTAGTGAGAACTGACTGCGAGCTGATGCTTATGAGCCACATTTGGTCGCAGCATGTGTTTGTGCAATTCCGCCCCTTCTTTTACGCGTCGACAAGAATCACGAGACGGTAATGGCACCGCCTTCAATAGTTCCATTGGGTATGGCAGCCTTATTTCTCCCATTGAGCGCAAACGTGGTCGTTACCACCCTCATCGCTGTGCGCATCTGGCATCTTTCCCCTCACAAGGAAAGCGACTTGGGGCTTCCGTCAGGGATGGCCTGGGCTGCGATTAGCGTAGTCGTGGAGAGCGGGATGCTCTATCTGGTCGCGCAGCTTACTTTCGTTATCCTCTTCGCCATTCAGCATCCCGCCAATAACATTGCCCAGTCGGTTGCCGTGCAGATCTACGTACGTCGTCGTCACCACCTGAAAGGAAAACGGATTTTTAAAACTGATAACGCAATCGCGCAGGGCATTGCACCGGCACTGATTATCATCCGTGTCGCTCTCGGATTGTCAAATACACCATTTAGTAGCTCTCGCACTGCAGCTGGATCAACGTCACGGTCGCTGCCTTCGGCCACGCAAGTGCGTATTGGCTTCAGTACATCTGCGTTCTCGGATTCCCATTCGAAGGAGATCCCCATGTCTCCGATCAGATCAAAACCCGGTGGTGGGGTCGTGGGCCTGGGCTCCAGTTTCAGCTCCGTTGAGATTGCTGGCGTTGCGTAGTTGGGTTTTAAGTATGTAAGCTATCGCTTTTTCAGTCCGTGTCAGTGGTGATCGTGGTGATCGTGTGGTAGATAAGTTAAGGTTATTCTGAATTTGGAACTGTGATTTGTACAGCGAAACCGTAATAGGTACCGGCTACATACCCCTTCACTTTACTATACACCACAAGTGTTTTGGCGCTACAGTAATCCAGTGGCTACGATGTCTCAGCAATCCAGAAGATGATTGACAAACTCAAGCAATGTATGGGAAGCGTCCACCTCCCGCGTAGTGCCAGTGGAGTAGCAGGGTCCGCAGACGGGACCCATCACAATCTCTACCATCAGGATTCCCGAACGAAGGACAACGAGAAACTCCAAGTCACTGGAAGTGGAAGCAGGACGGTTGCGACCGTGACCGTGCAGAGTGCTCATTGTCGGTAAATTCTAGGACGGAGAACCCATTGGGAAGGGTTAGCTCATAGTCGGCGGACTCAACAGACTCGGAGATGAAACAGAGTGACTGTTCGATAACCTGAGCCGCGCCACCCCGTGACTAGTATGATTGTAGGACTGACAGGCTCTTCAATTGGTGTTTCACGACCGTTACGGGAATTTCCTCCCCGCACAGCGACACATTTGAGCGACGCGCGGACAACTGAAGCCGCCTAAGAAGTTCTATCACCCAACACAGGACAAGTAGAGGTAGAGCACCGACCAAACAAGCGGATACACGAGATGGCTCCATAAGAAGTTTGCGCGCCGTCCAACTCGATGGTTGTAAGGTTGTCTCTCTGCTTTTCAGATGGTCCGAGTCGTCGGGGGAAATTGGAATAATGCAGTAGTAGGCGCGATGGACGGCCCTGAGTCACCGCGATCAGGGAGGGACAAGGGACACGAAGCGGAATTGTCGCCGTTTTCTGTGGTGTTCCGCACCAATTTTTTTTTTTTTTCGCAGGTCAACTGGAAGTTTTCAACACCATCGAGTGTCCTCCGGACTTCGGAGCCTTTTCGAGGTATTTCCAAGCAGGGAACATATCGGCGCCTCCACGTCCCCCTTTGAAAGTCTGAGGCACTGCAGGACTCGAAGGTGGCATGGGGGGACTATGCCAGTGTAGGATGGTCCCGTGTCATCTTCACGATTACGCGCCTAGTAGGCTGCTTGTTCGGGTATCATTGAGGGGAAAATTTGGCTGTCCTATCAAAATTCTTATTTGAAATTCAGTGTAGGGACTGGCCTGGGCATGTTTACCTGTCCAGTGCCTGTGCCTGCTTTCAATTGGGTAGCTTCCGCATGTCTCCCAATACCCGCAAGTCCTGGAAGACCAGCTGATCATCAGTCAACAGTCACGTGGTAAGCCCAGTTTAATTACGTAAGTCACCTTGCAAGCCGATAACCGGATTCCACTTAAATACGTTGAGTATAAATGTTACTCTAAATTATATTAAGTAGTTTGTTGAATATTACTCATTACATTATTTTAAATCACCAGCACAAATTTCCCCCACAGATTCCTTACTGGGTAACTTAATTAAAATTGGTGGACATTTCTTATGTAAAAATAATAGATCTACTCATAATTAAAATAATGTCTTGATATAATTTATAATTTAACATTTGAGTCTAAATATATTCAACGGATAACAGACCTCTCAGGTTGCTTGCCTGCCAAATCACATCTGCATATAACTGGGGGGAAAGTTGCCTTCCGGATGGGCAGA
>Ga0209488_10004093_pt1 | contig 11509 bp, 12 predicted proteins | sample Rivendell_Oct201_8_FD_188349 | JGI IMG/M metagenome (GOLD analysis project Ga0209488, IMG submission 188349) | Vadose zone soil microbial communities from the Eel River Critical Zone Observatory, Northern California, USA -... | ecosystem: Environmental > Terrestrial > Soil > Vadose zone >... | reverse complement strand
TTATTGGCTCCGGCCATGCGGCGGGCCATCACCTCGGGCGGGTCTGCGGCCCGCTCCTGCAAGCGACGCTCCAGCTCTGCGCGCGAGGGGGGCAAGATAAAGACCAGGACAAGGTCGCCCTTTGCCTTGGCGGTCAGCTGTTGCGCGCCTTGCCAGTCGATATCGAAGAGCACGTCACGCCCCTCGCCGAGCATGTTTTCGACCGGAGCCGCGGGCGTGCCATAGCGATTGCCGAAGACGGTGGCATGCTCGAGAAAGGCGCCCTCGCGCACCATTTCCTCGAAACGTTCCCGGCTGACGAAAAAATAATCCTTGCCATCGACCTCGTTGGCGCGCTTGGGCCGTGTGGTGACCGAGACCGACATCGAGAAAAGATGGTCACTCTCCAACAGCCGCCGCGCCAAGGTGGACTTGCCCGCGCCCGATGGCGACGACACCACGAGCATCAAGCCGCGCCGGGCAATGGCTGTAGGCATTCTCAACCCTTCATTCGACGTTTTGCACCTGCTCGCGAAACTGATCGATCACCGCCTTCAGCGCCAAACCCACATGGGTGAGCTGAATGTCGGAGGATTTGGAGCAGAGCGTATTCGCCTCACGGTTAAATTCTTGTGCAAGGAAATCGAGCTTGCGTCCTGCCGGGTCCTTGCCCGCGATCAGCGCACGAGCTTCCTGACAATGAGCGGAAAGCCGGTCCAACTCCTCTCGCAGATCGGCCTTGGCTGCGAGCATGGCTATCTCCTGCGCGATGCGCTCTTCCGACATGTTCGTGCCGGGGGCGAGCAGTTCTTTCAACTGCGTCATCATGCGTTCGCGCAACAGCAGGGGCTGCTGTGCCGCCAAGGCACCCGCTTCGCCGGTAAGGCGTTCGATGTCGCCGATTTGCCTCAAGAGGATGGCCTGGAGCTTCACGCCTTCGGTGCTGCGCGCGCCGACAAGAAGATCGAACGCGTTGGCCAGCGATTCCAACAAAGCGGCGTCGCGCGCCATACGAGCCTCATCGTTCAACGCGGCATTTTCCTCTTGAACGACGACGCCCTTCAGGGCGAGGAGCCCGTCGACTCGGGCCGGCGCCAATCCGGTTTCCTCGGCGACGCGCTTGGCGATGCGCACGGCGTCGGCGAGCGCGGCGGCATCGACACGAAACCCGCGCGTGCTCTCGTCCGCCGCGACGGTCAGCACCACTTGCAGCGAGCCGCGTTTCAAACGCTCGGCCGCAAGCGTGCGCGCACCCACTTCCAAACCCTCATAGCCCATCGGCGCGCGAAACCGGAAGTCGAGGCCGCGGCCGTTCACGCTCTTGGCCTCCCAGCGCCAGCGCAAGCCGCCATGCGATCCGCGCGAATCGGCAAATCCCGTCATACTGTTGAGAGGCAAAATCATCCCTCCGGAATCGAAACTGTCATGCGACGATATAGGGATGACTCAGGGTGGGAAAGTTCAAGGCGTGGGGCGCAGCCCAACAGCCGAGGATTGCTGTTCGATTTTGCGCCATTGGGCAACGTTCTTCTGATGCTCGGCGGCGTTCTTCGCGAACACATGGCCGCCGGTCCCATTGGCGACGAAATAGAGCTCCTGCGAATCGGGCGGATTGAGCGCCGCTTGGATGGCATCGCGGCCCGGATTGCTGATCGGTGTCGGGGGCAATCCGGTGATCTGGTAGGTGCTGTAGGGGTTGGGCATGGCAAGCTCGCTCTGGCGCAGCGGGTGGCCGAGCGGCACGCCTTTGGTCAGACCGTAGATGATGGTGGGATCGGATTCCAGCTTCATGCCGTTCTGCAGGCGGTTGATGAAGACCGCCGCGATGCGGGGCCGCTCGGCAGGAATGGCGGTCTCCTTCTCGACGATCGAGGCGAGCTTTAACGCATCTTCTTGCGAGGCGAAGGGTAGCCCCTCTTTGCGCTTGGGCCAGAGTTGCGCCAGCATGGTTTCCTGCGCCTTGTGCATGCGCGCGAGAAGCTCGCTGCGCGTGGTGCCGCGCTCGAAGAGATAGGTCTCCGGCAACAGGCTCCCTTCCGGCACGACGGGCACCTCGCCGGTGAGCGTGGGATCGGCCTTGATCAGCGCGACGGCCGAGTCGGAGGTCAGTCCTTCGGCAATCGTAAGACGATGCTCAAGCGTCTTGTGCGCCACCAGCATGTCCACCACCTGCGCCTCGCTGGCGTGGGCCGGGAAGGCATATTCTCCCGCTTTGAGTTGCGCGGTCCGGCCCCGGCGGATGACGCCCGCACGGAACAGCAATCCGTTCTCGACCACGCCAGCCTCAGTCAGCGCAGCGGCAATGCGGTTCAATCCGCTCCCTTGCGTGATGACGAGCACCGTCTGGGCCGGCGCCGGGCCTGCTTGCACAAAATAATTGTTCTCCCACCATGCCGCGCCGGCGATGGAAGCTGCCCCAAGGACAATCAGAACAATGAAGGAGGTGAAGAAAGCCCGCATGACCGTCCCGCGCAGGAGAAGGAAAGCTTACGCCGCCGCAGTCAGCACCAATGTCGCATTCGTACCGCCGAAACCGAAAGAATTCGATAACACGGTGGCGATTCTCATCTTCTTGGCTCGATTGGGCACCAGGTCGATTTCCGTTTCCACGGAGGGATTGTCAAGATTAAGCGTCGGCGGCGCGACGCCATCGCGGATGGCAAGGGTGGAAAAGATCGCCTCGACCGCCCCGGCCGCGCCCAAAAGGTGACCGATCGAGGATTTGGTTGAGGACATGGCAAGCTTGCCCGCGGCATTTCCGAACAATTTCTCTACGGCGCGAAGCTCGATCTCATCGCCCAAGGGCGTCGAGGTGCCATGAGCGTTGATGTAATCGACGTCGGCGGGCGACAGACCGGCGCGCTTCAAGGCCATCCGCATGGCGCGCAAACCGCCATTGCCGTCCTCGGCCGGCGCGGTCACATGATAGGCATCACCCGAGAGGCCATAGCCTTTCACCTCGGCGTAGATCTTCGCGCCGCGTGCCTTGGCATGCTCATATTCCTCCAGCATCACCACACCCGCTCCTGCGCCCATCACGAAACCATCGCGATCCTTGTCGTAAGGGCGCGAGGCTTTTTGCGGCGTATCGTTGAAACCGGTCGAAAGAGCGCGGCAGGCCACGAAGCCGGCGATTCCGATGCGGCAGATTGCCGCCTCGGCGCCTCCAGCCAGCATCACATCGGCATCGTCAAACGCGATGAACCGCGCGGCATCGCCGATCGCATGCGCGCCCGTGGAGCAGGCCGTTACCACCGAATGATTCGGCCCCTTGAAGCCGAAGCGGATCGAGACATAGCCTGAGGCGAGATTGATCAGCCGTCCGGGAATGAAGAAGGGCGAAAGCTTTCGCGGGCCTTTTTCATGCACCAGGATCGAAGCCTGCTCGATCCCGTCCAGCCCGCCGATCCCAGAGCCGATGAGCACACCGGCGCGTTCCCGTTCCTCTTCGGTTTTCGGTTCGTAGCCGGAATCGGTGACGGCCTGTTGCGCCGCGCTGATGCCGTAGAGGATGAAATCGTCGATGCGGCGCTGGTCCTTGGCATCGACCCATTGGTTCGGATCGTAGCTGCCGTCCGACCCATCGCCCCGCGGCACATCGCAGGCGATCCGGCATGCAAGATCATCGACCTTGAATTTTGTGATCGGCCCGGCGCCCGATTGTCCCGCCAGCAGGCGCGCCCATGAGGCTTCCACCCCGCAGGCGAGCGGTGTGACCAGACCCAATCCTGTGATGACGACGCGGCGCATTCCCGCCTATACGCGTGAGAGCGTGGGCAAGTGCCGTAACCTCACGCGGTTTTCAACTCTGAGCTTTCTCGATGAATTTGACGGCATCGCCCACAGTGACAATGGATTCGGCCGCATCGTCGGGAATTTCAATGCTGAATTCTTCTTCGAAAGCCATGACCAGCTCGACAGTGTCGAGGCTGTCCGCGCCAAGATCTTCAATGAAGCTGGCCCCCTCGGTGACCTTTTCGCCGTCTACATTGAGGTGTTCGACCACGATCTTCTTCACGCGCTCAGCGACGTCGCTCATATTTTCTCAGCCTCTTCAATAACCATTGTTGTTTTTCGATTCCCGCGCCCTGCGAGCCTATTAGCGCCCATATTGGTGCCAATCAAAGCTGCAGCTGAAAAGTCGCGCTTGGTATCACAAACTCCCGGCCAGCGCCAAATATTCAGAATCCTTTGTTCTACCAGTAGCTTAGACCATAGCCATGCCGCCGTTGACGTGCAGCGTCTGGCCCGTGACGTAGTGCGCTTCCTCACTGGCAAGATAGACCACAGCGGCGGCGACGTCCTTCGAATCACCCAAACGTCCTGCCGGAATGCGCCCCAGAATAGCCGTCTTCTGATCCGGGGTCAGCGCATCCGTCATTGGGGTGCCGACAAATCCGGGCGCGACGCAATTCACCGTGATGTTGCGGCTGGCAATCTCGGCAGCGAGCGCCTTGGTCATACCGATGAGACCGGCTTTGGCGGCCGCGTAATTCGCTTGCCCCGGATTGCCGGTGACCCCGACAATGGAGGTGATCGTGACGATGCGGCCCCAGCGCTTTTTCATCATATTGCGAAGGGCGGCGCGCGAGAGCTTGAAAGCTGCGGTGAGATTGACGGCGATCACCTGATCCCACTCCTCGTCTTTCATCCGCATGAGAAGATTGTCGCGGGTGATCCCCGCATTGTTGATGAGGATGTCGATGGGCGCGCCCGCGGCGGCCTCCGCTTTCTTGACCAACTCCTCGACTTCGGCGGACATGGAAAGATTGCATGGCGCCGTGAATGCGCGCTCCCCTAATTCCGCGCGCAACCGATCCAGTGCGTCGGCCCGCGTGCCCGAAAGCACGACGCGCGCACCCTGTCCGTGGAGCGCTTTGGCGATGGCCCCGCCGATGCCGCCGGAGGCGCCGGTGACCAGAGCCGTCTTGTTGGAGAGGTCGAACATGGGACTGCCTTAAATCTTATCTCCCCCAATTTGGGGAGTGGAAGAGCGCGTCATCTTTACAATGTCTTGGCGAAAGCTTCGATGTCGGCAGGCGAATCCAGATTGACCGTTTCCAGCTCTTTGTCGATGCGCTTGACCATTCCCGTGAGCACCTTATTGCCGCCGGCCTCGACCGTCATCGCCACGCCCAGGATACGGAACAAAGCCACGCTCTCACGCCAGCGGACGCGCGATGTCACCTGCTCGGCGAGCAACCGGCGGATCATATCCGGGTCGGCGATTTCGGTCGCGGTGACATTGGCCACCACGGGCACGGCAGGCGGGCGGATGGTCACGCCTTCGAGCGCGTCGCGCATGCGCTCGCCCGCGGACTTCAAAAGCGGCGAATGATTGGGCGTGCTGACGGAAAGCGCGATCACGCGTTTGGCGCCTTTGGTCTTGGCGATCTCGCCGGCCTTGTCGACCGCCGCTTGCTCGCCCGAGATGACGATCTGGCCCGGTGCATTGTCATTGGCCACGACCACGACACCCACCTCGGCCGCTTCTTTGACGGCCGCTTCGGCGGCTTCAATGTCGATCCCGATCAGCGCGCTCATTCCCCCCTCGCCGACCGGAACAGCGGCCTGCATGGCTTGGCCGCGCAAACGGACCAGGCGCGCGGTCTCCGGAAGCGTGAAGGCCCCGGCTGCGCACAGCGCCGAATATTCGCCGAGCGAATGGCCGGCGACGACGCGTGCGTGTCGGGCGAGATCAAGGCCGGCGTCCTTTTGCAGCATGCGGATAATCGCCATCGATGCGGTCATGATCGCGGGCTGGGCATTCTCGGTCAGCATCAGATCGCCTTCCGGACCTTGCCACATCAGCTTCGACAAATGCTGGCCTAGGGCCTCGTCGACTTCCGCGAACACATCGCGCGCCACTGGGAAAGCATCGGCGACCGCCTTGCCCATGCCGACGACCTGGCTACCCTGGCCGGGAAAGATAAACGCTCTCAAAATGTCCTCCTGACGCACTGCCCCTTAAATTGGGATGACGCCTGACGCAAGATGTACGCCTTATGGGGAGGGCAGCATGGATTTACCAGGCGCAGGCTATTTTTACACGCTGGCTCAGGTCGGCATCACCTTTGCCGGTTTCGCGGCCATCCTGATGACATTGCGGCAAATGCGCGGGGCGAGCCTATCCAAGTTTCACCTTTGGGTCGCGCAATCCTATGTGACGTCGGGCATGGTGACGGCGATGAATGCACTGCTTTCGCCTTTGCTGTTCGGCGTGGGGTTTTCAGAGCGGATGACATGGCAGATCGCCAGCGTCCTCATCGCGGTTCAGTCGATCGTGCTGATTGCTCTGGCGCCGAGCCAATGGCGCGCCGCCGAGGGCGGGCCGCTGCTCATGCGGGTCAAGGTCCAGTTGGCCCTCGGCCTCCTCATAAACGCAGCATTGCTATCCAATGCGGTTGGCTGGCCCTATGCGCCGTTCGGCGGCCCGATCATGCTGGCGATTTCGTGGAATCTGTTCGCGTTCTTTGCGCAGTTCGCCGAGTCCATTCGTTTCTTCTTCGAGGAGGAAGAAAAGGCCATTGAAAAATCACGGGGCGGCTAGCGCCAGCCGTTTGAAACGTCCCATGGCCAGGACGAGCGCCGCGGCGGCAAGAAGGAATCCCGCCAGGATCATCATGCCGCCGGAATAATTGCCGGTTTCCTGTAGCGCCCAGCCCACGGCATAGGGGCCAATGAAGCCGCCGAGATTGCCGACCGCGTTGATGGCAGCGATGCCGGCGGCAGCGCCTTTGCCGGAGAGGAAATGCGGCGGCATGGCCCAGAATGGCGCGAGCGTGGAGCAGATGCCGATCGCGGCAATGGCAAGCGCCACCAATACTAGAGCCGGCGATTGCAGCGCGGCGGAGATCGCAAACGCACAACCGCTGAGGGCGGAGGGAAGCGCCACATGCCAGACACGCTCCGCGCTCACGTCGCTATGGCGGCCCCAGAGATATTGCGCGACGCAGGCGGCCGCATAGGGCAGCGCAACGAGCACCCCGATGGCAACATTCGAGAAGCCCATGGCCTGGATTATTTGCGGCAGCCAATAACCGATACCGTACAGACCGACCACGATGCCGAAATAGATTGCGCACAACAGAAGCACGCGTGAATCCATCAAGGCCGACCGGACATCATGGAGAGAATCGTCCGCGGCGTCGCGCTCTCGGGACAATTCTGCCGCGATGCGCTCGCGTTCGCGATCATCCAGCCAATGTGCATCGGCGGGACCATCGGGAAGAAAGAAAAATACGACCACGGCCAGGACAAGCGCGGGCACAGCTTCCAGAACAAACAGCCATTGCCAACCGTGCAGACCCATTATGCCATCGGTGCCCAGGATGACGCTCGAAACCGGCGCGCCGATCACATTGGTCAGAGGTATGGCGAGGAAGTACGTTGCCGCATAACGCGCGCGAAGCCGGGCCGGAAACCACAACGAAAGATAGAAGATCATCCCAGGTGCGAAGCCCGCTTCGGCGAGACCGAGCAGAAATCGCAAGACATAGAAACTCGTCGGCCCCTGCACGAAGGCATTCGCCGCCGAGATCACTCCCCAGCTCGCCATGATGCGGCAGATCCAGCGCCGCGCGCCGACATGCGTCAGGATTACATTGCTGGGGATTTCGAACAGAAAATAGCCGAAGAAGAAAACGCCTGCGCCCCAGCCATAGATCTCGGGCGTGAAGCCGAGATCCTTATTCATGGTGAGCGCCGCAAACCCGACGTTCACACGGTCAAGAAAACTCACCGTGTAAAGCGCCACCATGAGGGGGATTAGCCGTCGCGCGATCTTGGCGAATATCTGGTCTTCGGCATCCATGCGTGGGGCTGCCCCGGTTGAACCTCCCTTTCTCCGGCTAATGCAGACGAGGTGCAAGCAGGGCGTTTGGGAGTCGCCGGCTCATCACATTTTTGCCCGCAAGATTGACGCGAACGCAAAGACGTCCGATGTTAACCATGGCCTTCCTCCCTAAGGAGAGGCCTTCATGACGGGCCCGCCCGCCGGGCCGGTCGGCCCTGAGACTTCGTCCTGGGCCGTAAATCCAAGGGCGCTGCAGCAGCAGCGCCCTTTGGTTTATTGCCAGTCACCGTGGCCTGGCCTCGGCGAGAAATTTGAATATTTCAGAACCGAGCAGAGCCCTTAGCGCTTCACCTGCGCGACACGTGCGCCCTGAGCGTTGGCTTGCGCGAGCAGCGCTCCGCAATCGGCGTCCTTGCCCAGGCCCGGATCGACGAAGGGCAAAATCGCTGCCAGCGGGGACAGCACCAACGCCACACCCGCAGCGATGCCGCCTTGGACAATGGCGCTTCGCGCGTCGACGCCGATGGCAGGATGGTCCAACGGACCCTTGATCGTGATCGGCGCGCGCACGCGGACAAGCTGCGGTTTTTTGGGATGGCCTGTCACGGCAAGATCGATCTGTTCATTCTTGAGATCGACATTGCCCTCACCCGTTGCCATCACCACCGGCGTATCGAAGACGAATTGGCGAAGCGCCATCACGCCGTTCTTCGCCGAAAAATCCGCCACCGCGCAATGTACATCGACCTGTGATTGATCATTGGTCAGCAGCAGACCAAGCGCGCTCGCAACATTGATTCCCAGAAGCTCCGCGAAGGACCGGCGTACCTGGCCATTGGGCACGACGAACGTCACCGTGCCATCTGCGCTGGACGCAGCCTTGTGAATGGAATCGCCGACGCCGTGAAGCTTCGCGCGCGCGGCGGCGAGACCTTCGAGCGGCGGCATCCCATCCGTGCTCGCCACGAATTGTTCGAGGCGCAGCCCGCTGAGCCGTACATCGATGTCGCTGACTGGCACATCCTTGCGCGCATCGATTTGCACATCGCCATTGAGCGTGCCGCGCGAGAACGTGAACGAGACCGGCGTCAGCTTCAGGACGCCATCCTTCAACGACACCTTGGTTTCGGCGGCTCGCAGCGGGAAATCACGCGAGACCACGGTGTCTGCGCGGTAATGCACGTCGGCGTTCATCTGGCGCAACCGTTCGATGCGCAGCGGCGTATCGGGCAACAGCCATTTGGTGTCATTGACGGTGTCGGTTTTTGGAGGCGGGGCTCCCTTGGGTCGAGTCTTCGGGCGCGCGCCGATCAGGGGTCCGAGGTCGTCGAAGTTCAGTTTGTGCGATGCGATATCGCCGGTGAGATATGGCCGCTCGCCGCCAGCATCGACGGTCAGCTTGCCATGCACATCGCTGTCTCCCACTTGGCCGGCGAGATTGGTGACGCGCCAATTGTCGACATCGCGCACAAGATCGCCGGACACCCGGTAAGGCGGCGTGTTGGGCAGCGCGAGGCCCGTCAGATAATAGAGGTCCGCGAGATCCTGCCCGACAAAGGTTGTGGCCAGCTGCATTTTGCCAAGATCGAACGGTTTGGCGAGCGAGCCCTTTGCATCGATGCGCGTCGCCCCCGCGCCGACATGGGCGTCAAATGCGTACGCCTTGTCCGGAGCGATATCGAGGAGCGGATCGCCTTTCACATCCAGCGAAAAAGGCCGGTGGTTGAGCTGGCCTTGACCAACCAGGCCAAAGAATTGCCGCTGCGTCGCGACATCGTTTTCCTCGGATGAAAAGGTGCCCAGGAAAGTCAGATTTCTTTTGACGTCCTCCGCGCCGAGCTGTCCGTCCTTGATGACGAAATGGCGTATGGGCGGTAGATGAAATGGCCGCGCGTTCTTGTCGTCGGCGAAATTCCAATTGGCGCGCCCCGATCCATCGCGGAAGAGTCTCAGCCGCGGTTGTTGGACATTCACTTCCGGCAACAGGACATGCCCGGAGAAAAGCTGTTTCAGTTCGATCGAAAGCGTCAGGTGCTGAACATTGGCGAATGGACCGGCGGTGCGGATCTTTTCATCGACCCAATCGGGCTGGGCGATCACCAGATCATTCACATCGGCGCTCGGCGTCCAGGAAAACAGCTTGACCTTGAGGTCGCCGGTGATCGTCACCTCGCGGTGGAGACGCGCCGAGAGATAGCGCCCGGCTGGGCCTCGCATGGTGTTCCAATCGAGAGTCGCCAGCACAATGATCAGAATCGCCACCAGACCGGCGAATATGCTTCCTGTCCATTTGAGGGCGCGAAACCGCGATTTGCGCGGTGGGTTCGTTGAAGCATGACGGTCACGCTTCAGCCAAGTTTTGAATTCGGACCAGCGCAAACGGGTTCTCTCGATCGAAGCTCCATTATGGAAACGACAAAGCCGACGCGCAGTTCAGTTGCGGCCGCACAGCTTGGCGCGACCCGCGGCGCACGCGCGAGAGGTCACCGCTTGAGCAGTGACCTCTCGTCATGGATTTGTGGTTAAGCCTATCCGGCGCCTTTTTTGGCAGGCGCTTTATTATTGGTGCGACGGCGCACAACAGTCTTGCCTGCGGCACGAGCCGCCTCTGCCTGTTGATGGGACGCTGGTTCCGCCGAGGCAAAGTCCGGCGTCGCTCCGCTTTGCGCACCCTCGAGACTCTTCTGGTTCAGCGCTTCAATGATGGAATGCTCCTCGTCTACTGCAGGCGTGCGAGCCCGCACAACGCGCTTGGCCGGTTTGGCCGGCGTGCTGGTATCGGTGGCGTTGGCGCTACCCTTCTCGCTGGAGGTTGCGGCGGTGGATGAAGGGGCAGTTGTGCTGCCTTTGTCGGTGGACGTGGCGGCACTGGATGAAGGCGCGGTTGTGCTGCTTTTGTCGGTGGGCGTCGCGGCAGTGGATGAAGAATAGTCGGTCGTGGCCGCGAGGCTTGGAACGGCAAAGCCGACGGCGCCGCTGAGAAGCGCCGCGGCAAGCGCCTTGTGGAACATTGTCATGGCTAAGCTCCGATCGTGACTGAGGTTAAAATCCCGTAATGGAACCAAGTGCTTGAGCTGACCTGCCAGTGGAAACGCAGATCGGAGGAGTTTTCGCCCAAGCGCTCGCCAAATAATTGCGTTCCAGAAGCGGTTGCCGGTTCCACCCAGTTCCGCTATACGCGCGCCACCAACGACCGGGTGCGGTCGCGAGGGCCCGCTGAAAGCGGGTTATGCTGGATGACCCGGCGCTTCGCGATCCGACATGCGCCAGCGGACCTTTCCCCTGACGCGGTGCCGCACCCCAAAGGAAGGAAGGCCCATGGCTCTGTACGAGCACATGTTGATCGCGCGCCAGGATATCAGCGCGCAAGCGGTGGACGCGCTTGCGACCCATCTGAAGACCATCATCGAAACCGAAGGCGGCAAAGTCGAGAAGCAGGAATATTGGGGCCTGCGCTCGCTCGCCTACCGGATCAAGAAAAACCGCAAGGGGCACTATGTGCTGCTCAATCTGAACGCGCCGTCCAATGCGATCTTCGAGCTCGAACGTCAGCTCAAGATCAACGAAGACGTGTTGCGCTTCCTGACCGTGCGCGTGGAGGCGTTCGAACAATCCAATTCCAGCCGCAAGCGCGAACGCGAAGGCAATGAGGCGCGCGAGCGTCGTCCTCGCGAAGACGGCGGCATCGAGATCGAAGGAGCCATGGGATGAGCGCACAACCACCTCTGGCCCGCC
>Ga0209488_10004092_pt1 | contig 11509 bp, 9 predicted proteins | sample Rivendell_Oct201_8_FD_188349 | JGI IMG/M metagenome (GOLD analysis project Ga0209488, IMG submission 188349) | Vadose zone soil microbial communities from the Eel River Critical Zone Observatory, Northern California, USA -... | ecosystem: Environmental > Terrestrial > Soil > Vadose zone >... | reverse complement strand
CGCGCAATTTGCGGACTGGCTAGCTACGATAATAGTGCAGGTAGCCGTCCCGGTCGTAGAAATAACCCACGGGGCGGTCGTGCCGGCGATAATCGCGACGATAGCCGTCATTGTCGTAGTAATAGGCGTCGCCGCTGTAGGGCACATACCTGGTGTAGCGCTGATTGCAATCGTTGCCGCCAATAGCATTGCCGACCAATCCGCCAATCACCGCGCCGGCGATCGTTCCGCCCGCGTTGCCACGCGAAGCGGCGTTGCCGACCAGACCGCCGCCAATCGCACCAACCGCGGTACCGGTATCACGACGACCCTGGCAGTTCGCCGCTTCCGCTGTGACCGTTGTCAGGCCCAACGCAAACGCTGCGAGGGCAACCAATTTTGCGTGCTTGTGTGTCATCTTCCTTAACCTCTTTAACGCCGCACCCATGCCGCGGCTCGCGTCACTTAAAAAACGTGCGGGCGATCCACTGGGTTCCTCTTGGGATGGCCGAGGCCAAGTCCGCCGAGTCCTTCCGGCCATTCCCCGGGGCCGTGCTTCAGCTACTCTCGCGAGGACGACCATGCGTCATTTGCGGACCCGCTGAGAACGGTGTTCATTTTTAGACAAACTTCCTGTTGCAACCCTGTCTCAGCCAAGCCAAACAGTGAATGCTTCCAGCGCGTAGGTGACCATGCGAATTGCAATGATCGGAACCGGCTATGTGGGGCTCGTCTCGGGAGCCTGTTTTTCCGAATTCGGCCATCACGTCGCATGCGTCGATAAAGACATGAGCAAGATCGACGCGCTCAAAGCGGGGCGCATGCCCATCTACGAACCCGGACTCGAAGAGGTCGTGGCGGACAATGTCAAAGCGGGCCGGCTCTCCTTCACCGGCGATCTGGCGGCCAGCGTCAAGGCGGCGGATGCGGTCTTCATCGCGGTGGGGACGCCGTCGCGACGCGGCGACGGCCATGCCGATCTCACCTATGTCTTCGCGGCGGCGGAAGAGATTGCCGCGGCGCTCGACGGCTACACCGTGGTCATCACGAAATCGACCGTCCCGGTCGGTACGGGGCGCAAAGTCGAGGAAACGATCCGCCGCATTCGTCCCAATGCGAAAGTGGACGTCTGCTCCAATCCGGAATTTCTGCGCGAGGGTTCGGCCATTGAGGATTTCCGCCGCCCCGACCGCGTGGTCTGCGGCACGACCAGCGACAATGCGCGCACCGTCCTGCGCGAGCTCTATCGGCCACTCTTCCTCAACGAGACGCCGATGCTCTTCACCTCGCGCGAGACCTCCGAACTGATCAAATATGCCGCCAACGCGTTTCTCGCCACCAAGATCACCTTCATCAACGAGATGGCCGATATCTGCGAGCGCGTCGGCGCCAATGTGCAGGACGTGGCGCGCGGCATCGGCCTGGATGGCCGCATCGGATCGAAATTTCTTCATGCCGGGCCGGGCTATGGCGGATCGTGCTTTCCCAAGGACACGGTTGCGTTGATGAAGACGGCCCAGGATGTTGGCGCGCCATCGCGCATCGTGGAAGCGGTGGCCAAGGCGAATGAGGCCCGCAAGGAGCGGATGGCGGAAAAGATCGTCAAGGCCTTCGGCGGCGTCTCCGGAAAAACCATCGCCGTGCTGGGACTCACCTTCAAGCCGAACACCGACGACATGCGTGACTCGCCGAGCCTGGTGATCCTGCCGGAACTCATCAAACAGGGCGCGCGGGTGCGTTGTTACGATCCCGAAGGCATGAACGAGGCCAAGAAACATCTGCAAGTCGAGATGTGCCCGGATGCCTACGCGGCGCTCGAAGGCGCGGACGGCGTGGTCATATTGACCGAATGGAACGAATTCCGCGCCCTCGACCTCGAAACTGCCAAGCGCTTGTTGAAGCGTCCGCTGATGGTGGACTTGCGCAACATCTACCGGCCCGACGAGATGGCAAAAATGGGTTTCGTCTATGTCAGCATCGGCCGTCCGCCGGTGGGGATGTAGCCCTCATTTCAATTGTCATGGCCCGCAACAGCGGGCCATCCAGGCGATCAAGGATTCAAATCAGCGCGCGGACGCGCGCTGACTAGATGGCAGGGTCGAGCCCTGCCATGGTGAGCTGGGAGATTACAAATGATGGTATTCGCGGAACCAGGAGACGAAGCGCGGGATGCCTTCGGCAAGCGTGGTTGACGGTCTGAAGCCGAAATCGCGCGACGCGCGGCTCACATCCGCATAGGTTTCCTTCACATCGCCGGCCGGTCCCGGCGCATGCTCGACAATGGCGCTCTTTCCGGTCGCGTGCTCGATCGTGCGAATAAGCGTCAGCACGTCCTCGGGATGGCTGTTGCCGAGATTGTAGAGGCGATGAGGCGCGCCGCTTGCCGGGCCGACGAATGGCATCTCGGTCATGCGCACAACCGCCGCCACGATATCGTCGATCCAGGTGAAATCGCGCCGCAGGAGGCCGCCGCCAAACAGCTTCAGGGGCTTCCCTTTGAGAATCGCATCGGTGAACAACCAATAGGCCATGTCCGGGCGGCCCCACGGACCGTAGACGGTGAAGAATCGCAAGCCCGTCAGGTTCAGTGCGAACAGCTCCGCATAGGAGTGGGACATGAGCTCGCCGGCGCGTTTGGTCGCGCCGTAATAGGACACCGGCCGGTCGGCGCGCGCCTCTTCGGAAAAGGGTGGCTTGGTGTCATTGCCGTAAACCGAGCTCGATGAGGCGTAGATAAGATGCCTCAGCCCCTTCATGTGGCGCCCGAGCTCGAGGATGTTGTGATGGCCGACCAGATTCGACTGGGTGTATGCGCCGGGATCCTCGAGCGCATGACGCACGCCCGCCTGCGCGGCCAGATGCACGATCACATCGAAGGATTCGCCGCCCGCCGCGCGGGTTAGGGCTCCGGCATCGGCGATATCGGCTTGAGTGAAGGCAAATTCCTCGCGCCCCTGCAGACGCGCAAGCCGTGCTCGTTTCAGCGCCGGGTCGTAATAGGCGTTGAGCGAATCCACGCCCCTCACGCTATGGCCCTTCTCCAGCAGCGCCTGCGCCACATAAGAGCCGATGAAGCCTGCGACCCCAGTGAGAAATATCTTCATTCCGCAGCAAAACCCGTTCTTCGAAAGTAGACCCTGCCTTGGCGGGCGTGTAATGCTCGCACGAAACCCGTGCCCGCCCCTCTATGTCTACACCACCAATTCGTAAAGCGGTCTTTCCCGTCGCCGGGATGGGCACACGATTCCTGCCCGCCACCAAGGCGGTTCCAAAGGAGATGCTGCCGGTCGTCGACAAGCCCGTGATCCAATACGGGGTGGAGGAGGCGCGCGAGGCCGGCATCGAGCAGTTCATTTTTGTGACGGGCCGGGGCAAGCACGTGATCGAAGACCATTTCGATCACGCTTATGAGCTGGAATCGCTCCTGACCGCGCGGGAGAAGACCAAGGAGCTGAACAGCCTCCTGGAAAGCCTGCCTGACACGGGCGCGGTGTCTTTCACCCGTCAGCAGAAGCCCCTGGGCCTCGGCCACGCCGTGCTGTGCGCGAAGCATTTGGTGGGCGACGAGCCCTTTGCCGTGGTGCTCCCGGACGACCTGATGGTGGGCAAGCCCGGCGCGCTCAAGCAGATGGTGGACGCCTATCACCAGATCGGCGGCGGGGTCATCGTGGCGGCGGAGGAAAAACCCCGTGAAGAGACGCAGCGTTATGGCGTCATCGACCCCGGCCGCACCAAAGGCAATATCACCGAGGTCAAGGGCGTGGTGGAAAAGCCGCGCCCGCAGGACGCACCTTCAACGCTCTGCGTGATCGGGCGCTATATCTTGCCCCCCGAGATTTTCATGGAATTGGAACGGCGCGAGCGAGGGGCCGGCAATGAAATCCAGCTTACAGACGCCCTGGCGCGCCTGCTTGGGCGCATCCCCTTCCACGCCGTCACAACCTCTTGTGCCCGCTATGATTGCGGGGACAAGGTCGGGTTCCTCCAGGCCAATATCGCCGTGGGGTTGCAGCGCCCCGACATTGCCCCGGCCTTGAGGCGCCTCCTGGCCGAGCTCAAAGCCTAAGGCACGCTTACCATGTTCCTTGCGGGCCGCGGGGCTATCCCCCGGGTCTTTACCCGATTCTTAACCCCGCGCCGATAAAACGGCGTGATGAGGAATCGTGCCTTAGGATGATGATTTCCACAGGGAGTTCCGCGAAAACCGAGGAAGCGCGATTCGAACTCGATCGCGTGTGGATGCGCTTTCGCGATCCTAAGGTCGAAACCGCGTTTTTGGACGTCACGCTTCGGCAATCCGTCTACTTCATTCGCGCCTATCTGATCGCAGGGGCCGGCCTCTACGCGCTGTTTGCCTTGCTCGACATCGTGACGCAGGACCCGGCCCTATATTCGATCTTCGCCATCCGCTTCCTCGTTGTGATCCCGGTTTTCCTCGGCGCCTTCGCTCTGACGTTCTTCCCGATATTCTTCCGTGTCGCGCAGACGGCGCTTGCGGTCGTGATGTTGACTGCGGGTCTTGGCATCATTGCGATGACGGCGATCATGCAACCGCCCTTCAACAGCCAATACTATTCAGGCCTCATCCTGGTGGTCATCTATTGCGGCAGCCTAAGCCGGATGAACTTCGACCACGGATTTCTGATCTCCATATTCCTTGTCGCGAGCTACCAGACCGTCGGTTTGGTGATCAATCCCATTCCCATGAACGCCTATATCAGCAACAATTTCTTCCTTGTGGTGGCGATGGGGATGGGATTGTTCTCTGCCTATATCACCGAACTCTATATCCGGCACTCCTTCGTCGGGCAGAAGATCGTGGAGGAGAAGAACGAGCTGATCACCGATGCGCTTGCCGAGTCCGTGCGCGCCAATAAATCGAAAAGTGAGTTCCTGGCCACGATGAGCCATGAGCTGCGCACGCCCCTCAACGCCATCATCGGTTTTTCCGACATCATCCGGCGCGAATTGTTCGGTCCCGTAGGTAACGGCAAGTACTCGGAATATGCCAGGGATATCAATGAAAGCGGCTCTCATCTTCTCTCCATCATCAACGATATCCTGGACCTCGCAAAGGCAGAGTCGGGGAAACTGGAGCTCAACGAGCAGGAATTCGATATCACCGATACACTCGAAGCCTGCGTTCGCATGTGTCGCGGCCGCTCCGAGGTGAACAAGGTCGAATTGATCTTCTTCGGGGGCCAAACGGAAATTCGCGTGGTCGCCGATGAGCGCCTGCTGCTGCAAATCGTCGCCAACCTCATCACCAATGCCATTAAGTTCACGCCCGAAGGCGGCGCCGTCCGGCTTTATGTTTCGGCGAGCTTCCAGAAGGGAATTCTCTTGAAAGTCACCGACACCGGTATCGGGATCGCGCCGGAAAACATCGAACGGGTGCTGCGCCCGTTCGAGCAGGTGGAAACCTCCTATTCGCGCAAGCACAGCGGCTCGGGGCTGGGCCTGCCTTACGCCAAACGGCTCACCGAGCTGCATGGGGGCGTGCTGGAGATCGAGAGCGAGCTTGGCAAGGGAACTACGGTGAGCGTGACCTTCCCGCCTTCGCGGCTCGTCGATATCCGCAAACGCGCCGAGTTGAGGAAAGCGATGTAGTCGCCGGCGCGCTTTGCGCGCCTTCAGGTATTTCTGCGTGCGAAGCACGCGCGGGGCGCCGCTACGGCTTGCGCACGAAGAGCAGTCGCACGTGCTCGGTCCTCTCCGTTTGGGTCCAGGCCTGCGCGGCCTCCAGTCCCTGGGCCCAGGCGAGCATCTGGGCGTCGGAGCGATAGTACAGGGTCCAGTCGAGAAGGAATTCGCCTGGCCAGAGGCAGCTCCCCGGCGTCTCGTTCATGTTGCCGATGATGAGAAGTCCGCCGGGCGCCAAAGTCTCGTAAAGCCGCCGCACCAGGCCGCTGGCCCGCTTATCGGTAAGATAATCGAGCAGACCCACAGAGTAGATCAGATCCTGCGGCGGCAATTGGCTGAGGGCGCCCTGCCCGCGCAAGATGTCGGTGAACGACATATTCAGACATTGCACGCGTGCCTGCCCTCCCGAATTGAGGACATGAGGATAGGTCTTCTCGACCGCATAATTGAGCGCAGCCTGTTCCTGATCGATCAGGGTGAATTCCACACGGCGATTCTTGAGGCTCGCGCCGGAAAGGAACGTCTCCACCTCGCGCGCGGGGCCGCTTCCCAGACTCAAGATGCGGGCGACGCGGGCATGTCCTTTTTCCTGGACCACCTCGGCGATAGTCGAACGGACCACTTCCATCCGTGTCCTGACGCATTCGAGCACGTCGAGGCCCAAGCGGTGCAACAGCATCTGATAGACGTTCGCGCCCTTGCGCTCCCAATCATAGGCCTGGTTCATGATTTCGAAGTCGCCGGGATAGCCGAGCGGCTTCGCATAGCTGCGATCAATGATGGCGCCGCCCCGCATTTGGGGAGTCACCACGACTTCCGTGAATGCTTTGGTGGCTTCCAGGACTTCGCGATTGTCCATGATCCCCTTGACCAGATCATTTCCGGTGCGCCACAGGGAACGCCAATGCTGCACGAGGCGGGCTTCGCAAGCCTCATAGGCGCCGTCCAGATCGAAATCGCGCTGGAATTGCCGCGCCAGAACCATGTTCTCGTCCAGAAGATCGCGATACGACCCCAGCAGCTTCAGAAGATCGGCGCAGAAGACGCGATATTCCCGCGGCACCAGCTGGCTTGCTTCGCCGGTGAACAAAGCCGATTGCATGGCAATCTGCGCCTGCACATTGCGCGACAGCAGCTTGTCGAATTCGACAAAGCCGTTGACGAAGCTTAATGCGAGCTTGGAGCCGAAGACCGTGTTCTCGCGCCGGGAAACGCGGGCATTGCTCTCGAAAATCGTGTAGCTGGACTGCTGGATCGTAAGCGGGATGATTTCGCCGACATCGGGAATGTCTTCCGCTGCCTGGTTGCACACCACGGCGATACCGCCAAGGCTGATGTCGTGAAGCTTATGAAGCGAGGAACGCACCCTCACGCGCGGCGGAAGATGCGGGAACAGCTTGCGCGCTTCATAGCGCGGAGCGCGGAACCAGATCTCCCGGCCGCTCGAACCTTTGAGTTCTTCATACGCGAGCATTGACCCACCCCTACTCGCGGGGTCCTGAGCCGCTCGATGCTCGGAAACCCGCTACGAATGACGCGGAGCCGTCCCCCCGGCCAGCGCGCATAAGCATTAATGAAACGTAAATTCTATGTGAACGGCGGCTAAGTCAAGAGAATAGCTTGTGAATTTCAGTTCGATCCTGATCAACGCAAAATATAGCATAAATAGACGCTAGAGCAGCAAAGGATTCCATACTTGCTGAATCGTTAACGATTGCAGCCCCACAGCATTTACACGCCGCGATAGTATCGCGTGCCCGTCGGGACTGAACTTTTGCCTGGATCAGATCGAATTCAGCCGCCGCTCCCAGGCATAGGCCGTGGAAACGATCTCCTCAAGGTCGTCATGCGCCGGGGACCAGCCGAGTTGAGCCTGCAATCGCGACGAATCTGCCACCATTTCGGCCGGATCGCCCGCCCGCGGTGGAGCGTCGCGGGTGGCGATCTTTTGCCCGGTGACTTTGACCACGGTTTCGATGACTTCCCGCACCGAAAATCCGTGTCCGTAGCCGCAGTTCAGGACTGCCGAGGCGCCGCCCTGTTCGAGATGGTCGAGGGCCAGGGCATGAGCGGCAACCAGGTCGCTGACATGGATGTAGTCGCGCACCCCGGTTCCATCGTGAGTCGGGTATTTCGTGCCGAAGATATCGAGCACCGGTACGCGTCCCAAAGCTGCCTGACAGGCACGCTTGATGAGATGGGTTGCGCTCGGTGTGGATTGACCGGTGCGGCCCGCCGGATCGCCTCCCGCAACATTGAAATAGCGCAGCGCCACATAGCGCAGGTCATGCGCGCGCGCGGCATCCTCCAGCATCCATTCGGTCATCAATTTGGAACGGCCGTAAGGATTGATCGGCATGGTCTCGGTCTTTTCCGTGACCGGATTGTGATCGGGTATCCCGTAAACGGCTGCGGTCGAGGAAAAAATGAATTGCTTCACGCCCGATTGGACGCAAGTCTCGATCAGGTTGCGTGAAGCCACCGTGTTGTTGGCGTAATAGCTAAGGGGCTTCGACACGGATTCCGGCACGACCGTAGAACCCGCAAAATGAATCACCGTGGTGACGGAATATTGCTCGAACAGACGGCGCAACAGCGTCTGGTCTCCGACATCGCCCTGATGGAAATGCGCGCCCTCGGCCACAAGCGAACGGATGCCGGAAGAAAGATTGTCCAGGACGACAACCTCATCGCCGCGGTCAAGGGCGGCCCAGACCATGTGGCTGCCGATATAGCCCGCTCCGCCGCTAATCAGAATCGCCATGATCGTTCCCTAGGGCACATGGCCCTCAGCCTTCAGGTAAGCGACGACGCGTTCTGCCAGATCCTCGGGCGTCGCGAGTTCGGTTTCGAGGGTAAGCTCGGCGCCCTCGGGCGGTTCATAGGGGCTATCGATACCGGTGAAATTTCTGATCTGGCCGGCCGTGGCACGTTTGTAGAGTCCCTTGGGATCGCGTGCCATGCAAATCTCGAGCGGCGTATCGACGAAGACCTCCACGAACTGACCGGGTTTCAAGAGACCTCGCGCCAGACGGCGCTCGGAACGGAACGGCGAAATAAAGGCAACCAAGGTGAGGATGCCGGCATCTACGAAGAGCTTGGCGGCCTCGGCAACGCGCCGGATGTTCTCGACGCGGTCGGCATCGGTAAAACCGAGGTCCTGATTGAGGCCATGCCGGACATTGTCTCCGTCCAGCAGATAGGTGTGGCGGCCCTCGCCGTAAAGCCGCTTTTCGACCAGATTCGCGATCGTCGATTTGCCCGATCCGGAGAGGCCCGTGAACCATAGGACGCAAGGCTTTTGGCCCTTCAGGCCGGCACGCGCGTCGGCGTTCACATCGAGTGCCTGCCAATGCACATTGGTGGCGCGCCGAAGGCCGAATTCGATCATGCCTGCGCCGACGGTGCCGTTTGTCATCCGGTCGATGATGATGAAACCGCCGGTGTCGCGGTTCTCCCGATAGGCGTCGAACGCGGCCGGCGAGGACGTCGAGACGTTGCAATAGCCGATCTCGTTCAGATGAAGCGTGCGCGAGGCCATGTGCTCGAGCGTGTTCACGTCCACTTTGTGTTTTAGTTGGGTGACTTGGCCCGGAATCGTCTGGGTGCCGATCTTGATCAGATATTGCCGATGGGGAAGCATGTCCTCCTCGGCCATCCAAAGGATGTGAGCGGCGAACTGATCGGCGACCTCGGGACGGGCTTCCGGCGCGACCAGCATGTCGCCGCGCGAAATATCGATCTCGTCGGCGAGGACGAGGGTGACCGCCTGCCCCGCCACCGCCTCTTTGAGGTCTCCGTCGGCGGTGACAATGCGCGTCACCTTGGAAACGCGTCCCGATTTGGCAACGGACAATTCTTCACCGACGGCGATGCGCCCTGAGACAATGGTGCCCGCAAAACCGCGAAAATCGAGATTGGGCCGGTTCACCCACTGCACCGGCAGGCGGAACGGCTTTGCCGCCAGCTCCGTCTCCACGTCGATGGATTGCAGATGATCGAGCAGCGATGGGCCCTTGTACCAAGCTGTGCGGACACTCGGTGCGATGACATTGTCGCCATAGCGCGCCGAAAGCGGGATGGCGATTTGCGATTCGAAATTGAGTTTTGCCGAGAAATTCCGAAACTCGGCCACAATGCGCTCGAATACGCTTTGGGAAAAATCGACAAGATCGATCTTGTTCACCGCCAGCACCACATGGCGGATGCCCAGCAGCGAAACGATATAGGCGTGGCGGCGCGTCTGGGTCAGCACGCCCTTGCGCGCATCAATCAAAATGACGGCGAGCTCCGAGTTGGAGGCGCCCGTCGCCATATTGCGGGTATATTGCTCATGACCCGGCGTGTCGGCGACGATGAATTTTCGTTTGTCGGTGGAGAAAAATCGGTAGGCGACATCGATGGTGATGCCCTGCTGGCGTTCCGCTTCCAGCCCATCCACCAGAAGCGCCAGGTCGATGTCCTCGCCCGTGGTGCCGTGCTTGCGGGAGTCCTTTGCCAGAGCCGACAGATGATCTTCGAAAATCAGCTTGGAATCGAAGAGCAGCCGGCCGATCAGGGTCGATTTGCCGTCATCCACGCTGCCGCAAGTGAGGAAGCGCAGCAGCGATTTCTTCTCCTGCTGCGCCAGATAGGATTTCAGATTGTCGAATTGCGCAGGCTTCATCAGAAATAGCCCTCGCGCTTCTTCTTTTCCATGGACGCGCCTTCATCGTGATCGATGACGCGGCCCTGCCGTTCGGAGGTGGTCGCGGTGAGCATCTCTCCCACGATCTCCTCCAGCGTCGCGGCAGAGGAATCAATGGCGCCCGTCAGTGGGTAGCATCCAAGCGTGCGGAACCGCACCAGCCGCATTTCGGCCGCTTCGCCGGGTCTAAGCTTCATGCGCGCATCATCGACCATAAGGAGCGCGCCGTCGCGTTCCACCACCGGCCGTTTCTTGGCGAAGTAAAGCGGCACAATGGGGATGTTCTCGGCCATGATGTATTGCCAGATGTCGAGCTCGGTCCAGTTGGAGAGCGGAAATACGCGGATGGATTCGCCCTTGCGTACGCGCGCGTTGTAGAGCTTCCACAATTCGGGGCGCTGGTTCTTTGGATCCCAGCCATGGTTCTCGGAGCGGAAGGAGAAGATGCGTTCCTTGGCGCGGCTTTTCTCCTCGTCGCGCCTGGCGCCGCCGAAGGCCGCATCGAAGCCATATTTGTCGAGAGCCTGCTTCAGCCCCTCGGTCTTCATCACCTGGGTATGGATATTTGACCCCGAATCGAACGGATTGATCCCACGTCTGACGCCATCCTCGTTGATGTGAACGATGAGCTTAAGCCCCAGGCGCGACATGGTTTCGTCACGAAACGCGATCATCTCGCGGAATTTCCACGTCGTATCGACATGGAGCAGCGGAAAAGGCGGCTTGGCGGGATAAAATGCCTTCATCGCCAGATGGAGCATGACCGAGGAATCCTTCCCGATCGAATACAGCATGACCGGGTTGTGAAATTCCGCCGCCACCTCGCGCATGATGTGGATGCTTTCGGCCTCAAGGCGCTCCAAATGGCTGAGCCGGTGGGCCGGAATGGTGGTTGCGCCTGGCGACCGCATGATGATCCTTGGTGCTTGACGTCACCGCTTCGCCCCAAGCTACGCGGAGGACATTTGAAACTCGCTTAACGCTTCGTCGAAGCTAAATAGGCGAGGCCAATGCCACAGGCAAGCGAAGGATTAATGATTGTGTTGGGGCACCCTTTGGAATTGCTTAACGTTTGGCTTTGCCTTCGCGTTTTGCTCTCTGGTGCGAGGCGCCTCTCAGTTCGACTTTGCCTTGCTGCTATCCGTGGCAAGTTCGCCGGCGATACGTACCGCGCCTTGGCCATCGATCATGGTTCGCCCA
>Ga0209488_10004090_pt1 | contig 11517 bp, 9 predicted proteins | sample Rivendell_Oct201_8_FD_188349 | JGI IMG/M metagenome (GOLD analysis project Ga0209488, IMG submission 188349) | Vadose zone soil microbial communities from the Eel River Critical Zone Observatory, Northern California, USA -... | ecosystem: Environmental > Terrestrial > Soil > Vadose zone >... | reverse complement strand
TCGACCGGTTCTTCGCCAAGGCGCGCGAGCTGGACATCGTGATCTTCATGCACCCGATCGGATTCACCCAGGGCGAGCGCCTGATGGACCACTACCTGAATAACGTCATCGGAAATCCGCTCGACACGACCGTCGGCGCGAGCCATCTCATTTTCGGGGGAGTCATGGAAAGGCACCCCGGCTTGAAGATCGTGCTCCCCCACGCGGGCGGCTTCCTCGGGCACTACTGGGCCCGCATGGATCACGCCTGGCGCGCGCGCCCCGATTGCCGCACCGTGATCAAAAAACCCCCGACGAGCTATCTCAAGAAGTTTTTTTTCGACACGATCACGTTCGATCCGGAAATGCTGCGCAACCTCATCGACAAGTTCGGCGCGGCCCAGGTGCTGCTCGGCACCGACTATCCCTTCGACATGGGCGAGGAAGATCCGGTCGGCCTGATCAACAGCGTGCCTCGGCTTCCGTCGGCCGAGAAGGAAAGGATAATGGGACGCAATGCTGCCCGTCTGCTCAAGATCAGGCGATAATAGGCGGCATTCGAAGGAGGGGTCCATGAGGCAGATCGGGGTAGCAATCGTCGGAACCGGTTGGTGCGGAGGCATCCGCGCGGAGACCTGCGCGGCGCATGCGCTTACGAAGAGTCTGCATATAGCGGAGATCCGCCCCGAGCGGCTCGCCGAAGTAGCCAAAGCGACCGGCGCGAAGACCGCGGTGAGCGACTACCGCGAGCTCCTGAAGATTGGCGAAATCGAGGCGGTATATATTTCCGCAACGCCGGAGACCACGCACTACCCGATGGCGCGCGACTGGCTCGCGGCCGGGAAGCACGTTTTTCTCGAAAAGCCGATAGGCTTGGAGCTCGCCGAAGCGGATGAATTGATCGCGCTTGCCCGCAAGAACAAGCTGAAATTCACCATCGGCTATTCGCAGCGCTTCAACCCCAAGTTCGCCTACGTGCGCAAGTCGATCCGCGACGGCACGATAGGCAAACCGGTGAGCGCGCTCGTCTCCCGCCACATCACGCGCGGCTTGGGCCAGAAAATCAGCGGACGCGTCAAGCTTTCGCCGGCCGCGATGGAATGCACGCACGATCTCGATTTCGTGTTGTGGTGCCTGGAGCCGGCCAAGCCGGTGCGCGTGTACTCGCAGGTCAACTACGGCGCGATGCAGATGCAGGCGCCGGCGGGCTCGCAGATTCCCGACACGCAGTGGGTCATGGTCACGATGGACAGCGGCTTGTCCTTGGTCGTCGGCGGCGGCTGGAGCCTGCCGCTGGGCTACCCCAATTTCTCGACCACCTGGATCGAAATGATCGGGACCGAGGGTGCGCTGCTGGTGGACGACAGCCATCGCGATGTCGTGCTGAACACGGTGAAGAAGGGCATGCAGCTGCCGATGTCGACCATGCCCGGCGAGCGCGTCGATCACACCTACGCGGGTCCTATGGCGGCGGAGACCATCCACTTTCTCGAGGCCGTGGCGTACGACCGCCCGGTGATGGTGACCCCCGAGCACGCGCGCATGGTGATGGAGATCTACATGGCGGCGGATATCTCGGCCGAGAAGAACGAACCCGTCTCGTTGCCGCTAAAAACGGCAAAGAGCGTGCGCGCGGCAGCGTGAGCGCTACGTAGTCACGAAAACCGGACCCTTGAAAGACTCATCACCCAGCCCGACCCCGAATGAATCGCGATCGCACCGGGTGATGAGTCTTTCAAGGGTCTATCATTGAAATGCCAAAAAAGAATCCCAAGCGCATCGGCCTCGCCATCATCGGAGGGGGCCGCGTCGGGCTGTTCCGCGGCGAGGTCGCGGCGCGTCACCCGCAGGTCGACTTTATCGGCCTCGCGGAGCTGAAACCCGACCGGAGGAAGGAGGTCGGGGAGAAAATCCGCGCGGACTTCGTGACCGACGACTACCGCGGGCTGCTCGCGCGCCCCGAGGTCACGGCCGCGATCATCGCGACCGACGAGCACCTGCACGTAGCTCCGATTCTCGCCGCGGTGGAGCGCAAACTGCCGCTCCTGATCGAGAAGCCGCTCGCGACCGGGCTCGCGGATTCCGAGCGCGTCCTCGCGGCCATCCAGAAATCCGGAGTCGACGCGGTGGTCGGGTATACGCAACGCTTTCGCCGCCGCTGGCTGGTGGCGAAAGAGAAGGTCCGCACCGGCCAGCTCGGGGAGGTGACTCTGGTCACCTCGCGGGCGTTTATGAACCGGCTTGTCGCCTTGGACAATTACAAGAGGACCGACGATCCCTCCGAGATCTCGCCGATGGTGATCTCGGGAACGCACGCGCTCGACGTGGTCATGTGGATGATGGAGGCGAAGCGCCCTGTCGAAGTCTACGCCCGCTCGGTGGACAAGGCGCTCGGTCCTCTGTGCGGCGGCATAGACGCGACCGCGGGGGTGGTTGCTTTCGAAGACGGAAGCCTTTATCACGCCTCGATATCCTGGGCGCTGCCCACGGTGTGGCCCGGCGCCGTGTACAGCCTGGAAGTAGGCATCGTCGGCACCGAAGGCGTCCTCACCATAGACGATACGCATCGCGACATCGTTCTCGCGACCACGATCGCGCAGGGGGAAGGATACGCGCCGGATGCGGGGCGGCGGGTCGATTTTCTCGGCAGCTACCCTCCCGGAGACGTCGCGCTGGGAGAGCTGCGCGGCCCGATGCGCGAAGAAACCGAACAATGGCTGAACCGCCTGGCGGTGGGCGTGACTACGCAGCACGCGACCGCCGCCGAGGCGCACAACCGGCTGATGCTGACCAAGGCCTTCGATCTTTCGGCGCGCTTGAAGCGCGCCGTGCCGCTCCCGATCACGGCGGAGGACGAGCGTCCGCGAGCGGGATTGCGGGCGGCAGGCTAAAGGGAGGAACGATGGGGGGACGATTCGCCGCTGTGGTGCTGGCGCTGATTCCGGTACTCGCTCTCGGGCAGGCCTATCCGAACAAGCCGGTTCGCATGATCATCCCGTTTGCGCCGGGCGGCGCCTCGGATTTCGTCGGCCGGATCATCCAGCCGAAGATAGGCGAGCTGCTCGGCCAGCAGATCGTGATCGAGAACCGCGGCGGCGCCGCGGGCAACATCGGCATGGAGGCGGCGGCGAAGGCCGACCCAGACGGGTACACCGTCTTTCTCGGCAATATCGGGACGATCGCCATCAACGCCGCGGTGTTTCATTCGCTCGCGGTGAAGCCGCAGCGCGATTTCATCGCGGTGACCGAGGTGGTCGACGTTCCCGGCGTGCTGGTCGCCAACACTACGTTCCCTCCCAACACGGTGAAGGAATTCGTCGCCTACGCGAAGGCCAACCCGGGAAAGCTGAACTACGGTTCGCCCGGCTCGGGCAGCCAGAACCGGCTCGAGATGGAGCTGATGCGCCAGGCCGTGGGGCTGGACATGCTTCACATTCCCTACAAGGGCGGCGCCGGCCCGGCGGTCACCGCGCTGGTGGCCGGTGAGACTCAGCTCATGTTCACCACCGCGCCGTCGGCGCTCGGCTTCATCAAAGGCGGGCGGCTCAAGGTCCTCGCGGTGACCAGCGCAAAGCGCATTGCGCAGCTGCCCGAGGTGCCGACCATGGTGGAGTCGGGCTTTCCGCGCTCGGTCACCGGATCGTGGCAGGGCATCTTCGTGCCGAAAGGCACGCGGCGCGAAGTGGTGGACCGGCTGTTCGCGGTGACCCAGCAGGTGATGAAGGTGCCCGATGTGGTCGAGCGGCTCGCGACGGGTGGCGTCGAGGTGGTTCTCAGCGCCTCGCCCAAGGCGTTCGCCGATTACGTCGCCGCGGAGTCCGACCGCTGGGGACGGGTCGCCCAAGAGGTGGGCGCGACGGTGGATTGAGAAACGGGCGGCTGTCGATTAAATCCAAAAACGGAGAAACGGAATGGCAAACGCAGGGATGGTGGGACTTGACTGGCAGCAGCGCATCAACTGGGACCGGCTGCGCAAATACCGCCTGGAGCGCGCGCGCGCGCGAATGAAGGCGGCCGGGCTCGGGGCGATGCTGCTCATGTACGACGAGAACGTCCGGTATGTCACCAGCACCCTGACTCCCGGGTGGAACCGCCTGAAGCCCGGGCTGCGCTACGCCATGCTCTGCGGCGACGACGCGCCCGTTCTGTTCGAACAAGGCGATATCGGCATGCAGATCGAGCGCCATTCGCCGTGGATCCCCAAGGACCACGTGCGCTGGTCCTACGCCTGGATCAAGGGCGCGGCCGGACCCGCCTCGCTCGCCCAGGTGAAGAAGTTCACCAACGCGATCAAGCAGGAGATGAAGAAGGCGAACGTCGGCGGCTCGAAACTGGGCGTGGACTTCATCGATATCAACATGCTCAAGGTCTTCGCCGAGGAGAAGATCGAGTGGACCGACGGCATGACGCCGATGATGGAAGCGCGCGCGATCAAGAACGAGGACGAACAGGAGGCGCTGCGCATGGTGGGCGCGATTGGTGATGCCGCGCACTGGGAGTTCATGAAATTCCTCCAGCCCGGCCGCACCGAGAACCAGCTGACCGCGCACATCATGCAGTACCTGTACTCGGTCCCGGGCATGGAGGACGTCGAGGACGTGATCGTGTCCTCGGGCCCGAACACCTGGCCGAACTGGCGCAACTTCTCCGACCGCATCGTCAAGCCCGGCGACATCGTGTTTATGGATCTTGCGGCCCTGACTTGGAACGGCTACAAGTCCTGCTACTACCGCACCTATTGCGCGGGAAAGGAACCGACGAGCGAGCAAAAGGACATCTACGCGACGGCGCTCAAGTGGCTGTACGACTCGATCAAGGCGGTGAAGGTCGGCACGACCACGCGCGAGATCGCCTCGAAATGGCCCTCGGCGAAGGAAGCCTGGGGCTACGCGGAGGAGGATCAGGCCGCGGCCAACCTCTGGGGCCACGGGCTCGGGCTCGCGCAATACGACCAGCCCGTCATTTCGCGCATCTGGTCGCTCGACCACCCGATCGAGATCAAGGAAGGCATGGTGTTCGCGCTCGAGACCCAGCACGGCAAGAAGTTCGAGTGGGGCGTGCGCATCGAAGAGATGCTGATAGTCCACAAGGACAAGATCGAGATCATCTCCAGCTTCCCGGTCGAGCAGATCACGGTGGTCGACCCGATGCCGGGCTACTCCACGCTCGCCGGCCGTTGAAGCCGACGGCTTGCATGAGGGATGCCGGGTGAGCAGAAACGGAATGCGAACGGCGGTACTTCATGCGCCGCGCAAGCTCGATCTCGTCGATCGCCCCAAGCCCCTCGCCGGGCCCGGCGAGGTCGTGGTGCGCACCGCCGCGACGGCGGTCTGCCACACCGATCTTTCGATCTATGTGGGAGAGCATCCGGGAGTCAAGTATCCGGTGGTGATGGGCCACGAATCGACCGGGGTGATCGATTCGCTGGGCGAAGGCGTATCGGACGTCAAGCCGGGGCAGCACGTCATCATCAATCCGATCATCGCCTGCGGGCGCTGCGACCAGTGCCTGCGCGGAGCCGGAAACCTGTGCCGCGTGGCGGGGCTGTTCGGGCGCGAGGTCGAAGGCTCGCTCAGCCAGTACGTCAAGCTGCAGTCGCAATACATCCACGTCCTGCCTCCGCGGCTGCCGCTGGAGCAGGCGACGATCATCGAAACGCTCGCCACGGTGCGCCATGCCCAGCACCGCGTCGGCGTCGCGACCGCGGAATCGGTGGTCGTGCTCGGGCAGGGGACTGCCGGCCTGCTCCACACGCGGCTCGCGGTGCTCACGGGAGCGATGCCGGTGATCGCGGTGACTCGCACCCGCTGGAAGCTCGAGATGGCGGAGAGAATGGGCGCGCATCACGTCGTCGAGTCTTCGGTCGACAAGGCGGTCGAGGAAGTGCGGCGCCTCACCGGCGGCAAAGGCGCGGACGTCGTGATCGACGCCGCGGGCGGCGCTGAGACGCTGCGCGCGGCGATGGACATGCTGCGTCCAGGCGGGCGCTTCTCGGCGTTCGCGGTGAGCCACGAAACGGTGCGCGGCTTCAGTACTTTCCCGCTCTACTTCGGCGAGATCAGCATTATCGGCTCGCGCGCCCTGACTCCGCAGGACATGAATCCGAGCATCCAGCTCATAGCCTCGGGCGCGGTCGACGTCAGCGGGTTCATCACCGCCAAGTATCCGCTCACCGATTCGGCGGCGGCGTTCGAGGAGTACGAGCGCAATCCGAGCCGCATCCTGCGGATCGTCATCGATTCCGGGAGCTAGAGGCGATGCGGCGGCTGGTCGTTCCCCTGAGCGCGCCCGAGGCGGCGGATTCCTCGCGGTTCGGCGCGAAGGCGGCGAACCTCGCCGCCCTGGTGCAAGCGGGCCTGCCGGTGCCCGCCGGCTTGTGCGTCGACGCGCAGGCCTACCGCATGCAGCTTTGTGCGCTGGGACTGGAAAAATCGGCGCGCGGAGTGTTTTCCTCGAAGGACCGTCCCAGCGCGCGCCGCTGCGCGCTGGATACGAAGCTCGGCTTGATGCAGGGTGCGATCGCGCCGGAAGTGCTGGAGCCCCTGCTCTTCGCTTGGCGAAGCGTCGCCGGGGAAGGGCGCCCGGGCGTGGTTCGCTCGTCGGCGCTGGTCGAAGATCGGGCCGGTTCGAGCTTCGCGGGCCAGTTCCAGAGTTACCTGGGCATCGAAAGCGACGAGGACTTCCTCACCGCGGTGCGCGCCTGCTGGGCGGCGCTTTGGTCCACGCGCGCGCTCCGCTACATGGCGACTCACGGCCTGGATTGCGCCGACACCGCGATGGCCATCCTGATCCAGCCGCTCGTTCCCGCTCGAGCCGCGGGCGGCGGCCTGTCGCGCACCGCGGGCGGCGAAATGCTGGTGAACGCGGCCTCGGGGCTGGGCGCTGCCGTCGCGCAGGGCGAGGTGGTGCCCGACCGCTATGTGCTCGATCGCGCGGGGCGGGTGAAAGAATCGGCGCTCGGGCAGAAGTATCACGCATTGAGCTGTGTGCACGGCAAGCGGGCGTTCTCGCGCGCGCTCTTCGGCGCGCCTTGTCTCGATGCCGAGCAGCTCGCCGAGCTCGCGCTCCTCATGCGCAAGTGCGAGGAAATCGTCGGCGGCCCGGCCGAAATCGAGTGGGCGCAGGACGATACGGGAATCCGTCTCCTGCAGGCGCGCCCGCTCGCCGTCGCGGCGGCGCAGGTGCCGGACGAGATCTGGCTGAAGCATCCCGGGCTGAACGGCCATCCCTCCGGCATCGGCTGGGGCGAAGGCCGGGCGCGCGTCGTCAATTGCGAGTGCGAGCTCGAGCGCGTGGGTCCCGGGGACGTGCTCGTCACCACCGTGGCAGGCCCGGCGCTTTCCGAAGTCCTGCCGCATGTTGCGGGAGTGGTGGCCGAGCTCGGCGGCAGCACCTCGCATCTCGCTTCGCTCGCACGCGAGCGCGGCGTGCCCATGGTGCTCGGTGTACTCGACGCGACCCGCCGCATTCCCGACGGGGCTATGGTCGCGGTCGACGGCGTGGCCGGCGTCGTTCGCTGGACGCGATAGCGGAAAAGGGAGAAGCGGTGGCGGCGCGCGCGAAGGTCGTGATCACGGACTACGTCTGGGAATCGCTGGACGTCGAGCGGAAGACCCTCGGCGAACTCGCCGAGATCGTCGCGCTGAAGACGAAAAAGCCGGAGGAATTTCTTTCCGAAGCCGGCGACTGCGACGCGCTCCTCAACACCTACGCGGGACCGATCACCGCCGAGGCGATGGCGGGCATGCCCAAGTGCAAGATCATCGCCCGCTACGGAATCGGCGTGGACACCATCGATCTGGACGCCGCCACGCAGGCCGGAATCATCGTCACCAACAACCCCACCTACTGCATCGAGGAGGTGGCGGAGCAGACGATGGCGCTGATCCTCTCATCCGCGCGCAAGATCCCGTTCTACGACCGCATGGTGAGGGCCGGCCGCTGGGAAGTGCCACCGGGCAAGCCGATCTATCGCCTCGCGGGGCGGACGCTCGGCCTCATCGGCTTCGGCAACATCGCGCGCCAGGTCGCGGTGCGTGCGGCGGCCTTCGGCCTCGCCGTGCTCTACAGCGATCCCTTCGTGAAGGAGGGGCAGTTCAAGGTTCCCGGAAAGGCCGTCGATCTCGGCACGCTCCTGCGCGAATCCGATTTCGTATCCCTGCATCCACCGCTCACCCCGCAGACGCGAAAGATGATCGGCGAGGACGCTTTCGGAAAAATGAAGCGGACGGCCGTCCTGATCAACTGCGCGCGCGGGCCGATCGTCGACACCGATGCGCTGGTGCGCGCCCTGGACGAGAAGAGAATCGCGGGCGCGGCGCTCGACACCGTGGATCCCGAGCCGCTTCCCGATCCTCATCCTCTGCGCGGCCGCGACAACGTCATCCTCAATCCGCACGTCGCCTGGTACAGCGAGCAGGCGATGGCGGGGCTTCAGGCCGGAGCGCCGGGCGAGGTTCGCCGCGTGCTTTCCGGTGAGTGGCCGCTGAACGTGGTGAACAGGGCGGTGAAGGCGAAAAATCGAGCGGGCCTGTAGTGCGGTATTCACGCGAGGAGAAGACCATGAATTTCATGCGCACCATAACGTTTGCGCTCGCCTGTCTGATTTGGGCGGGCGGGGCTTTCGCTCAAGGGAAGTGGACGAAGCTCGCCGCATTCCCGGAGCCGGCTGAAGAGCTGCTCGGGGCTTCGGCGGGCGGCAAGATGTACGTGTTCTGCGGCCTCGCGCCGGGATGGAAGCCGATCGGCATGGTGTACGAATACGATCCGGCGACCGACAAGTGGACGAAGAAAAAACCGATGCCGCTCGCCTCCCATCACGTCTCGTTCACCGAGTACAAAGGCAAGATCTACGCGTTCGGGGGCTTCGTCCTTCCGCAGTCGGGTCCGGCGGCCTGGGTGCCGATCGACAATGCATGGGAGTACGACCCCGCGAGCGACAACTGGAAAGCGCTCGCGCCGCTGCCGACCAGGCGCGGGTCGCCTGTGGCAGTCACGGTCGGAGACAAGATGTACGTCATCGGCGGCGCGACCACGCTCCCGGGCTCGACCGCGGTCCACCCGGCGCGCCCGCATTACTCGGTCGGGGCGGTCGAGGAATACGATCCGTCGGCCAACACCTGGCGCGCGCGCGCGCCGATCCCGACACCCCGCAATCACGCGACGGCCGGCGTGGTGAGCGGAAAGGTCTACGTGATCGGCGGGCGCGTGGGCGGCGCCTTCGTGTCCAGCGGTAGCAGCAACGTCGGCATCGTCGAGGAATACGACCCGGCAGCGGACGCATGGGGTTCGCCCCGCGCGCGCATGCCCTCGGCGCGCAGCGCAATGTCTTCGGGCACCTGGGGGGGAAAGATCTACGTGACCGGCGGCGAGGGACAGGATTACGTCACGATGTTCGCTTTCCGCGCGCTCGAAGCGTACGACCCGGGGGCGAACACCTGGACGGTCCTCCCCAACATGCCGGTAGGGCGCCATGGACTCGCGGGGGCGGTCGTCGGCAACCGCCTGCACATGGTGAGCGGCGACGTGCAGTCGGCCGGGACCGGCGTGCACGTGCACACGGATTCGCACGACGCCTACGAGCTGGATGGCGGGAAGAAATGAGCCGTCACGGAGCGGCGAGCGCGCGCTCGATGCGCTTCGCGGTAGCCGGGTGCGTCGAGAAGTAGTCCTTTGGTCCGCCGCCTGAGGTTTTTTGACGAGCTTTTTCCAAAAGCAGCATGATTTCCGCGAAGGCTTTCGGCGACAGGCCGATCTCCCTCAAGCGCTGGAACGCGTAATCGTCGGCCTCGGCCTCGGCCTCGCGCGAATAACCGCTCTGGAGAAGAGCCGTCGGGAGCGTGGTCGCGAGGCTGGTGATCGAGGTGGCGTCGCCGAAGACCGCGGTCGCGAGCGCGGCGAGCCCGGCGGCCTGCAGCGCCATTCGCAAGCCGTGACGGTGGCGCACGTGCCCGATCTCGTGCGCGAGCACGGCGGAGATCTGGTCGTCGTTCCGCGCCAGCTTCACGAGTGCATCGGTCATCACGACGGTGCCGCCCGGGAGGGCGAAGGCGTTCGCGCCGATGCCGCGGCAAGCACGCGGCAGGAGGCGGTAGGCATATCCGTCGGCCAGCCCGGCCGTGAGTCTTGCGAAGCGCTGCTGCAGGGCCTGCTGGCGCGCCGCGTCGAGGGTGCTCGGCCCGCACAAGTTCCGCTCGAAGAAGCCCAGCGACTGCTCGCCGAGATTCACCTCCACTGTGGTCGGCACGAAACCGGCAACGATCTTGGCCGCCCGCGGGAGGCCGTCGACGACGCTCCACCACGCGAAGGCCGCGACGAAGGCGATGGCGGCGAGCGCGTAGAGCCAGCGCCGCTCCAGGGCGTGGACCCAGCCTTCGAGCGCATGGGCGCGAGGGAAGAGGGCCTCGACCGCGCGGTGATCGTCGGTCTGGAGCTGCGCGCCGTCCGGAAGATGCAGCGCCCGGCGGGTGCTGCCAACGGGAGGATCGACGCGGACTTTCCCGAGCGGGACGTCCAGGCGGAGCCCGTCACCGATGATCTGGATCGCCAGCGTGTATCCGCGAACGCGCACTCGCTTGCTCGCGGAGGTACGGCCGTCATAGTAGGCGGCTTCGAACTCGATCACAGCGCGATGTCGATGTCGAACAGCTCTGCGACCTCCTCGCCTGCGGCGCTGACCTGCTGCGCCTGGCCTTCCGCGAAGCCGTCGAGCGGGCCTGAGGCGATCGCGGTCGTCTTCGAGGCGCGATAACGCATCGCCCGCACCTGAGCCCAGGGCGTGGCGAGCCCTAGCGTGAACGCGATCGCGAGCAGGTTGCTGAGGTAGAGCCAGATCAGGTCGCGCGCGCGCAGCGACGATTCGAAGCTCAGCGGGCCGATGCGCACCGCGTTCCAGATCGCGTTGGTGGTTCGCGCGCGAATGTAGCCGAAGAGCAGGAACAGCCCGATGTAGATCAGGCCGATCGCGAACGGAGACTTCACCCAGATCGCCAGGCCCATGACGGCCGCGATCAGCACGAAACCGAGCCCGTACGCGTTCGCATAAGCAGCGATGAACGGTTTCTTGAAATCCGCGATTTCGAAGCGGGTGGTCCCGTAGCAGTGGTTTTCCGCGGCGAATCGGATTAAGCGGTGCTTCAAGTATGGATACAGAATGCCGGTAAACACGAGCCATCCGTATACCAGGACGACCTTCAAGCAAGCTTTGTACGTGCCCTCGAAGCGGAAGCGGACGTTGCGGTAAGCGGTGTTGTAGGCGTTGAAGGCGAGCGAGCGCACGAGCAGCCACGGACCGAGTATGGCGAGCGGGATCCACAGGAGCGCCTGGTACAGCGGCGCGAAGTAGCCTACGGCGTAGAACACGGCGATTGCGGCGACCGCGATGAGCCGTCCCTTGAGAATCGCGATCGGGTTCGCCCGGTATTCGAAACTTTCACCGTCGACCCGGGTATGGCCGTAGAAATAGCGGCGCTTGCGCACCTTGGCCCAGGCCGAATAGATCCCCAGCGTGAAGATGGTGAGGGCGAGGTTGACGATCCA
>Ga0209488_10004089_pt1 | contig 11519 bp, 9 predicted proteins | sample Rivendell_Oct201_8_FD_188349 | JGI IMG/M metagenome (GOLD analysis project Ga0209488, IMG submission 188349) | Vadose zone soil microbial communities from the Eel River Critical Zone Observatory, Northern California, USA -... | ecosystem: Environmental > Terrestrial > Soil > Vadose zone >... | reverse complement strand
CCGGCGTCTTCGGACTCCTTGGTCTCGAAGCGGCGGTCGCGCGGATGCACATAGCCTTCGAGCACCAGTTCGGCATCTGCCAACGTATAGGCGTCGATGGTTTGGCACTTCACCATACGGATCGGCGAACCCTGCACCGCACCCGCGATGCCGATTTCGTCGCAGCCCATGGGGAGCACCGCATAATCGAAACCCGCGCCCGCCATCAGGGTACAGGCCGGCGGCACGCCGAAGCACATCGTGAGGGGGATCGGTTCGTCGGCTTTGTAATACTTGTTCGCGACCTGCCACATATGCGAGCCGGGCGAAATCTGGAACGTGCCGACATTGCCCCAGCGGAAGTTCATGCGGTTGTAGCCCAGATCAGTACCGCCATCGAACTGCTCAGGGCTGACGCAGCGGATCCCGGAGCCCACCGTCAATTCAGGCTCATAGGTCGTATGCCGGATCGGCACCACCCATTCGTTGACGTCCTGCGGATTCCTGATGACGTGTTCCTGGACCGGCGCATCCTTCTGATCAATGATCTCGGGTTTGAGCGGCTTGCGCAGCGCTTGCGCGAGCTTGCGCACGCGCTCGGCGTCGTTCTTCCAGCCGAACATCTTGTTGATGACATTCATGTCACCGAACAGATTGGTGATGACGCGATGATTGGGCTTGCCCTTGACGTTGTGGAACATCACCGGGCAGCCGCCGTCGAGATGCTTCTGCAGGCCCGTGATTTCGAGATCAGGATCGACCGGCTTGTCGGTCTCGATCAAGTCGCCTTGCGACTTGAGCCAGGCAAGTGCGCTGCGCAAGTCGCGCGCATGCGGCGTCGCTTCGCCACCCGTGGTGCCTGGCGTTTTTGCGGGTTTGCCGCCCTTGGCTTTATCATTGGCGAGATGCTTTTGCATGAGGCCTCCGTAGCGTCAGGTTAAATTCGTAGGATGGGTAGAGCAAAAAAAGTGCGTTCTTTCTTAACGCACTTTTTTTTGCGAAACCCATCATTGATCGCACCACCGGATGGAATGATGGGTTTCGCCAAAACGCGTGAAGAACGCGTTTTGCCACTACCCATCCTTCAGGCTCAGGTCGCAGGTCGGATCAAGTAATGCGCCTGAGCCGAATTGTCCGATTGCATAGATTTCTAAGTATTATTACCCTTGCGTTTCCGGCATTGTCAACGCAAGCCTTGTCAATGCCAAGCCTTGCCAATGTCAAGTCCGCAGCGCACGCGAGAGACCCATGGCGCCAGGTATCAAGAAACAAACGACGGCCAGGAAAGGCGCCGGCGAGGCGCGACAAGGCACCAATGGATCGCGCTTCGAATTCCCACCCGCGGAAAGCAGCGGCTACCTCGTGCGTGACGCGCATCGCGCCCTGCAATGGCTGCTCGGCAAGCGCATTGCCGACTACGGCATCACGCGCGGCCAATGGTATTTCCTGCGCGCGCTGTGGGGCGAAGACGGCTTGTCGCAACGCGCGTTGAGCGCGCGCGTCGGCATGATGGAACCCACCACCGTGATTGCATTGCGCAGCATGGAGAAGGCCGGCCTCATTCGCCGCGTTCGCAGCGCCGAAGACAAGCGCAAGGCGGAAGTCTGGTTGACGCCCAAGGCCAAACGCATGCGCGGGGAATTGCTTAAAGTGGCGCGCAGCGTCACGGTTGAGGCCGAGGTCGGTATTGCCCCTGACGACATCCGCGTGGCCCAGCGGGTTCTCGCGCAGATGACGGCGAATTTGGATCGGATCAAGCGGTAACCTTCACTCCCCCTTGATCCCAACCGCCTGCACCACCTTGGCGACGCGCTCGGTCTGGCCTTGCAGGGCGCGCGCGAAATCCTCCGGTCCGCCACCTGCGGGGTCCACGCCGACGACCGCCAGCGCCTTGATCACTTCGGGCTCCTTGAGGACCGCGATCGCTTCGGCGGCGATCTTTTGCATGATCGCAGGTGGCAGGCCTACACGCGCATAGATGCCCACGATAGATGCGAAGTTGAAGCCGGGAATGAATTCCGAAAGTGCCGGCAGGTTAGGCGCCTGTGCGGAGCGCCCGACGCCATTCGAGGCCAGCAGCTTCACCCGATCGGTTCCTGCCGCGCCGCTGAGCGAGGGCAAAGCCGAGAACAGGGTTTCGACGTGGCCTCCGAGCAGGGCCGGCACCGATTCACCCGTGCCTTTGTAAGGGACATGGGTGATGTCGAGTTGCAGGGCGTGCTTCAATCCTTCCATCGAAATATGGTGGATGCTGCCGACACCGGATGATCCATAATTGAGCTGGCCGGGCCGCGCCTTCACGTAATCGACGAACTCCTTCACGTTCGACACCGGCACCTTGGGGTGCACAGCGAGAAACAGTGGCGCCGTCGCCAGGAACGCGACCGGCGCGACGTTTTTGGGCTCGTAAGGCAGCTTCCCGTAGAGCTGGGGATTGATCGACAGGATCGCCCCGTCAGTCACCACGAAGGTCTGGCCGTCGGCGGGCGCGCTCGTGAGCGCACTCACCGCGATACCGCCGTTGGCCCCGGAGCGGTTCTCGACAGCGATGGCCTGCCCCATGCGCTCCTGCATCCGCCGCGCGACGATGCGCGCGACCGTATCCGGCAAACCACCCGCCGGATGCGTGACCAGAAATTTGATGACCTGCCCCGAAGCCGGCACTTGGTTGGGCGATTGCGCCACCACCATCCCGGGAGCCAGCGTGCCGACCCCCAGGGCAACAGCAATCAGAACCTTACGAAGTGGCTGGCGCATCATCGGCGATCTCCATGTCCAAACGATCCAAGTAAACGTATCCAAATCATCAGATCCACGCCATTTCGTCGCGCGCCTCAATATGTGTGTAAATATCGAGTATACAGACTTCCGGCACAAGCTGCATAAGAGCCCCCCTCCTCGGTCATAAGACCAGCAGGACCCAAGACCAGCAGGACCCAAGACGAGATCCGCGCATGAAAGATAGCCTTCGGCCCGGCCTGACCTCGACCAAGCGCATCACGGTCGACCGCGACCGCACGATCAGTTTCATGGGCGAGGAGGCCCGCGTCTATGCGACGCCACGCCTCGTCAGCGACATGGAATTTACCTGCCGCAATCTCATGCTCGAACATTGCGACGTGGCTGAGGATTCCGTTGGCGCCGAGATCGCGCTCAAGCATATGGCGGCGACGCTCGAAGGCAGCGCGGTGGAAATCACCGTGCGGATCGTTGCCGTCGAGGGCCGCAAAGTCGTATTCGACGTTGAAGCCAAGGATGAAATCGAAGCCATCAGCGCCGGCACCCACACGCGGTTTGTCGTCGACCTCGCACGGCGGATCGAGCGTCTGCGTGCCAAAGCCGCCAAGCTCGCGGCAGCCAAGGCTGCGGCAGCCGAAGCTGCGGCTGCGAAGTCTTGAGCCCAGTCCCGAACCCCAGCCAAACAAAGCCGATGGCCGAAGAAAAATTGATCCTGGTTGATGAAGGCAACCGCGCCATCGGGGCGGATGGCAAGATGGCCGTCCACCGTGCCGGCGCGCTCCACCGCGCCTTCTCGATCTTCATCATCGATAAGCGCGGACGAATTCTCTTACAGCAGCGTGCCGCGCAAAAATACCATTCAGGCGAGTTGTGGGCGAACTCCTGCTGTGGCCATCCGCGTCCGGGGGAGCGTACCGTGTCGGCAGCGCGCCGGCGCCTCAATGAGGAGCTTGGGCTTTCGCTTCCGCTCACATTTGGTTTCTTCGCCCGCTACCAGGGCGAACTTGGCCGCGGCATGACGGAAAACGAATTCGTCTACGTCTATTTCGGCATGCTGCGCGGCGATCCAAAACCTGACCCGGCCGAAGTCGAGGCAATCGAATTTGCGAGTGTGACCGAAATCAACCGGCGCATTGGCAGGTCGCCTGACATGTTTGCCTATTGGCTCCAGCACTACTTCCACAATCACCTGCGCGAAATAACGCGCTGCGCCACCGAAATGGCTCAAGCTTCTTCGCGACGATGATGAGAGGCCGTAACTCAGTATATTTTCGGCAGAACTTCGAACACTTCAGGAGACCCAATGAACTGCCGCATCTTGTCCGCCACGATGCTGATCGGCGCATTGATGGTGTATCCCGCGCATTGCCAAAATCTCGTGACACTTCGCTACGGACAAAACGCGGCGGGCACAGGCGGGCTCTCCTCGCTGCCGCTCAATGTCGCGTTGCGTAAGGATTATTTCCGCCGCGAAGGCATCGATCTTGTCGTAGTTCCGATCCCGGGCGGCACCGACCGCATCGTGGCCGCGCTCGATAAAGGCGAGATCGATGCCGGCAAGAATGCGACGCCCTATACGATCCAGGCCGTGCTCAAAGGTTCCGATGCGGTCGCCTTCATGAGCCAGACGGCCAATCCGGTGTACAGCCTGATCGTGCGCCGCGAAATCCGGAGCTTCAATGACATCAAGGGCAAGACGCTCGGCCTCTCCACGCCCGGCGACACGATCACGCTGTCGACCGTGCGGCTCTTGACCGCCAATGGACTGAAAATCACCGACTACACCGCCAAACCCGTGGTCGGCACGCCGGCGCGTTTCGATTGTCTCAAGTCCGGAGAATGCGCCGCAGTGCCGATGGGACAGCCCGAAGACCTCGGCGCCATAGCCCAGGGATTTCCGCGCCTGGCTTTCACCAATGAAGCGGTCGCCGACCTGATATTCAACGTCGACATGGCGCGGCGCGCCTGGGCGGCGCAGAACAAAGACACAATGGTAAGGTTCGTGCGCGCCATGTCGGCAACCTACGCGTACATGAACAACCCGAATAATCGCGGCGAGATTGTCGGCATCGTGCGCGATACCGGAAAGCTCTCCGACGCGGTCGCCCAGCAGATCTTTGCGCCCTACCTGGAAATTGGAAAAAACGTTTTGCCGCGCAAGGGCGAGATCGACAGTGGTGCCTTCAACCGCGTGCTGGCACTCATGGGCGAAGTCGGCGCCATTCCAAAACCCGTGCCGCCGGCAGAACGATTCATCGACCTGCAATACCTGAAGGCGGCTGGGATTGAGTAGGCGGGCATGGCCTGCGAAACGTCATCGGAATTCGTAGGGGCGGACCATAGCTCGTCCATAACCCCAGGGTAGTCCGGTTACCCTTCGATAGCGGCCCTCTCGATCAATCCCGGGATCGACGCGATGGACCAAGAGCGGTCGTGTGAGTGAATGGGACGAATGGCGCCACATCGCTCCCTCTCCCCATCGCCCTTGCGGTGGGGAGAGGGCGGGGTGAGGGGCAGCCACGAGCACAGTCGGAACTTGGAGCCAAAGCTTCCGAGATAAATGTGAGTAACGCGGCCCAGCCCAGAGTTTCAAATAATCTGCGCGTTGCGCGTCATATGTCTCTTTTATTTTGGATGTGGATGGACTCTTCTTGGCAGCACCGAGCAAGTGGCTGCCCCTCACCCTAACCCTCTCCCCATCGCGAAGAGCGATGGGGAGAGGGAACGCGCCCGTAGCAAATTCAGATGCTCGCCCGAACGGCAGCTCCAGCTCATTTGCGTCGATATTGTCATATCCGAGCTCTCGTCCGCTATCCACAACACCGGACATTGCCACGTCCTACCGAGACCCGTCTGCCCGACGGAGCGATGGCAAGACAAAAGCCGCGAGGTGCGGCACGGTCGAACGGTAGAAGCAAACAAGTGGATCAGACACTTAGGGCGCACCCCATGCGGTCTTAGGTTCCAGTGAGCGAGCGCGTGCCTATTGCGACCAAGGTGGCGCCTTATATGAAATCACCCTCCCCGATCGGGGAGGGTGAAAGCGGTCCGCGTTGTAAAGATCAGCTACTTGGTCCAGCGCGCTACCGCCATCTTGCCGGTCCAGCTGGCAAAAACATTGCCGGCATCGTCGAAGCCGACGCCTTCGGGCGCATCGGTTATCGGAATAAAGGCCGCCACCTTGCCGTCCTTGGCGCTGCCGATGCGGATACCGGTCTTGAAGCCAGGATTGCGGGCCTCGTTCGACTGATCGTCCGCCACGTGAAGCACGTCGTTCTTGTCGATGGCGACGTCGCTCGGCCGGCCGAACTGCTTCCATTCAGCGACGAACTTTCCGTTCGAATCGAGGACCTGGACGCGGCTGTTGCCACGGTCGGCCACGAAGATCCGCCCTTGGGAATCCATTGCGATTCCGTGCAACTGGTCGAACTCGCCCTGACCCTTGCCGTGCTTGCCCCAAGTTGCGATCTGCTTGCCGGTCTTGTCGAACTTGACGATGCGGTCATTGGTGTTGTTGCCATGGCCGTCACCGACAATGATGTCGCCATTGGGCGCAACCACGACGCTGCTTGCGCCCCTGAAGTAGCCTTCGGCGTTGCCGGGCATGCCGGGCTTGCCGAGCGTCATCAGCACTTGGCCAGTGGGGCTGAACTTGACCACGATGCCGCCCTTGCCGTTCAGGATCCCATTGTCGGCCGCCCACACATTACCTTCGTTGTCGACATAGAAGCCGTGGGGCCCGACGAACATGTTGGCGCCGAAGGCCCGCACGAACTTGCCGTTCGAATCGAATTTCATGATGGGCGCGAGAGTGGAATTGGCGCAGGAGTTCCCGGAACAACGGTCGAACACCCACATGCTCTTGCCGTCGCTATGGTCGACCTGGACCTTGATGGCCTGGCCAAGCTTGCGGCCCTCGGGGAGCTGCAGCCAGTTGTCCTGCATCTTGTACGGATTAGGCGCCGCATTGGGATCGTTGGCCTGGCTATAGCCGCGGTCTCCGGAGACCGCCCACAGCGCGGCAACGGCGACACCAACCATCAATGCCATTCTGGTAACATGTCTCATCGTGCTTCTCCCTTGCAAGATTGAATTGTGGCCCAGTGGCATCCCGGCTTTGGCCGCACCATCTCCCTCCCTGGCTTGCCGGGAAGGACATGGAGCGCGGCGGCCCCGCTTGTGCGGTGTTGGCGCAAGCCGATTTGGCACCTTCAAGCCAACGCGAATTATATCGGCTGGAAGGACATCGGGGAAGCGGGTGTCCGGGCTTGGTCTCGAAGGATCGGAGCGATGCCGACAAAGTGATCTTTGACTTGACCAGCACGCCCGAGTTTCCTGTTCACGCCAACGGCGTGCAGCCTTCGGGTGGTATCGGGCCCCAACGGAGGTCGATTGTGACAGAGGTAGCCGACGTCACTTCGCGGATAGACTGCTTAAGAAACGGAGTCGCTCAACTGCCGCGCCGAGATGTGAATGAAGTCGAAGGAACCTGCGTGCTTGTAGGCCAATGAGGCCAGCAGTAAAGTAACTCATCCAACCGAGGAGGTGCTTATGTTTATTATCCGTATGCATCCTGCGCGTCGGTTCTCGTCCAGGACAATCGCATTTGCCTTTGCCACCGCGGCATTGGTGTCGCAGGCGATGGCCGCGGACAGCGGTTCTGCCATTCCGGATATGTCCGGCCAGTGGGGCCGGGATATGCTGTTCTTCGAACCGCCGCCTTCAGGCCCGGGTCCCATCGTCAACTCGGTCCGCAAGGCCGATGGCACCATGGTCCCGCGCAACGCTTGTTGTGGAATTGTAAATCCGTGGGCCGGTGACCCCGCCAACCCGATCCTCAAACCGGAGGCCGCCGAAGCTGTCAGGACGTTTGCCACGTCGGCCTTGAGCGGCACGGTGGCGCCGGAGTTGCATAATACGTGCCGGTCCGAGCCCCCGCCTTTTGTCATGTCGCTGCATTTCGGCGTGATGATCGTGCCGGCGAAAGACCAGGTCACGTTGATTTACCTGCTCCAGAACTCGGTGCGCCGCATACCCCTGGGCGTGCCTCATCCCGCGAAGCTGACACCGAACTGGCAGGGCCATTCGGTCGGCCGGTACGAGGGCGACACGCTGGTGATCGATACGGTCGGAATCAAGGTCGCACCGATTTCGACCGTCGATGCTTTTGGCACCCCTCACAGCGATGCACTGCATGTCGTCGAGCGTTTCCGCCTGATCGACGGCGAAGCCGCCGCCGAAGCGCAGCGCAAGAACGGCGCCACATACAGGGCCTTTCCCCCCTATGGACGCGGCACCGTCGATCCGGACACCACCAAGAAGGGCCTGCAGGTCGCGTTCACGGTGGAGGACCCAGGCGTTTTCACCATGCCTTGGTCGGGACAGGTCACCTATCGGCGCCTTATCGGCGCCTGGCCGGAAGCCATCTGCGCAGAGAATCCGTCCTTCTTCGGCTCGGATGGTGGGATTCCCAGGGCGCACGTTCCGGATTTTTGAGTGCGATGCTTGGTACCATGAACAAAGCGCAGAATCGTAGGGTGGGCAAAGGCGCCTGGCACAATGGTCGAACAAACAAATGGTCTATCGTGGCGCCGTGCCCACGCGTCTTGGACGCCCTTGGTGCGCGTGGGCACGGCGCGCTTTCGGACGATCGCGTATGTTGTAAGTCCACGGCATGCGCGCCTTTGCCCACCCTACGGAAGTAATCAATTGCGCTTGAGATGCGAATTCAATTTCGTCAGCGTTGCGGCAGGCGTTGCGGCGACATCCTGCAACAACTGCTGCAACACATCGCCAGTCTCCGGCGAATGTTCCCGGCCGACACGCTCCATCTCGTGGATGAAAGCCGGATCGCGCATGGTCGCCATGAACGCGGCGCGCAGCGTGGTGAGATGCTCTGCCGGAATGCCGGGCGGCGCCGCTACCGGCCGGCCGGCTTGCGCCATCGATAGCACGACGTTCCACATCGCCCGGTCTTCCTCGCTCGTGACAAAGTCCATGACGAGCGGAACGTCGGGCAGGTCAGGTTGCCGTGTGCGACCGATCTGCACCAGGATTCGCACCAGCTTGTCGCGCAGCCAGGCCGGACGTTCCGCTTTGAGCGAAGACCAGGACCCGGTCATGCCTTCCACTTCGCCACGCTCCACCGCGAGCATGACACCCGAGTTCGATTTGTAGCCCGACACGACGCGGAATTTTGTTCCAATCGTATTATTCATCAGGTTCGGATAGGTCTCGCTGTCGTTGGGCCCGCCGCCGCCCAGCACCACCGTGTCCTTGAAGGCGTCTGCCATCGTGCGCGCCTTGGCGGTGTGCCACACGGTCGTGACCCCTGTCTCGGCGCTGAAGCTGCCGAGCCAGTTGAACCGGGTCGGAACAAACAGCGCATTCTTGTCGCCAAAATAGGGATAGAACGGCACGCCACGCTGAACGAGGCCAATGACAAGGCCATCCTTGGGCGCAACGTTGAACAGCCAGTTGGCGCCCACGAGACCACCGCCACCCGGCATGTTCTGCACGACGATCAGCGGCTCCCCAGGCAGGTGTCGTCGGAAATATTGGGCGAACGTCCGCCCGTAGGAATCGTAGCCGCCACCGACTTCAGCCGGCACAACCAGGCGAAGCGTCTTGCCCCGGTAGAAATCCTCTGCCGCGGCCGGACCGGCAATGGCCAAAAGGACCAGCGTGAAAAGCCTCAGAATAAATCCGGGCATCGGGCTCGTCATCGTTGACAAAGATGCGCGACGGTACGAAACGAGCACAGGGAATACAAGCGTGCCCGCATGGGGCTCCCTACGTTCATTGCAAATCAATAGGAGGCCAAACACACGTGGCTGATCGCGAACCAATGCACGAGGTCGCCGCGCCGAACGCTACGATTGCATCCAAATCTACCGAGACGAAACCTATCGAAAACACATCGATCGAAAACACCATTATCGATCCCGCGACCCCGCTATTCCGCGTCCGGTCCTTCAGCCTGTTGTTCATCACGCGCGTTGCGTCCACGACCGCGTTTCAGATGATTTCCGTGGTGGTCGGCTGGCATGTCTACGAATTGACCGACAGCGCGCTGCAACTCGGCCTGATCGGCCTCGCCCAGTTCGTGGCGCCGCTCCTGCTCATGGTCCCGGCCGGACAGATCGTCGATCGCTACAATCGCCGGCAGGTGCTGCGCCTGTGTTACGTCGTCGCGTTCATTTCCTCAGCCGGCCTGATGCTGGTCGCCGCCATGCCGGCACCAAGCATCGTCGCGATCTACCTCCTGGTCTTCCTCAACATGGCGGCGCGCACGTTTGAACAGCCGCTGATGCAGGCACTGTTGCCCGCCATGGTGCCGCGCGCGATTCTGGGCCGTGCCATCGCGGCGCATGTGTCGGCCCGCCATCTCTCTGTCGTGATCGGCCCCTCGCTCGGCGGCGTGCTCTATGTTTTCGGTCCGGTCTTCGACTATGGGGTCTGCACCGCCTTTATCCTCGCCGCTTCGGTCGCCGGCTTTCTCCTCCCCGACCCAGCAAGGCCGGCGGCGCAACAGGCGGTCTCGCTCGAAACCGTGCTGGCAGGTTTCCGCTTCATCTGGCGCTCGCAGATCATGCTCGGCGCCATGCTGTTCGAATTCGCCGCCGCTCTGTTCGGCAGCGTAAGCGCGCTGTTCCCGATCTATGCCCGCGACATTCTCGAGACCGGCGCCTGGGGCGCCGGCGTGTTGCGTAGCGCACCGGCGGTGGGCGCGCTCCTGGCAGCATTCGTGCTGACGCGTTTTCCGCTGCGACGCCATGGCGGCTTATGGCTCTATGCGGGTTTTGCGCTTTCCGGCGTAGCGGCCATCGTATTCGGCCTTTCACACGGCATCGTGTTGTCGGTCACAGCCCTGATGGTTTCCGGCATCGGCGACATGTTCAGTACGGTCGTCCGCCAGACCCTGATCCAGACCACGACGCCCGACGAGATGCGTGGCCGGGTCTTTGCGGTCAACTCGCTGTTCTATGGAACAGCGAGCCACCTCGGCTCGTTCCGCGCCGGCGTCATGGCGGAATATGTCGGCGCCGTGAGTTCCGTCGTCTTTGGCGGCTGCGCAATTGTTGCCACGGTGGCATTGTGGTGCTGGGCGTTTCCGGCGCTTCGCCAGGTCGACCGTCCCGACGAAACGCAGCCCTTTGACAGGCAACGGTGAACAGTGAGCGACGTCAAGCCCGACAAGGAAAGTGAAATCTCGATCGAGGACTTGGCGATCGACCCTGCAACACCGCTCTTTTCGGTACGCTCCTTCGCTCTGTTGTTCACCACGCGGGTGACGTCGAATACCTCCAACCACATGCTGGCGGTCGCGGTCGGCTATCAGGTTTACGAACTGACCAACAGCGCCTTTCATCTCGGCCTCATCGGTCTTACCCAATTCATGCCGCCGCTTCTCCTGATGCTGTTGTCGGGCCAGGCCGCCGATCGTTACAACCGCCGTCTCATCCTGCGTTGCTGTTATGCGGTCGAACTTGCCATGACGGCCGGCCTTGCGATTTCGTCGCTCTTTCCGGCCCCCTACTTGCCGGCGATCTATGGGCTTTTGCTCATCAACGCGATCGCCCGCACTTTCGAGCAGCCGGTCGTGCAATCGCTCGTGCCGGTGATGGCGCCGCGCGCGATTCTAGGCCGCGCCGTCGCCGCCCATGTCTCGGCCGGACGGCTTTCCTCACTCATCGGCCCGGGGCTCGGCGGTGTGCTATACATTTTCGGCCCCGCTTTCGACTATGGCACCTGCGCATTGCTCATTTCGGCCGCGGCGGTGGCGAGCTTCCTCATGCCCA
>Ga0209488_10004088_pt1 | contig 11519 bp, 16 predicted proteins | sample Rivendell_Oct201_8_FD_188349 | JGI IMG/M metagenome (GOLD analysis project Ga0209488, IMG submission 188349) | Vadose zone soil microbial communities from the Eel River Critical Zone Observatory, Northern California, USA -... | ecosystem: Environmental > Terrestrial > Soil > Vadose zone >... | reverse complement strand
CCCTCCGACCTTGCAACTAGTACTCGTCTCCTTCACTTCCTATTTTTTCTCATCCCATGCCTAGTGGCCATAGCCCAGTCCTGATATTATCGGCCGTTCCAGTCCTAGGCACAGCTATCCGTGTGCTTAAAGAATTTTTCTTTCTTCTGCACCTCTTCACCAAGTCACTCATGGAAAGTTCTGCTACTCAGCACTCATTACTCACGTCTTCTCATATCAAGCTTCCCCCGTTGTATCTTTGTCGGCGAACCCCCCAAAAGTCATCGTCTGCCATTTTTAATATTCACGCGTGCGCATTCCCCGGGCGCAATTTGTCCTACTACCTTGTCCAAGTCCCGCGTAACTTAGTCTAACTGGGGGGCCTTCGCCTTCTCTTTGGAACATTCATCTATTCACAAAATCGCTCACATATATTATTTGGGCACGTTGATGACACGAGATCATACCGCGCCGTCGGCGTAACCTGTGAGCCAATCACGCGGCCCACTTCCCCTGGACGGATAGAACCAGCTGGATAACGCGAGTCTACCACACGCACATGATGGCGGCAGTTTTTTTATTCTCAGCCCACCCGGTTGTAAGGCCAGCCCATCTCATGCGTGCTTATCTTACAGTCAATATCCCGCCTTTGTTAAGAGCTGAAGCGCCCGCGCTCATGGTTAAGTGCCACGAGCATCATGTAATTTGTGATCAGAAGTGGGGACCTTTCCTTTTGTATACCGGAACAGTTTACCGCCACTGCGCGATGCTAGGAATGACCGTCTGGCCTCGTGCCGCGGGAAGCCCCATCACACATACCCCTGCTCACTTTGGGTTGTAGGGCCATTCCCTTGCTCGCCTACCTAATACGCTTGCCAGGCGATCGGTTCCCCTCGACCATAAAAGCACCAACAGGGCGTGTTCAAGGGCTCCTCCGGTCTCCCACTCCGGCGTATTCGCCTCTCCATCTGTCTTTGCGATGTTGCTTGTCAAGGCCTCATCTTCCTGCGATGTCTGCCTCGAGCCCTTCCAGCTCAAGGGAGAGTCTTCCCCTCCTGTCCGCGCCCCATGCGCAATAGACTGCGGCCATATCTTCTGTCTAACGTACGAGCCATTTCAACCCTTGACCCGATCGCTCTACTAAAGCATTAGCAGCTGCATCGACTCGTTGGCACGTTTAGCCTGCCCCATGTGTCGCAGTTATTTCGACCCCCGTGCTGTGCGGCGCCTCCACATCGATGTTGCCCCTCAAACCCCCGACTCTCGTCCGGCCCGCGTCGGTCATCACGACAATAACGGGGCGACAACTTCAAAGGAAAGCCTCAAGGATCGTATCATATCTATCGTTCGCAAAGGCGCGGACGGCGGTCACTATCAGGCCCTGATTCAAGAGACCTGTGCTTGGCTGAAGGAGCAGACGCCGGAAGAGGTGAGCGATCTTGTTTCAGAACTTGATCGTCGTTGGTGACGTCTCCCAGCACTGGGATCTTCGAGCATTATATCTCCTCCTTACCCGGTATCATCAAATGCATAAGGACGAACAGGCCGCAACGGTTAGTCTACATGAGAAGGCCAAGCTCTATCAAGACGCCCTCCGCAGAGTAGACAAGCGTCAGCAGGAAATTGGAGAATTGAAGCAAATTATCGAGGACCTCAAAGATAAAATGGAATCAGATGAGGTCCAAAGGGCCGTCCGGGAGAAACAACTCACCATGTAAGTATTACGGAGTTCTGTTTTGTCCGCTTGGTTCTTACTGTACGCGGTTTGCTTTCCAGGAAGGTACGCAGTAGAATTTTCGTAAGATATATCGCGAGTTGACAGGCCACATTGTCTAGTATGACGATGCGATCAAGGAAACACGAAGCCTGCGGGAACAGCTCAAGGCACTTTGCGCCCCTAAGGGTCGCTCGGACAGAAGCCCGGAAGCACGCTATGCGAGTCAGCGAGTTTTCGAGCCTATGGTCGAGGACGAATTCCCTAATGACACACTGGCACCCGTCAAGCCCGTCGTCGACCACTTTTCGCCGCTTCCCGTCCATCTCTCACCCGTCCCGTTGACAATCAAATCCGTCAGTCCTCTGATCAGGGGTATCGCGGATTCGGTAGATGAAGAGGACCACTACTTTAAGTCAAGCCCATCCTCTCCCGAGGAAGAGGACCATATCCCTGTCGAATACCCCGCACCTCTGATGACTACTCCAGCTTCGAAACCTATGGTCATCGGCGCCGCAATCGCACGGTTCTACGACATGGCTGCCCCCGAGACGAGCACCTCACTCCCACACCCCACACCGTCAGCGTACTACAATAGGAGGCACGAAAAGGAGAAGGAGAAGCTCCGGGAGCTCTCACGGAACAACAGTTCCGGCAGCACCGGGCGCGTGCCGTTGAGCCGAATCCGAGCGCTCCAGGAAAAACTGGTACCCGAGTCCGGTGACGAAGCGGAGCGCGCACGCTCCTCACGCCGTCAGCTGCTCAACGCAATCCTAGCCGATGCTCCGACCCCACAGTCAACCCCGGCCCCGATCTTGGCCGCTCCGCCACCGCCCACCCCGCCGCCACCACCACCGCCGCCGCAGCGTCGCCCGACCGGGATCTCCCGCGCCAGTACGGCTGCGGAGGAAATCGAGCGGGAGCGCGAACGGCGCCGTCGCCAATCGAGCGAGAATCGTGGCCCTGAAACGCCAGTTACCAGCTTGCCGGCGCCACCGGCGCCACCACCACCACAACCCCAGAGTCACGCGCAGCGCCTCGCACAACATCGGCCATCGACGTTGTCTTTGAAGGACGTGTCAAATCCATACGCGGTTGAGGAAGGTATGCAGCGCAGGTACAGTGAGCGGCGTTCCGCGATGTCCGAGAGACGCCCTTCGATAGGGAAGCCCCAGTGGCATCGTGCGTCACCAGAAGCGTGAAACCCCTATACGAGCTGCGCTCGTTCGTTTCACTAATTCGTGTCTAGGCTTTCATTTTATCTTTCATAGTTTCATCCTTTCATGTACCATGCATCACACTCGAACACTCCATGTGCCCCTGTCTATAGTACTTATGGATATCACACCACGCTCCCGCTGCATTTGTATAGTATCTATATGTATTACCACAGCAACTATAGGTAGAGGGGTCTGGAGTTAACTCCGAATAACCCAGAACATCGTGCACGCAGTGCGTTCGGATCTTCTTGCCTTGAGACATACAACACTAACCCACTTGGTCCGAGATGTACGAATGGGCTCAACTTCGAGGGACTCGTGACATGGTCTCTGGACCAGACAAAATCAGGGGTTGGTTTCACCGAGAGAGTTAGCGCCCAATACGCCACGGGAGACAAAAAGAGAATGAGATGAAGGGGATGGTGTTACTGGAGAGAAGAGAGCATGTGGCTACAGGAGGAAAGAAGCATCGACGGGTCTAAACATGGGAGACAGGCAGTTGGGGAAACGACAGTGCTAATCAGATGAAATCGTGGACATGCGGCCGGGAAGGAAATACTCTTCACTACGCCCCACAGCGCAGCGCCGCACCACAGAACTGGGCCATAATAATCCAGAGAATCACCTGAGAGAACGCACATGTCAGGTCAGGAACGGAGTAGTGGGGAAAGCGAGGCTTCCGCACCAGAGCGACGAGGATGCCGAGACCGAGAACGCGCTTGTTTTTCCACCACATCTGGCGTCTCACCGTGCGGGCACCACGACGGAAGGCCGTTGCCTGGCTCGCCATGGTGTCCGTCTTGTCCACCAGCAGCTCGATGCGCTCCCCGCGGCTCAGGATCTGCTCGACGTTCTGGACCATGATGTCCTTCACCTGGGCCAGCTCTGACTGTGCGCGAGAAATGTCGTCCGTAGGGGGAGACGTGTTGTACGTGTACACGAGCTGCGAGATGACCGGGCCAAAGGTCGACTGCAGCGCATGGGGAGGTAAAGAGGTGGAAGAAGACGACGCCGACGGGCTGGACAGGAACTACGCAGGGGTGAGCGCATAAAGAACGCAGCGATATGAAATGATGAACAATACAAACCTTGCGCTGGAGTTCTCCGAGAAACGTAAAGGGCATTCTCCTGCACATCCCGAGTCAGCATCATCGCTTCAGTACGGGAAATTGTTTCCCGATGCCCGCATACGAGGCTCCGGCGCACCTGCCAGCCGAATCATCCGCCATGACGAGATAGGTGAAACCGCCCTCAGAGATGTAGTGGAAAAGGTATTGCTCCCAGACATATGTGAGCTTGCTGTTGTTTGGCGGTATCTTTGAGAGAATCGTCTGTGTGGCTAGTACGACGAATGAGACGTTGAGCGACTATGAGGAGAGGGGACTTTCCGTGTGAAACTCACCTTGGGAGAAGTCACGTTTACCCGCCTGGTGCTCAGCGAGTATGGTTGAACCCTGAGAAACGAGGGCGTGTATCTGCACATACTCAGCACCAGATGCTACTGGGAAAATGGGTTGTGTGGACACACCAGAGACATGATAGCAAGAGATCGTGGAGACTGTGGAGTGGCTGTGTGTGAGACGACAGTGGAGCGGAGGAATGCACCCGGGCCGAGAATTCCCGCTTCCCGCTTCCCCGGGCCGGGGACAAGACACGGAACACGTTCAGTTGCAGTCAAGCCCGTGACTGGACTACGATCACGACTTGAATTGTCGCGTTCTACTTGTCATTGGGAACGCGTAAAAGCGACAGTTTTCTCCTTTCCTCTGAAATAACTTGGAGCTACAGCCCATCTCGTCTCTTGTGGGCCGTAGAATCATGCGTTTTAGTGCTCGTTCACCCTCACCCTCCCCTGTGCGCCGGTATGTATCAGTGAACCATATTCGATGAGATGTCCCGACCATCCTTACAGGCGACGGAGTCTCTCCTATGGTTTACAATCCTCTTCGTACTCATCGAGTTCAGAGGCAGATGGCTCGCAAACGGGCTCATCGTCTGAATCCGACGAATATAGCAGTGACGCCAGTGAGAGCTCGTCTGTCTCCGCCAGGGCAGTGAGAAAGACAAGCCATCCATCTACCTCGTCTTCGTGAGTATTGCCTTAATCCACTCTCTTCTGTCTGACATGCGTAGCCGACTAGCGGGTAATCTCTCCGCCTCAGGGCACACGCAAATTGATGACACAGTGGCTGCAATTCGCCTTCGAACCAGACATCACGACCCTTATGAAGAGTGGGTAAAGCGGACGCGAAGAGAAGCCTTGGTATGACCCCTCCCCCCTCCAAATCATTAGGTATACTTCCTAGTCCTCACCTCTCCCTCGATTTAGAAAACCGCACGCCGTGCAGTAACATCGGCGCAGAGTCAGCGGGATGCAGTGCAGGCTGCAGGTCGTGAGCGGGTCTCTGAAATGCAAGCCGCCGCCCTCGAAAAAGAGGCAGACACGATCGCAAGGAGCCTCGAACAGCTATCAATCCGCCAGAAGGAGGAAGAAAGGCAGAAGACAACGCGGTGGAATGATCAAAAGAAGAGCAGGCAGGCAAAAATTGAAGATGTTATCCGCTCAGAAGTAGAGAAGCAGCGCGCGAGGGAGATGGAAGAGCGTAGAGCAAGAGAAGAAGCGGAACGTGTACGGAAAGAAGCTGAGAAGGCGGCTCTAGAGGAGCAGCGCAAGAAGGATGAAGCCGCCAAAGCTGCCAAGGAGGCAGAAGAGGCAAAGGTCAGAGCAGAGGCAGAGGAGGCTGCGAGGAAAGAAGCAGAAAAGAAGGTCGCGCAAGCCAAAGTTCAAGCCTCGGAAGCTCAGACCTCGGAACGCAATGCACTAGGCTTGACGATGCCAGATGAGGACTGGCGTGAAGCCAGACTCGCGTTGAAGGTGCGGTTTTTGCCTTCATTCGATCGCCATCATTTTCTCACACCACACCAATGCAGCAACTGAAATCTGGACCGATCGCACGCGTCAAGGCTGACCGTGAGTCGAAGAAGGTGTGGAACGACATCAGACGCAAGATCACCCCGAGGGTCGGCCAGCTGACGAACGAGCCTCAAGTGATCGCGAACATAGTAAGTCGTCTAATGACCACGTTTCATTGCAGCAGCAACTCCTGATCATGATGAACAGTCGCAGCAGATCGTGCAACTCCTGCGTCCATCAAATGCATTACCTTCTGACGTATATCATGCGTCATTATCCTCGCTAGCAAAGGCGATCCTGCTACAGGCGGAGACTGAGGTCACGGCTGAGAAGCGATCCGCCAAGCCGCTCGCCCAGCTGACGCTCAACTCGATGAACGCACTTGACGGCTTTAGTGCCGTGTTTTGGGCAAAGTTATGTCAGAGGACAGGTGGTTGGGCCGTACCGGCACCAGTGCCGCTCAAAGATGCCGATGGCACGCCTTTCACCCCCTCCACGCGCATGAAAGCATCCGGCCTGCGCGAGGAGACGAGCGCAGATCGCGTCGCGCGCGTTGCAGGCATTCTGCGCGTGTATTTCTCATTGCTGCTTCTGCCACCCTCGTCACCCCTTTCGCGCGAATTTCACACGCCGCGTCTTTGGATGTTTATCGCTCGGCTCGTCGGACAGCCAGCCTTGCTGCAGTCCTCGCTTGCGACGGAGCTTCTCTCGGGTATGTCCCACCCCTTCGTGCTCTCCCTTCTCGCGTTTTGCGATTACGGTGTTTTGATCTATTTCACACGCTTACTACCGAGACATAACAAACAGTTGCTCTGGAAGTCGGCGGTTCGCACGCACGCAACGTGTGGGGCTCGCAGTGGATCAAGCTCATGGCCATGTTGTATGAGGGCGTCGCGACAGACCCACCTCCTCTCGGTGGCTCGGGACCAGACGCGCGTGCGTCCCGTGTGAGACTGCAGCTGGAGATTGAACGTGTAATGGGCAGTGGGTAGACTGCGGAAACGTTGGAGGGTCGATATGGGACGTGGTACTTTTCCCTCGAATTCCCGATTTGTGCGCAACAGACTCCGATATCTAAACGGAAATTTAGGGACCATCTGTGTTTCATCGAGAACATCGATGGTGGTGGCGATGAGAGGACCAAAGTTAGCCAGGGCGATTCTCACTCTCGGATCTTGCGCCGCCATCTCAGGCAGCCTCCTGTCCTGTTGGATACCTTTAGAGATACACACATGCACATACGTGATCGAACGATAGATAGAGAACCCGGAAAAGCCCTAGGACTTGTGCAGGGTCTCGGCGGGTCGTCCGTCCGAGGGACCGTGTGACGGGTCATCGGTCATCGGAACGTCTCTGCGAGGAACCAACAATGAAACTGAAAGACCGTTCCAGGGGATATCTTGTCCCAGATAGCGGCGTTTCCCCTTCTCTTCCGAAGGAATCTGCTCCTGTAGTCGCCGCATCGACGGTGCACAGGTAGCACAGCCGCATACCCCACTTGTATGTAACGTTGAGCGAGCCAGACCGTGGAGCCTAAGGGGACATATGCGGAACTGATTTGTATCTCCCAACCGAGCCCGAGTCCTGATCGGGGGTAGATCTAACAACCTGAAAGAAAGACAAAGGGGAAAAGGCAGAGACCGTATAAGGATAGTGGACTATTGCTCCCGCAGCTTCCACACCACAGTGGAGTTTAAAGTGGCTTCAACACAAAGGACAAATTCGTGGCATTAGAACTCTGTTCTGGTGGGTATCCTGTGACCCCACTCTCACCAAAAACCGTAACCGTAGACGAGACGTATGCAAGGCGTAAGAGATTCGTAAGCTGTTTGCTACAATGTAGATAATAAGTACTAGGTGAAGAGGAAGGGGGTAAGTATTAGGCGAGGGAGGTTGCAAAGGAAAGGGCCAGCAAATCAAAAAAAAGTAATAAGTAAGAGTAGCGCATTGCGCTAAACCAAACGGGATTTACAACGAAAACAAAGCTAAGGTAGTCACTGCTAAAAGCGGGATGTGAGGACTAGCTCCGTGATAAGATACGGCATGCGGTTCTGGGTATAGGCACCGTGCGTATGTGGAGAAAGGAGACAAAGACAGGAGGACAGGAGAAAAGAATGTTCTGTTCTGATCGATCAAGCATCATACCCTAGTGGGGACACGGGGACCTTGTGGACGCGCAGCGGCCGTAGGGGCAGAGGGCTTCGGAGTCGCAGAAGTGAGCGCTGCGGGCCACTGGTCACTAGGAGGTAAGGGAGGGCGTTGTGACATCGACATCGTACGGGTCTTGCGAATAGGCGACGGCGATACGGGGGTACTGGAACGGAACGACGGTACAGCAGGTGTCGCAGATCGGTGAGTAGATGAGGCGGTAGGTGTCGCAGATCGGTGAGGAGTAGATGAGGCGGCAGGAGTTGAAATTCGGGGAGGAACGGTAGATGCCGAGCGCGAGGGAGATGTGGGGGCTACTGACGCTGAGCGTGCATGGGCCGTAGGGGCTACGGACGCTGAGCGACTAAGTCCTAGGCGCGCAAGCGGCGAAACAATATTGGGGAGGTAGGACGAAGAAGTGGTAGCAGTAGGTGAAGCCACACGAGAACTTGGAGGGGTAACGGAAGACCGCGACGTGCCCGACAAACCAGTGTGGGCAGACGCCGCTGAAGATGCCATTGAGACGGCTGGGTTGGACACGAAGCGACTAAGCTCTGTACGGAGACTGTGGCACTCTTGGACCTTTTGGTTGTATTGGACTTTCTGTAAGAACGTCAGTACTGGGTATTGCCAGGGGGGGGACTCGAGCAACTAACCTGCCTAAGCAAGACGTCAGAACCAATGTCATCGCAAAACATGTGAAATTTTCACTCACTTGTGAAGTTCAGATTCAAGTCTACCCTTCTCAAGTTCGAGCCCGTCTATTTTTAATTTTAGATTCGCCTCTGCATGCCTGGCTGCTTTGCTTGCGTCGGAGAATGCCTCGTGATTTGCGAGGATGGCTTTGAGTAGCAGGGAACTCAAGTAAAGCGCCGATGACTGTATATGGGAACGGGTAAGTGAACTGCTCTGCGCAGACGAGGACGTCGCACGGACAGCGTCAGCTGTAGTAACCTCCGCCACCCAGCGATCAACCTCCTGCTTGAGGGCGGTGACCTCCTCCACGGAACATTTTTTCGAAGCCACCCGCGCGACCTTAGACTCTAGCACGCGACCCTCGCGGGCGCGCGCCTCCCCGGGTTCAGGGAAAGTCGGCGCGGAAGCTTTCAGTAGAAGGTCATTAGGGAAGTCATCCTCGATGAGTGGTGGTCGAGGGCTATTGGGGCTCCTTCTTGGGGTACTCCAGCCGCTGCTGGGGCTGTTAAAGTCGATTCGAATGAGACGAACTGTGCCGCGAGTGAACTGTTCGCGGCAGAAGGGGCAAACGGGGGGACGCGATGTAGTTTTTGCAAGGATGTGGTTGCAGCAACTCAAGCACAATACATGACCTTAAAAGCGGGAGGAAAGGTTGAGCGAAAATTTTCCGAGGGGAGATGAAATAAACACGGACCGCATGGGATACAATGGGGCAAATTACGAGGACCAAACTCCTCCGCGCAGACGTCGCACAGAGAGCCAGGCTCGAGGGTGAGCATGGTAGCATATAAAGAAGAAAGAAAATCTAGGGGAGCATAAGGAGGAAGGGGGAAAAAAGCGAAGGCGTCAACAAGTGGGTCCCACAATAAATACTTGAGTCACTCCGCCCGATTTGGCGTTCTTTCGGGGTCCTTTGCATTTCTCATCCGTGCTCCCCTTCACTCCCCTCCGCACCACACCACACCGGGCCACCCTGACCGAGCTTACTACGCACCTACTACCTCTATGGTTCATCTCTGTTCCCTCTTACCCACCACATAATCCTTTCCGTGGCCGAGTATAAGAACTGTACAGTTTTTCCTGACAGGGTTCTATGACTCGTAGGGTTAGGGCACAATTCCAGTTGCCAAGGACCGGTCGCTTGGCTCTCACTCTTTCTGGTTTTCCACCTCGGCTTCGGCACGGAGCCTCTTTTTTCGCATTCAACTGGATTCCGATCCTAGTCCTCAAAGCTCACGGAAATGCGTCTTTAGCCACGTCCCACCGCTCGATTTCTGTGCTTCCAGCTAGTGGCACCTCTAGTAGGGCATCAAAGATTACTGTTGGCGACAAACGAAATTGATGTGGCTATGCTGAAACACGTTCACAATACCGTAGGGCGCCAACCACTGGCACCTCAGATAATCCCGTGTGTTTTGCCTCATCCTAATTTGGTGACTACCTTACTTTTCCCCGGTCATAATAATATTACTGTGTGGCCAATTGTGTTTCCATTGGAACCAGACAGAACAGCCCCGATCCTCCTGGAATGTTTCATTCCCAAGCAACTTGAACAATTTTCCGGAGCCCCGGCCATACATTATGAATGTATTACCTTATCCCCTTTGCCCAAGACCCTGAGCGCCTATTCTTTCTATATTCCTCCGCTGGTGAGTCACTCCTCCATTAATAACGTTCCAGGTCCCCAACTGCAAGGATCCCAGCCCAACTCTCGAGTGATGTCTTTCGCTCCAGACCTTACCTGCCGCTTTCACACCTCACATGAGAGCCCTGACTACCCTTAAACAGCGTTTGCACAACAATTGCTCCCTTGCGGCGCTTATTTGGACAGCACCTCGAGGACGCGATTTTATTCAATATCTACGCCACAGAAATTATTCTAAGCAAAATCTGCAGCCTCTACGCCGACTAGGAATCCCTATCGCTTAAAATGTCAATCGATGATCCACTGACCATACAACGTTGTTCTGCCCGTTCCGTAGTTTCCGGACGAAATTTGTCGCAGAAACCTCCGAAGTGGAGTACTTCACGCCGGGACAAGCACAGCTAGTCTCATCTGCTCACCTGAATTGCCAATAATCCAATTACCATACAGTGTCATTATGAATGCCATGACCCCCGGATTATTCACGTTAGGTCCCAGGAGAAGGTGATAAGTATTCGTGCGAGGATGACAGCGTGAAAGGATGGAATCCTCCGTTTGGTCTCGGATAGTCCTGGGTCTACCTTTATCGTAACTTATGTATCTATTCCCGCACATTCCCCCTCTGTCAAACACGTCGATGAAAGGCCGACCTGCATGCTTTCCTAACCCTCTTACACGTACACTCGAAGCCAATCTTCGGATAACCACTGATGATATTTCACTCGTGATAAACTCTCGGATGCATGACGAGCCTTTTTCGGGCATCATAACTACACGTGGGATTTGCGTGGTGCACGCGCCAAACTTTCCTCTTTCTCGTATAGGTCTCTCTGTGATAGTGTGCCTATATTTCGCCAGATCCCGTATGCGGTGACGCCTTATTACGGAGACGAACATGCCTCGAGTTGTCCAGATTTCGGCGATGTTCCCTAAAGCCGCCCAAGATATGCACGTCCCGTCACACGAGGCACTCACCCTCACCTCCCTCGTGAGTTGCGTTATCAAACACGTCAACGTTACGCAACGTAACCCTCAATCTCCGAGCCGAGCAGCCACACACGCACACCACACGAACCTTGATAATTTTGAAAAAAAAAAAAAACGGACTTTGCCCAATCGTCCCTCTCCGCTGCGGCAACGTGAGCAGGGTCGATGTAGAGCTTCGAAGTCGACATCCTACATGGTAAGTATCGGTGAGGTTCT
>Ga0209488_10004087_pt1 | contig 11519 bp, 10 predicted proteins | sample Rivendell_Oct201_8_FD_188349 | JGI IMG/M metagenome (GOLD analysis project Ga0209488, IMG submission 188349) | Vadose zone soil microbial communities from the Eel River Critical Zone Observatory, Northern California, USA -... | ecosystem: Environmental > Terrestrial > Soil > Vadose zone >... | reverse complement strand
GGCGCGAGCGCTTCTGCCTCCCGGTTCTGGACGTCGAGGAAGTGTTGGAATGGCCGTTGCTGACGAAGGTTCCTCTAAGCCCACCATACCTGGTCGGAATTTTCAATTTGCGAGGCGCCATCGTGCCGTTGATCGACATCGCGATTACGGAAGGTCGCCGGCCAGGATTGCTGCCCAAGCACGTCGTGGTTGCTTCCCTGCGCGCCGAGAACCATCACGAGGACCTGCGCATCGGCATCGGGTCAGATGAAGTCATAGGAACCTATTCGGTGAACACCGAGGATTTGCTCGAGCAAGCGCCGGAAAACGTGCCGCATTGCATTGGAATGTTGCGGCATGACGACCGCCTGGCGCTGGTGATCGATTTGCGCCGGCTGCTCGAGGTTTTTCCGGGGCCCAGTATTTGAAATTTTTGGAGACGACGCCGCTGGATGGCGCGGGCTCCGTGCAAGAGATTTGGAGGGTGGCATGAAATCGCGACTGAGTTCCACAATCTGGACGCTGGTCCTTCTGAACGGAGTGGTCGGTTTTATCGTTCTCGGACTCGCCTTCAGCGCCGGTAAGAAGGCAGGAGAGGCGTCCTTGTTCGACTTCGGCTCACCCGCGGGGGGAACCGTACTGATCGCCATCGTACTTGCGCTGGCGACGGCGGTCATCCTCGCATGGCGGTTCGGTGCGCTGCTGGGGCCGGTGCAGGCTCTGGCGGAATTTTCCGAACGGCTGGCTGCGGGCGACCCGCGCGCACGCGCGGAGGTCCAGTCGAATGATGAACTGGGCTACATCGCGGAAAACCTGAACCGCGCGGTCGCCAAGGTCTCCAAGGCCACGAGCAACCAGGACGCCAACGACGCACTACAGCGCAGCATTACGGAATTGCTGAGCGTCATCAACCAGGTTGCGCGTGGTGATTTGGCGCAGCGCGGCAAGGTGACTAACGACGCTCTTGGAAACGTGACGGACTCGATCAACTACATGCTCGACAACTTCACCAAGGTTCTCGAGCGCGTCCGCAAAGCAGCCATGGAAGTGACCGCCTGCTCGAACAACATTTTGGTGGCCGCCGATGAAATGCAGGCGGGCGCCACGCAGCAAGACCAGGAAATCACGAACACGTCCAGCGCCGTTGAAGAGCTGACGGTCTCGATGAAACAGGTTTCGAACAACGCCGAAGCGAGCGCCGAAGCAGCGCGTCGCGCGCTGGATGCCGCCGAACAGGGCAACCGCGCGGTGCGCGACACGCTCGAGGGCATGCAGCGCATCCGCGCATCGGTGCAGGCGACCGCCAAGAAAATCAAATCTCTCGGCGACCGTTCCCTGGAAATTTCCGAAATCATCAACGTGATTAACGACATCACGGAACAGACCAACTTGCTGGCGTTGAACGCCGCCATCGAGGCGGCACGCGCGGGAGAGGCGGGACGTGGCTTCGCGGTCGTCGCTGACGAAGTCCGCAAACTCGCCGAACACAGCCGCAGTGCAACAAAGGACATCGCGGCGCTCATCAAAGCGATCCAGGCGGAGACGAACGAAGCAGTCGTCGTTATGGAAGAAGGCACGAAGGAAGTCGAGAGCGGTGCAACTCTTGCCGATCAGGCGGGCCGCGCCCTGGATGCCATTTCCAATGTGGTGCGCCAGTCGGCGGAACTCGTACAGGAAATCTCGCTGGCATCAAAACAGCAGGTGCGCGGAACAGAAGGCGTGGCGCACGCCATGCAGATCATTTCGAGCATTACGCGGCAGACGTCGCAGGGAACCCGCGGCACGGTGGCAACCGTGAGCCAGCTCGTCAAGTTGTCGGACCAACTAAACGAAGCGCTGGCGCAATTCCGCGCGTCATCCAAAGGAGCTCTGGCAAATGAAAATTCCGAGCGGCCCGTCCCGGCAGGCGCTCTCCGTTAGGAAGTGAAGCTCTTCCCCTCCGAAGGGCGGAGTAAGAGGCAGGCCCAGATTACGGGAGCACGATGAGCGAACGCCATGGACATGGGCAGGTATTGAGCGAACACGAGCTGAGCGAGATTCGCATGTTGATCGAAGAGCGAACGGGAATCTGCTTCGATGAATCGCGAGAGCGCTTCTTCTCCACGCGTGTGCGCGAACACCTGCGCGCAAGAGGAATGGAGCGCGGCACGGAATTGCTGCGCCTCATGCGCAAATCCAACCTCGAATACGAAAGCTTGCTCGAGCGGCTACTGACGCAGGAGACAAGCTTTTTCCGGTACCCGGGCGTGTATGAAGCATTCGAGAAGCGGGTGCTGCCGGAGCTGCACGCGAAGAAATTCTGGAAGAATCCTCGCACGCTGCGAATTTGGAGCGCCGGTTGTTCCACAGGCGAAGAGCCCTACTCCATCGGCATCACCATCGCAGATTCGCTTTCGTTCGCGGATTCCTGGAACGTGGAAATCCTTGCGACGGATGTCGGACGGCACGCGCTGAAACATGCCGAGCGCGGGATTTATAAAGGCCGCAGCATCGGAAGCGTGAGCGAAAAGCAGCTGACGAACCACTTTACTGAAGTCAGCGGTGGATATCTGGTGAAGCCGCGGCTGCGCAAGATGATTTCGTTCACGCAGATGAACCTTGCTTCGGCGGTGTACGTTGGACGCATGGACATGATTTTTTGCATGAACGTGCTGATCTATTTCTCGGAAGAACGCCGGCGTACTCTGGTGCAACGATTCTTCGACACTCTGGAACCGGGCGGCTACCTGTTCCTTGGACACTCGGAGTCGATCTCCAAGATGCCGGTGAAGTTCCAGGCTATCGTTTTGAACGATTGCATTCTCTATCGGAAACCGACAGCGGATGAATTGCAGAAGCCAGAACTGGTGGCGGAGGGGCGAGCGTGAGTACGCTGGACCGCGAAGCCGTCGAAGTTTTCCTCCAAGAAGCCTCGGAGAACTTGCAATATTTGCGGGAATACGTGAGCGTGCTTCAGGACGCGGAGCCGCGCCCGGAGGACCTGGAACGGCTTTACATTTCGGCGCACACGCTGAGCGGCACTTCGGCGAGTTATGGATTCCCGCGATTTTCTGAAATTGCCGGCAAGCTTGCGCACGTTTTTCAATATGCGCTGAATGCGCCTCTTGGCAGCGATATGCATGGGCCGTTGACGGAGTTCCTTTCGGATGGAATTTCCCTGCTGGAAACGGACCTCCTGGAAATCAGCGACACGGGCAAAGAGAGCGTCGATGATATCATCGTTTTCAAAGAGCGCTATCGTTTTGCGTTCCCAGCGGAGCCGGCGCCGTTAAACCTCTCCCAGCCTGATTTGCGCGAGCGATTCGCTGAGGAGGAGTCGCATGAATCGATCGTCGCTGCGGCGACGGGCTCGTACTTTGATGCGCTGCCGACAGACGACGAGGTGCCGGACGAAATTCTGGAATTTTTCCAACCGGAAGCGGAAGAACATCTTCAGGTCGTCAGCGATTGCCTTATCTCGCTGGAAGGTAACAACAATCCAGAAGAGATCAACAAGCTGTTTCGCGCTATTCACACGGTAAAGGGTTCCGCGGCGCAGGTTGGGCTGAAAAGACTAGGAGCGATCGCGCACCGTGTCGAGGATCTGATCGGCCGTTTGCGTGATGGAGAAATCGAACCGTCGCCTGCTGTTGTGGACTTGTGCCTTGAGTCCGTGGACATTCTGAAGAAGACGCTCCACCGGCAGTGGGCCAACGAAGTCGAAATGCGGACTGGTGTCGATTCCCTGCTGGGCCGAGTCGCGGAGTTCGCTCCGGTCGACCCCGAAGAGATAGGAGCTACGGCCAGCTCGGAAGCCGCCGGCGAACCTCAACGGGCGAGGGCAATCCCAGCCGCGTCGGAGGCGGCCGCCCCCTCGAAGACGACCACGAAACAACCGGCGGGAGGCACTTCACCTGTTAAATCGGTTCGAATCGCGCTGGCGCGGCTCGACCGCATGATGAATACGGTCGGAGAACTGGTGATCAACCGCACGCGGATGGTGGGCCGTGTGGCGGAACTCGAAAAGCTCGTGGACACGCTGAGCTTCTCGAAAGAACGGCTGCAAGGGAAAGTTGCCGAATTCCAGGAAAAATACGAATTTAACCGCATCAGTAACAGCCGGGCGCCGCAGGGGCCCTGGAACCCGGAGCAAACGCCCAAGATGCTAACGAGCGCGGCTGCGGGAGACACATCCTTCTGGTCCGAATTCAGCGAGCTGGAGATGGACCGCTACGACGATTTCAACATTTTGTCGCGGTCGATGGCGGAAATTTCAGCTGACGTGAACGAAGTGCTTTCGCAACTGGAAGGGTTCATCGGGCGCGTCGAAGGCGATATCGACGAGTTCACAAAGCTGGCGCACCACCTGCAAGATGAGATTACCGCCGCGCGAATGGTTCCGATTGGCACGCTCTATTCGCGATTGTCGCGGGCCGTTCGCGATGCCGCGAACTCGACTGGCAAGCACGTCGAGATGGATCTTTCCGGGAGTGAAACCGAACTCGACAACAATATCATTCAGCAGATTTCCGATCCGCTCGTCCACCTGGTACGCAACTCCGTGGCGCATGGCATCGAGCAAGGTACGGACCGTGTAGCCGCGGGAAAATCGCCCGCCGGCAACATCATGCTGCGCGCCTATCACCGCGGCAATCACATTTATATCGAAGTTGAAGATGACGGCGGTGGAATCAATTACGAACGCGTGAAGCAAAGCGCACTTGAGCGTGGCCTTGTTTCCGCGGAAACCGCCGACCGGCTTACCGAGCGCGATCTGCGTGAGATGCTTTTCCATCCGGGGTTCTCGACAGCGCCCGTTAAAACAGAACTGGCCGGACGCGGAGTCGGGCTGGATGTGGTGCGCGCAAATCTGAACGCACTCAATGGCGAAATCGAAATCGAGAGCACCAAAGGTAAAGGCACGAAGTTTACGCTTAAAGTGCCACTCACCCTGATTATCTCTCCGGCTCTGTTTGTGCGCTGCGGCACCACGAATTTCGCTCTGCCATTGGCGGTCGTCGAAGAAATTCGTCGTTTGCGCGCGGATGAAATCGAAGATGTCGGCGGAAAACTGCTAACCAAGGTCCGTGACGTGGTCACCGAAGTCGTGCGTTTGGATACCTATTTGGGTCTGCCACCGCTCGAGCCGATCAACGGCTATTTCCGCATGGTGGTGGCAAATGCTGGAAACCGGAAAATCGGCCTCGTCGTGGAAGAAGTTCTCGGCAAGGACGAAATCGTCATCAAGAACCTGGGCGAATACCTGCGTCGAGTGAAACTCTTCCCAGGTACGACCATCGCTCCCGATGGCAGCCTTATTCTGTTGATCGACTTGAACCGTATGGTTGCGACAGAGCCGAGCGAGCGTCGGCCGCTACAGGCCAGCGCCAGTGCAGCGCGAATCTTTGCGCCGGGCTCGGCGGCGGTTGCGAGCGGAAGCATACCTTCCGAAGCCATCGACCGCGTCGAACAAGAGCGCGTAATCGTGGTAGCGGACGACTCCATCAGCGTGCGCAAATTCGTCGGCAGAATGCTGGAAAAGAACGGATACCGCGTGAAACTGGCGGCGGACGGGCTCGAAGCCGCCGAGCTCGTGACGCAGCACGGCTGCCATTTAGTGATAACTGACCTCGAAATGCCGCGTATGACCGGGTACGAATTGATGGTGCAGTTGCGCCAGAGCCCATCGACGCGGCGGATTCCCGTGATGGTCGTTACGTCGCGCGCAGGAGCAAAGCATCGAGACCGTGCGATCAAGGAAGGCGCAACTGCATTTCTGACCAAGCCGGTGCAGGAAGACCAATTGATCGCGGCGGTTGAACAGCTTATAGGAGCGGAGGCGCCACGCCCGGTCGCGCCGGTAGCGTAAACGAACAATGGCGACTACCAACAAAAAGTTTCGCGTGCTCGTTGTGGATGATTCGGCATTCATGCGGAAAGTGCTTGAGGGCATTTTCAACGCTGACGAGCAACTGCACGTCGTGGGCAACGCCAAGGACGGCCGCGAGGCCGTCGCGATGGCGGAATCACTGAAACCTGATGTCATCTCCATGGACATCAATATGCCCCATGTGGACGGACTCCAAGCGACCGCGGAAATCATGACCACAAATCCGCGACCGATCGTCATCGTCAGCTCTGAATCACGCGAAGGCGCCGCAAGCACGCTTCGGGCGTTGGAACTCGGTGCAATCGAATTTGTAGCCAAGCCATCCAGCGGCATCGACCTTGATATGCAGAGTGTGAAGGAAGAGTTGCTGCGCAAAATGCGCATGGCCGCCAAGGTGCGCGTGGTGCGTACCGCGTCACGCCTGGCCTCGACAATTCAGAATGCCAGCGGCTCCAAGACCCCGCGCGCGCCGGTTAGCTCCCGCCCGGCGCCTACTTCCGGACTTGATCAGCGCTTCCCCGTAGTCGTGCTGGCCGCGTCTACGGGCGGTCCTGCTACCGTCATGCGCATTGCTCCCGGTTTCACTGCAGACTTCCCTGCCGCAGTAATCCTTGTGCAGCACATGCCGGCGGCGTTCACGACCCAATACGCGGCGCAGCTGGCTGAATTCACTGAGATTCGTGTGAAAGAGGCAGAGGCCAACGAGTCCTTACAACCAGGGACTTTTTACATCTGCCCGGGCGGTCAACATCTTCGCGTTACGCCTACGGGCCGAATCCAGCTTGACGGAACCAGCGGTCGAATCAACGGCTACCTGCCCAACATTGACGTCACCATGGAATCCGTCGCAGCCTTCGCCGGACCTCTAAGCATTGCGGGCGTACTTACTGGAATGGGCAGCGATGGCGCTAACGGTGCCAAGGCCATCAAGGACGCGGGCGGCTTGGTGCTTGCCCAGGATGAAGCGACCTCCGTGATTTTCGGTATGCCCGCCGAAGCCATCAAAGCCGGTGCCGTCGATCAGGTGCTCGGAATCGACGACGTGTACGCCGCCATCGAAAAGCGCGTTCTGGGAATCTGCCGTACGACACCCGCAGGAGTCCGCTAAATGCGTCTGGCCGCCCCGGTGAAGCCAAGTCCTGCGAAAACAGAACAGATCATTCTGTTCCGTGTCAGCGGACAGCTTTTCGCTGTCTCTTCCGCCTCCGTGCAGGAGGTGCGCAGCGCCGACAGCATGTCCGGTTCTGAGATCGAAATCAGCGCCCCCGGTCTTCGAAAAGTGCGCCACGTCGTTCGCCGTGGGGATAGATCCCTATTTATTGTTAACGGCGCCATGCATTTCGGTTTGCATGCGACGGAGGGAGCGCTGCTATTCGTGCTGCGCAAAACGCGCACGGCCCTCTTGATCGACGGCATCGACAAGATGAGCACCATGACACGGCTACAGGCGCTGCCACTCTCGTTCTGTCACGAAGAGCGGCAGTGGTACCGGGGACTGACGGCCCTCGACCAGACGGTCATTCCGGTGGTGAAACCGGAAGGATTTTTGTCTCTCGAAGAACTCGCTTTGCTCGATGCGGCTCTTCTGCAAGCGGACAATACCGCGGCAGCAGCTCACGAGGAGACGGACTCCGCGCAATGACGGTATCGGCCGAACTCGAGCTGCAATCGTTCGTCCTGCTACGGCTGGGCGAAAGACGGTTTGCCGTTTCAGCGAATCAGATCGCTGAACTGGTTGCCCCGAGCCGTGTTTTTCGATTTCCCCACCGAACGCCAAAGCTAGACGGCGTGATTCTGCGGCGTGGACGTATTGTTCCGGTGTGCGACGTTTCGGAAATGCTGGTCGGAAAGCGTCTGACCTCGCGACGCTTTTACTTGATCGCGGTGCGCAACTACGGAACACAGCGAGAGTGGATAGCAATTCCCGTTACGGGCGAGTGTGAGCTGATCAATGCGGAAATGACGGCGGCGGTAGAATCCGACGCGCCGCACGTCGGCGGTTGGTTGTCGCATGACGGTGACGTAATCGAAGTCTTGAATCTGGATACGCTCACGCCCGGACCGGAGCAACTCCGTGCGCAAGCCGCGACGCCGCACGCAGCGGAGGCGCTGCCGTGATCCCTGCTGGACGTCCCGCAAAAGTTCTGCTGATCGACAGCAACGTATACTTCGCGAAGCGCCTCGGGGATGCGTTGAAACGCGAGGGCTTCGAGGTCGTGTCCAGCACGCAAGCAGCTTTCGCGCTCACCACGCTCGAATACGACGCGCCGTCCGCCATTCTTTGCGCGACAAACATGCGCGAGATGGGCGCTCTGGAGATTGCTAGAATCATTCGTGCGGACTCAAAAAACACCAATCTGCCTGTTATCGCGCTTGGCAATGGGAGCCAGCGCGCGTTGATGGAAGCATTTCAGGCTGGCTGCGACGATTACATCGACCGCAACCGGCAGCCCGCGGTTATTGCTGCCCACATCAAGCAGATTCTCGTCAGCAAAGCGGAAGGGTTTCAGCCCACGCAGATGCTGGACCAGTCCGACACCAGTCTTAGCGGCAACCTGACGCACCACGACCTCACGGGCGTCATGCAGATGCTGGGGCACGCGCACCAAACAGGCGCGTTGCACATCAATGCCGGCGAAACCGACGGCGTACTGTTTTACGATGCCGGAGCGATTACCCACGCGGAGTGCGGAAATTTGTTCGGCGATGAAGCCGTCATTCACATTTTGAAAAGTCTCGGTAACAGCAACGAAGGCGTTTACAAATTTACCTATGGGACCACGTCGACGCAGCGCACCGTGCTGCGTTCGGCCACAGATCTTATGCTGGATGCCATGCGCGAATTCGACGAAGGCACGCGTGACATGGCGGACAAGGAAGCGCTATGAGCGAAGCCATGACCATTCCGCCGCTTGGAGAAGCTCCGGCCAAGCGGACCCCTACGGTTTACTTTATCGATGACAGCGCCACCATGCGTGAAGTCATCAAGATCGCTTTTCGCCGTGAGAACATCAACGTGATTACTTGTGCCGACGCGGCTTCGGCGCTGGCGCAGTTCGAGCAAAACCGCCCGGACGTAGTGATCACCGACGTAATCATGCCCGATCAGGACGGCTACTCCGTCTGTAGCCAGATCAAGCAGAATCCACAGTTCAGCGAAACACCAGTTGTGCTGATGTCCGGCGTCGTCAACAAGACCGTCGCCGACAAAGCGGTTTCCGTGAAAGCAGATGAACTGATTCGCAAACCATTTCAGCCCCAGGAATTGATTGGGCGCGTGAAGAGCCTCCTGGAGCCGAAGGGTGCAACTCCAGCACCAGTTGCCGAGCGCTCAGCGCCCTCAAACGCATTGAGCAATCTTTTTTCGCCGCCAGCTCCCGTGGCTCATCGACCGGTTACGCCTCCACCGCCAGCCGCGGCTACACCTGAATCTGCTTGGCCGCGAGCACTTGCCGAAGCCTTCACGCCGCGGCAGCCCTTGCAGCACCACCACGATCCCCAACAATCGAGTGCCGCCCCGGTTCGCCCCGCTCCCACAGCGGCCGACGTCCAGAAGCTTCGCGTCGAGATTGCCCATTTGGACCTGCTCGTGAAAAAGCTCCAGACGGAACTGCAGATCGAGCGGCAGTACAATCAAGCTCTGGAAACACAGATTCGCACACTCACGGAAGTGAGCTAGTCTCGCGAACCGGCCCGCTCGTTTCTTCTTGTCGTTTAGCCATACCGCACAGATAGTTGACGGTCCAACGTTGATTCAGTAGCCTGATTCGGAGGCCTGCATTCATACTTTTGCACTTCTTGTTCCAATTTAGGGGGACTCACGATGGGCCACAAGAGCGACTCGGCTATTTCTCGCCGTGAATTTGCGCGGCGCGCCGCCTTTGTCTCCGCCGCAGCTTCCCTGGCACCGTCAAACCTTCTCAACACGGAATCTCCAACTACACCGCCGCAGGCACAGCAGCCTGCGAAGGCACCAAAATTATCCCCGGAAAGCCAGGCCGAGGTCGAAGCACGCATTCATTCGATCTTTACACAATACGGCAAACGGCTCTCTGACGCGCAGAAAGCCGATATTCGACGACTCGCCACCGAAGGGCAGCCGTTGCTGGAGCGTCTGCGCGCGTTCACCACGGATAACGAGGCCGGGCCAGGGCTTTACCTTAAGCCATTAATGGAGCGGGAAAAGAAGCCCTCGCCGACGCCGGCAGCGCCAAAACCGGCAAGTGTGCGGAAGAATTCCTGAGGAGCCCTCTGAATGCCTGGCGAAGAGCTTTTCTATCTCTCTGTAAGTGAACTCGCGAAACGCATCGAATCGAAGAAGCTCTCACCCTTCGATCTGACGCAGGCCTATCTCGACCGCAGCCAAAAGCTCGGGCCGCGCTTCAACGCTTACGCTCGCCTGACACCGGAAATTGCCCTTGCACAAGCCAAGGCAGCTGAAAAGGAAATCCAGCGCGGTCATTACCGTGGCCCGCTGCACGGGATTCCCTACGCGGCAAAAGACCTGTTGGCCGTGAAAGGAGTGCCAACAACTTGGGGCGCAAAGCCCTATGCGGACCAGATATTCGATTACAACGCCACCGTAATCGATCACCTGAACCGGGTGGGCGCTGTGATGCTCGGCAAAGCATCCATGATCGAACTCGCAGGCGGGATGGGCTACCGATTCGCCTCCGCGTCCCTTCAAGGCGAGGCCAAGAATCCCTGGGACACATCCTGCTGGACGTGCGGGTCATCCTCTGGCTCAGGGGCCATCGTCGCCGCGGGTCTGGCTGCGTTTGCGATCGGCACGGAAACGTGGGGCTCCATCATCTGCCCGTCGGCCTACTGCGGAGTGAGCGGCCTGCGACCAACGTACGGCCGTGTCAGCCGCTACGGCGCGATGGCGCTGGCGCCTTCGATGGACAAGATTGGTCCCATGGCCCGAAGCGCCGAAGATTGCGCGCGCATCTTTGCCGCCATCGCCGGTCACGACCCGAAAGATCGCGGAACGGTGCCCATCGACAAAGGCGCTTTCACCTATTCGCCTTCCATGGAATTGCACCCGCGCCCACTCAAGATTGGCTGGCTCACCAATGCGTGGAAATCGCTCGAGCCAGGCGTTGCGAAGCCCATCGAAGCCGCGAACCGGATCTTGAAGAAATACTTTTCGAGCGTGAAGGATGTTGCCCTGCCGGTCGGCACCTGGGAGGATGCCGGCAGCATCATCGTCGCCGTGGAGTCCGCTTCTTCCTTCCGCACACTAATTCGCTCTGGGCGAGTGAGCGAACTGACCGATCCGCTGGGGCAAGTGGCCGGCTATATCAACGAGCAGTATTCCGCTGCGGACTATTTACAAGCCCTTAAGGTCAGAGAAATCGCTCAGAAAAAAATGGATTCCTTGTTCGAGACGTTTGACGTGATCGCAGCGGCAGCCCAACCCGTTCCGGCGACGCCTCTGAGCTTGAATCTTGAGACCGGACTGGTCTTCCCCGATCCTCTCGGCGCCATCGGCAATATCTGCGGTCTCCCGGCAATGTCCGTTCCATGCGGATTCACGGATAAGAATCTTCCCGTCGGGCTGCAGTTCGTGGGTAGAGCCGGTGACGACTTTGCCGTTATTCAGGCGGGGCGGACCTTCCAATCGCATACCGATTGGCATAAGAGACATCCTAAGATTCATTAGGACCCG
>Ga0209488_10004086_pt1 | contig 11520 bp, 9 predicted proteins | sample Rivendell_Oct201_8_FD_188349 | JGI IMG/M metagenome (GOLD analysis project Ga0209488, IMG submission 188349) | Vadose zone soil microbial communities from the Eel River Critical Zone Observatory, Northern California, USA -... | ecosystem: Environmental > Terrestrial > Soil > Vadose zone >... | reverse complement strand
ACGATCCGATATTCGACCGTGGAAGGCGAGCGCTTGTCGAGGGACGCTACGAAGGCTGCATCCACTTTCGCGCGGTCCTCCGGATGAATGAATTCTCGGAATTTTTGACGCGTGGGGTGGAAACGGGACGGATCAGTCTCAAAGATGCGGTGCGTTTGCTCTGACCAAATCACATTCAAGCTCTGCAACTCAGCTTCCCAACTTCCTAATTTCGCCACCTCCTGAGCCTCGACCAAGCGAGCGCGTTCTCTTTCCAATTGCGCGGCTATGTGGCGCTGTTCCATCTCGCTCGATCTGAGGGCTTCTTCCGCCCGCTTGCGATCCTCAATATCGACGGAGACTCCGTACCATTTAATGACGATTCCCTGCTCGTTGCGCAAAGGTGCGGTGCGAACCAGGAACCAGCGATATTGCCCGTCGGCCCGACGCAAACGCATTTCATCCTCGGAGGGTCCCCCCGCAGCCATGTCCGCGAGCCACTTTTCGATGACTCTTGGAAGATCTTCGGGATGAACTACGCGCGTCGGTTCTTTAATTTCCTCCTCCAAAGAAAGGCCCGTATAGTCCATCCAACGCTGATTGACGAACTCAACGACGCCATCAGGCCGGAGGGCCCAAACCATCGTGGGAAGTGTGTCGATGATGAGCCGAATGCGATCTTCGGCCTTTTTCAGATCTTCGATGTCGGTGGAAATTCCATGCCAATTGGCAATGTTTCCCTGTTCGTCCCGCAATGGCATGGCGCGAATTAAGAACCAGCGATACTGCCCGTCGGACCGACGGAGACGCGCCTCCTTCTCAAAGGGTTTCCCTGCCGCCAAAGCCGTACGCCATTCCTCAATCAAACGGTCTTCAGGATGAAACGCATTCATCATCCATCCCCAGCCCAGACCGTCCTCCAACGAAAGGCCCGTATACTCCCGAAAATTTTGGTTGAGGAAATCAGCCGAACCATCAGGCAATTTGCGCCAGACTATTGTGGGGATTGTGTCAATGATGAGCCGCAGGCGCTCTTCGATCACATTCGACGTTAGGTCAGAATCGCTGGGGTGTTTGTTGGCCCTGGTTTCGCTCATGGTGCCCCCCTGCAGATGGGATGCACATCGCTACGATCACCGTGATGGGGACATGGCAACGATTTCAGCAACTACCAGCCTAACCCAAACAAGCAACCGTATTATAACAAGACTTAGGTACCTAGTTTTTTCCATCGGTACTAGTTCTAGTATTTGGGCAGGCCCGTAGCCGATCGCATTGTACAAGGTACAGATTGTCGGGGCGCAATCACGGGAGCACAACGCAGATCAGACGCGCAGCTTCATGCGCTGCAGCAATTTAACGAACCGCCGATCTGTGCGCAAAGGATCGTATAAAGGATCGCTACCGATCGTGAGCGAGTGCACATTCCGCTCTTCGCAGGCGGTTTTGAGCCACTGCAGCGCCTGCTCCTTATCGCCCGTGCGAAGATAGGCGCGGGCAAAATTTATTGCCGGAACATACTCGCCCTTCGTCCGACCGGCCAAGCGTTCAAGATTTTTCGCTGCAATCGCACGTACCGCACTGGCAAAACCAAGTTTCGCGTCGGTCGCGTTAAGAATCGCTGCGAGCTCCGCATCTGCAGACAACTCCGCCGCCCTCCGCCACTGTTCGATCGCTTCCTGGCTTCGGCCCTGCCGCCCGTATACATCACCGAGCGACTCATGCACGGAGCCGTTGCCATGGTCCAGTTCCAGGGTCTGCTGATATTGTCGAATCGCCTCAGCATAGCGCCGCGCATTGTAGAAGGTGTTGCCCAGATGCTGGCTAACGCGAACCGAGAATGGATCGCAAGCCAATGCCCGCTTGGCTTCTGCGATGGCCTCGTCCCATCGGCGCATCACAACCAGGTAAAATGAATACATGTAATGTACTTCGCTGAACTGGGGATTCAGCTCAATGGCCCGCTTGGCATGTTTCTCGGTGCACTGCCAGTCCAAGTAAAACACCATCTTGAGCGCCGCCAGTCCGAGATGCGCTTCGGCGAGCGTATCGTCCAACTCCAGCGCCTTCACAATGGCCCACTCCGCCTTGGGCCAGGCTTCGTCCGCTGGCAGCATGCCCCATGCCGCTCCATAGCCGTAATAACTGTTCAACCCGCAATATCCCAACGCGTAAGAAGGGTCGGCGTCAACCGCCCGGTGGAAGTAGTCGCGGCTCTTTGCGAATTCTTCTGGCGAGTTCTTCCACCAGAAGTACCGTCCCTTCAAGTAAAGTTGATACGCTTCGGTGTTCTCCGTGTGGTGCTTGACCAAGCGTGTTTTGTCGTCGCGGCTGAGTTTCAGGGCTAACGCTCGCGCTACTCGCTCGGAAATAGCGTCTTGGAGGGCAAAGATATCCGTTAACTCCTCATCGAACGTTCCCGCCCACAAAGAAGCTCCAGTCGAGACATTCAGCAGGCGGACGGTCACTCTGATTTTGTTGCCCTGGCGCTGAAGACTGCCTTCTAACACTGAGTCCACTTCCAATTCGCGCCCCGCGGTCAGTGCGTCTTGCGCGAGATCCGTGTATTTGCGCACAGAACTGATCGGCCGCACGATCATGTCTCCAATACTGCTTAGCCTGGCGATCAATGTATCCGCCATTCCCAGTTCCAGTGAAGGATCCCTGTCTCTTCCGACCAACGGCTGGAACGGCAGCACGGCAAGACTCTTGATTGTCCCGCCAGAAACGGTCGTCGCGCTGGTACTGTGCGTCCGCACTGCTGCGACGAACCTGTAGCCGTGTCCCGGCACAGTCACGATGTAACGATGCTCGTGCCGGTTCCCGCCGAGCACCCGACGAAGAATGGAAATGTTCTGATTGAGATTATTTTCTTCCACTACCGTGTCCGGCCAGATGGCCTTCATCAAGGCTTCTTTATCCAGAAGCACGTCGCTGTGCTCGACCATATAGAGCAATGTGTCAAACGCTTTAGGTGTGAGCGAACGCGTAAGACCGTCCCCCGCCAGCAGTAGACGTCGCGCCGTGTCGATACGGAAATCGCCGAATTCGTAGATCTGTGCCGGTCGGGGCTTGCGCATCCAGCTCTCAGAACTTCTCAGAAAATCTCAGGCCATTCTAAAGACTCTTGCGCCGATTTCAATGATACTCGCCCCGCTTCGTGGCAAGAAAAGATGATTCTAAGGAGAAACAATATGCGAACGGCAATACACCCCGCCAAGGCCAATCCCTGGATTTCGACCCTGGTTAGACTCGCGGCGATTTGTCTGCTCTCCGCACTGGCCGGAACGCGAGCTTACGCCCTTCCTACAAATGCAGGATGCTCCAATTCCACGCTCGAAGGCTATTTTGCATCCACAGTGGGCGGACAGCTATTCCACGCGGACGGCTCGGCGGAGACTCGCCAAGGCCTGGTCATGACTCATTTTGATGGCCACGGGAACTTCACTCAAACCGACTACGTGTTGAACACATTGAACGGAACGACGACTTTAACACCCGGACCCATTGACCCCCAGACTGGATTCCAGACCCACGAATCTGGAACCTATCACGTGAACGCGGATTGTACCGGAAATCTTGAAATTCATTTCGCGCCGCCACCGGTTTCCGGAGCCAGCGGAGCGGTTCTCAAACTATTTTTGGTGATCGGCAGTCAAGGCAATGCTCTTCGCATGGTGGTCATTTCTGTGGTTCCTCCATCCACCATAGCGAACGACATCACCGGCTTTACGTTACATAGCGAAGGCGCAAGACTGGGCGAGCAGCAGCAGAACAATCAGTAGAACAACAAGCTAGCTGGCACGAACAAAGTGGTGAGCTTCGCGGGCAACTCATTTGCAATGGCACGCTCCGTGGCTCACCACCGCCTTTTCACTGATGGCTTCCTCCGGCTGCGCCCGCGGCACGATAACGGGCTAGATGACGAGCAGTGCCGCGGCTGGCGAAACCAACCGAACTGAGATAAGCATGTAGGCTTGGTGGCGTAGCGCTTTTCGGACGGGGCCGCGCGCCCACCCCGTCAAGCTAATCTGGACAGAAGAACACCCAACTCTTTCCTCCGCACGACTCCGCGAAAACCAATTAAAGCGTTGGAGCCACGCAAAAAAAGTGGCTCTCTGATAGATCGTACCTTTCAGCTTCGCTGCTAGTTAACCCGCGGCAAGTCAGATCGGCCGCACCAGCCCTTCCTTTGTCGCGCGCGTATTCCGCACCAGCAGCAGCACCAGCACCATCCCCACGAACGGAACCAGACCGGCTACGACGATAATCTTGTCAAAGGAATGTCCCGGCAGCGCTTGCGTCGCATCCGAAAAATATCCAATTAACTCAAACGCGATGATCGTCCCGATCCCCGCGCCGGTTCCGCTGAAGCCGCTGACGGAAGCCACCGAGCCGCCGGTGAACAGGTCCGAGGGCAAAACATTGGCAATCGTCGAGAACGCCGCGTAACAAAATGTCGCCAGTCCAAACAGAGCCGTGATTGCGACCAGGTTCATCGTGAAAATAGTGGGAATCAGCAAAGTCACTCCGAACCCGCCAAACACTACGAGCGCTTTGCGGGCCGCTCCGAGCGACCATCCGCGCTTGATCAAGAATCCCGAAGCCGCTCCGCCAAAAAAGTTGCCCAGATCGGCGGCGATGAACGGAACCCACACAGCGATCAGTCCGCTCTTCAGCGAAATGCCCTTCGCCACCAGATAAATCGGGAACCAGTCGGTGATGAAGAACCACACCGGGTCGGTCAGAGCCTTGGACACAATCGCGCCCCAGGTTTGCGGCAACTTCAACAAAGCGCCCCAGCTCACCCGGCGGTCGGCGACGCCCCTAGACTCTGTCTCCGCAAGAATCATCGTGCGCTCCGCCTCGGTGATGCGCGGATGCTCTCGTGGCAGGAAGTAGATTCGACGCCAGACAAACAGCCACAAGAACCCGAGCAGTCCCGGGATCACAAATGCCGGTCGCCATCCCCAGCGAAAGTAGATTGGCAAAATAATGAAAGGTGCGATAGCTCCGCCAATCGACGAGCCACTGTCGAACAGCGCACTGGCCAAAGCACGCTCGTGTCTGGGAAACCACTCGGACACTGCCTTGGTGGCGCCGGGCCAGTTGGCGGATTCTCCCGCTCCCAGCAGAAATCGAAAAGCGGCAAAACTGCGAAAGCCGCTGGCCAGCGAAGTCGCTATCGAAACGAACGAATACCATAAAACAGAAATGCTCAGTCCTCGTCGCGTTCCCACCCGGTCAATGAATCTTCCGCACGCGGTCTGCCCCAGCGCGTACGCGATGCGAAAACTGATCAGCAGATTCGCATAGTCGGTATGCGTCCAGTGATAGTCCTGGGTGAGGAATGGCGCCAGCAGCGCCAGCGTCTGCCGGTCAATGTAGTTGATCACCGTGGAGGCGAACAGCAGTCCGCCGATCCACCATCGCAAATGAGGAATCGCGCGCGGTCTCGACAGCAACGGTTGGCCAGGTGCGGACATTTATTTGAGAGCGGTCATTTTACAAGTTGTCCTCGCGAAACAGCCCTTGCGAAACAGATCGCTTGGACGCTTTCAACAGAGCTGCGGAATCTCTGTCCAGATATAAGGTCGCATTCGGATGATTCCGCAGAGCCGACGCGGGCGCCATCGGGCTGATTTCTTCCTCCAGGCAAGCTTGCACCGCCCGGGCTTTGCGTTCTTCTGGCACCACGGCGACGATTTCTTTCGCACGCAAGATTTGCCGGATCGACATCGAGATTGCTCTGATGGGAACGTCGGCCAGTTGAGAGAACCATCCCTCGTTTACCTGTTGTTGCCGGCAAGCTTCGTCGAGTTGCACTACCAGGTATGGCTCCTCGCTCGCGAAATCCGCTGGAGGATCGTTAAACGCCAGGTGCCCGTTTTCTCCGATTCCCACAAAAGCGATATCAATAGGACGGGAAATCAGTTCACTGCCAACTCTCTTTGCGACCTCCTCGGGGTCGCCCTCTCCATCCAATAGGTGGTACTGAGTGATTCCGGTTTTGTGACTGATTCCAGTTTTGCGCCCGATTGCAGTCTTAAGAATGATCCGTTCCAGAATGTATTTCCGGAAACTGGCCGGATGCGTGGCCGGCAAGCCAACGTATTCGTCCAAGTGAAAAAGCTCGACCCGGTTCCAATCGATGTCTGTTGCGCTAGTCAGCGAATCCAGAAACTCAAACTGCGATGCCCCGGTAGCGGCAACGACTCGCGCGACGCCATTCTCGCGCAGAACAGCTCGCAAAGATTTCGCGGCGTGCTCCGCCGCTGCTTGGCCCAGCGCCTTCTTGTCATCAAGAATCTTGATTTGCAACTGTGGCGTCCTTTTCCTGCGGCTAGCTGCCCGCCTGCAATTCAACACGCTTTCCCGAACTGCACGCCGTGTAAATTGCTTCCACCAGCGCAACGCTTCGCCGCCCTTCGCCGCCGGAGCAACGCGGCGTGCCGTTCGTCTCGATCGCTCGCACAAAATCTTCCAGCGCCGCTTGGTGTCCCCGCACATCGCTGACCGTCGCTGAACAAGCGCTTGCGTTTTGATCGTCTCCCGTACTGCGAAAATCTTCCGGCACTTTGCGCAAGTCAGCAGACAGCAACCGGTCATGCTCGATGATTACCGTTCCTTCGGAGCCGGTCAGCTCCACTCTCCTCGGATAGCCGGGGAAAACCGACGTCGTGGCCTGCAAAGTGCCGATGGCGCCATTCTTGAATTCCAGCAAAGCCACCAAGGTGTCTTCCGCTTCTATTTTGTGCAGCGCGGTTTTCTTCATCGCCTGAACACCCGCTACTTCGCCGCACAGCCAAAGCAACAGGTCGACGGTGTGAACAGCTTGATTGATCAACGCGCCGCCGCCATCCAGCCACAGGGTTCCTCTCCAGCGCGAATCCCCGTAGTAATTCGCCGGCCGAAACCATTTCACGCGTGCATCTGCCAGAATTAATTTCCCCAACACGCCCGTGTCCGCCCACTCCTTTACACGGATCAGATCCGTCTTGAAGCGGTCTTGAAAAAAGACACCCAGCTTAACCCCCGCCTCCTCTGCCGCACTAATCAGCGCATCCGCCTGTGCGGTGCTGATGTCCAGCGGCTTCTCCGTGAGCACGTGCAATCCGTGCCATGCAGCCGCAATCCCCTGCTCTGCGTGCAAACCGGACGGACTGCCAATAGCCACGAAATCCATCGGACGATGCGCGAGGAATTTTTCAAAATCGCAATACAGCGAGGCGCCGTACTGCGTACTCATCCGCGCCACTTTCTGGCGATTCGTTCCATACACCGCGACAATTTCCAAGCCCGGAATCTCCCGAGCCGCACGTGCGTGAGTTTCCGAAATGTTTCCGCCGCCGATCAGTCCGACACGCATCGCCACGTAGTTTTTTCCCGCCGCAAGCATACGATGGCCTGGGCTACACGGCAACGCGAGACGTCATACAGTGAGCTGGCGCAAACCTTTCGGTCCGTAGGGTGCGGGCGAGACTAATCGGATTTGCCGCTGCGTTTCCTGCTCGTTCTGAGCGCGGCTGCGCAACCAGCGATCGGCGAATTCTCCAAATACACGGAGGGCGCCCAACCCTTGAAGTGTGTGAGGGTGGGTCTTGGGCTTGAATTGCTCTTGCAGTCGGACTCCTCTATCAATAAAACGATGGCCCCGATAAGAGGAGGAATTGTCAACCAGATGCAGGCCGGCGCACACTGTTTGCGCGACTCCTTTGTCGCCAGCTTTTTGTGAGGTTCGCGAACAAAAGCAAATGTAAAATGGGATCATTCGCTTCGATTGTATTCATTGCGTCCGGCGACTCTCCAAAAGTCGGTCCTGATGCTGTCGGTGATTGCTCGGACAACGCCGGGTGCCGCACTCTGCGGGGTTAAGGGTGCGGGTTTTGTCCGTCCTGGACTCGGCGGGCCGGCAAACAGTTGAAGCAGACCAAGGCTCGTCACGGCAGCAAGTGCCGGACACGCTGACTGATGTAGTAAACTGCGGGCGCGAATGTTCCGGGAGGCAGTAGATGAAAGCGCCAATTCTTTACCGAATCTCTTCTGTTCTTCTGCTGCTTTTTGCCGCCGGTCATACGTTTGGGTTTCGCCAGAATAATCCGCAATGGGGAGCGAACGCGGTTCTTGGGTTAATGCGCTCCGTCCACTTTGACGCGCAAGGGTTTACCCGGACTTATTGGGACTTCTTCAGCGCGTTCGGGCTTTTTTTCTCCGTGTTTCTTTTGTTCGCGGCGGTATTGGCGTGGCTGCTGGCCGGACTTCCGGCAGAGACTTTGGCGCGCGTGCGCGCCATTGCGTGGGCGCTCGCCATTTGCTTTGTCGCAATCACAGCTTTGAGTTGGAGATACGCCTTCACCATCCCCATCGTTTTCTCAACCCTGGTTACAGTATGTCTGACTGCGGCAGCGTGGCTCTCAGCGAAGACAGGCTTCCGCCCTGCGACACCATAGATCCGCTCTGCCTCACCCATCTACGCCACCGACCAGTCACAGCCGATGGAACGCTACGCGCAAGCACAAAACCATTCAGCGGCCACGAAAGGAGATGCGAATACAAATGCCGCAAGAAACAACTAGACAACCAGATCGAGTTCCCCGGCCGCCGCAAACGCGCGAAAATCGCCATCTCGCGTTAAGAGAGAAATCCCTCGGTCCACACACTTTGTGCGGTCAGCGCGTCACCCAACCGCGCCTTGCGGCACTTTGCCAACACCTTCGCTCGTCGCTCTCCTGCCCGTTGCCGGTATCCCGTCCATGAGCGGTAATTGCGAAAGTGTTTTGGCTCTCGGGGCGCAATCAAGCGATATTCAGAAACTGATCCTCGTCCGTGGAGTCCGTCTGGCGCTTCTCGGGATGGTTTCTGGCGTTGTGGGATCCGTCGCGCTGGCCAAATCAGCGTCCAGCATGCTGCACGGCGTTACGCCAGCCGACCGATCGAGCTTGGTTGGCGCTTGGTTGTTGCTGGTCTTTGTGGCTTTGCTCGCGCGCTATGTACCGGCCCGCAAAGCCATTCGCATCGATCCCTTGCTGGCGCTGCGCCACGAATGAACCATAGAAAAAGCTTCGGTAACATTCGCAGCACAAAATCAGCGGTTTTCCCCGGAAGTTGACTGCCCGGATCGCGACGTAAAATACCTTGTCAAAACTGCCGCCAGCAATAGAACCGCGCCCAGCGGCAAGATCTGATTGGAGGCGCGCAGCGAAATCGCCGCGGTGTTGGTGCGAAATTGCTCGTCTGCCCCGGCCAGCGACACCTGCGCCGGATTTGTCGGATTATAGTGAATCACCTGCAACGAACCTGGTGGATGGAGGCGTGCCCAATTGTCCATGCGTGCGGCTTCGGGAGGTGGTGCGGCTCCACGGTACAAACCGTGTTGCGGGCCGATGCTCACAGTGCTGCCGATGTACTCCGTTCCATTCACCGTGTATTTGAATCTGCAATCGATTTTGAAAATTACGCTGCGTTGCGCGCTGATCGGGTGGTCCGATACGAGCAAGCAGCTTTTGACATGCGCGGTTACCGGCAGCCATTCGTTCCGTTCGGCATTCTCTTGCCGCGCCCGCGACGCGGCCTCAAAATGCAGGCCAATGCCGAGAAAAAGCGCCATATACGCGATCAGAAATAAGCCGCCAACCCACCGCGACATGGTTAGTTTGTTTTTAATGGTATTCATCGCCAATTAAGGTCTTTGACGGAACGAACCGAATAGAGTCGCTCGCACCGTACAAAAAGATCAGGAATGTCACTCGACCGCCGGAGGACCGAGGCGGGTGGCAAGGGCGTGAAGCCAGGAAACACTTACGTAAAAACAAGGAGGAGGGAAGCAACGGCGTGGATAAAGAATTACCCGGCAAAGGGATTGTTCACCCGGCTACTCCTTCCAGCCCCCGCCGAGCGCCCGGTAAAGTTGCACCAGGCTCTGGTACTCAGTTCCGCGAGCCTGCGCCAGTGTAAGTTCAGCGGCAAAGAGCGAACGTTGCCCGTCCAGGACTTCCAGATACGCAGTGGTGCCGCCTTTGTAACGCATGTTGGACAGCCGGACGGATTCCTGCAGATCCGCGACGGTACTTTCCTGGCGCACACGAACCTCATGAAATTTCTGATAGCCGATCAGCGCGTCGGATACATCCCCGAACGCCCGCTGAATCGACTGCCGGTAAGTGATCAAAGCTTGCTGGTGCTGAGACTCCGCCAGTCGCAAATTTCCACGAAGCGCTCCCGCCGTGAAAATGGGCTGAGTTACCTGCGCGCCATAGGACCAGATTCCGAGCTGCGAACTCATTAATCCGGAGAAAGCGCTGCTGCGCCCGAAAGCACCGCCGCCGGAGCCGGTCAGCGAGATTTGCGGAAAGAATTGCGCTTTGGCCACGCCGATTTCGGCGTTGGCCGCAACCATGATTTGTTCGGCTTCGCGAATATCGGGCCTGCGCTCGATGAGCGATGACGGCAGGCCCGGCGGAACTTCGGGAGGAAGCGGCTGCTCTACCAGCGGACGCCCGCGCGGAACGGCTTGCGGATAATTGCCCAGCAGAATGCTGATGGCGTTTTCTTCCTGCTCGATCTGCCGCTCCAAGTCTGGGATTTGCGCATTCGCGGAATCGAGGACTTGCTGAGATTGCAGAACGTCGAGCTTGGTGGCAACCCCGTGGTCCAGGCGAAGATTGGTCAGCTTCACCGAAGCTTCCTGCGCCGCCACGGTGTTGCGTGTGATCTGCAGTTGCAGATCAAGTTGCAGCAGCGCGAAATAATCACTGGCAACGTCGCTGACCAGCGTCAAAATGACCGTCTGTCGCGCATCCTCGGTTGCCAGCAGTTGCGCGCGAGACGCTTCCGTCGCGCGACGCAACTTGCCGAAGAAGTCCAACTGGAAGGCGGCGTCGGCCGTCAGAGTCAGAAAATTAAATTTGGTCTGAAAGTTAGATTCTTTTCCACCGCTGAAAGTGCCGTTTCCCTGCACCTGCGGGAACTGGCTGGCACGAGTCACGGCAAGTTGCGCGCGAGCGGCATTGATTCGCTCCGCGGCAAGTTGCAAATCGTAGTTCTGCTTTATGGCGGTGCGGATGAGTTCTTGTAATTGCGGATCCTGGAAAACTTGCCACCAGGGAAGATCCGCATAGGAAGCCGCTTGCGCCTGAGCCTGCGGGTTTTCGGCGGGCTCGCGGAAAGCCGTTGGAGTTTGCACGGCGGGCCGATGATAGTTCGGACCGACGCTGCATCCGGCGAGCAATGCTGAAAACATCGTGGCCCATTTGAGTGGCGCTAAGTTCTTCATAGAGTGCTCCGCAGAAATCGCTCTGTGCATTTCGTTACGGCGTCCATCTCAATCCCCCGGTGCCGGAGAAGGCGTTGCCGGCAGCGCTCCCGTAGCGTGCTCTTTGCCGGCACCTGACCATTTCTCAACCAGATAGAAGACCCCCGGCACAAAGAAAATCCCGATGATGCTGGCGGCCAGCATTCCGCCGATGACGGTTGTACCCATGATTTGGCGGGCGACCGAACCGGCACCGGTCGCTACCCAAAGCGGCACGCATCCGAGAATGA
>Ga0209488_10004085_pt1 | contig 11523 bp, 10 predicted proteins | sample Rivendell_Oct201_8_FD_188349 | JGI IMG/M metagenome (GOLD analysis project Ga0209488, IMG submission 188349) | Vadose zone soil microbial communities from the Eel River Critical Zone Observatory, Northern California, USA -... | ecosystem: Environmental > Terrestrial > Soil > Vadose zone >... | reverse complement strand
GCAGTCGTTCCTGTCCGCCGTCGACAACTGAGCCGCCGATGTCCCACAGCAAAGCCAACCTGATCCTGGCCGCCGCCGCCGTCGTGCTGGCGGTTCCCACCATGCTGACCATCAGGGGTGAGTCGGCGATGTTCACCGCGATGGCGAGCGTGCCGCACCTGTTCGATGGCTTCACCGCCGACAACGTGAAGACGCTGGTGATCGCCCAGCCGAAGGCCAACCAGCCGGCGGTGCCGGCGCCGCCGCCGAACCCGAGCGATCCCGCCGCCGCCAAGAAGGTCGAACGCGACGTGTTGCAGTTCGTGCGCGCCGACAAGAAGTGGGTGGTCGGCCAGGGCGAACTGCAGAACGCCGCGGTGCAGACCCAGCGGATCGACAACGACCTGATCAAACACCTGCAGGAGATCCGCACCGACAAGCAGACGGTGGTGGTCGCCGACGCCAGCGACGAAGTGCTGGCCAAGTACGACCTGACCGAGGACAAGGCGATGATCGTGCAGGCGTTCAACGCCCAGGGTCAGCCGGTCGCCGAACTGCTGATCGGCAAGGAGCCGGACCAGAAGCAGGGTACCGAGACCGTGCACGGCGTGTTCGTGCGCAAGACCGGCAGCCGCGACGTGGTGTTGTACGAGATGCCGCAGTTCTGGCGCCGCTCGGTCAAGCTCGAAGAATGGCTCGACAAGAAGGTGCACCAGATCGAGACCGGCAAGATCGTCAAGTTCGCGTTCAAGAACCCGGCCAGCGACGGCGCCGAGGTCGTGTTCGAGAAGAAGGACGGCAGCGCCACCTGGATCGCGACCCAGGCGCCGGTCGACGTCGGCGCCCCGCGCCAGACCGAGATCGAGGGCATGGTGCAGCGCTTCGGCATCGTCAACGCCCAGGACGTGCGACTGCCGCTGCCGCGCGCCAACCTCGGTGAGTGCGGGCTCAAGCCGCCGCTGTACGAGATCGCCGCGACCGTCAAGGACGGCGACACCGAGAGGACCTACACGATCCTGGCCGGCAAGAAACTCGACGACAAGAACGAGGTCTACATGACTTCGAGCGAGTCGCAGTTCCTGATGACGATGCCGATGTACCTGCTGTCGCCGTACGAACGCAACCCGAAGGATCTGTTCGATCCGAAGACTGGCGGCGACAAGCAACCCGACCCCGAGGCGAAGAAGGACGCGCCGAAGGACGGCAAGTAGGCTTCGCGGTCGCCGGCGCTTGAAGCGAGCGCGGGGCGCCGTCCCGGCCCGGGACCTGCGTCCGCGGCCGATGGCAGCGACCGCTGCCGCCGGCGGCGTCGCCGCACCGCTGCGCCCGGCACCCGGCCAGGGGCCCGGCCGGCGCGGCGGTGTCGAAAACACCAGCTCTCCTCCTTCTGAGTAGGCCGGGGCGGGAGTGCGTTGCTCCCGCTCCGGCCGTTTTCTTCCGCGCGCCGCCGCCGCACAATCACCGGCCGTGACTGTTGCCGGAACCAACTGTGGCCGCGCTGCCGGCCTGCGCGCCTTCACCGCCCGCGTGCGCGCGGTGCGCCGCCGCGCCGGCCTGCGCCACGTGCTGTGGAACTGCCTGTTGCCGTTCGGCGTGCTGCTGATCGCGGCGCTGTGGTGGTGGCCGTCGTTGCTCCGGCCGCTGCTGTACCTCTGCTTCTCGGTCACGGCGATCGCCGCTCTGTTCGCGTTCCGCCGCGGCCGCCGCGTTCGCGCCGAGGAACTGCTCGCGGACCTGGAGGTCGAGGCGGCGCGCGCCGGCCGGCTGCGCGACGAGTTCGCCACCTGGCTCGAGCGCGACCGCGATGGCGGCCTCGAGGCGCCGATGGCGCAGTGGCTGACCGCCGATCTCGCCGTGGCGCTGGCCGAACTGCCGCCGCCGGCGCTCCGCGCCCTCGGCCGGCGCCGCCTCGGGCGCGTCCGCTACCTGCTGCCGCTCGGCCTGATCCTGCTGCTCGCATGGCTGCTGCTGCAACTGTGGCCGCCGCCGTTCCCGGGTCTGCTCGGCGGCGGCAGCGGCGGCCGTGGCTCCGGCGGCGACAGCGGCGCCGGCACCAGCGCCAAGGCGCCGCCCGCGCCCGGCAAGTCCGACCCGCCACCGCAACAGCCGATACCGCCACCGCCACCGCCACCGCCGCAACCGGAACCGCCGCCGGTGCAACCCGAACCGCCGGCGCCGCTGCTCGATCTGCCGGAGGCGCAGAGCTTCGTCGTGCCGCAGTTCACCGGCGACGGCGACACGCGCAAGGCACTGGCGCAGCGCGCGCTGGTCGAAGAAGGCGGCGGCGTATCGCCGCCGCCGGCCGGCGCGCAGCAGGGTGGTGACCAGAGCCAGCCGACCGGCGACCCGGCCGCCACGCATGCCACGTTCGCGCGCGCCGCCGAACAGGCGCTGCGCAGCCACCACGTGCCGCCGGCCGAACAGCAGATCGTGCGGCGGTTCTTCGAACTGCTGCAGCAGGAGCACAAGTGAAGCCGCGCGCATTGCCGCGAACAGCCGAGCTGCCGCCGCCGTTCCCGCCGCCGTTCCGCGCGCTGCTGCAGCTGATTCTCGCCCGCAGCGCGCGCTTCGTCGGCGGCCGCGTCGAGACCGCGCGCGCGCGGCGGCGGCAGCTGGCGCAGAGCGGCGTGTTCACCGGCCACCGGCCGTACGTGACCGGCGACGACCTGCGACACATCGACTGGAACGCCTACGCCCGGCACGGCGGCCTGTTCGTCAAGCTGCTCGAAGAAGACGAACGGCGCGCCACCAGCATCGTGCTCGATTGTTCGCGCAGCATGCTGGCCGGCAGTCCGAGCCGTTGGACCGGTGCGCTGCGGCAGGCGGCGATCCTCGGCGGACTGGCCCTGCTGCACCTCGATGAACTGCAGCTGTGCACCGGCTCGGCGCCGCAGGCGTTCTCCGGTCGTGCGGCGGTGCCGCAGCTGCTGGCAGCGCTGACCGCCGCGCAGCCGAACGACGTGCTGCCGCTGCCGGCGGTGCAGGAACTGCTGCGCCGCGGTCCGGCCGGCAAGGTGCTGTGGCTGTCCGATTTCGCCGAGCCGGCGCTGTTCGAGCCGGCGCTGCTGCTGCTGCGCCGCGCCGGCGTGCGCACGACCGGCTGGCAGCCGCGCATCGCCGACGACGTGCAGGTGGCCCGGCGCGGTCTGCTGCGCCTGTGCGATCCCGAGACCGGCGCCGAACTGGTGCTGCCGATCGATGACGAACTGGCGGTGGCGATGCAGGCCGAGCTGCAGCTGCTGGCGCGCGCCCAGGAGCATCTGTTCGCGCACGTCGGCTACCCGCTGCAGCGGTTCACATTGCCGGCCGCGGACGACTTCCGCCTGGCCTCGTGGATGGAGACGGCGTGGAGCCACCGACGCTGACGCATCCGGAACGGCTGTGGGTGCTGCTGCTGCTGCCGCTGCTGTGGTGGCTGCTGCAGCCGCTGCGGCCGCGGGTCGTGCTGTTGACCGCGCACCTGCGGCAGTGGCTGTTGGCGCAGGCACGGCTGCGCCGCCGCCCGATCCGCCGCCACTGGCCGCGCCTGCTGCTGCTGCTGCTGGCGTTCTGCGCCGGCGTGCTGGCGATGGCCGGACCGACGTCGGCCGGCCGCACCGGGGCGCACCGGCTCATGGTCCTGCTCGACGGCTCGGCCAGCATGGCGGCGGCGGCGCCCGACGGCAGTCCGTTCCACAAGGCCGTGGCGCGGCTGCGCCGTGAACTGGCCCGGCTGCCGGCGGCGGTCGAAGTGCAGTTGCTGCAGGGCGGCCGCGCGCCCCGGCAATGGCGCGGCCGCGACACGATCATCGCCGCGCAGTTGCCCGCGCCCGCGGGCACACTGCCGTGGTCGCTGCCGGCGCTGGCGCAGGCGCTCGCCGATCCGGACACCGCGGTGTGGACGCTGACCGACGGCCAGCACCTTGCCGACCCGCCGGCCGGCATGGTGAGCACGTTCGGCGCGCCCGCCGCCGACGCGGCGATCGTCGCGGTGCGGTTGCACGACCAGTGGCCGCTGGCCCAGCTGCAACTCGAAGTCGACGTCGTGCGCACGGCGCCGGACGGCGGCGCCACGACCGGCGAGCTGACAGTCGAGGGCGCGGTCGCCGCCGTGCCGCCGGTCCCCGTGAACCTGCCGAGCGGTGTGCTGCAGACACTGCCGCTCGTGCTCACGCGCGCCGCTGCCGGCGGTGAACTGCGGCTGCGCCTCTCCAGCAGCGACGACGCGCTGCCGGCCGACGACACGTTCGGCTGCAGGTTGCCGCCGTTGCCGGCGCCGCGCATCGCCGTGCTGGCCGAAGCCGAGTCGGGGCCCGCAATCCACGCCGCCGCCGCGGCGCTGGCGGAGGAACTCGCGGGCACGGTGGTGGAGGCGCGCGCCGGAGAAGCTGCGGGGCTGCTGCTGGTCGAAGGTGGCGTGGCCGCGGTCGCGCCCGGCAAGGCGCGCGCGCTGTATTTCGGTACGCGCGACCAGAACAGTGCGCCACCGCTGGCCGCCGCCAACGTCGCGGTGATCGACTGGGACCGCACCGATCCGCTGCTCGCCGGACTCGATCTGTCCGAGCTGTCGGTGCGCACGGCGCTGAGGGATGCGCTGCCGCCGGGCAAGGTACTGTTGTGGGGGCAGCTGCCCGGTGGCGCGCGCCAGCCGCTGCTGGTCACGGTCACCGGCGAGCAGGCGACGTCGCTGCACTTCGCCTTCCGGCTGCAGGACAGCAATCTGTGGCTGTTGCCGGCGCTGCCGCAGCTGCTGCACCGGGCCCTGCTCGCGGCCCATGGCCAGGCGCCGATCCGACCCGATCCCGGCAACCTGCTCGACGCCGGCGAGTCCGATCTGCGGGCCTGCGCCACGACCGAGCAGGGTGCCCTGCCACCGTTCGCCGCGGCGGGCAGTTCGCTCGCGCCCTGGTTCCTGCTGGCGGCCATGGTGGCGCTGGTGCTGCGCGGCTACGTGCGCTGAGCCCGAGCGGGGTGAACTGGCCGCGGCACCGGCCAGACCCTTGCGCCCGCTGGCCCGGATCCGTAAAAAGCTTCGCCCTTTCGCTGCCATCAGGCGGAGCTGCTTCCATGATCCTCGGCAAGAAGCTGGGCATGACCCAGATTTTCCAAGACGACGGCACCTGCGTGCCGGTGACCATCGTGCAGGCCGGCCCGTGCAAGGTGCTGCAGGTCAAGATGGCCACGGCCGCCGAGCATCCGGACGGGCACCGCACATCGAGCTCGAGCCTCGGCAAGAAGCGTGGCAAGCAGAAGTTGCCGCGCGCGGCCGACGGCTACTACGCCGTGCAGCTCGGCTTCGACGACAAACCCAAGCGCACCACCGGCCGGGCCGAGATGGGCCGCATGCAGAAGGTCGGACTCGAGCACGGCAAGCGGTTCGTGCGCGAGTTCCGGCTCGACAAGGCGCCGGCGGTGAAGCCCGGTGACGACGTCACGGTCGCGGTGTTGCAGGGACTCAAACACCTCGACGTCGTCGGCATCACCAAGGGCCGCGGCTGGGCCGGCACGATCAAGCGCTGGAACTTCCATCGCCAGCCGACTTCGCACGGCAACTCGCTGAACCACCGCACCGGTGGTGGCCTCGGTCGCCAGCACTCGATCAGCAGCGGCGTGCCGAAGGGCAAGAAGATGGCCGGCCACTACGGCGTCGAGCGCGTGACCGTGCAGCGACTCGAAGTGATGAAGCTCGACGAGGCGCGCCATCTGGTGTACCTGCGCGGCGCGGTGCCGGGACACAACAACGGCTACCTGATGCTCAAGAAGACCACCAAGGTCGACATCTAGGGCGTCGACATCCAGGCCAAAGGCCACCGGAGATTCCCATCATGGCTCGTTCACGTCGCAAGAACGGTGGCCCGACGCGCGGCCGCTTCAAGAAGAAGAAGCTCGGCAAGGGCTTTCTCGCCAACCGCCGGACCGTCATCGGCACCCGGGCGGTGCTGCGCATCACCGATCCCGACGCTGCGGCCGGCAAGGCTGCTGACAGCACCGCTGGCGGCAGCGCTGCCAAGTCGAAGACCTGACCGCCCTGGACGCCGACGTCCTGGTGGTCGGAGCTGGCGCCGCCGGCCTGATGGCCGCGCTGGTCGCGGCCGGACGCGGGCGCCGCACGCTGCTGCTGGAGAAGAACCAGCGGCCCGGGCTCAAGATCCTGGTCAGCGGCGGCGGTCGCTGCAACCTGACGACCACGCTCGCCGGCAGCGAACTCGAGGCGCAGTTCGGCGCCCGCGCCGGTCGCTGGCTGCGGCATGCGCTGCGTTCGTTCCCGCCGGTGGCACTGCGGCAGCTGGTCGAGGACGCCGGCGTACCGCTGCGGGAAGAGGATCTGCAGAAGATCTTCCCGGTGTCGCAGAAGGCGCGCGACGTGCTCGATGCGCTGCTGCGCGTGGCCGCCGCGGCCGACGTACAGTTGCGGCATGCAGCACCGCTGCGGGCGCTGGTTCGCGAGGGGCAGCAGTTCGTCGCTACGGTGCCGCAGGGGGAACTGCACGCCGCCAGCGTGGTGCTGGCCACCGGCGGCGTCAGCTATCCGAAGACCGGCGCCACCGGCGACGGCTACGCGTTCTGCCGCGCGTTCGGTCACACGATCACCCGGACCGTGCCGGCGCTGGCGCCGCTGGTGGTCGAGGTGCCGTGGGTGCAGGCGCTGCAGGGCATCGTGCTCGAGGCCGCCGAGCTGTCGGTGCTCGACGAACACGGCAAGGTCGTGCGCAGCCGCCGGCGGCCGATCCTGTTCACCCACCAGGGCCTGTCCGGGCCGGCGCCGATGGACCTCAGCGGTGACATCGAGGAACGGCCAGGTGGCGCCACGCTGCGCTTCGACTTCGCGCCGGACGTGCGCGCCGAGCAACTCGAGCAGCAGTGGCTCGAGCAGACACGCAGCCACGGCCGGGCCGCGGTGGCCAGCCTGCTGCCGCGCACGCTGCCCGAGCGGCTGCGCGCGACGCTGTGCGCGCTCGCCGGTGTCGCCGGCACGCTGGCCGAACTCGGCCGCGAGCAGCGCCGGCGGTTGCTGCTGCTGGTCAAGGACCTGCGCCTGCCGGTGGCGAAGAGCCGTGGCTTCGACCACGCCGAGGTGACGCGCGGCGGCATCGCCCTCGCGGAGGTCGACCCGCGCACCATGCAGAGCCGGCTGGTGCCCGGTCTCTATGTCTGCGGCGAACTGCTCGATGTCGACGGTCCGATCGGCGGTTTCAACTTCCAGGCGGCGTTCGCCACCGGCCGGCTGGCCGGCCTGCACGCGTGAACCGTCGCGGCGCGGCAGGCCGGCGGCGGCCAGGTTGGCTGCCGCCACGGCCGCAGGCCGCCCGGCTGCCTCGGCAACGCGGGCGCGGCGAACCCGGGCGTTCGGCCTGTGCAAGCAGTTTTCCCGCGGCCGCGGTACATTCCGCCGCGGGAGGCACGTCTTGTCACCACGCACTTCCAGGAGGCTCCGATGACCCGAACCGCGTTCGTCCTTTCCACTCTCGCCGCGCTCTGCGCGGTACCCGTTCTCGCCCAGCAGGGCCCGCCCAGCCCCGCGCCGGAACTCGGCAAGCTGAAGATGTTCGAGGGCAGCTGGGAGGGTTCCGGCACCGCCACCATGGCACCGGGCCAGCCGCCGACCAAGTGGACTTCGCAGAGCACCTGCCAGTGGGTGATGGGCGGGTTCTTCCTGCAGGAAGACCTCACGATCCAGTTCGATGGCGGCATGCCGCCGCTGCAGTTCCGCGAGTACACCGGTTGGGACGCCGAGAACCATCGCTACGCGAGCGTGGTCGTGAGCAACAAGGGCGAGGGCGAGCTCGCCACCTTGACCTTCCCCGCTGATGACACACTGGTCTCGCTCACGCGCGGCATCCACGACGGCAAGCCCTACGCCAAACGCGAGGTGACGAAGTTCACCAAGGATGCAGCGACGTTCACGATCACGATGCTCCCGGACCAGGGTCCGGCGGTGGACATCGTGACCGGCGACTTGAAGCGGATCGCCAAGGCCAAGCCGGCGGCGCTGGAAGCGGCGCTGGCCATGGCCACCGCCCAACCGCAGATCGCCAGGATCGCGCGGACGGCCGGTGAGTACGAGGTCACAGGCGAGATGACGATGATGCCCGGCACGCCAGCGTTGAAGATCCACGGCCGCGACAGCCTGCGGACCCTGTTCGGCGGCGCCGTCCTGCAGCAGGTGACGCATGGCGATCCGACCGGTGCGTTCCCTGCGTACGAGTCGCATTGCTACTTCACGTGGAACCCTGCTGACGCGTGCTATGACGCCCTGTTCGTCAGCAACATGGGCGAGATCGGTTCGATGCAGGCGCGCTTCGAAGGCGACGCGCTGGTCGGCACCACGTCCGGGCTCAGCATGGGCAAGTCGAGCGCGATGCGGTCGATCTGGAACCTCGACAAGGACGGCCGCTTGACCAAGGTCGTGTGCCACGCATGCATGGGGGACGCGGCGCCGATGCAGTGCTTCTCGGCCACCTACGTGCCGGCGAGGTAGCCCGGCAGTACCGCCCTTCGATCGCCGGCGCGACCACCAGGAAGGCGCGGGTTCCTGCGCCGCTCAAGGCCGCAGCAGGAACCCGACCACGCCGGCGGCCAGGATCCACAGCGGTTCCGGCACCTTGCGCACCCAGATCACCGCGGCCATCACAGCGATCGCGATCAGCCAGGTCGGCAGATCGACGAGCGCGCGCCGGCCGAGCACGAACGCGGCGCCGGCGATCGCCCCGGTTGCCGCGGCGGTGAGGCCGTCCACCACGGCGCGCAGGTGCCGGTTGTCGGCGTTGCGGCGGAACCACCCCGCCGGCACCACCACGAACAGCCAGCACGGCAGGAACGTGCCGAGGGCGGCCAGCACGCCACCGAGCGGCCCCGCGGCCAGGTAGCCGACGAACGCGACGGTGATGACCACCGGCCCGGGCGTGATCATCGCCACCGCGACCGCGTCGAGGAACTGCCGTTCGCTGAGCCAGCCGAAGTCGTGCACCACGCCGCCGTGCAGGAACGGCACGATCGCCAGCCCGCTGCCGAACACGAACGCGCCGGCGGCACTGAAGAACCAGGCGATGTGCGCGAAGGTGGCGCCGTCGGCCGGGCCGTGCAAGCCGGTCCACAGCCAGTCGACTGCTGATCCGAACGTCCCGCACGATCCGAACGGCACGAGCGGTGCGAGCGCGGCAGCGCCGGTCATCGGCCGGCAGCGCACGACCCACACCAGCAGCGCGCTGGCGACGAACACCCAGACCAGCTCGCTCTCGGTCCAGGCGACGGCGACCGCGTTGCCGACGCACACGACGTCGAGCAGGCGCTCCTTGCCGAGCGTGGTCTTCGCCAGCTTGAACGCGCTGCGCGCGATGATGGCGATCACCGCGGCACCGATGCCGTAGAACGCGCCCTGCATCCAGTCGAGCCCGCCAAAGCGCAGGTAGAGCCACGACAGCAGCAGCACCATCAACAGCGACGGCAGCACGAATGCCAGGCCGGCGAGCGTGGCGCCGGCAAGGCCACCGCGCAGCCAGCCGAGATAGATCGCCAGCTGCGCCGCCAGCGGGCCGGGCGCGGCCTGCGCCAGTGCCAGGCCTTCGCGGTAGTCCTGCTGGCTGAACCAGCCGCGCCGTTCGACCAGGTCGCGCTGCATGTAGCCGACCAGCGCGATCGGTCCGCCGAAGCCGGTGGCGCCGAGCCACAGCAGATAGCGCAGCAGCGGGCGCAGGCTCGGGCCCGGTTCAGGCACGCATGGCCGCGGCAGCCTTGCGCGCCGCCTCGAAGCGCCGGTTGACCTCTTCCCACTTCACGTTGGCGAAGAACGCGTCGACGTACTTCGCCGCCGCCGCACCGTAGTCGAGATGGAAGGCGTGCTCGTACATGTCGAGCACCAGCAGCGGCAGGCCGACCGCGTGGTTCTGCGTGTGGCCGCCCGACCAGCAGCTGACCAGCGCGTCGCGGTAGAGATCGTGCGCCAGCACCACCCAGCCGCTGCCGCCGGCGAGGCTCATCGCCGTGGCGCGGAACAGTTCCTCCCAGCGGCCGAGCGTGCCGTGGGCGGCGGCGAGCGCTTGCTCGACCGCGCCGCCCGGCTTGCCGTCGCCGCCGAGGTTGCCGAAGTAGTGCTCGTGCAGCGCCGCCGAGTTGCGGAACGTCAGCTCGCGTTCTTTCAGGCCGGCGACCAGGAACGGCGCGGTGTCCTTGTTGACGTTGGCCAGCTCGGCCTCGACCTTGTTGAGGTTCTTGACTGCACCGCCGTAGTTGTTGTCGTGGTGCGAGACCAGCAGCTTGTCGCTGAGCCCGCGCAGCTTGGTCGGGTCGAACGGCAGCGGCTTGATCTCGTGGCTGCCGGGTTTGCCGGCGGCACCCTGCCGGTGCAGTTCGGGGAGCGCCATGGCGGCGCTGCCGAGCGTAAACGTGGTGAGCACATCTCTGCGGTTCATCTGCATGGTGTTCTCCGATGGAGGGGTCGATGCGGGCGGCGGGGATCGGGACCGGCGCAACTCAGTGCAACCGGGTCGCCCGGGTGAGGAACAGGATCGCGAACATGGTGTTGGCCGCGGGCATGTCGGCGCCATCGTCCCAGCTGCCGTCGTCACGCTGCGCATCGAGCAGGAACGCGGCGCCACGCGAGAACCATTCGAACTCGCCGAACCGTCCGACGGCGAGCAGCGTGCCGGCGCGTTCCAGCGCGTACAGGTGGTAGAGCAGGCGGCCCTGCTGGTAGCTGCTGCCGAGGTTCTGCTCGACGGACACGTGGGCGGCGAGCCACGAGCTGCCACGGTCGATGGCTGCGTCCGCGACCTCGGGGCCGTGCAGCAGCCGCCGGCAGAGGACCAGGCTGCCGAGCGCGCTCTCGGTCATGCTGGCGTAGCTGTCGGCCTCGCGGTCTTTGCGGTAGCCGAAACCGCCATCCGGGTTCTGCGCGCGGCGCCACGCGCGTTCGGCGTGCTGCACCAGTTCGGGCGCGATGTCGATGCCGGCGCGCGCGCAGGCGTCGACGCCGAGCAGCGCATAGGCGCTGTTCGAATGATCGCCGGTCGCCTGCGGATCAGCGCCGTAGCTCCAGGTGCCGTCGGCGAGCTGGTTGTCGGCCAGGAAGCGGTGGCACTGTTGCAGCCGCTGGCGGTTTGCCTTGGGGTCGAGACGCGCGAGGGCCATCGCCTGGAAGGCGACCTGGTAGGTGCTGGTCAGCTCCGCTGCGAGCACGCCTTGCTGCAGGCTGCGCACCGGGGCACGGTCCGACCGCCCGGCGCAGGCGAGCGCCAGCAGGATGGCGTCGGCGAGTCCGGCGATGCCGCCGTCGGCCGCGAGACTCTGCGCTGCCGCCTGCTCGAGGAAGTCGCAGCCGCGCGCGATGGCCGCCGCCAGCGATGCATCCGTCACGGCGATGCTGCGGTTCTGCGGCTTCGCCTTGGCCTCGGCCGCGGGCTTGCCGGCGAGCCGGTCGAGCACGGACTGGCATTCCCGCAACAGGCGCTCGGGACTGCTGAAGCCGAGCAGCTTGCCGAGTTCGTGGCCGTCGGCGTCGAGCAACCGCAGGTCGGGCATCGCCTTGGTGCCGTACTGTCTGGCCAGCTCCGGCTCGCGGTCGATGTC
>Ga0209488_10004082_pt1 | contig 11524 bp, 7 predicted proteins | sample Rivendell_Oct201_8_FD_188349 | JGI IMG/M metagenome (GOLD analysis project Ga0209488, IMG submission 188349) | Vadose zone soil microbial communities from the Eel River Critical Zone Observatory, Northern California, USA -... | ecosystem: Environmental > Terrestrial > Soil > Vadose zone >... | reverse complement strand
CGCCTTCTACAATCTGTCGCTCCAGTACGTCATGCCGTTGCTGCACTGACCGCCCCTGGCGTCAGCGCGGCGCGAACGGCCACCGTCGGGTGAGCCGCGACCAGCCCAGGAAGAACACGACACCGAGTACCAGCACCGCGGCGCCATAGGCTTGGAACTCCCGATCGGCGGTGGCGAGCAGGAACACCCAGCCCGCCAGCGCGACCAGTGGCGGCAGCGGATACAGCCAGATCGCATAGGGCCGCGGCAGGTCCGGCGCGCGTTTGCGCAACAGCATCACGGCGACGATCTGGCCGATGAACTGGACCACGATCCGCGTCACCAGCAGCGCATCGATCACGGTCAGCAACGGCAGGAAGCTGCAGACGATCGAGACGACACCGATCACCAGCAGGGAGACGTGCGGGAAGTTCTTGGTCGGATGCAGTCTGCCGAACGCCTTGAAGAAGCAGCCGTCCAGGGCCGCCGCGTACGGGATCCTGCTGTAGCCGAGCATCAGGGCGAACACCGAGCCCAGCGCCGTCCACAGCACCATGACCGTGAACACGCTGGCCACGCCGGAGCCGTAGACCCTTTCCATCAGCATCGACACGACCGGCGCCGGCGGACCCTCCTTTGGCGCTGGTACGAACTCGTGCCACGGCACCACGCCGATGATCGACAGGTTGATACCGACGTAGATCAGGGCGACGGCAGCGATGCTGATGACGATGGAGCGCGGTATGACACGGCCCGGATCGTCGACCTCGTCGCCGATGTAGCACACGTCATAGTAGCCGAGGTAGTCGTACACGCCGACGCGGGCGGCAGCGCCGAGTCCCATCACGTACCCGCACTGCATCGCCATGCCTTCTCCCGGAGGAGCGAAGGCCACGCTCGGGTCGAAGTGCATGGCCCCGGTCACGATCACCGCGCCGGCGGTCAGCATCGTGCCGAGCCAGAGCCAGACCGTGATGCGGCCGATCGAGGTGATGCGCCGGTACAGCAGCGCGATGCTCAGGACACCGACCGCGCTCACCACCAGTGCACCGCGCAAGGACAGTCCAGCCGAGGTCGTGACCCCGGGCCACACGTAGTTCATGTACTGGGCGAAGCCGATCAGGCCCGAGGCGATCTCCAGCGGGCCGCTGAGGATGAACTGCCAGACGAACAGGAATGCCATCAGCCGGCCGAACGTCTCGCGGCCGAAGCCTTCGCGCAGGTAGCGGTAGCTGCCGCCCGAGCCGGGCATCGCCGCGCCGAGTTCGCTCCACACCAGCGCGTCCGGCACGGTGATCAGCACCGCCAGCAGCCAGCCGAGCATCGCCCGGGGACCCATCATCGCCGACATCAGCGCCGGGATGGTGACGAACGGCCCGATGCCGATCATGTTCGTCATGTTGAGCGCCGTGGCCTGCAGCAGGCCGAAGCGCCGCAGCAGGCGCGGCTGCCGGCCCCCGGGAATGACGTCGCCGGTCATGACGGCCGCTTCGCATACCGGCACGGGTCAGCGAAGGCAAACGCGCGACGTCAACTTCTCGCGCGTCGCCCTCGCGCGCCGCATGAGCAGCAGCAGCGCCGCCGCCGCGCATGCGCCGCGATCAGCGGATCACGCGCTGCAGCTCGTCCTGCCACAGGACGCGCCACGCCGCCGGGTCCGCTGACGCACCGCGCTCGGCCACGCGCATCGTGCGGACCAGACCGCCGTCACCGCGCCGCTCGTAGGTCAGCGCCGAGTCGTCGGTCCGGTCCGGGGTCACCGAGCGGAACACCAGGGGCTCACCGCCCGGGTCGCTCTCCAGCCGGGCGAAGTGCCCCTTGCCGGCGTTGGCATACTGCATCACCCAGCGCGCCTGTTCGCGGTCGAACACGATCGCGGCGAAGCCGCGGTAGACCGAGCGCTCGCCGCGGACCTCGAGGTCCTCGGTGAAACCGGCGCCGGCGAGGATCGGCCGCACGGAAAACTGCATCGGCGCGGTGCTGCCGTTGCTGCCGTCGCGCCGCGCTCCGGCCCATTGCCCTTGCAGCCACTCGGGCCAGGGCGCGGCGAGCGAACGGGTCGGCGCGAACTGGCACGCGGCGACCAGGGCGAGGGCGGCGCAGCAAAGGCGGGTGCCGGGCGAGGTGCGGCGCGTGCGAGCGGCCATGGCGGGCAAGGTAGTCGGCGCGCAGCAGGCCCGGCAATGCCTCGCGCGCACACACGCAGACGGAACTGCCTACTTGCCGTCGCCCTTCTTGTTGCCGACTTCGAACGTGTCGCCGTGGCCGACCGCGGCCAGCCGGTCCAGGAACTGCATGTTGGCCTCGCCGAAGCCGATGCAGTGGATGCGCACGCGGCGGAAGGCATTCATGCGAGCCACGTCCTCGACCAGCCACTCGGGGTCGTTGTACGGCCCCCAGTAGGTCGTGATCGGAGTGCGCGGCGCGGCGGCGCCGTACTCCGAGTCGACGATCGTCTTGCCCTCGCCATAGTCCTTGTCCTGCACGTGGAAGTCGTCCCACGACGGCACGCCGTCCGTCAGCAGGAAGATCGTGTCGCAGCCTTCGGTCAAGGTCGACGGATCGACATAGGCAACCTCGTCGACGAAGCCTTTGGTCGACAGGCCGAACGCGCGGCGCAGGCCCGAGTGCATGTTGGTCTTGCCGCGCAGCACGCCGTCCGGAGCCTTGACCGGATCCGGCCTGCCGGTCGGGATGGCGTCGAGCTCCACCATCACGCGGTCGACGTTGCTGCGGGTGGCCGGCACCATGCCCTTGCACGACTCGAGCGTGCCGGACTCGTCGCCGAACCAGACGATGCAGAAGTGCTTGTCCTTGCCGAGGCGCTGCAGCGAGATGCGCAGGTTCTCGCGCACCAGGTCGAAGCGGGTCCGGATCCGATCCCACGGCAGATCGCTCTCGTCCGGCAGCAGCCCGTCCTTCTTCTTGCGCACCCCGGTCACCGCGCCCTTCGGGCGGACGCCCGGCGCGATCTCCTTGCACATCGAGTCCGACATGTCGATCACGTAGCACAGGCGTTCGCCCTCGCTCTCGATGCCGAAGAAGCGCGGCTGCGTGACGGTGTTGCCCGAGGTGCGCGGCTTGACGTCACCGTGTTGCAGCAGCGCGAGCCAGGACTCGGGATCGACGAACTGCGCCGGGCCGCCGAGCGTCCACTGCAGGTGCCGGGCGATCTGCAGCTTTGCCGGCGCGGTCAGCTTGACCGCCGGTGCCAGCAGGCCGATGTACGCCACCAGGCCCTTGCGGAACTGCTCGTCGTTGGCCTTGCTCTTGTTCTCGAGGATCGCGCCCGACATCGCGCCGAGCAGCAGGTTGCGGTCCGCTTCCCTGGCCGGGAACCCGGCGCAGACGGTGACGATCGCCGGCGACAGCGCGGCGCTGCGCGTCTGCCCGAGGGCAACGATCGCCGCCGCCTTGTGCAGCAGGTTCTTGTCGTCGTGCACGATCGCCAGCGCCTGCTCGCCACTGTCGGCCCGGATCTGCGAGCCCAGCGAGTTGACCCACAGCCAGGTGTCCACCGGTTTGCTGCACGCCTGGCGCAGCGCGGCCAGCGGCACCGCGCATGGCGCGCCATCGAAGTTGCGGCCGAACAGGGTCGCCAGCGTGTAGCGCGAGTACTCGGGATAGGCCTTCGCCTCGGCATAGTCCGCGATCAGGATCTTGAGTGCCTCCGGTCGCCGGGTGGTCGCCAGCACCTTGCGGCCTTCGGTCTGGTGGGTCAGCGCCTTCCGCTTCATGCACTCGTGGTAGCGGGCGAGCGCGGTGTCGTAGCTCGACGGCTCCTTCGCTTCCTTCTGCCCGGCAAGCGCGGTCGCCAACGCCGCCACCAGGACGGCCGCCGAGCACGAACGGGAACGACTGCGAGCCATGCACGGATCATCGCCGCCTGCTGCGGCCGGCGGAAGCGCCCGCACACCGGCCATGCGGTCGATTCGTCCGCGCGCCGTCAGTTCTTGCGCAGCCCGAGCTTCGCCAGCTGCGCCGCCAGCGGGTTGATCGGCTCGGGCTCGGCACGGCGCTGCGGTTGCTGGCGCGGTTCGCCGCCGGCAGTCCTGCCGGTGCCGCCGCTCGCGGCGCCGGCCGCGGGGCGCTCGCGCAGCTTCATCGTCAGCGCCACGCGCTGGCGCGCGACATCGACTTCGAGCACCTTGACGACGACCACCTGGCCGGCCTTGACGACCTCGCGCGGGTCGTCGACGAAGCGCTCGCTGAGCTGGCTGATGTGCACCAGGCCGTCCTGGTGCACGCCGATGTCGACGAACGCGCCGAACGCGGCGACGTTGGTGACCACGCCCTCGAGCTGCATGCCCGGCTCAAGGTCGGTCAGCTGCTGGATGCCGTCCTGGAACTTGGCGGTCCTGAACTCGGGGCGCGGGTCACGGCCGGGCTTCTCGAGTTCGGCGAGGATGTCGGCGACCGTCGGCAGGCCGAAGCGGTCGTCGACGAACTGCTTCGGGTCGAGGCCCTGCAGCAACGCGCGGTCGCCGATCAGTTGCCGGATGCCGCGGCCGCTCACCGCCAGGATGCGCTCGACCACCGGGTAGGCCTCGGGATGGACGGCACTCTGGTCGAGCGGGTCGGCGCCGCCCTGGATGCGCAGGAAGCCGGCGCACTGTTCGAAGGCCTTGGCACCGAGCCGGCTGACCTCGAGCAGCTGTTTGCGTTTGCCGAACGCGCCGTGCTGGTCCCGGTGGGCGACGATGTTCTTCGCCAGCGTGGTATTGAGACCGGCGACGCGCGCCAGCAGGTCCTCGCTGGCGGTGTTGAGGTCGACGCCGACGTGGTTGACGCAGTCCTCGACCACCGAATCGAGCGCGCGCGCGAGCTGCGCCTGGTCGAGGTCGTGCTGGTACTGGCCGACGCCGATCGACCGGGCGTCGATCTTGACCAGCTCGGCCAGCGGATCCTGCAGCCGGCGCGCGATCGACACCGCGCCGCGCAGGGACACGTCGAGCTCGGGGAACTCCTGCGCGCCGCGTTCACTGGCCGAATAGACCGACGCGCCGGCCTCGCTGACCACCAGCTTCTGCAGCTGCATCTGCGGATGCCGGCGCTGCAGTTCACCGGCCAGCTTGTCGGTCTCGCGCGAAGCGGTGCCGTTGCCGATCGCCAGCAGCTCGACCTGGAACTTCTGGCACAAGGCTGCCAGCACCGTCAGCGAACCTTCCCAGTCCTCGCGCGGGACGTGCGGGTGGATCGTCGTCGTCACCAGCAGTTTGCCGGTGCGGTCGACGACCGCGACCTTGCAACCGGTGCGCAGGCCGGGATCGAGGCCGAGGATGGTTTTCGGCCCGGCCGGCGCCGCCAGCAGCAGATCGCGCAGGTTGGCGGCGAACACCGTGATCGCCTCGGCTTCGGCGCGCTCGCGCATGACCGCGAACAGTTCGCTCTCGAGGTGCAGCGCGATCCTGCTGCGGAAGCACAGGCGCGCGGTGTCGGCGAGCCAGGCGTCGGCCTGGCGCTGCTGCTGCTGCTGCAGGCCGAAGCGCTGCATGACCAGCAGCTGGCCCTGACCGGTCGGGTCGTCGGTGAGCGGCAGGTGTTCGTCACCGATGCCGAGCTGCAGCTCGACGAAGCCCTCCTTGCGCGCGCGGAACATCGCCAGCGCGCGGTGGCCCGGCACGCGGCCGAACGGTTCGTCGTGGGCAAAGTAGTCGCGGAAGCGCTGCGCCTCGGGGTCACCGTCCTTGCCCTTCTGCACCCGCGCCAGCAGCAGCGCATCGCGCTCGAGCCACTTGCGCGTCGTGCCCAGCAGCGTCGCGTCCTCGGCGAACTGCTCGATCAGGATGCAGCGCGCGCCTGCCAGCGCCGCCGCCGCGTCGGCGACGCCCTTCTCGCTGTTGACATGGCCGGCCGCCGCCGCCAGCGGCTCCTGCGTCGGATCGGCGAGCAGCGACCGCGCCAGCGGTTCGAGCCCGGCCTCGCGCGCGATCATCGCCTTGGTGCGCCGCTTCTGCTTGTACGGGAGATAGAGGTCCTCGAGCGCCACCTTGGTGTCGGCGCGCTCGATCGCCGCGCGCAGCTCGGGCGTCAACTTCTGCTGCCCGTCGATGTTGTTCAGGATCGCCGCGCGCCGTTCCTCGAGCTCGCGCAGGTACAGCAGCCGTTCGGCCAGCGCGCGCAGCTGCGTGTCGTCGAGGCCGCCGGTCGCCTCCTTGCGGTAGCGGGCGACGAACGGCACGGTCGCGCCCTCGTCGAACAGCCGGACCGCGGCTTCGACCTGCCGCGGCTGGACCGTCAGCTCTCGGGCGATGCGGGACGCGATGGACTGGAGCACGGTGTGATGCCTCGCGCGCCGCCTGACCGCGGCGCTGCTACCACACGCTAGCGCGCAGCGCGCGCAGATCCAGTCATGGCCGACGTGACGTTGCGACCCGCGCCGTGCATGCACCGGGACGTCGACGGGTCTACAGTCGTCCGCCATGCTGAAGGGCATCGATCGGTACCGCATTCCACCGGGCAGTCGCGTCGATCTCGGCAAACTCCGGACCAGCGACCGTTCGGCGTTCGACGGCGACAAGGACGCCGGGCGCGAGCGTCTGCAGCGGCTCAATCGCCGGCTCGAGGAGATGCAGGAGGCGCTGTACGCCGAGCGCCGGCAGCGGCTGCTGGTGGTGCTGCAGGCGATGGACGCCGGCGGCAAGGACGGCGTGATCCGCAGCGTGTTCGAGGGCGTCAACCCGCAGGGCGTGCGCGTCCAGTGCTTCAAGCAGCCGACCGCGCCCGAGCTGGCGCACGACTTCCTGTGGCGCGTGCACGAGCACGTGCCGGGCAACGGCGAGATCGTGATCTTCAACCGCAGTCACTACGAGGACGTGCTGATCACGCGCGTGCACGAGCTGGTCAGCAACAAGGTCTGGCGCGCGCGCTACGAACACATCGCCGCGTTCGAGCGCATGCTGGTCGACGAGGGCACCGTGATCCGCAAGTTCTTCCTGCACGTGAGCAAGCAGGAGCAGCGGCAGCGGCTGCAGGAACGGATCGACGATCCGAACAAGCGCTGGAAGTTCAGCGCCGGCGATCAGCAGGAGCGCAAGCACTGGCGCGAGTACCAGACGGCCTACGCCGACGCGATCGCCGCGACCAGCAGCGAAGCAGCGCCGTGGTACGTCGTGCCCGCGGACCACAACTGGTACCGCAACCTGGTCGTCGCCGAGGTGCTGGTGGCGACGCTCGAAAGGATGCGCATCCAGCTGCCGAAGGGCGATCCGCGGCTGCATGGGTTGCGGGTGAAGTGACCTTCTGGATCGGAGTGGCGACGCGGATCGGTAAGGTGGCTCTTCATGTCTGCTGGTGAACCCACCGGGCCATCCTCGCCGGCCGAGCGTGAAGGTGCGGCGCCGGCGGCTGGCGTCGGCATGCCGCCGCCGCCGCGGACGGGGCTGTTTGCGTGGATGCCGGGACTCTGGGTGTTGCGCAACTACCGGCGCGCCTTCTTCGGTCACGACGTCGTTGCCGGCATCGTGCTGACGACGATCCTCGTGCCCGCGGGCATGAGCTATGCCGAAGCCGCCGGCCTGCCGGCGATCACCGGCCTGTACGCGACGATCGTGCCGCTGCTCGCCTATGCGCTGTTCGGCCCGTCGCGGATCATGGTCATGGGTCCGGACTCGGGGCTCGCGGCGCTGATCAGTGGCGCCGTGCTGGTGTCGGCGGCCGGCGATCCGGAGCGCGCCATCGCGCTGGCGTCGCTGCTGGCGATCCTGACCGGCCTGTTGTGCATCGGCGCCGGCCTGGCGAAGGTCGGGTTCGTCACCGATCTGCTGTCGAAGCCGGTCCGCACCGGCTACATGAACGGCATCGCGCTGACGGTGCTGGTGATGCAGCTGCCGAAACTGTCCGGCTTCTCCAGCTCGACGACCGGCGCGATCGACAGCGGCTTCGGTTTCGTCGAAGGTGTGATCGACGGACAGGCCAACCCCACGGCGCTCGGCATCGGCGGTGCGTGCCTCTTGATCATCTTCGGCCTGCGCGCGATCGCCCCGCGGGCGCCGGGGATCCTGATCGCCGTGGCCCTGGCGACCGTCACTGTTTCGGCCTTCGACCTCGGCGGCAGCATCCAGGTCATCGGTCCGGTACCGCGCGGCATGCCGCTGCCGTCGCTGCCGGCGATCCGCTTCGCCGACATCGGCCAGATGTTCGTCGGAGCGCTCGGCATCGCCCTGGTGTCGTTCGCCGACAGCAGCGTGCTGTCGCGCACGTTCGCCCGGCGACACGGCTACCACGTCGATCCGAACCGCGAACTGATCGGCCTCGGCGTCGCCAACTTCGCCAGCGGCTGCTTCCGCGGCTTCCCGATCAGCAGCAGCGCGTCGCGCACGCCGGTCGCCGAGTCGGCGGGGTCACGCACCCAGGTCACCGGCATCGTCGGCGCGCTGCTGATCACCGTGCTGCTGATCGCCGCCCCGCGGCTGCTCGAGAACCTGCCGACGACGGCGCTGGCGGCGGTCGTCATCGCCGCCGCGTACGGCATCTTCGACTTTCGCGCGCTGCAGGTGTTCCGCCGGGTCCGGCGCGCCGATTTCATCCTGTCGCTGGTCGCATTCATGGCGGTCGCGGCGCTCGGCGTCATCCCGGGGATCGCGCTCGCGGTCGGCATCTCGATCCTCGACTTCGTGCGCCGCGCGTGGCGGCCGTACGACGCGATCCTCGGCCGCGCCGAAAGCGTGAAGGGCTACCACGACATCGGTCGCTACCCCGGCGCCCGGCAGGTCCCGGGCCTCCTGCTGTTCCGCTGGGACGCGCCGCTGTTCTTCGCCAACGCCGACATGTTCCGCGAGCGCGTCCTCGATGCCGTGCACGCGGCCGCGGTGCCGGTGCAGTGGGTCGTCATCGCCGCCGAGCCGATCACCGACGTCGACACCACCGCCGCCGACATGCTGGCCGAGCTGGACGAGGAGTTGCACGCGCGCGGCGTCGAACTCGCCTTTGCCGAGATGAAGGATCCGGTCAAGGACCGGCTGCAGCAGTACGGGCTCGAGGCCAAGATCGGCAATGATCTGTTCTTCCCGACGCTCGGCGTCGCGGTGAAGACGTTCCGCGAACGGCACGGTGTGGTGTGGACCGACTGGGAAGACGCCACCAAGGCGAAGGACTGAGCGTCGTGCGCCTATGGCAGCGTGACTCGCATCGCCAGGCCGCGCGTCAATGCGAAGCCACACCCATTGTCATCGTAGATCACTGCTTGGCAGAAGTACTCGGTGCCGAGCAGCGTCGTCGAGGAGACGCTGAAGAAGAAACCGGCGTTGCCGGAGGAATACTCCGACGGGCTCCAGATCCTGGTCGTCGGCAGATCGACCAGCAGGTGGCCACAGCTGCCGATGGCCGTATCGCCACTGCCGGGACTCAGCAACAAGTAGATCGGACCCCGGGAAGAGCTCGACGACTCGACTGTGAAGGCATTGCCGGGGACGACGAGGTTGTCGACCCAGACAGGGGGAACGATCCCGCGCCGGTCTGCAGTGCCGTGGCCGTACAGGTGATGACCCTGGACCGTTTCTGCTTGCAGCAAGACGCTGCCGTGCGAGCTGCCGATCCACGCGACGTCGACGTTCTTGTTCATGGCCGTCAAGACCGGCGGCTCGTCGACATCGTGGCTTCCGGTCGGCAACGGTTTTGGCAGGCTCCAGGTCAGGCCGTGGTCGACACTGTGGCTGTGATAGACGCTACGTGCCTGTGAAGGCGATGGTCGGTCGAGCCAGACTGCATGCTGGGTGTTGTCGTCGAACACGAGAGTCGGCAGCAGGTCGCTGCTGTCGCGCGCTCCAAGACCCGGGTTCAGTCGGATGCGGCTGTTCGTCCTGCCGCCGGTATCGCGGCTGAGCGCGAACAGCGCGCGCTGCGAGCCATGCGTGCACGACCATGCCCATACGAATACCGGGTAGTTGAGGTTGCTGCTGACGAAAGCGAACGGCTGATTCGGATCGCAGCCCTCGGACGATGGATCCTGCGTGCGTTCCGCAACCATCGTCACCGGTGCGGTCCAGGTGCCACCGCCCAGGCGTGTCGCATAGCGGATGCCTAGACCGGATTGCAACCAGGTTGCGGACGCCAACGAACTGGTGAGGGTCACGGCGGCTCGGGGGAAGCGGCCCTGCGGCGACAGCTGCACGACGTTCCAATGCGTACCCGGGTTGCTGCCCGCTATCTCGCAGGTGGCAGCCATCACGCGACCTTGATCCGTCCAGGTGGTGACGACTGCCGCGCCGTACGCAGAGGGGAGGCACTCGAGTCTAGGGGCTTCGGCATCGGTGTGACCGAGCACGGCTGAGTGCCAGCTGCCGAGCATCTGCGTGACCGCAAGCAACTGCCCGTCGCGTCGATCGCGTACCACTGCGCAGATTCCGCCCCAGACAACCATCTGGATGTTCGCCATCGTCGTGCCCGCGGTTCCGGGCACCGTCGTGATGGTGAAGGACGCGCCATCGTCTCCTGATTGGGCGTCCACCAGGCCGTCACGGCCGGCCCACGCAACGTGCAATGCGCCGAACCAGAGCAGTGCCGGTCGTGGATCGCCTGGTTCGATCGCCAGCTGCTGCGGCGTCGACCAGCTTGCGCCGGCGTCGTCCGAACGACAGAACATGACCCTGCTGAGGTCGTCGCCTACTCGTTCTGCCCAGGCCAGGTAGACGTTGTGGTTGATGCCATTCGCACCGAGCGACGCCAGAGCGTGGTCGTTGGCGTTGCCGACGGCGGACACGATGGTGGGAGGCCATTGCGCCTCTGCTGCAGCGGTGACGAGGGCGGCGACAGCAAGCAGTCGAATCAGGCGCATGGGTTCTCCGATGGCGGGGGTCGTTTGCTATCGACGGGTGGGTGATCGGCACCGAAGCAGATGCCACGCGCGGATCAGGTGCCGGGGGGTGCCGGCGAAATCAATCGAGGATCTGCAGCTCGTTCGACAGTTCGTTCTGGTCCCGCGGCTGGATCGGGAAGTGCTTGCCGAGCAGCTCGCCGCACCTGCCGATCGCGGCCGTGAAACCTTCGCGCGGCCGGCGCTGCTGCAGCGCCCGCGTCAGCAGTTCACAGATGCCCTGCCACTCGGACTGCGGGATCACGGCGGCGATGGCCTGATCGGCCCAGACACAGACCTGACGCTCGAACAGGGAGACATAGAGCACGATGCCGGTCGCGCCCGCGGTGCGGCGGACGTGCAGCGCGTCGAACGCATGATGCGCCGCGACCAGGACGCGCGCCGTCATGGTCTTGCGCGACACGAACAGCCGCTTGAGCCACGGCAGATGCCGGGCGAGCCACAGGCCGAACAGGAAGCCGCCGACCAGGATCACCACGACGTACGGCAGGTGCAGCGCCAGTTCGTGCGGCCCTTCCCAGTCGGACGGCGGCAACAACCGCTGGTACTGCGACCAGGCCACGGCCAGCAGCACGATCGCGGTGCCGAAGCCGAGCAGATCTTCGGCGCGGTGGTAGGCATCGCTCGCCGTCGCGACCACCGGCACGATCTCGCCGCTGGTCTGTTTCTCGGCAGCGGCGACGGCGGCGGCGATCGCCTGCCGGTCTTCGACGGAGAACAGTCGGGAAGCTA
>Ga0209488_10004081_pt1 | contig 11524 bp, 6 predicted proteins | sample Rivendell_Oct201_8_FD_188349 | JGI IMG/M metagenome (GOLD analysis project Ga0209488, IMG submission 188349) | Vadose zone soil microbial communities from the Eel River Critical Zone Observatory, Northern California, USA -... | ecosystem: Environmental > Terrestrial > Soil > Vadose zone >... | reverse complement strand
CGCCGGAGCGCGCGCTGACGGTGACGGGCTCGAGCGGCACCGCGGCCAGCCCCATGCGAATATTGGCCACGATCCGGTCCTCGTCCGCCTGGCGGGCGAGATTGACCTGGACCGCCGCCATGCCGATGAAGCGCGCCGTCAGCTCGTAGCGCCCGCCTCCGTCCGGGAAGACGATGGTGAAGCGGCCATTCGCGTCGGACGTCCGCTGATGCGAAACGCGGGTTTCCACCGACGTCGCGACGACGACGGCGCCGGCGAGCGGCTGGCTGTCCGGCCCCGTGACCTTGCCGGTGATGATATCGGTCGTGGCGCCGACTTGGGCGGCAGCGGGGTCGGGAATCAACGCCGCGAGAAGGAAGACGAGCGGCCAGACCCGACGGGATCTCAGGCTGGCGGCCGGCAGGCGCACGCAGAACGTCCGGGGCGGTGGCATCAGCATGGGGTCAAGGCTGCAACATCGAGTACAGGGGACTGGTCGAGCGCGCGGAACCAGCGCTCCACCTCGGCGAGCTCGGGAAATCCCCACGCGGCATCGTCCTGCACCAGCGCCAGCGCCGGCCAGATGATCCGGTTGGCGTACCGCGCCTGTTCGGCCGTGTCGAACAACACCTCGAGCTCGGATGCCGACGCGAGCCGCCACCCCGCCGCCGCAACCGCTTGCCGGTAGCACTCGAGGATCCGCGGCCGCTGCTCCCGCGGGAACCGGAAGAGGAAGGTGGACAGGTCGTAGCTGAAGGGTCCGACTCCCACGCGATCCCAATCGACGAGCCGTGCCCGCGGTCCTGCCGCCGTGTGCTCCACGAAGACATTGATCGTCCAGAGGTCACCGTGGAGCAACGTATCAGGCCCTCCCACCTCCTCGAACACCTGCGCCCGTCGCGCGGCGTCGGCGCGCAGGCCGACCAGACGCTCGAGCAACCGCTCCGTCACGCCAGCCTGCTCGGGCGGTGGCTCGATGTCCGCCGCGGCCAGTGCCTCGAGTGCGGCGATGGCGTCTTGCACGTTGGCCATGAAATAGGTGAACCCGAGGGCGCCGGTGTAGCGCCGCGCGTCGGGGAGCACGGGGTGGCGCGCCCCGCGCGTGTGTAGCTGCGCCATAAGATCGACCGTTGCCGCAACGCGGTCGGGAGTTGGGTCGCTCGCCAGCGTCTCATCACCGAGATCCTCGAACGCGTGCCAGATGCTCGCGCTGGCTCCATCGGCGGCGGTGGCGAGCAGGCGCGGACAGCGGTCGCCCAGCCCGAGGGCCGGCAGCCAGCGCTCGGCCACGAGTCGCGTCCGCTGAGCGACCGCGGGTTCCAGTCGCTTGACCACGACCCTGCGATGCGGCCCGTTCGTCATCTCGAGCCGGTACACGCGTTCCTTGAGTCGCCGGATATCGGCCACGCGCCCCATGCCATCCAGCAAGTCCGCGAGTAGCTCTCGCGGCAGATCGACTCCCTGCTTGTTCGCCACCGGAGCCACGCGGGGTTCGAGCGCCCGCTCCAGCACGCTCGCGACGACCCGCCGGGCATCGAAGTGCTCCTCGACCAGCGCCCGAGCCGCCCGACCGTGTCGCTCGTAGTCGGCCTCGGCGGCAGAGAGCGCCTTTGCGGCCTCATCGATACTCCGGAACCGGAGTAGCCCCTCCGCGTCGGGGAGGATTCGGCTGGCGCCCGTGTGCTGCACCACCGCGGGCTTGCCGCTCGCGAGGTAGCACAGCGTGCGATCACTCACCCAGGCGGTATCGAGCGAGACGTACGCCGGCTTGGCGCAGCTGAACTCGCCGCGCGAGTGCTGCACGTATGTCCGGTACGCGTCCGGGGTCGCGGTCACGTCCCATGCCTCCCGCAGCCGCCATCCCTTTGGCTCGAGCATCCGCCGGTACTCCTCGTGGAATTCGGCGAGGCAGACCGCCAACTCGAGCGGGACAGGCGTCCGCTGCGGCAGGTCCTGATACTCGAGGAACGACGCGCGCTTCTCGTTGGAGAAGGTGGTGCCGTTGAACTCGAAGGTTCCGCCCCACCAATGCGCCACCGTGGTGTACCGGCCGGGCCCGCTGGGCGGCAGCGCGGGCCACTCCGGCAGGAAGATGGGAGGGGGCGTGTACAGCCAAGCACGGCCGCCGTCGGGGAACGGCGCGCCCGGCTGACCCACCGTCTCGCCGATCGTGAAGTAGATGTCGTGCGACGCGAGATCGACGGCGCCCGTCGTCATCCAGATCTGGAGCAAGCCCGGATCGGTGTCGACGAACGCGGACCGGCGGAACCGCTGCACGACCGGGGCGGGCGCCGAGTGCCACAGATTGAGGAGCAGATCGGCGCCAGCGGCGGCGTCGAGGTCCAGCGAGCCTTGGGCGACGTCCTCCGGGACAGCGGCTCCGTTCATCGCGTAGAGCGCCAGCGTGTCGGCCAGTCCGTAGGGCTCCAGGCGCGTCTTGAGGGTCGCGACGCAGTCGACGGCACGGCCACCGCGCCTGCGGCGACGGCCCGCAGGTGACGTGTCGCTGTCGTCGACATCGATGCCCTCGAGCCAGATCACTCGGCAGCCGAGCGCCTTGAGCGCCAGGGCCCAGTGGAGGTAGACCCAGAGGTGACCCCCGCCGTTGGGGTACGCCACGGTATTGGCCGGCGCGAGGCAGACGGTGAGGCTCATGCGCCCGCCCGCTGCAGTGCCGCCGGCTGTGTGCTCAACGCGGCGTTCAGCACCGTCTCCAACACGCGCCGCGCGTCGAAATGCGCTTCGGCAATGGCACGGGCCGCGCGGCAATGGCGTGCGTAGTCGCTGGCGATGCTCTCCAGCGCCTCGACCGCCCCGGGGAGAGAGGTGAAGCGGAACATTCCCTCGCCGTGGGGCAGGTACGAGCTTGGGCCGGTGTGCTGTACCACTACCGGCTTCCCGCTCGCCAGGTAGCACAGCGTGCGATCGCTGACCCACGCGTTCTGGAATTCCATGCACGACGGCTTGGCACAGCTGAACTCGCCGCGCGACTGCTGAACGTAAGCGCGGTACGCCTCGGGGTTGCCGGCAACCTCGCGCGAGTCTCGCACCCGCCACCCGTGGCTCTCGAGCTGGGCCCGGTCCGCTGCGTCCTTCTCGGCCTGCTTGAGGCGCCTCTCGCCCTCCGGATCGCGGTCGAGGAGGTACAACGCAAGCTCGAGCGGTTGGCTCGTGTGGCGTGGCAGATCGACGCAGTCGAGGAAGGACACGCGCTTTGTGTTATCGAGGAGCACGGTCTCACCGTTTCGGTCCACCTTCAACCAGCTCGCCGATGACCAGCTGGAGACCGTGGTGAAGTCGGCGGCGCGGGCATCATAGGTGACCGGCCAGAGATCGAGGCAGACTGGGGGACGGATGTGTGTCCACCGCAAGCCGCAGTCGGAGAAGCGAGCTGCGGGCGTGCCCACAGTCTCGCCCGTCGTCAGGTAGCAGTCGTGGGCGGGGACGTTGAGCTGGCCGGTGCTCATCCAGAACTGCAGCAACCCGGGATCGATGTCGACGAGCGCGCTGCGGCGGGCGCAGGCGAGTAGCCGCGGATCGATGGCGTAGTGGAAATTCAGCAGCACGTCAGCCCGCCGCAGCACCGCCTCGGCCTCGCCCCACGTGCAGCCGATGAAGCGTGGATCGCCGTCCAGGGTGTAGAGCAGCGTCCGGCCCTCGAATCCGAGCTGTTGCATCCGCTCTTGGAAGGTCGAGATCACGTAGCTCTGCCGTTCGGGACCGCGGGCAGGGCGCAACTGCTCGAGCCAGTAGACGTCGCACCCCAGGCGGCGGAGCCCCAGGGCGTACTGCAGGTACACCCAGAAGTGGCCACCGCCGTCGGGGAAGCTGGCGACCTTGTAGACCGAGATGACGGCCGTGGTCATGTCGCCTCCGCCGTCACGGTGGCCGCGGTCGCGCGCGCCGGCAGATCGTGGAACCCGATCAACTGGATTCGCAGGTGGCGGACCGCCTGCCGCACCCGGGTGTCGCACAGCGTCCGCAGCTCGAGCTCGCGCTCCACGAGATAGCTGGAGCGGAAACCAGGTTCGACGTAGCCGGGGTGGCACGATAGCTCGGTCACGCCCTCTCGAACCTCGGCGTCCAACAGGCGCAGCAAGCCCTCGACCCCGATCTGTTCGGGATGCGTGGCACCGCCCCAGTGCCCGTAGAACTTCCCGACGTGGCGAGCCCCGGAGCGACCCCGCACCGGCGCGCCGACTCGCTGGGCGAGCGCGAGCACGTGCGGCAGCATGCGCGGGTCGCGGTGCACATCGTGGTGCGAGTCCACGTGGGTCGGGAGCGTCCCGGTCAGCTCCCGGAACCGCGCCAGCTGGCGCTCGCATTGGGCGGCGACCCCCTCTACCTCCGAGTCGCCCGCGTCCAGCTCCAAGTGGAGGCCGACGCTCAGATGGGGGTGTTGGCGCGCGAGCGCGGCCGCGTCGACGCTCGCCGGCCGGTCGACGAGCAGGCTCGCGCTCATCAGGATCCCTTCGCGGTGGGCTTGGACGATCCCGCGGTTGATCCCACCGCTCGCACCGAAGTCGTCTCCGTTGACGATGAGCCACTTCATGGATTCACCGCGACCGCCGACTCGAACACCGGTCTCCCGTTGGCGGCGCGCTCCGCCGCCGCGCGGAAGTAGGACGCCAGATGCGACGACGCGTCCGGCACGCCCTTGAAGCCGGGGATGCTGGACATGTCTACGACGTACGTCCTTCCTTCGCTCTCGATCAGGTCGACGCCATAGAGGTCGATACCGAAGGCGCGGCCACAGCGCAGCGCGATGTCGGCTTGCTCGGCCGTCGGGGTGAACGGCTCGCCATACTTCTCCGCTTCCGTTCGGGCCGGGAACACCTTCCGGACACCGAAGAGCCGCTCGCCGATCACGTAGATCTTCAAGTCCCGCCCCTGCGGCGGGTGATAGCGCTGTGCCAGGATCGGCGGCTTGTTCGGGAGGCGAGGCTCGGCGAGGAGATCGGCCTCGTGCCGGACGACGTGGACCCCCAACCCGCAGGTCCCATCGTACGGCTTGACGACGAGCGGTCCGCGGTTCAGCAGCGGGGCCAACAGGTCGGGTTGCGAAACGACGTAGGTGGCGGGCACGGGCGCCCCGGCCGCCTCGAGGATGCGCGCGGCGATTACCTTATCGCGGAGCGCCACCGTCACCGGATAGGGATTCACGATAGAAGCGCCTTGCGCGTGCAAGGCTCCCGCAAGGCTCATCGAGACGCCGGAGATCTGCCGCAGCACGTACAGGTCGTGCTCCACCCGTACGGTGGAGAGGTCGATCAGGCGTTCGTTACAGGCAATGACATCGACCACCACCCCGGCCTCGGCGAGCGCTTGCATCGCCTTCGGGAAGATGCTCACAAAGCCCGCGCGGTAGGGCCGCTTGAACAGGAATCCGATCCGGGGGGCTTTCATCCGGCCCGGCCCTGGACCACGGAACGGCGGCTCGCCCGGCCCGCCGGCCCCGCCCAACCGAAGCGATCGAGGGCGTGCGTCAGCTCCGCTTCATACAGCCGCAGATTCGGGATGAACGCATCGGCCCAGGGACGCGCCAGGTGGTGCGCCTCCCACGTGATCGCCGCAACCGCGCGCCACACGGCCCCGCACGTCGCGAGGCGCTCAATGTCCGCCTGGTCGCAGTGCTGCCACCGCTCCCGGACCACAGCCCAGTAGGTGGCGAGGTCCGGGCTCGCGGAGATGTGGCAGGATGGATCGACTGCCTGGGCGAGGTCAACGGCGGGAACGGCCCACCCGGCATCCTCCCAGTCGAAGGCTCCGACCCGGAGGCCCTGAGGCGATGCCTGCATGCGCAGGTTCTTGCCGTTGAAGTCACCGTGAATCAGGGTAGGGGGGAGGCCGGTGCAGGCGCGGGCGAGCCGATCCCAATCTTCGTCCAGCTCATCGAACCGCGCCACGAGGACGTCGAGAAACGCCACGTCGGCGGCGCCGAAAGCGGGATTGTCCACCTGGGCGCGAATCACGTCCCGCGTCGCGCGCATCTGTTCGTGGTAACGGGTCGGCCCCGCATCGGGCAACCCGGCCTGGGCCGCCGCGGCCTGCGCCTCGGTGTGCAGGATTCCCAGCCACCGGGCCGCCGCGGCACGGTGGTCCGGGCTCAGCCTGTCGTATTTCTCACCGTGGATTTCCCCGATGAAGAGCCAGCAGCCGTCCTCCGCGGGGTCCTCGGGCGACCGCGGGACGGTGCCGTAGTAGCGCGGTCCCGGGAGCGGCACGTGCGGCAGGATACGCTCGTATATGGTACGCTCGATCTGGCCGCCGCCACGCGTGCAGCGCTTCGCGATCACCGCCGCGCCATCGATCCCGACGCCTTCGAGCCGGTACACCGCCAGGTTGGGCCGCGGCTTGTTGGGCTTGAACTTGGCCGGCGTGATCCGGTCGGGCACCACGCGGTCCGGGTGGAGCTGGCGCCATGCCTGGACCGCCGGGTGCGCCAGCAGATTGTCGCGGCGCTTCTGGGACAGGGCGTGTGTGGGGGTGCGGCTCGGCGGCGCGGGGGTGAGCAGGGCCTCGACCGCCGCCGACGTCGTGTCCGCGACGACTCTGCCACCGTCGATGGTGAGCAATGCCGAGCAGCCGGCGAGCGTGCTCGGCCGGTGACTGATGACGATTACGGTGCGGCCCTGTTTGAGACGCTCCAGTGCGTCGACGATCGCGGCCTCGGTCTTCGCGTCCACCGAGCTCGTGGGCTCGTCCAGGATCAGCACGGGACTGTCCTTCAAGAACGCGCGCGCCAGCGCGATGCGCTGCCGCTGGCCTCCCGAGAGCTGCGCGCCGCGCTCCCCGACCTGAGTGTCGTAGCCCCGGGGCAGCCGCGCGATGAACTCGTGCGCGTTGGCCGCCTGGGCCGCGGCGACGATTTGGTCGCGGCTCGCACCCGGCGCGGCGTATGCGATGTTGTCGGCGATGCTGAGCGAGAACAGGACCGGCTCCTGCAGGACCACGGCGAACTGGCGGCGCAGGTCCGCGAGCTTGTACGCCCGCAAGTCGACGTCGTCGAGCAGGATTTGCCCCTCGGTCGGATCGTAGAAGCGGGTGAGCAAGCTGATGAGCGTGGTCTTGCCGGCGCCGGTGGCCCCCACTATGCCGAGCCGTGTGCCCCGCGCGATATCACAGGAGACGTCGTGCAAGACGGGCCGGTCAGGTCCATAGGCGAACGACACGTGGCGGAACGCGACGGCCCCGCGGGCGCGCCCGATGGGTCGGGCGTTCGGCCGCTCGGGCACCTCGGGCTGCTCGTCGAGCAGCGCGAAGGCACGCTCGGCGCTTGCGAGGTAGGACTGGATCCCCGCCGCCTTCTTGCTGATCGTCTTGAGGGGCTCGTACAGTTTGTCGAGGTACCTCAGCGCCATCCACAGCTGCCCGACGGTGAGGACCCCTGCGACCACGTGGCGCACGCCGATGAAGAAGACCGCGGCGGTCCCGAGGGCGCTCGTTAACCCCACCAGCATGCCGTAGCGACCTTCCATCAACGCCATGCGGATGCGCGCCGCCACTCCCTCGGTCGAGCGATGCACGAAGCGGTCGGTCTCGCGCGACTCCTGCCCGAAGGCCTTCACGACACGGAGGGCGCCGAGCGTTTCCTGCACGACCGCGAGCGCCGAGCTCTCGAGCTTTTTGACTTGTCGCGACTGGCGGCGCATGCGGGGCCGGTACAGGCGCGACAGCATGAACAGCGGCGGGGACACTCCGAGGGCCACGAGCGCGAGCTGCCAGTCGAGGCGCAGGGTCACCACGATCATCATGGCGAGCGTAACGGCGGCGGCGACGAACGGAACGATCCCCTCGACCATGATCTTGTCGATCACCGCCGCGTCCTGCTGAATGCGATACAACGAGTCGGCGCTGCCCTTCGAGTCGTGATATGACAGAGAGAGGCGTTGGGCGTGCTGCACCAACTGCGTGCGGAGGCCGAGCACCAGCCGTTCACCGACGTAGGCTTGCATGAAACGGTTGGCGAGTGCCTGCAGCTGGGTCAGCGCCGCGACGCCGAGCAGCAGACCGATCGCCACCAGCAACGCCCCGGCGGATCCCAGCACCGCCGATGGCAGGACTGCGCGCACGTACGCGGGGAGCGGATGCGAGCCGAGCACCGAATCGAAGACGATCTTGAGCGGCACCGGGTCGAGCAGCGCGAGGGGGCTCGCGAGCAGCCCGATCCCGAACAGGCCCGCCAAGTGGAGCCAGTACGGCCTAGCCTGACGCAGCAGGCGCCGGTACAGGGCGAGCTCGCTCATAAGGCTTCACTGCGACGCAGCCGGTCGACGATCTGCCGGATCGTCGCCGTCGCGGCGCCGCACTGCTCGACCGCGCGCGCCGCCCATAGGAGCGCGCCGACCCCGAGAACCGCGGCGGCGACCCAGGCTTGGTCGCGGGCGGCGCCGCGTGACAGCAGCGCGAAGACCAGCGTGAGCAACGGGGCTGCGACTGGCATCACCGGCCACCAGCGCACCCGGATGAGCTGCTTCCCGCCCGCGTGCTCCTCCACGCCCATCAGGAGGCGGGCGGCTCCGAACGAGCCGCCGCGCACCTCGAGGTCCCAACGCGCATCCCGCTCGCCGCGCAGCACGCACACGCCGTCCGCCCGCAGGTCCGTTTCCATGGCCCGCAGCCGTTGGTCCTGGTCTTGCCAGTGCTCACTCCACACGGCGGCCGTGACCGGCCAGAGCGGCCCCGGTCGCCACGGGCAGCGTCGGCGCCACGGGGTGAGGCCCTCCTGAACGCGTCCGCGCAGCCGCGCGACGGGCTGCATCAAATGCAGCGCGGCCGTCAGGACGCGCCGCGCCAGCCGCGCGAGCGTCCCGAGGCGATCGGGGAACCGCGCGCGGGCGCCCCCGAGACACGCCTGGGCGACCGACGGCAGGCACGTTGCCAGACCAAGCGGGACGGCCAACCGCAACGGCCTCCAGGCGGCGCTCAACGTCGCGATCCCCACGAGCATCGCCGTCATCAGATGCCACTCCGGCATCTGGGGCAGGGAGGCCAGCAGCGTCGGCGCCGGCTCGTACAGGGATTGGAACGGCGCCGCGCCCCAGACGCCGTGATACACGCGGGCCCGCCGCCACCCGAGGACGTACGGCAGTCCGCTGCCGTACATACGTCCCGTCCAGCGCACGTGGCCGGCGCCGTTGTATTTCTCCGGCCATTTGCGCTCCAACATCGCCTCGGCCCTGCCGTAGCCGATCTGTTGTCGCCAGTAGGTGCGCGCCGAATTGCGACGGTGGTGCCATACCATAGCCGCCGGGTGGAAGCCGAGCGTCCAGCCGCGATCCTGCAGTCGCCAGCAAAGGTCGACATCGTCGCCGGCAGTGCGAAACCGCGGATCGAATCCCCCGACCGCCTCGAGGCAGGCGGTCCGGAATGCCATGTTGCAGCCGGGGATGTGCTCGGCCTCCCGGTCTGTGACGAGCACGTGGACGGGTCCGCCCGGCGCGCGCGCGACGCACTCGGCGATAGGCCCGTCCCCTTCCGGCGCGATGTTCGGTCCGCCCACGCCGGCGTGCGACGTGCTCAGAAAAGTGGCCGCGAGATACGTGAGCCAGTGCGGATCGGGATAGGCGTCGTCGTCCAGGTAGGCGACGATCTCGCCGGTGGCGGCGGCCAGACCAGTATTGCGCGCGCTGGACAGGCCACGGTTGGGGGTCCGGATCAGGCGTACGTCGTATTGGCTCGCGATCGCGGCGGTGTCATCGGTCGACCCGTCGTCCACGACGATGACTTCGTAGTTGGGATAGTCGAGTCGGCGCAGCCCTTCGCAGGCGTCGCGGATGGTCCGCGCTCCGTTGTAGGAGCAGACCACCACTGAGATGCGGGGCCACGGGAGACTCGGCACGAACGGCGCTTCGGCGAACGCTTCCCGCACGGTCTCGAGTCCGGGCTTGGGCGAGCGATCGGCGCGGGTCAGACCGAACGCCCAGTCCTCGACGTCGTGGCCGTGGCGGTACCACTCGTCGGTCCACGCGAACACGAACACGCCGCCGCACCCCGCGGCGAACGCGGTGCGGACTTGCCACTCGAGCGAGCGCGCCTGACCACCCTCGCCGTTGCGCAGGGCATCGAGGCCCAGCTCACTCATGAAAAGCGGTCGGTCCCCCGCGATGTTCTGCAGGCGCGCCAGGTACGCCTCGAAGCGATCCTGCGACTCGAGATACACGTTGAAGCAGACGAAGTCGAGGAAGGGGAGCCTGAGGTATTCGGTCGTGGGGTAGTTGACGTACGTCACGAGCCCCTCGGGGTCTTCCTGCTTGACGATCCGGTACAGCCGCTCGAGGTAGCGCTCGACCTTGCGCCGACCGAGCCACCGCGCCATCAACGCGGGAATCTCATTACCGAGCGCGTAGCACAGGAGTGCCGGGTGACGCGCGCAAACGCGTACCCGGCTGCGGATCAGCGCCTCGACGTCCGGCGCGCCGGGCCGACGATCGATGAGATACCCGACGTACTGCTCGGCGCTGAGGCCCACCATGACACGCAGACCGTGGCGCGACGCGATGTCGAGCAGCGCGCGGGGCGGCGTCGTGTGGGGGATGCGGACCGCGTTGATTCCGTTCGCCGCCATCTGGGCGAAGTCCCGCTCCACCGTCGCGAGATCGTGGTACTCGTTCCCCGCCGCATCGGGGGTGAACGCTCCGTAGGTCACGCCGCGCACGTACAGCTTCTCGTCGCCGACGAACAGGAACTTGCCGCGCACCGAAGGTCGCGTGGTCAGGCCCGGACACGAGGCGCGCGGGAGCGCCGGCTCGACGGCGGCGACCGCGCGGTCGCCGGCTAGGCGCGGTACAGCGAGCCTCCGCTCTGGGCTCTCGTTCGTCGAGCTCTCGGAGAGGCTCGGGACGATGCGCCGCATTGTCACTTCCTAGGGCGTGTGGTGTGCTAGCGACGACTCGAAGCTGGCCGTCTGTCCGCAAGCGGTATGCCGGGCTCTAGAAGAACTCGAGGGACTGCACGAACTGCACGAGCCAAACGGGGGAAACGGGTGTCACGATTGCGTGAAGCCCGTGCAACTCGATCGTCGCGGTCCCGCTGCGGCGTGCGCGCTCAATTCGATCGCGCGCCGGGTGTAGGATCGTCGCCGATGCGCGGCCGCAACACGCCGAAAAACCGCGCGCGCTACTGCGTTACCTGATCGACGGATCGTGGCTCTTTATCTATTTAGCTATTTGGCAGTACGGCTCGGCCTTGAGCGATCACCTGGCCGTGCGTCGCTCTCCGACGACCCACGCCTGTCGCACCGGCGGCGGCGCCGATCCTGGATGCACGCTCTCCCAGATCTCGCGATTCAGCTCCATCTCGTCCGCTGCATCCGCCTCCGCCAGGTCGCTGGCCGGGATCCGAGAGCGAAAAGCGCTCGGGTTGAGCTCGTGGAGGGGCCACGTGTTCGGCAGATGGGAAAAAGCCGTCGCGTCGGGGCGTCGAGTGAAGGCGTTCCACAACGGCGTCGCGCCGGCATCGTACTGGCTCAGTGGCGCGAGGCCAAGGATCGCTTCGATGGTGCGCAGCACGGATGCGGTCGTATAGAACGTGCTGTCCACCGCGT
>Ga0209488_10004080_pt1 | contig 11526 bp, 8 predicted proteins | sample Rivendell_Oct201_8_FD_188349 | JGI IMG/M metagenome (GOLD analysis project Ga0209488, IMG submission 188349) | Vadose zone soil microbial communities from the Eel River Critical Zone Observatory, Northern California, USA -... | ecosystem: Environmental > Terrestrial > Soil > Vadose zone >... | reverse complement strand
CCTCCATAGCGTCGGCAATCTTCAGCTGCGAACGCCGGATAAACTTTCGGCGCGATTCGTGGATAAACTCCGCAGCGGCCTCAAAGCGCTCGGGCTTCCGCGGCGCAAGCACCAGCAGCGCGCGAGGAAACTCCCCCTGCACCACGCCAAAGGCGATCAGCGCCAGCGGCTCCTCGGTGGCCACCACGCTACCCGCCACCACCACCGGCGACCGCCCGCGCGCGCGTGCTTGCGATTCCAGCCATCGCGAAAGCGGCGTCGCGTCCGGCAGCGCCATGTCGTACTTGAGGTTGCCGCTCACAAAAACCCGCCCCGGAGGCGCTCCGAGCGCCCGGATGCGCTCCGCGTCTTTTTCGCTTTGCATAAAGAACGCGCTGGCGTTCGCGAGGGCGCTACTCAGAAAGGGACGCAAGAAAAAACCGAATCGGCCCAGGTACCGCTGATACCGGGCAAATGATCGATCGGAAATCCGTCCGCTCACAAACAGCACCGGGACTTCCTGTCGTCGCGCTTCCCGCAGGAAATTCGGCCAGATTTCCGTCTCCAGCACCACCACAATGGACGGCCGCACCGCTTGCAACACGCGGCGCACGCAAAAAGTCCAGTCCAGCGGAAAATAAAAAATCGCGTCGGCAAAATTCGCGCGCTCGCGGGCCAGTTGTTGTCCCGTGGCCGTGGTCGTTGAAATAACCAACCGGCGGTGCGGGTACGCTTCCTTTAACCGCTTGGCGAGGCTCACGCTCGAAAGGAGTTCGCCCACGGAAACCGCATGAATCCACATCGCTCCTGCGTCTTCCCCAGGCAGTGCGGGGACCTCCAGGCCAAGCCGCTCTTTCAAATTAGAGAGATACTTCCCCTGCCGCAGTCCCTTGACAACCCAATACGGAAGCAGCAGCAGCGCTGCGGTGCCCATCAGAAAGCTATAAATGAAATACACTAAGCGCGGCTCCGGCCCCGTACCCGCTGCTCTTTGCGGCAAACTGCGCGCGCCGACAGGGCAACCTTGCACTTCCCCCAGGAATCGAAGGCCTCAAGATGAGAAAATTCTATTATAACTTCATGCGCGTCCCACCGCGGACAATTCCCCTGTTGATTGCGGCGCTGCTCAGCCCCATTTATGCGCCCACAAAGCAATCTCCACTGCGCTCCGCGTCGCTGGAGTCTCACGAAGGCCTGACCATTTCCGCCACACCCTGGACCCAGGCCTCCCAGTACAAGGAAAAATTCCCGAAGAAATCCCCGTACTCCGCGGGAATCCTCGCCGTGCAAGTCTCGTTTCGCAACGATTCCGACGACAGCGTTAAGATCGAACTCTCGCGCATCCGTTTGACCGTGAACATCGATGCCGAGAGCAAACAAGAGCTCCCCTCTCTCTCAGCCGTCGAATTGGCTCAGGCAGTCCTGAAACCCGGCGGCAAAGATCCCACCAAGCGACGAAAATTACCCTTACCTGTCCCAATCCCCAGAAGTGGCAAGGATAAGAACTGGGACGAATTGCAAAAAGAGGCGGAGGAAGCCGGCGTCCCGACCGGCGTAATAGCAGCGCACGGCTCCGTCAGGGGCCTGCTCTACTTTGATCTGCAGAATCAGTTCGATCTTCTCGACACCGCGCACCTCTACGTGCCGGAATTGGCGTTCATGCGTGGCAATCGCTCGCTGACCTATTTCGACATCGATCTCAGCCAACGCGGAAGCCAATAATGCTTCGATTCGCGTGGCGATCTGCAAATCATCCACGGCAAATCGCGTGAAATTCCAGCAATTTGACGCTTGTTTGCGCCGCTTGCTGCCCTCAGCTACCATGGCAGAGCAGACAAATTTCCCTTCCCGGGACCCATGCTAACCCTGCTCGACGAACTGAACCCGCAACAACGTGTCGCCGCCGAAACCACGGAAGGCCCGGTGCTCCTTCTCGCGGGCGCTGGAACCGGCAAAACGCGCGCCATCACGTTTCGCATGGCTAATCTCATCGCCAAGGGCGTCGCTGCCGAATCCATCCTCGCGGTCACCTTCACCAACAAAGCCGCCGAGGAAATGCGAAATCGCGTCTCGGACTTGCTGCTGCGCGCTGGCGTTCCACCCGCGCAACCATGGCTCTCCACCTTTCATTCACTCTGCGCGCGCCTGCTTCGCCGCGAAGCTGCCAACGCCAGCCTGCCTCGCGATTTCGCTATCTACGATGATGACGATCAGCTCGCTGCCCTCAAGCTGGTCATGGCCAATTTGGAGATCGACGACAATACGCTCGCGCCCCGCAACGTTCTGAGCCGCATCAGCTACGCCAAGAACCACGGCCAGTCTCCTGAAACTCTGCGCAGCGCCGCAATTGATAAAGACGCCCGCAAGGTCGCCGACATGTTCGCCGCCTACGAACGGCTGCTGCACAAAAGCAACGCTCTCGATTTCGACGACCTCTTGCTGCGCACCGTGAAATTGCTGCGCGACTCACCTCCGGTCCGCGAAAAATGGCAGTCCCGCTTCCAATACATCCACGTTGACGAGTACCAGGACACCAACCGCGTGCAGTACGAGCTTCTACGCTTGCTCACTGGCCCGAAGCAAAACCTCTGTGTCGTGGGCGATGAAGACCAGTCCATCTACCGCTGGCGTGGCGCCGACGTTTCCATCCTCATGAACTTTTCGCGCGACTTCCCTTCCGCCCGCGTCATTAAGCTCGAACGCAATTACCGCTCCACGCAGCAAATTCTCGACGCCGCAGGAGCGGTCGTCGCCAATAATCCCGAACGCCTCGGCAAATCCCTAAATGCCGAAAATGGTTCGGGCGACAACTTGAAATATTTTGAAGGCCGCGATGCCCCTGCCGAAGCCGAATTCGTCGCTGGCGAACTCCAGCGCATTCTCAATGACGACTCCTCGCAAACCTGCGCGGTCGAATATCGAACCAATTTTCAGTCGCGTGCTTTTGAAGAAGTCTTCCGTCGCCGCGGCTTACGCTACAAACTCGTCGGCGGTTTCGGCTTTTACAATCGCGCCGAAGTAAAAGACGCGCTCGCCTACGTGCGCCTGGCCATGCATCCCGAAGACGACATCTCGCTCCTCCGCGTGTTGAACGTTCCCCCACGCGGTATCGGCAAAACGACGGTCGACGCCCTGCAAGCCACCGCGCGCACCGACAGCTCGCATTTGTGGGCCGCCATCGCCAAATTCGTTTCCGGAGCCGCTGGCGGCCGCGCCGTAGCTCCGCTTCGCGCCTTCCAGGAATTGATTGCCAAGCTCCAGGAAGCCCTCGCGACCAAAGGGCCTCCCGACTTTCTCCACGCCGTCCTCGAGGAGTCCGGATACATCGACATGCTGCGCGACCGCAACAGCCCCGAGGACGTCGCCAGAATCGAAAACCTCGAAGAGCTCGCTCGCGCCCTCGCGGAAGGCATCGAGAAGGGCGAGTCTTTCTCGGATTTTCTCGACGCCGCCGCGCTGGTCAGCGACGCCGACTCCTTCGAGGGCAAGCCCGGGGTGACGCTGATCACGCTGCACAGCACCAAAGGCCTCGAATTCGATCACGTTTTCCTGACCGGCATGGAAGAAGGTATTTGCCCGCACGGCCGATCGCTCAACGAAGAAAAAGGCATCGAAGAAGAACGCCGCCTCGTTTACGTGGGCATGACCCGAGCGCGAATTTCGCTGACTCTGACGCGCGCGGTTTACCGCCGCATCTTCGGCAACGAACAGCAGCTCCGCGCCTCGCCACCCTCCCGATTCCTCGCTGAAATTCCGAGCGAACTTGTGGAGACCGTGCGCGGTTCACTGGCCGAAATCGGCTCGACCCGCCGCTATGAGCCGGATCCTGAATACTCCTATTCACAAGAAGAGTTTCTCCGCCGCGTGCGCGGACAATCGCAGCCACCTTCGGCGACACGCCGCTCCAGCAGCCCCGGCACCATCTCGCGTCCGCCCGCAAGACGCGGCGCCAATGCCAATCCGCTCCTCGGCCGGCGCGTCCGGCACCCCAGTTTTGGCGTAGGCACCATCGTCGGCGTCGAAGGCGATGACGAAGACCGGCGCCTCTCCGTCAGTTTCCCCGGGCGTGGCACAAAGAAATTTGTCGAGCGCTTCGCCCAGCTCGAACAGGCCTAGCAGTGGCAACCAGTGTTGCACCGGCAAGCCTCTCAAGGTACATTGAGGCGCGCTGTCCCATCTGACCATACGTATCCGGCAGCCTGCCTTCGCAACACGGATGCGATCGGAGACTACGAGTGGCATCACCCCTGTTCCGCTGCAAGGGCATCGACCGGTTGCTCTCGGATTCCGAAAACGCTGAAACCAAATTAAAAAAGTCTCTTGGCTGGCTCAGCCTCACCTCTCTCGGAATCGGCGCGGTCATCGGCTCCGGCATCTTTACCATTATCGGCACGGCCATTGCCGGACAAAGACTCCAGGTAAAATCGATTCTCAACGCCCCGCTGCTCGAATATTTGATCTACCACTCCGCTTCGTTCGGGCGTCCCGGCGCAGGTCCGGCCATCGCTCTATCTTTCGCCCTGGTGGCGATCGTCTGCGGCTTCGCCTCGGTGTGTTATGCGGAGCTCGCCGCCATGATCCCCATCGCCGGCAGCGCCTACACCTACACGTACGCCACCATGGGCGAACTTATCGCTTGGATTATCGGCTGGGATCTGATCCTCGAGTATGCGGTGAGCAACATGGCCGTCAGCGTCGGTTTCTCCCAGCATATTGTCAACCTGCTCGATTGGTTTGGCCTTCATCCCAACCCCCGCTGGATCTCCCCCGCCTATCTTCCCGGAGGCTTGTCGGACCTGCAGGGCAACGCCCTCTATGCACCGGGCTGGCATCTGGGTTTCAACTGGCCCGCTTTCGTTATCGTGATGCTGCTGACCATGGTTTTAGTGCGCGGCATTCGCGAATCGGCAGAAACCAATAACATCATGGTTCTGCTGAAAATCGTTGCCATTCTGGTTTTTATCGGCTTTGCGTCGCGGTTCATTCATCCCGCGAACTGGCATCCCTTCGCTCCGAACGGCTGGCCGGGGATTCTCACCGGTGGCTCCATCGTTTTTTTCACCTACATCGGTTTCGATTCCGTTTCGACGGCTGCCGAAGAATGCAAGAACCCGCAGCGCGACGTTCCCATCGGCATCATCGCCACCTTGATTGTTTGCACGCTGCTGTACATCGGCGTAGTGGTGGTATTGACCGGCCTCGTGCCCTGGCAGACGCTCATAGACGACGCGGCTCCGGTGGTCAACACCATGAAGAAACTTCATTTCGGCGGAGTTCGCCTGATTGTTCTGATCGGCGCGCTCATGGGAATGATTTCTTCTCTTCTGGTTTTTCAAATCGGGCAGGCGCGCGTGTGGTTCGCCATGTCGCGTGACGGGCTGCTGCCGCGCATCTTCAGCCGAGTACATCCGCGTTTCTGCACTCCGGATTTTTCCACCTGGATGGCTGGGTTTCTGGTGGGTATCCCCGCGGGTCTGCTGGATATCGGCACGTTTGCCGATCTATCTAACATCGGAACGCTCTTCGCATTTGCTCTCGTTGCGGGTGGCGTGTTAATCCTGCGCTATCGCGAACCGCATCGTCACCGGGCCTTCCGTGCGCCCGGTGGACCGCTCGCACCGATTATCACTATCGTAACTTGCCTACTATTGATGGCCGGGCTTCCGATCATGAACTGGATTCGTTTCTTTGTGTGGATGGCCATCGGACTCGTGCTTTACTACAACTTTGGGCGCAAGCGTAGTACTTTGCGCGCTGCCAATCCGGCTTAATGCGTTTACAATGAGGCCGATGTTCTCCCATCCTCCGCGCATGTTTCTCGTCATCTCGTTGACCTTTGTCTCGGCTGCGTTCTTGATTACCGGCCGCACGCGCGCCTGGGGCAGCAACGCCCACAAACTCGTCGTGAATCAGGCCATCGATACTCTCCCCGTCGACCTGCGCGCCTATTTCGATGGTATTCGCCCCTTTCTCCTGCAACACGTCAGCGATCCCCTCGAAGCCGAAGCGAAGAATCCTTCCCAGCGTCACAATCATTTCCTGCGGCTCGATAAATACGGCCGGTTCCCGTTTGAGGCCTTGCCCCGCAGCTACAAAACCGCGGTCAGCAAGTTCGGCAAATCCAAGTTGGACTCCACCGGCTTGCTCCCCTGGGAAATCGGCGTCTACAGCCAGAAGCTCACAGAAGCCATGAAGATGGGCCGCTGGGAGGAAGTAAAACTCAACGCCGCTATCCTCGGCTTTTATGTCGCCGAGGCCCACGATCCCTTTAACACCACGGATAATTTCGATGGCCACCTGACTGGGCAAATCGGGGTTGATGAGCGCTTCGGAACCACCCTCGTGGACCGCTTCTCTTCCTTTTTCCCCATGCGTCCTAACGACGCGTCCTTCATCCACGATCCCACCGATCACGCCTTCGACGCTTGCCTCAGCGCCCACAGCTTGCTTGAGCCCGTGCTCCTTGCCGACCGCAACGCGCACCTGGAAATAAAGTCCTACAGCGACGAATACTTCGATCGCTTCTACAATCAGTCCGCCGCCACGCTCATCCACCAGCTCTCTGACGCCGCCACCGACGTCGGCTCCTACTGGCTCACCGCCTGGACCAACGCCGGCAAACCCGCTTTGCCGCACTGAACTTGACGCACCCGGGCACCATGCTTGCTGAACGCATCCTCTCGCTTCCCAAAGCGGAACTGCACCTTCACCTTGAAGGTTCCATCCAGCCGGCCACGGTCTGCGCGCTTACCGCGCGCCACGGCATTACCATTACGGAACAGGAAGTTCGTCAGCGTTACGCCTACCAAGGCTTCATGGAGTTCCTGGAGACTTTCAAGTGGGTCACCTCGTTTCTCCGCGATCCCCAGGACTATGCGCTGATCGCTCGCGACCTTGGCGAGCAGCTGCTCTCGCAACGCGTCGTCTATGCCGAGGTCACCCTCTCCATCGGCGTCATGCTTCTCCGCAAGCAACGCCCCGAAGCTAACTTCGAAGCGATCCTCCGCGCCACCGAATCGTTCTCCAGCCGCGGCTTGCGCGTCAACTGGATTTTTGACGCGGTCCGCCAGTTCGGACCGGAAGCCGCCGCCCGCGTTCTTGAATCCGCACGGCAGTGCGCTTCCCAAGCCATCGTCGCCTTCGGGATTGGCGGCAACGAACTGAGCGTGCCCACTGCGGACTTTCGCTCCGTCTATGAACGAGCCACCACACTCGGCCTGCACCGGCTCATGCACGCCGGTGAAGTGGGCGGCCCTGAGAAAATTCGCGAAGCCATCGAACTACTCGGTATGGAACGAATCGGACACGGCATCGCCGCCATCCACGACCCTGCGCTGATGGATCTTCTTGCCGATCGCCGCATCCCTCTCGAAATTTGCCCGCAAAGCAACTTCCGCACCGGGGCTCTCGCGCTCCAATTGCGTCGCCCGGACGCGCGCGTCGAGGATCATCCCCTAGCTGCTCTCTTCCGCCACGGCATCCCCGTCGTTCTCTCCACTGACGATCCTGCCATGTTCCACACCACCCTGCGCGAGGAATACGAAACCGCCAGCCGCATAGGCCTCAACGAGCCGGAACTACTTCGGCTTGCGCACATGAGCTTCGAGCACGCCTTCGGCGGCGAGACCGAGAAAATTGCGATGCCCCGCTCTCCGTGCTGACCAACTGGTCCCAGATGTTATACTGGGCCCATGAAAGCACACGTTTGGGTTATGCCTAAACGCACCGTTCTCGATCCGCAGGGACAAACCATTCAGCACGCTCTCTCTGGTCTCGGCTACGCCGAAGTCAAAGACGTCCGCCAGGGGAAGTTTTTCGTCTTGAACCTCGATGGCTGGAACCGCGACGAAGCCCAAAAGCACCTCGAGCGCATCTCCAAGGAAGTTCTCACCAATCCGGTCATCGAAGAATATCGCTTCGAAATTGTCGACTAACCCTGCTCCAGGGCCGCGCGTTTCCGCGAAACGGTGTCCCAGCCAATTCGCGGAGCGGCGAATCTCCGTGTTACGCTGGAAAGTCTAACGTTCCCGGGAGCCATCGTTCCATGTGTGGAATCGTCGGTTATATCGGACCGAAAAAAGTTGTGCCCGTAATCATCGAAGGCCTGCGCAAGCTGGAATACCGCGGCTACGATTCCGCGGGGATCGCCGTGGTCACCCAGGGCGGCGAGCTCGAAGTTCGTCGCGCCTCGGGCAAACTGCGCAAGCTGGAAGAAGTCCTGCAGAACTCGCCCATCGAGGGCACTTATGGCATCGGCCACACGCGATGGGCAACCCACGGCCGTCCGACCGAAGAAAACGCGCATCCGCACCGCGATTGCACGGGACAAATCGTCGTGGTGCATAACGGCATCATCGAGAATTATCTCGAGCTAAAGGAACAACTCCAGCGCGAAGGCCACAAGTTCGTCACGGAAACCGACACGGAAATTGTTGCGCATCTCGTAGAAAAAAATTCCCGGAACGCCCCGCTTGAAGAAGCCGTGCGCCGTTCCTTGAAGGAACTCCGCGGCATCTATTCATTGGTTTTCATGTCCGCGATCGATCCGCACAAAATTGTCGCCGCACGCTTGGGGCCGCCCTCGGTCATCGGGCTCGGCGACGGCGAGTTCTTCGTCGCTAGCGATATCCCCGCGCTCCTCGAGCATACCCGGGAAATTTTCTTCCTCGCCGATGGCGACATCGCCGTCCTCACGCAAAAAGGCGTCTGCGTGATGGATCACGACGGCCGCCAGGTCGACCGCCCCGCTCAGCACGTCACCTGGGATCCCATCATGGCGGAAAAGGGGGGCTACAAGCATTTCATGCAAAAGGAAATTTTCGAGCAGCCCCGCGCGGTCCGCGACACCCTTCTCGGCCGCATCTCTCAGGACACCGGAAAAATCTTCCTGGACGACATGAAGATTACCGAGCAGCAGTTCCGCGAGTTCCAGCAAGTGCGCATCGTCGCCTGCGGCACCAGTTGGCACGCCGGGCTCGCCGGCAAATTCATGATCGAGCGCCTGGCCCGCCTGCAGGTCGAGGTGGACTACGGGAGCGAATTCCGCTATCGCGATCCCATCCTCGACTCCAAGACCCTCACCGTGTGCATCAGCCAGTCCGGCGAAACCGCGGATACCCTCGCCGGTCAGCGCGAAGCCAAGCTCAAAGGCTCGCCTACTCTGGCGATTTGCAACGTCATGGGCTCCATGGTCACTCGCGAAGCAGCCGGAACCATCCTCACTCACGCCGGCCCCGAAATCGGCGTGGCCTCCACCAAAGCCTTCACCGCGCAGCTTACGGCCCTTTTGCTTCTCGCCGCACACCTCGGCCAAATCCGCGGAAAATTGACCAGCGAAGCGGCCAAGGCGCTGTTCCAGGAGTTCACGCGCATTCCCCACAAAATTGAAATGGTTTTGCAAACCGACGAGACCGGCGTTTACGAAACGCTCGCGCGCCAATTCTTCCGCAACACCGATTTTCTCTACCTCGGCCGGGGCATTCACTACCCAATCGCGCTTGAGGGCGCCCTCAAGCTCAAAGAAATCTCTTATATCCACGCCGAAGGCTATCCCGCCGGAGAAATGAAGCACGGTCCCAACGCCCTCATCGACGAAAATCTTCCTGTCGTTGTCCTCGCCACTCATGACCAAAACGATCCTGACTCTGTAACCCGCTACGAAAAAAGCGTCTCCAACATCCAGGAAGTACGCGCCCGCGACGGCATCGTCATCTCCGTCGTCACGGCGGGCGACCGCCTTGCTCGCGAAGCCTCCAACCACGTCATCGAAATTCCCGCCGCTCCGGAACTTCTCTCCCCGCTGGTCGAAATCATTCCCTTGCAACTCCTTGCCTATCACATAGCCGTCCGCCGCGGCTGCGACGTAGACCAGCCCCGTAACCTGGCAAAGTCCGTCACCGTCGAGTAGCGTGCTCACTTCGTCCGAGATGCGCGGCACCGCTGCGCCCCGGCTCGGCCTAACGTGATCCATTTACGATATGGATACACCGCTTACGATATGGATCCACCGCACTCGGCCGTCTTTCACCATCATCAATCATTTTTGGGTAAACTGAACGTATGCTCGTGCGTTTTTGCTTAATCGCCGCGTTGACACCAGCGCTCGCGCTCTCTGCGCTGGCGCAGTCCGCTCCCCTCGCAACCGCACCGCTCCGCGAAATCCACACAGACGGCCTCAAGTCGCTCTCCGAACCGCAAGTCGCCGCCATCAGCAATCTGCAAATCGGCTCCCAAACCGGGAAGGACGACCTGCAAGCCGCCGCTGACAAACTCGTGCAAAGCGGCCTGTTCGCGAAAGTGCGTTACAATTTCCAATCTCGTACCGACGGCCTCGTGGTCACCTTCCACGTCGAAGAGGCCTCGCGCGTGCCCGCCTATTTTGACAACCTTCCCTGGTTCGCCGACAGCGAACTGAACGACGCCATCCGCGCCAGGCTTCCGTTCTACAACGGCGCGCTTCCTGAAGCCGGCAGCATCGTCGAGCAAGCCGCCGACGCCATCAGCCAATTCCTGGTAACCCACGGTCTGCAAGCGGCCGTCGAACACCAAGTGGTCGCCAATCCCATCGGCGACGGCAGCGTGCAGTTGTTCCGCATTAACGCCGAGGCGCTGCACATCGCCAGCCTGCAATTCGGTGACCCCACCTTGAACAATTCCCGCGCCGTCCAACAGGAACTTCCCCAATTGCTCGGCAAACCCTATTCGCGCACGGCCATCGATTTGTTCCTCGCCGAACAAATTCGCCCGGCTTACCAACAGAAAGGTTTTCTCCGCGCCAAACTCGGCCCGCCCGAAGTTCGCCTCACCGGCAATCCCAACAAAAAACTTCCTGAACAAATTCCCGTTTACGTCCCAATCGATCCCGGCCCGCTTTATCGCTGGAAGGGTGTTGACTGGACCGGCAACAACCTCATCTCCACCGTTACGTTGACGAAGATGGTGGGATTGCAGTCCGGCGATGTTGCTGACGGCATGGCCGCCGAAGCCGCGTGGGACCGCGTGCGCGACGAGTACGGCCGGCGCGGCTATCTGCAAGCCAAAGTCGATGCTGCGCCCGTATACGACGATCAAGCCCACACAATTGCGTACCATGTCGGTATCGACGAAGGCAAACCGTTCCGCTTTGCCGCCATGGTCATCACCGGCTTGTCTGCCGCCGCGGAAAAACTCCTTCGCGATGCCTGGCCCATTCCGCCAGGCGAGCTTTTCGATAAAGCCAAGTTCGAAGAATTCCTCACCAAGTTGCAAGCGCACTCCACCGAAATCTTCAAGGATCTTCCCATCCACTACGACGACGTAGGCCACTGGCTCCAACCCGACGAATCCAAGTTCACGGTTCAAGTGCTGCTCGACTTCAAGTAACTTGGGGGCCTGCGGTGGCCCTGCCGCCGCTTCCACGGCCACTACCGCGCCAATTCCGGCTGCAGCTAGTTCGCGACCTCACACTCTGCGCTATACTCAATTTGCGATGTCCGCCTTCATCCCCATCCGCTCCGCGGAGTCCTCCGGCCCTTCCGCCGAACCCAAAGAAGCCGTTCTGTTTGCGCG
>Ga0209488_10004079_pt1 | contig 11527 bp, 10 predicted proteins | sample Rivendell_Oct201_8_FD_188349 | JGI IMG/M metagenome (GOLD analysis project Ga0209488, IMG submission 188349) | Vadose zone soil microbial communities from the Eel River Critical Zone Observatory, Northern California, USA -... | ecosystem: Environmental > Terrestrial > Soil > Vadose zone >... | reverse complement strand
ACACAAAAACCGGCGCACTCACCAACCCGGGTTACTACGGCAATGGCGCCGCGACGCCGCCGCTGCCGGTGCCGCGCAACACCTGGTACGGCATCCCGACCGGCCCGCTACGCGACATCACCGAGGTGAATACCCAGATCGCGACCGCCAAGTTCGAGCATGAGCTCAACAAGGACACCAAGTTCACCAACGCGATTCGTTATATCGTCAACGAGCGCTACTCGTTGCCGACGGCGCTGCGTGCGGTCGGAAAATTGGACGGCAGTGCGGCGGCGGCTAACACTCCCGTTGATCAGTTGTTTGTCGGTCGCGAGCGGCGCGAGCGGCAGACTAACAACACCTACCTGGTGAACCAGGGTGACGTGGTCACCAAGTTCAACACCGAGGCCTGGCAGCACACGCTGGCGGCCGGATACGAGATCACCGGTGAGACGCGCGAGCAGAACCGGCAAGACATCTGCGATCCCGCCAATGTGGCATGCCGTACCAGCGTCATCGACCCATACGGCATGGGTGCGCCGAGCGGCGGGGTGCAAAAGGTCTACCAGGAGATCAACACCCGGGCGTCCAATCTGGCGATGTTCTTGTCCGACCAGATCAAGATCAACAAGTACTTCGAGGTGTTGGCGTCGGTGCGCGGCGACTCTTTCCGCACCGTCTATGACGATCCGAATCAGGCGGTCGTTGCCAACCGGCATCTGGAGCGCACCGACAGCATGGTGAGCTATCGCTTCGGCGCGGTCGCACACCCGATGTCGAATGTCAGCACCTACGTGGCCTACGGCATCTCCTACAACCCCTCGGCGGAGCAGGGCACGATCGCCAATGCCAGCACCGCGAACCTCGCGCCGGAACGGACCTTCACGGTCGAGGCCGGCGTCAAGGCGGACGTGCTGCAGAACCGGCTGAGTCTGACCGCTGCGATATTCCGGATCGAAAAGAACAACCTGCGCATCACCGATCCGACCGACAACACGGTCGCGATTCTTGATGGCATCGCGCGTGTCGATGGCATTGAGGTCGGTGCAGCCGGCAAGATCACCGACGAGTGGAGCATTTTCGCTGGCTACAGCTATCTCCAGTCCAGAATCCTGGACACGCCCGACCTGAGCCAAAACGGTCGCGAGCTGCCGAACACGCCCTCGCACAACCTGACGCTCTGGACCACCTATGCGCTCACTGGCTGGCTGACGCTCGGCGGCGGCGCGAGCTACCAGTCAGCGGCTTTCGCCAACACGGGCAATACGGCATTCGTGCCGGATTATTGGAAGTTCGACGCCATGCTGAGCTATAAGGTCGACGACAAGTCGACGCTCCAGCTCAACGTGTACAACATCACCGACAAGCTCTATTACTCCCAGTATTCCGGAGGCAACGTCGTGCCCGCATCCGGACGCTGGGCGTCGTTGACCTACAAGGTTCGGTGGTGACGGGCCTGCTCGGGCCGGCCCGTGTGGAGCCGGTCGCATGATGCTGCATATTCCCAAGGTGCTTGCGCCGGAGCAGGTGGCACGCTGCCGCGACGTGATGGTCAAGGCGGAATGGGTCGATGGCCGGGTCACCGCCGGCCATCAATCGCAGCGGGTCAAGAACAACCTGCAGCTTCCCGAAGATTCGGCGCAGGCGCGCGAGCTTGGCCAGATGGTCATGCAGGCGCTGGGCCGCAGCGCGCTGTTCTTCTCGGCGGTGTTGCCGAAGCAGGTGTTTCCGCCGCTGTTCAACCGCTACGACGCCGGCATGACCTTCGGGGCCCATGTCGACAACGCGATCCGCGGCTATCTCGACACGCCGCTGCAGATCCGTACCGACATCTCCGCCACGCTGTTCATCTCCGAACCCGCCGATTACGACGGCGGCGAGCTCGTGGTCGTCGACACCTATGGGCAGCATTCGGTCAAGCTTCCGGCCGGCGACATGATCGTCTACCCGGGCACGAGCCTGCATCACGTGACGCCGATCACGCGCGGCTCGCGCATTGCGTCGTTCTTCTGGATTCAGAGCATGGTGCGCAGCGACACCCAGCGCAGCCTGCTGTTCGACCTCGACACCGCCATCATCAAGCTTTCGCGCGATCATCCGGAGCATCCGTCGGTGGTCGAGCTCACCGCGGTCTATCACAACCTGCTGCGGCAGTGGTCGGAGGTTTGACAGCGCAAGCCGTTGGCGACACGTGATCATTTGCAACGCTTGTCGCTTCAACGCTTTCCGTTTCAAGACTTGCCGCAAATTGTTTGGACCCATCGTCGGCGCATCGCCAAAGGACGGGGGTCATTTTCATGTGCCGAAGGCGGTTCAGTCGGCTATCGGCCGGCCCTGTCGGCTGCTAACATCGCCCTTGGGTCGTCCGAAAATGCTGGGCTGGCGCGCCGCGAGCGGCTTCCATCCCGGCAGTTTCGATCGAGAACCCTTTGCTATGGAGGAAGCGATGCAATCAGGGCTCAAGCTGAGCTTGGCCGCCGGGGCAGCTTTGCTGTTCCTGCAGGCACCAGTGCATGCACAAGGTACTGCCGCCATCTCCGGACAGGTCACGTCCGAGGCGGAAGGCGCAATGGAAGGCGTGGTCGTCACGGCCCGCAAGGCCGATGCGAAGTTCACGGTCAGCGTGGTCACCGATGCACAAGGCCGCTACAGCTTCCCGGCCGATCGGCTGGAGCCCGGTCAATATGCGCTGACGATTCGTGCGATCGGCTATGACCTCACCGGCAAGGCATCGGCCGATGTAGCGGCTGAGAAGATCGCGACCGTCGATCTGAAGCTTGCCAAGACCAAGAAGATCGCTGCCCAGCTCAGCAATGCGGAATGGATGGCGAGCATTCCGGGCACCGAGGAGCAGAAGTCCTTCCTGCTGAATTGCGTCGGCTGCCACACGCTTGAGCGTGTCGTGCGCTCCTCGCATGACCCCGATAGTTGGACGCAGGTGATCCACCGGATGCTGGGTTACGCGGCGGTGAGCCAGCCGATCAAGCCGCAGCGCCTCAATGATCCGGAGCGCGCCGGCACGCCCGAGCAGTATCGCAGGGCGGCCGAATATCTCGCGACCATCAATCTGAGTGAGAACCAGAGCTGGGAATATTCGCTCAAGACGATGCCGCGCGCCACCGGGCAGTCCACCCGCGTCATCATCACCGAATACGATCTCGCCCGGCCGACCACGGAGCCGCATGACATCATCGTGAAGGATGGCGCGGTCTGGTACACCGACTTCGGCGAGCCCTTCATCACCAAGTTCGAACCGAAGACGATGAAGATCACCGAATACCCGGTGAAGGTCTTCAAGCCCAATCACCCGGTCGGTCTGCTCGACCTCGGCGTTGATCAGAAGGGCACCTTCTGGTTCGACACCATGTATCAGGCTTCGCTCGGCAACCTCGATCCCAAGACCGGGGAGATCAAATACTATCCGCTGTCCGAGGAGTTCAATAACGTCGGCGTGCAGATGAACTTCGTCGGGTTGCGCCACGACGTCGACGGCAAGGTGTGGACCAAGAACGTGCCGACCGGCGAGGTGTTCCGCCTCGATCTCGCCACCCAGAAGTGGGAGCGATTTGAGCCGCTCAAGCAGCTCGCCAATGGCAAGCGCAACACCATCTATCAGCTCATCTCCGACTCCCAGAACAACGCCTGGGTGGCGGAGTTCGTGAACGGCTATCTTGGCAAGATCGACGCCAAGACCACCAAGGTGACCTGGTATCAGCTGCCGACGGCGAACGCGCGCGCTCGGCGCATGCGGATCGACGATCAGGACCGCATCTGGGTGACCGAATATCGCGGCAACAAGGTCGCAATGTTCGACCCCAAGACGGAGAAATTCGTCGAGTATCCGCTGCCGGCGCACACCTATCCGTACCGCTCCGCCGTCGACAAGAACGGCGAGATCTGGACGGGCGGCATGCACACCGACCGCGTTGTTCGGTACGATCCGAAGACCAACCGCACGCTCGAATATCCGCTGCCGCACACCACCAACATCCGCAGCGTGTGGATGGACGACACCACGACGCCGCCGACCCTCTGGACCGGCAGCAATCACGGCGCCGCGCTGGTCAAGGTCGAGCCGCTCGACTAAGGCGTTTCTCGACTAAGGCGTTTGAGACGTAAGCTTGCGCCCGCCTTGTCGCACGACAGGGTGGGCGCAATGCTGTTGGGGTCGGTGCGCCGGATGTCAGGCGGTTCAGGCGTTGTCTCTGATGGGCTTAACCCAGCCGACCATGGTTGCGATGCCCATGGCCAGGCAACTGCCCAGGACCGCGGAGCCAAGAGCGACTATCTTAGCAACGATCCGCGAAAGTTCGAATGCTTCACCGATCACGATTCCAATCGTGAGTCCGATGACTGCTCCGACTGCGATAACGAGCCAATCGCGCATGGTGTCCTCCAAATAGGCCGCCGTTTGTTGGCACGTTCACGGGTACCTCATTCGGTGGAGGGCGCGCTGTGATGGGCATCACAACATTGCAAGGTTACTTCGGTATTTTATTAAGGCCGAATGGTTCGCCCGCCGGATGCGGGTTCCTCCGCGACATGCGACACGACCTCGAAGCCGTTCTCGGCAAGCAGCTGTCGATACTCGGTCGGCGCCAGGCTCGCGTGATAGAGCCGCGCGCCGTGGTAGCTGCCGATCGCTTCTCCCATGTCTCAGCGTGGCGCTCATAAAGATCGATGATCCGCTCCGCATCATCGGTCATGGCAGGCACATGGTGCACACTTGCACTTGACGCAAGATTGGCCGCTGACCGGAACCGCACGAGCGCTCTCTTGTTGACGCGGTGCGGGGACGAAGTCGTGTGAACGTCTGCAACCCGAGTTCCCTCGACATCTTTTAGCAAAGGAGCCATGCATGGCAGCGAAACCCATTCCCGATGGTTATCACACCGTCACTCCCTTTCTCACCGTACGCGGCGCCGCCAAGGTGATCGAGTTCCTCAAGCAGGCGTTCGGCGCTGAAATACCCGAGGAGATCATGATGCGGCCGGATGGCTCGATCGCGCACGCCCAGGTCAAGATCGGCGATTCGCGCGTCATGATCGCGGAGGAGAGCGAAATGGCAAAGGCATCGCCATCAACACTCTATCTCTATGTTCCAAACGTGGACAGCGTTTATCAGCGAGCCATCAAGGTCGGCGGCCAATCGGTGATGGAGCCGACGGACATGTTCTATGGCGACCGCAGCGGCGGCGTGAAGGATCCATCCGGGAACAGCTGGTTCGTGGCCACGCACAAGGAGGACGTTGCGCCGCAGGAGCTGCAGAAGCGCGCCGAGGCCTTCTATAAGCAGAAGCACAAGGCGGCCTAAGCCAGAGGCCGGTCCGCATTGCCGCGATGGAGATTCAGCGGATCAGCGTACCGACGCTGAAAACGCCACTTGCCGAAATCTCGACATCGACCCGATCACGATAGCCTCTGATCGGGCGCGGCAGGCGCGCCTGTGTGATTCCGATCAGGCTGGCGGCCACGATCATCGTGGCCGCGACAAAAGGTCTGCGAGGCATGGTGTTGTCCCCCAACCCCATTTGGTTTGGGAGAACGATAGCAACAATAGTCTGCAATCTCGTTGAAAGCTCAGCTCAAATGCAGCGCTCCAAGGCAAGCATTTGTTAACCCAACAACGGTCAAGCGGAAAATTCGCGAGGCGGTTCAATTAGTTCGCGATTTTGGGGCATTTCGGGTACGGTGTGGGTACGCCGGGCGCTACGGCTCCGCCGCCGCCTCGCGCCTGGTCTCCTCCAGAATTTCTTTGTCCGTGGCGACGGCTTTCCTTGGGTTTGCGTCGCTCTTGGCGGCAAGCTTCTATCCAGGTGTCGAGTTCTTCTTGGCTGTCAGTCACAACGCAGATGCCTTGCCAAAAGGGAACGCTCGGAAGCATATATTCGCCTCGACGCCCCCAAGAGCGCACCTTCAAAACCTAAGACCATTCGCCGCCGTATTTTTGAGTGGTTTGAACGAGGCCAGCCATTGGCTGGGTTAACATGAAACGCGGTTTCCTATTCGGCCTTGGGTCGTTCCTGTGCTTGGGCGTCCTCGCTGGGTTGGTGCAGTTATCCAGTGATGTGACCATTGCCGCAATAATGGTGGCGATCTCGGTACCCTTAAGCATCCTCGTGATCCGCACTGCTAGCCGTGCTCCACCCAATCGCTCCCGAGTACACGCTGTCATTGGTTGGCTTGTAGGGTTTCTAATAATGGACGCGGTGTTGCTTTGCACCTTTGGGATTATCGTGATCTTCTCTGGTCACAGCTGATGCCCTGATGGCAATTTGCTGCGCCAGCGAGGGGGGGCGACCGTGCGCATCTTGCCTTACAAGCTTTCGAGCTTGGATTTTCGGGGCTCCTTGCGAGCTTCGCAACTCACTGGCCGCAGGTTGTCGATCGTTCTTGCAGTCGCATGCGCATGGGTCGGCCGAAGTGGCTCGGTCGCGGCACAAGACGAAACCTTTTCTCGTGAACTGGTTCAAGCCGGCTCAAGATTGTATGCGCAACGTTGCGCTACATGCCATGGGCGCAGCATGCGGAATCCAGATGAGGAGATTGGTGCATTTGATCTTCGGTATTTTCCACGCGACGGACACGATCGCTTCATCCGTTCTGTGACGGGTGGCAAGAACTCGATGCCAGCATGGGGTGGTCTGATCAGTCCGGCGGATATCGAAGCGTTATGGGCTTATGTCTGTGCCGGCGAGAAATAATGTTAAAAGGCGGCGGACTGATGAAGCTGGCAAAGCGGGTGGTTTGCTCGCCCATAGCCGCCGATCCACGCTCGTTGCGCAACTCCAATCAACCATCGAAGTGACAGTCGCACGGAGGTCCCCGCCGGGACGCGTTTTCACTCCGGCCCTGCGTGCCGTCATGCCGCCTTGAACCTCCCTGGCGGAGGACTAGACTTTGCAATCCACCGCAGCGCAGGCTGCCCATCTTAACAGGGGAGGAAACCTTCATGACCATCAAAGCCGTAACCACGGCGGCAGCAGCGCTTGCCACGTCACTTGCGTTTTCCGGCGCCGCCCTCGCGCAAGACCTGGGGCCGAACGTGCGGAAGCTCGCCGACGGCGTCTACGCCTTCGTGGGCGAGAATTTCAATTCGAATGCCGGCATCGTGCTGACGCAGGACGGGGTCGTACTGATCGACTCCGGCCATAACCCGGTCGAGTCGCGCAAGCTGATGGAGGTCGTCAAGAAGCTCACCCCGATGCCGGTGCGGCTTCTGATCGATACCGAGCCGCATCCTGACCACACGACGGGCCATTTCGTGTTCTCGCCGCCCGCCAGCATCGTGGCGGCGGCCGGCGCGGGCGATTCGATGCGTGCGCGCGAGCGGGAATCGCCACAGCGCATCCAGCAGATGGCCGCAAGCTCGCCAGAAATGAAGACGGCGCTCGAAGGCTACAAGTTCGTGCCGCCGCATGTGGAGTATCAGCAAAAGGCGTCGCTCAGCGTCGGCGAGCGCACGTTCGAGCTCTATTATCTCAAGGGCGTACACAGCGAGGCCGACACCGCGGTCTGGCTGCCGAAGGAGCGTGTGGTGTTTTCCGCCTCCGGTATCGTGGTCAACCAGATCAACATCCTGCGCCCGTTCGTGACGATCCCGGACATCCTCGCCGCCGCCAAGCTGATGAAGGGCCTGAACCCCGAGCACGTGGTTCCTGGCCATGGCCAGCCCGGCACGGTGAAGATCTTCGAGGACACCGAGAAATATTATGCGCTGCTGATCGAGCGGGTCGAGAAGGCGGTGAAGGAGGGCAAGACGCTCGACGACATCAAGAAGGAGGTCAAGATGCCCGAATACGCCAGCTGGGCCAGCCAGGATCGCTACCCGACCAACATCGAGGCGGCCTACAAGATGGTGACGGGAAAATAGCAGCGGTGAGGCGCTGCGGCAGTCATTGATTGGCCGGCGGCTCCTGCCTGGACGATTCCTGGCTGGGCAGCGCTTGGACAGCGGAGTCCGGCGTGGGCAACTCCTGCGCGGATGGTTCCGGCGCGGATGGCCCCTGATGGCTGGCCTCCTGGGAGACGTTCGCCTTCACGGCCGAGTTGTTCTCGCTCAGGATGCTGAATGCACCACGCGAATAGGAATAGATGGTGCCATACTCGAATTGCGTCGCTCCGCTCGCCGCGCTCTGGCTCGCTCCCGACGAACGCGCCGCGCCACGCGTCTGCCATTCCAGGATCCCGCTCACCCGGCAAAGGTTCGAAGCGCATTCGGCTTTGATCGAGCCGGGCTGCATGCCATAGACCCGCTCGGGCAACCGCTCGAGCAGGCGGCGCTTCTCGCGCACCACGGTTGCGCGCGCCTTGAGGCTTCCATTGTAATAAACCTCGTCAGCGTAGGCTTTGACGAGCGTGGAAAGACTACTGATGTTGGTCGGCGACCAGGCGGCAACCTGTGCAGCGATGAACTTGGCGGCACGCTCCTCCAGGGGGACCGATGGATCAGGCGAGGCCCCATTCTCGGCCTGTAGGCCAAGGCTTGCAATGCGCTTGCGTGCCCGCTCGGCAATCAGTTCCGGCGCACCGACGCTCAGCATCTGGAGCAGGAAGGCGTTGTGCGATGTCTCGAGCAGCGTCAGAAGCCTGCCGCGTGCGAGCTCTGCTTCCGGTGTGCTCGGATTGCGGACGGCGAATTCCCAGATCGCCATCGCATCACCCGTCGCCCGCAGTCGCTGCCACTCGCTGGCGAGCGTGGAAGTCTCCGACGGCGGCGCGCTTGGCGTTGCGCCAGCAAACTGACGCGGCCGGTCGTCGGGGAAATCGTCGGCGGCGGTTGGGCCATTGGCCGCGGGGTTTCCGTCATCCTGGCGCGCGGCAGTGTCTGCCGTCGCCGTGACAGCGGCGGCGTGTTGGCCCGCGGGTTTGTCAATATCGGCAACCGCAACGCGCGGAGCCTGTGTGGACTCCGGCGATTTGTGGGTGTTGAACCACCACATCGTGAAAGCAACAAGACCGCCGCTCACCACACCGGAGATCAGAGGCGAGGCAATGCGACGTGCCCGCGCGCGACGATCGTCCTTCAATTGCTGATCGTACGCCTCGCGTTGCAGCGGGTCTTTCAGCAGCTCGTAGGCGGCAACAATCTGCCGGAATTGCAGCTCGGCAGTTGGGTCACCAGCATTGAGGTCGGGATGGTGAGACTTCGCGGCCTTGCGAAATGCGGTTCTGATTGCCGTTTCGTTGGCACGCGAAGATACGCCCAGAACATCGTAAAGCGAGTCCATGGAAGTTCCCTTGTGCCCGTCCCCTACCTCAATATTGAACATCGTTTGCTGTAATTCGGTTGCAATTTGACTTCGACTCTTGGGCGAGAACCAGACCACGATAATGGCGATTCGAAAAAATATAAATTCCGCAGTGAAAGTAAATGGACCAGAACGTGCCGGAGTATTTCTATGCCTCCTTGCCCGCTAACAGTGGCATCATGACACCGTTTTATTGTAGTATTCTACTTGTTGCATGGGGGGAAGTACGGCGCCGACACGCAATGGCGCCTGGTGCTGGCTGGTTTGAGCGCTTGGGATTGCAGCAACGCCAAGGTCAATTGCAGCAAGGCCAATTGCAGTAGAGGCCAAGAGCCTTCCAAGAACTCATAACCTTACCGCAAGAATATTGCGGACGTCTCGATCGGCACACTAGGATGCCGCCCGCACTAGGATGCCGCTATGAGTTGGTTCGACCAGCGCCCTGACGATGCCATGGACGGTGCCTTCACGGTCGTGGGGCCCGCAGCCGTACGAACCGTCGAGGCTGCGGCCTTTCGCGAGGCGATGAGCCGGCTCGGCGCGGCCGTACATGTGATCACGACCGCCGGACCGGGTGGCAAGACCGGCGCGACCGCGACCGCCGTCTGCTCGGTGTCGGATGCGCCACCGACGCTGCTGATGTGCCTGAATCGGCGCAGCCAGACCAATCCGGTCGTGGCAGAGAATGGCGTATTCTGCGTCAACACGCTCGGCGACAGCGGTGCCCAGGTCGCCGACATCTTTGCCGGGCGCACCGGCGTGCAGGGCTCGGATCGCTTTGCGACCGGCGAGTGGTCGGTGCTCGTGACCGGAAGCCCGGTGCTGGCGTCCGCGGTGGTGGCGTTCGACTGCCGGATCATCGAGGTGAGGGCGGTCGCGAGCCATAACGTGTTCTTTGGCGCGGTCGAAGCCGTGCGGCTCGGACCAGCCGGGCCTGCGCTCGTCTACCACGAGCGCGCCTACAAGCGCGTCTGAAGTCAAAACTCGCCGCCACAATTAAGGTTAACAAATGGTTTCGATTGAGCCTCCGCGCCCGCGGGCGTAGTCCCGCAAGGACCTCGGCGGAGTGTCCGCCGGGCGTCGGGAGGCACCCATGGGGGCACGTCTTGGACCCTACAATCTGGCGCTGGTCGCGTGCTATGCCGCGCCGACCTGGGGCGCGGAGGCGATCAAGGCGCTGACCTCACCTTATGGCGGGCTGATCGATCCGGTGCATGCGGCGACCGCCGTTCGGCTGCGCGCGATCCTCAATCTCCCGCCCGAGCGGCTGCTCGATGTGGCCAACTGGCTCGCCGCATTCAAGCTTGTGGTGGTTGCCGCGCTCTTCGCCTACGTGATCGAGTTCGGCCGTGCGGTGCTGTCGGACCGCGCGCCCGATCGAGCGACGACCGACACGGTGCTGGGGCTTGCCGTCGTCGCGGTCGCGATCTGGATCATGCAGGCGATCGTGTTCGATCCAACCGCCGTCACTCAAGCGCATGTGGCACAGCTTCTGATGGTGGCTGGTGCGCTGATCGTGAGCACCATCGAGCGCCATATCGAGGATATGGCGGCCGCAGCCCAGCTTGCTGGAGCTAATGCTGCTCCCGGCTTATCTCGGCAAGCTCCTGCTCGCGACCCGACGGCCGCGCGCGGCCGGACTTCGTCCTGAACAAGCCGCCGCTGGATCGTCAGGCGGCCTCGGCTGAAGCCGCCCGGCGCGCGGCGCCATGCCCGCGGTCGTTGATCTCGAACACCGCGACGCGTTCTCGCATGGCCGCAGCCTGCTGCTCAAGCGACTTGGCGGTCGCGGCGTTCTGCTCGACCAGAGCCGCGTTCTGCTGGGTGACTTGATCCATCTGGGTCACCGCCCTGTTGACCTGATCGATGCTGCTCGCCTGCTCGTTGCTGCTCTTGGCGATGCCCGAGACGATGCTCGCGACGCCCTTGATCGAAGAGACGATCTCGCTGAGCGACTGGCCCGCGCGATTGACAAGATCGACTCCGTCTTTGACCTGGGCAGTGGAATTGGTGATCAGGTCCTTGATGTCCTTGGCGGCTTGCGACGAGCGCTGGGCGAGGCTGCGAACCTCGGTCGCCACCACGGCGAATCCGCGACCGGCATCTCCCGCACGTGCGGCTTCCACGGCGGCGTTGAGTGCCAGCAGGTTGGTCTGGCGCGCGATCTCGTCAATGACGATGATGATGTCCGCGATCTTGTGCGATGAGCCTTCGATCCGCGACATGGCTTCGACGGCGCGCGCCACGATCTCGCCGCCACGCTGCGCCGTGTCGCAGGTGATCGCTGAGGACTGGTT
>Ga0209488_10004077_pt1 | contig 11527 bp, 10 predicted proteins | sample Rivendell_Oct201_8_FD_188349 | JGI IMG/M metagenome (GOLD analysis project Ga0209488, IMG submission 188349) | Vadose zone soil microbial communities from the Eel River Critical Zone Observatory, Northern California, USA -... | ecosystem: Environmental > Terrestrial > Soil > Vadose zone >... | reverse complement strand
CTGCGGCGTCTCACCTGCACCCAGCTCATCGAGCGGCGCGTCCGCTCGCAGCTGCGCAGCCGCTTCGCGACGACGCTGCCGCGCTTCGACCTGATGGCGCAGCTCGAGCGCTATCCCGAGGGCCTGACGATGGGCGCCCTGTCGCGGCACCTGATGGTCACCGGAGGCAACATCACCGCCATCGTCGACCAGCTCGCGAGCGAAGGACTGGTGGAGCGCCTGGCGGAGCCCGGCGACCGGCGCGCATTCTGCATTCGCCTGACGCGCTCGGGCGAGCGCAGCTTCGCCGAGATGGCCCGCGCCCATGAGGAATGGGTCGTCGAGCTGCTCGCCGGCCTGAGCCGCAGGGAGCACGAGGAGCTGCTCAAGCTGCTCGCCAAACTGAAGTCGAGCGCCGTGGAGGCCGAATCATGATGCAGCCCAAGCATTTCCTGTGGCGCGTGGAAGGCAAAGTCGGCGTCATCACGCTCAACCGCCCCGAGAAGAAGAATCCGCTCACGTTCGAGTCGTATGCGGAGCTGCGCGATCTGTTTCTCGATTTGAAAAATGATTCCGGGACAAAAGCCGTGGTCGTCGCCGGATCCGGCGGGAACTTCTGCTCCGGAGGCGACGTGCACGAGATCATCGGGCCGCTGACGAAGATGCGAATGCCGCAGCTGCTCGAGTTCACGCGCATGACCGGCGACCTGGTGAAGGCGATGCGCCATTGCCCGCAGCCGGTGATCGCCGCGATCGAGGGCGCATGCGCGGGGGCGGGCGCGCTGATCGCGCTCGCCTCGGACCTCCGGTATGCGGCGCCCTCCGCAAAAGCCGCGTTCCTGTTCGCGCGCGTCGGTCTTGCGGGCTGCGACATGGGCGCCTGCGCCATGCTGCCGCGCGTGATCGGGCAGGGGCGGGCGGCGGAGCTGCTCTATTCCGGCCGTGCCCTCGACGCGGCCGAGGGCCAGGCCTGGGGCTTCTTCAACCGCATCGCCGATCCAGTGCTGCCCGCCGCGCTGGAGACCGCAAAGGCGCTGGCGTCAGGACCCACGTTCGCCCACGCGATGACCAAGAACATGCTGCACCAGGAATGGAACGCGGGCCTCGACCAGGCGATCGAGATGGAGGCGCAGGCGCAGGCCGTCTGCATGCAGACGAAGGATTTTCACAGGGCCTACGAAGCCTTCGCCGCCAGGCGCACGCCGGTCTTCGAAGGCGATTGATGGACCGCTTCGATCATTACAGCTGGCCTTTCTTCGAAGCGCGCCACCTCGAGCTCGCGCGTCAGGCCGACGCGTGGGCGCGCGAGAACCTCGCGCATGCGCACGGCGAGGACGCGGATCGCATCTGCAGGCGGCTGGTGCAGGACCTGGGCTGCGCGGGTTACCTGCATCATTGCGTTTCCGAAGCGCCGGACGTGCGCAGCATCGCCCTGCTGCGGGAAGTTCTGGCGTACCACGCCGGGCTTGCCGACTTTTCCTTCGTCATGCAGGGACTGGGCAGCGGGCCGATCGCCCTCGCGGGGTCCGAGGCGCTGAAGAAGAAATACCTGCCGAAGGCCGCAAGCGGCGAAGCCATCGCGGCGTTCGCGCTGTCCGAGCCGGACGCCGGCTCGGACGTGAAAGCCCTGTCCACGACAGCGAGGCATGACGGGCAACATTGGTTCATTCAGGGAACGAAGACCTGGATCTCGAACGGCGGCATCGCCGATTTCTACGTGGTGTTCGCCAAGGCCGACGCCGGCATCACGGCGTTCGTCGTCGACGCGAAGGAAGTGGACGCCCGCGAGCGGATCGAGACCGTCGCGCCGCACCCGATGGCGACGCTCAGGCTTGCGAAGGCGCGCGGCGAGCTGATCGGCGAGCCGGGCCAGGGCTTCAAGCTCGCGATGAGGAATCTCGATATCTTCAGGACCACGGTCGCGGCGGCGGCGCTCGGCTTCTCGCGCCGCGCCTTCCATGAATCCATCGAACGATCGAAGAACCGGCAGATGTTCGGCCAGGCCCTGTCGGGCTTCCAGCTGACGCAGGCGAAGCTCGCCGACATGGCGACCCGCATCGATGCGGGGGCGCTGCTCGCATACCGGGCCGCGTGGCAGCGCGACGTGCGCAAGCAAAAAAACACCCGGGAGGCTGCCATGGCCAAGATGTTCTCCACCGAAGCGGCGCAAGAGGTGATCGACGATGCGGTGCAGATCTGCGGCGCGCTCGGCGTGATGCGCGGCCATCCGGCCGAGAAGCTTTACCGCGAGGTGCGCGCCTTGCGCATCTACGAGGGAGCCACCGAAGTGCAGAAGCTGATCATCGCCCGCGAGCTCCTGAAGGACGAGGCCTGAAGGATGGGATACAGCGCGCACACCGACACGTTCGGGCGGGACAACCTTCCGCCACGCAGCGAATGGCCTGAGCTCCTCTTCGAGCTGCCCGAGCTGCAATACCCCGCGCGCCTGAATTGCGCGACGGAGCTTCTCGACAAGCCGGTTACCCGCGGCTACGGCCACCGCATCGCATTGCGCGCCGCCGACGGCGCATGCACCTATACGCAGCTCTTCTCGCAGGCCAACCGCCTCGCCAACGTTCTGGTGCGCGACATGGGCCTGCGGCCCGGCAACCGCGTGCTGCTGCGCGGACCGAACAATCCGATGATGGCGGCATGCTGGTTCGCGGTCATGAAGGCGGGCGGCATCTGCGTCGCGACGATGCCGCTGCTGCGCGCGAAGGAGCTCACCGACATCATCACCAAGGCCGAGATCAGCCATGCCTTGTGCGACAGCCGGCTGGCCGGGGAATTGAAGGCGGCGCTGCCGGCCTGCCCGAGCCTGCGGGAGATCCGCTACTGGTTCAAAGAGGCCGGCGATGGACTCGATGCGCTCGCGCTCAAGCAGCCGCTGTGGTTCACCAACGTTCCGACCGCGGCAGACGATGTGGCGCTGATCGCGTTCACGTCGGGGACCACCGGCAAGCCCAAGGGCACGATGCACTTTCATCGCGACGTCATCGCGATGTGCGATGCGTTCCCGCGCTCGATCCTGAAAACGCACAAGGACGACATCTTCTGCGGCACGCCGTCGATCGCCTTTACTTTCGGCCTCGGCGGCATGCTGTGCTTCCCGATGCGCTACGGCGCCTCGACCGTGCTGGTGGAGAAGCACACCCCCGAGACGCTGCTGCACTCGATCGAGCGATTCAAGGCGACGGTCTGCTTCAGCGCGCCGACCATGTATCGCCAGATGGCGGGCATGGCAAAGGATTTCGACCTCTCGTCGATCAGGCATTGCGTTTCCGCCGGCGAGGCGCTGCCCGACGCGACCCGCCAGCTCTTCAAGCAGGAAACCGGCATCGAGATCGTCGACGGCATCGGCTCGACGGAGCTGATCCACATGTTCATTTCCCATACGCCGGAGCGCGTGCGCGCCGGCGCGACGGGCTATCCGGTGCCGGGCTACCGGGCGGCCGTGCTCGACGAGTACGGCAAGCCCAGCGCGCCGGGCACTGTGGGAAGGCTCGCGATCAAGGGCCCCACCGGATGCCGCTACCTGGCGGATCCGCGGCAGCGCGACTACGTGCAGAACGGCTGGAACATCACCGGCGATGCCTATCTCATGGACGAAGATGGCTATTTCTTCTATCAGGCGCGCACCGACGACATGATCATCTCGGCGGGCTACAACATCGCCGGGCCCGAGGTCGAGGGCGCGCTGCTCGGGCACCCGGCGGTTTCGGAGTGCGGCGTGGTCGGCGCGCCGGATCCGGAGCGCGGCACCATCGTCAAGGCCTACGTGGTGCTCAAGGCCGGAAACGAAGCCGGCGAGCAAATGAAGAAAAACCTCCAGGACCACGTCAAGAACGCGATTGCGCCCTACAAGTATCCGCGCTTGGTGGAATTCGTCGGCGACCTGCCCCGCACCGAGACCGGCAAATTGCAGCGCTTCAAGCTGAGAGGCTCCACGACATGAGCATGCAGATCCTGCAGCCGCCCGGCTGGGCGAAAGCGAAGGGCTTCTCCAACGGCATCGCAGCCAGGGGAACACTGGTGTTCATCGCGGGCCAGGTCGGCTGGACCGGCGAAGGAAAATGGCAGGCGCACGACTTCGCCGGCCAGTTCAGGCAGGCTCTGCAAAACATAATTTCGGTGCTGAAGGAGGCGAACGGCGAACCGCAGCACATCGTGCGCCTCACCTGGTACGTGCTGGACAAGAAAGAGTACCTCGGCTCGCTGAGGCAAGTCGGTCTCGCCTACCGCCAGCTCATGGGCCGGCACTATCCGGCCATGGCGGTGGTGCAGGTCGGCGGCCTGGTGGAGGACGAAGCACGGCTCGAGATCGAGGCCACCGCGGTAATTCCCGAGTGAGGGAGGAACCATGAAAGTCAGCGTCGTCGGAGGCGGCCCGGGCGGCCTGTACTTCGCGCTGCTGGCGAAGAAAGCCTGGCCGCGCTGGGACATCACGGTCTATGAGCGCAACCGGCCCGACGACACGTTCGGCTTCGGGGTGGTGTTCTCCGATCAGACGCTCGACAGCTTCAAGGCCTACGACCTCGTCACTTACGAAAGGATCCGCCGGCGCTTCGCGTACTGGGGCGGCGTCGACGTGGTGTACAAGGGCCAGGCGCTGCGCTCCGACGGCAACGGCTTCTGCGGCTGCTCGCGCGTGGCGCTGCTCAACATCCTGCAGGACCGCGGGCGCGAGCTGGGAGTGAACATGCGCTTCCAGCGGGAGGTAGAGGGACTTGAGGAATTTTCAGGATCCGATCTGGTCGTGGTCGCAGACGGAATCAATTCCAGGATCCGCGAAAAGCACAGGGACCACTTCCAGCCGAGCGTCGATCTGCGGCCGAACAAGTTCACCTGGCTGGGCTCGACCAGGCCGCTCGACGCGTTCAAGTACTTCTTTCGCGAGACGCCCGAGGGCATCATCCTCGCGCATTGCTACCAGTACGAGGCCGATCGGTCGACCTGGGTGATCGAGACGGACGAGCAGACCTGGCGCAATTTCGGCTTCGAGCGCAAGAGCGAGCCGGAAATGCTCTCGACTCTGCAGGAGGTTTTTTCCGAAGAGCTGCAAGGGCATCCGCTGATTCCGAACCGGTCGGTCTGGCGCAATTTCCCGACCATCACCAACAAGACCTGGGTCCTCGACAATGCAGTGCTGGTAGGGGACGCGAAAGCGACGGCGCACTTCTCGATCGGCTCGGGGACGAAGCTCGCGATGGAGGACGCCATTGCCCTTTTCGACTCCCTGAAATCCGAAAATTCGATAGAAAAATCTCTGAAGAAATACGATACCGCGAGGCGTGAAGAGGTCGAGAAGACCCAGCATGCGGCCAATGTGTCGCTCGCCTGGTTCGAACACATGAAGCGCTACTGGGGCATGGAGCCGCAGCAGTTCGCCTTCGGCGTCATGTCGCGCTCCAAGCAGATCACCTGGGAGAACCTCGAGCTGCGCGATCCGGCCTTCGTGCGGCAGGTCCAGGACTGGTTTTCAGCCAAAACGAGACAGGAAGGCTTCGACATCGATCCGGCGAACCCGCCGGTGCCGATGTTCACGCCGTTTCGCCTGCGCGACATGGTGCTCGAGAACCGGGTCGTGGTCTCGCCGATGGATCAGTATTCCGCGGCGGACGGCGTGCCGGGCGAGTGGCACATGGTGCACCTTGGCAGCCGCGCCATCGGCGGCGCGGGGCTCGTGTACGTCGAGATGACCTGCCCCTCGCCCGAGGCGCGCATCTCCCCCGGAGACACCGGCCTCTGGAACGAGACCCAGCGCGACGCCTTCAAGCGGATCGTCGACTTCTGCCACGCGAACTCGAAGGCGAAGCTGTGCATGCAGCTCGGCCATTCCGGACGCAAGGGCTCGACGCAGCTCGGCTGGCAGCGCATCGACCATCCGCTTGACGCCGGGAACTGGCCCGTGGTCTCCGCTTCGCCGCTGCCTTACTACGAGGGGGTTTCCCAGGTTCCTCTCGAGCTCGATCGCAAGGGGATGGAGAAGATCGTCGGGGATTTCGAGCGCTCCGCGCGCTACGCGGATGAAGCGGGATTCGACATGCTCGAGCTCCACATGGCGCACGGCTACCTGCTCGCCAGTTTCATTTCTCCATTGACCAACCAGCGGAAGGATTCATACGGCGGTTCGATCGAAAACCGCATGCGGTTCCCGCTGGAGGTCTGGCGGGCCTGCCGAAGGATCTTCCCCGAGAGGAAGCCGATGTCGGCGCGCATTTCGGCGACCGACTGGGCCCCCGGCGGCCTGCCGGGCGAGGATCTGATCGCCCTCGCCCGCATGCTGAAGGATGCCGGCTGCGACCTCATCGACTGCTCGAGCGGCCAAACCGTGCCGCAGCAGAGGCCGGTCTACGGGCGCATGTACCAGGCCTCGTTCGCAGACTGGGTGCGCAACGAAGTCGGCATCGCCACCATGACGGTAGGCGCCGTGACCACGCCCGACCAGGTCAATACCTTGCTTGCCTCGGGCAAGGCGGACCTGGTGGCGCTGGCGCGGCCGCATCTGGCCAATCCCTACTTCACCCTCCAGGCCTCGGCCTGGTACCAGCATCCGCGGCAGCACTGGCCCGCGCAGTATCTTGCCGGGCGCGACCAGGCCTTCAGGCTCGCGGAGCGCGATCGCGCCGAGCAGAAGGACCTGCGCCTGCGTGCCCGACCGGCGAGCCACGAGGTGAAGGACGACAAAGGCGCAAAGAAGGCGGCGTAACATGGCTGCGATGAAAATTGTTCCCCCGGCCCTTTTTCTGCTGCTCGCGTTTCCGGCGGCTGCCGCGTACGACGCGAACGGCGTCCCCCTCGGCGGCTCGGAAAAGGACGTAAAGAAGAACTTCCCGGGCATTTATTGCAAGCCCCTCGAATGGGCGAGCAGGGCCGCCGACCGGCGCTGCGACGACGCGAAGGTCTCTTTCGGCGGCATCGAGTCGCGCATCACCTTCTATCTCAGGAAGGACGTGGTCCAGGCCTTCGACCTGCGCTTCGACACCAAGGATCTCGAGCGCGTGACTGCTTTCCTCAAGAAGCGCTACGGCGAGCCGCAATCGGAAACGAAGGATGCGATCCAGCGCGAGGGCAAGCCGCTCACGCAGACCTACAAGGCGCTCTGGGAAACCGGCAAGGATCGCGCGGTGATGGTCGTGCCGCTGGAGAAGAAGCGCGGCCAGCTCACGGTTTCGCGCGGAGACTGGGAAGACGAGATCTACAAAGTCCGCTGAAACATCGGGCTCTGACCCCGATTTTTACCGGGCGTAGGAGCCGTTGTTGACGTCGATCGTGGCGCCGCTCAGGTAGTCCGGGCTGCGCGTGCCGAGCCAGAGGATCACTTCGGCCACTTCTTCGGGCCTGCAGGGGCGTTCCGAGTAGACCGAGCGCATGACCGCATCCTTGCGCGACTGCGGGAGCTGCCCGTACATGTCGGTGAGCGTCGGCCCCGGCGCCACGGCGTTGACCAGCACGCCGTCGGCCCCGAGGTAGCCGGCATAGCTTTTGGTGACGTTGAGCAGCGCCGCCTTCGTCGCGCCGTACCAGAGATCGGGATGGCCGGTAAAGGCGGCCACCGAGCCGACGTTGACGATGCGGCCCGATTTGCGCTTGCGCATCTGCGGCGCCACCGCCTCGATGAGCGCCACCGGCGCGCGCAGGTTGACCGTCAATACTTCGAGCGCGTCGGCGTCCGGGTACGCGTCGTGCGGATGGCAGTAGAGCGTTCCCGCGTTGTTGACCAGGACGTGGATGTCGCCCAGATCTTCCACCAGGCTCATTATCTTTTCGGGAAAGCGCAGGTCGAAGGAAACCCTTTGCGCGTCGTTCGGCAGGTCGCAGCGCGAGAAATCCTTGTCGAGGGCCAGCACGCGGCATCCGGCGCCGAGAAACAGGTGCGCCGCGGCGAGGCCGATGCCACGGCCTGCGCCCGTGACGAGCGCCGTGGTCAAGCCAGGCCGGGCATGCTGAAGCCGGCCGCCTTGAGCTCGGTGATCAGCGTCCTTTCCTGTTCGGCGTTCAGCTCGACCAGCGGCGGGCGGACCGTCTTCCACTGCGGATCGTTGCCGAAGCTCGCGATGGCGGCCTTGAGCGCCGGGATCATCGGCTGCTTCTGCACGATCTTGCGCGTTGCGGTGATTCCGGCCTGCAGCTTGTCCGCCTCAGCCGAGCGCCAGTTGCGGTAGACGTTGTCGATCGGTCCCGGATTCACGTTGCCGGTCGCGGTGATGCAGCCCTTGCCGCCGTTTCGCATGTTGGCGAGCAGGAACTCCTCGCTTCCGGCAAAGACGTCGAAGTTGTTCCTGGAGAAGTTGTCGAGCATGGCTTTCGTGTTCGACCAATCGCCCGACGAGTCCTTGACGCCCGCGACAATGCCCGGGTACTTCGAAATTAATTTTTCAATTAGTGCGAGCGAGATCGGCACCTGTGAGACAGGGGGAATGTGATAAAGGTAAAGCTGCAGCCGCTCGTCGCCGACCCGCTCGATGATCTCGGCGAAATTACGGTACAGCCCTTCGTCGGACACGCCCTTGTAGTAGAAGGGCGGCAGCATCAGCACGCCGCCGCAGCCGAGCTTGACCGCCTCGCGCGTGAGCTCGATCGAGTCCGTGAGCGCATTGTGTCCGGTGCCCGGCATCAGCGCCGCGGCCGGCACGCCGCCCGCGATCAGCGCTTCGAGGAGCTTGCGCTTCTCGCCGACCGACATCGAGTTCGCTTCGCTGTTGGTGCCGAACACGGCGAGCCCCGCGCAGCCGCTCTTCAGCAGCCAGCGGCAATGGCGCACGAAGCGCTCGGCGTCGGGCGCGTAGTCGCGCTTGAACGGGGTGACGACCGGCGACAGCACGCCCTCGATGCGTTTTGCTTTTGCCATGCTTCTCCCTGGATTAGTCGACTTTGGCGCCCGACGCCTTGACGATCGGCGTCCAGCGCGCGCTGTCCGCCTTGTTCATGGCGGTCATCTCTTCCGGCGTTCCGGCGATGATGCTGTAGCCGAGGTCGGTCATGCGCTTCACGAATTCGGGCGCTTTGGCAGCCTGTACCGCGGCGGCATTCAGCCTGGCGACGATCTCCTTCGGAGTTGCTGCCGGCGCCGCAAGTCCGAACCATACGTTGGATTCATAACCGGCCACGCCGGACTCCGCGATCGTCGGCAGATCCGGGAGCGCGGGATCGCGCTTGGCGCCGGTCGTGGCGAGGGCGCGCAGCTTGCCGGCCTTGATATGCGGCAGCGAGGAGGGGATGTTGTCGAACATCATGTTCACCTGGCCCGACAGAAGCTCGGTCAACGCCGGTCCGCTGCCCTTGTACGGAATGTGCAGCAGGTCGGTCCCGGTGAACTGCGTGAACATCGCGCCCGACATGTGGATGCTCGTACCGAAGCCGCTCGAGGCGTAGCTCAGCTTTCCCGGCTGGCTCTTGGCGAGCGCGATCACTTCCTTCACGCTGTTCGCCGGCACCGACGGATGCAGCACCAGCACGTTGTTGAGTGCAACCAGCGGCGCCACCGGCGTCAGGTCCTTGTTCGGATCGAAAGGCATCTTGGCGTAGAGCGCCGGGTTGATCGACTGCATGCCGCTCGTGGTCATGAGAATGGTGTAGCCGTCGGGCGCGGCGCGCGCCGCTTCCGCACCGCCGAGGTTGCCGCCTGCGCCGGGCTTGTTGTCCACGGTGACGGGCTGGCCGAAGATCTTGCTGAGCTCGTTCGCCGTGGAGCGCGACGCGATGTCCACCGCGCCCGCGGGCGGAAAGGGGCAGATCAGCCGGATGGCCCTCGACGGAAATGCCTGGGCCGCCGCGGCGAACGGCAAGGCCGAAGCGAAAACCAATGCGGCAAGAGCGAATGCGAAAAGGCGCGACACCGGGGAACCTTTCGAGGGTAGAGTGCAGGCCGAATTATAAAGTTATACAGCGCCTGCCCATGGCCGACCTTTCGCACGCGTTCAGCATCGAGGACCTTCGCCGCATCGCAAAAAAGCGCCTGCCGCAGGCGGTGTTCGATTTCTTCGACGGCGGCGCGGAGGACGAGGTGACGCTGCGCGAGAATCGCGCCGCCTTCGAGCGGGTGCGTCTGCTGCCGAAGGTGCTGGTGAACGTCGCGAAGGTCGACACCACCGCGCGCCTCTTCGGCGAGGATGCGGCGCTGCCGCTCGCCATCGGCCCTACCGGCGGAATAGGCGCCGGCCGCCCCGGGGCGGACCTCGCGCTTGCCCGGGCCGCCAAGGCCTTCGGCATTCCCTATACGCTCGCCACGCCCGCGACCGCCTCGATCGAGGCGATCGCCGAAATCGGCGGACGCAGGTGGTTCCAGCTCTACGTCGTGCGCGACCGCGAGTTCCGCGAGAAGCTGGTGGCGCGCGCCCGCGATGCGGGCTACGAGGCGCTCCTCGTCACGGTCGACCTCGCAGTCTCGGGCAAACGCGAGCGCGATCCGCGCAACGGCTTCGTGACGCCCTACCGCCCGAGCTGGCGCAACTCGCACGACATCTGGCGCAAGCCCGCGTGGCTGATGGACATCCTGCGTGGCGGCCTGCCGCAGATGGAGAATTTCGCCGGCTACAAGTTCTCCAGCACCGCGGTGACGGACATCGTCACCGCCGACGGCCGCGAAATGGACGCCTCGCTCGATTGGGACTACCTGAAGCGCCTGCGCGAGCTCTGGCCTCGCAAGCTCCTCATCAAGGGCGTCGCCCGCGTGGACGACGCAGAGCGCGCCGCCGCGGTCGGCTGCGACGGCATCGTGGTCTCGAACCACGGCGGCCGGCAGCTCGACGGCGCGATATCGACGCTGGAGTCCTTGCCTTCCATTGCCGGCGCCGTCGGAAATAAAATGACGGTGCTGCTCGACGGCGGCGTGCGCCGAGGCGTGGACATTCTCAAGGCGCGCGCCCTCGGTGCCCGCGGCGTGCTGACCGGGCGCGCGACGCTCTTCGGCGTGATGGCCGGCGGGGAAGCCGGCGCGCGCAAAGCGCTCGAGATCCTCGGCAGCGAGTACGAGCGGGCGATGAAGTTGTGCGGCGTGCGCTCAAGCGCGGAAATCGGCCCCGACCTTATCGTTTCTTGAAGTTCCTCACGTAGTCCGGCGCAGTAAAGATCCAGTCGAGCGCGTCGTACCACTGGTCCGGAGTGCGGCCCCGGTAGACGTCGTTTCGCACCAGGCGCGGCACGCCGTCGGCGGCGTGGAAGATCAGCCCGAGCAGTCCGGCGGAGATCTGCACCCGCGAGGCGCGTACCAGGCGGCTGCGCTGATACTCGGGGAAGGCCGTTTCGAAGTCGCCGTCCGCGGCATCCGCGCAGGTAGCGAGGCACAAGGCGTCTTCGAGCGCCATCGCCGCGCCCTGCGCGAAATACTGCAGCATCAGGTGCGCCGCGTCGCCGAGCAGGGTGACCGGTCCCCGGCTCCAGTTGCCGACCGGCTCGCGGAACCGCAGCATCCAGCGCTTGAACATCTTCGGCACGCGCATGAGCTCCATCGCTGTCGCGCAGTTGTGCGAGAAAAGCGGCAGGACCTCATCAGGATGGGCGTCCTCGTTGTGGCCGCCGCCCGCATGCTTGCCGACTACCGTCGCTA
>Ga0209488_10004076_pt1 | contig 11530 bp, 9 predicted proteins | sample Rivendell_Oct201_8_FD_188349 | JGI IMG/M metagenome (GOLD analysis project Ga0209488, IMG submission 188349) | Vadose zone soil microbial communities from the Eel River Critical Zone Observatory, Northern California, USA -... | ecosystem: Environmental > Terrestrial > Soil > Vadose zone >... | reverse complement strand
CACCAGCGGGCGCGCTGCTCTACGAGATCATCACGATCGCGTATGGTGCGGGACTCAAGCTCCCGTCGGAGCTGACTCTCCTGGCGAAAGCGCTTCTCAGTCTCGACGCCGTCGCTCGCGCGCTCGACCCCAGCTTTAATCCCTCGCAGTCAATCCGGGAATACACCGCCGAGATCGCGAACAAGCGCGCACAACGTGATCTGTCGCCGCACCGGCTTTTTCAGATGGCGGCCGAGACTTCGGATCTCTTGCGCGCCCTGCCGCACAGGATTGACCTGTTCACGCAGAAGTTGGTCTCCGACGACTTCGCGGTGCGCGTAGACACCCCGCAGCTCGGCTCGCTCCTTCTCGGATTGGAGAAAGTAGCGAACCGGATCTTCACCGGTCTTGTACTCGGCGGATTGCTCGTGGCCAGCGGATCGCTGATGGCGTATCAGCCCCGACTCGGAATGCTCGGCTTCGTCCTCGCCGCGGTCGTCGGCCTCTGGATGGTCGGGACGATTCTGATTCAGGATCGCAGGAGCAGACGGCGGAAAGGAAAGTCGTAGCTACTGGCGTCGGCATGTGCGCCGTACTTCTTTCGCGAGCCAGAGTTCCGCGCCAGCCGATCAGAGTCGCGCTACCACACTCGCGATATAGAGATCGACCCGCTCGCGCATTACCGCGTTGCTGATACCCGGTACGCCGCCGGCCCTCCACCCTTCATACATCGTTGGGGGACCCGGTAGCAGCTCTACGACGGACATCAGGTCCCAGTACGGATCATACTTGAAATCTGATCCTGCCGCTTCGATGTAACCCGCAAGGAAATCGTCCGCAACGGAAACCTCGTGCAGATTCGCAAGGTTGTGGCGGCACCACGCGACGTCTATACCCGCTGGCCCTCTGCACGCGTTTACCCAATCGACGACGCCGCTCACACGCCCATTCGACCATAGGACGTTGCTCGGGTGATAGTCGCGGTGCACGAAGCACTCGCGATACGGCGGAGCCGCGCCCTGAACCACTTCGATCGCCTTACGCCATGCGCCCGACTGCTGTGACCAGTGTGGCACATGAAGCGAGTCTCGATCATTGTAACGCCGATACTTCCACCGAAACCCGGCAGCGTCAACTCGATGGATTTGCGCTGCGGCTTGAGCGAGTCCGCTAATCCACTCCTGCCGGTTCGCGGGTAGCAGTACGACATCGCCCGGGACCTGCGTCACGAGCGTCGCCGGGACACCACAGTACGATCCGTCCTTGTCAGTTGCGACGAGCTCGGGTGCGGGAAGTCCGGCCCTCACTGCGTGCTGTACGCTCATTGCTTCCCGAACCGCGATATCGGGCTCCGCCCTCACCCATTCATCATTCGTGAAGCGTCGAAGGACCAGGCTAAAACGTTCGCCTTTGCGCTCGACTTCTACGCGATGCAGCGCCGAGGAAGTAGCACCAGGGAGCACGGCCACTGAAACGACGCGACCGTCGGCGGCGGTCTCTATCCAACTCCTGACATTGTGGGAGAGCATCTCACTTCCAGGCGAGCACGATTTTCCCGAATGTGTCGTTGGATTCCATGAGCTGGTGGGCGGCCCGTATCTCGTCGAAAGCAAAAACGCGATCTACTACGGGCTTGAGCTTGCCAGACTCGAACAGAGGCACGCCCCTTTCGGAGAAATCGCGCGCCAAAGCGATTTTTTCTTCGAGAGGCCTGCTCCGCAACATCGTTCCGACGATAGTCAGCCGCTTTCTGAGAAGCACGCTCATGTTGAATGGCGCGTTAGCGCCACCGGTTAGGCCCACAACGACCATCCGCCCACGCAGTGTGAGCACGCGCAGGTTTCCCTCGAGGTAGTTGCCGCCGACGAGATCCAGCAGCGCATCCACCCGCTCCGCGCCGATCGCCGCTTCGACCTGCGCCGCCCAGTCTCCGCGAGAAGAATCAATCGCGACATCGAGCCCGAGCTTCTTCGCCCGCTCGAGCTTTTCAGGTGAGCGTGCAGTCCCAACCACCCTTGCTCCCGCCGTACGGGCGATCTGCAGACCCGCTGTGCCGACGCCACTTCCGACGGCGTGAATGAGCACCGTCTCACCCGTACTGAGGGCCAGTCGATTGAAGAGCGCGTCATACGCGGTGAGAAAAACTTCTGGAATAGCGCCGGCGTCCTCCCACGACATCGCTTGTGGAACCGGCATCGCTTCGCGCTCGTGCACGCACAAGTACTCGGCGTGACCCGCGCCAGCGATGATCCCCATCACCCGGTCGCCGATCTTCCACATCGACGCGGACGCCCCGAGCGCGTCGACCTCGCCGGCGTATTCCATCCCGGGCATATCCGCCGGCACGCCGGGGGGAACGGGATAATTCCCCTCTCGCTGCATGAGATCCGCGCGATTGAGCGCAGAAGCTCTCACCCTAACGCGAATCTGCCCAACTCCCGGTTCCGGCTTCGGTCGCTCCTGAACCTCGAGCACCTCCGCCCCGCCAGGACGTGTGATGACGACGGCCTTCATTACCCCAAGTTACTCAGAATGCCGTGCGACTTAAGCCCGCAGCCACAAACTGCGCCACTCACAGCACCCGGCAGGTAGTCTTCCGTTGCAGTTAAAAGTCGGCCACTACCGAACCTTATTCCCATTGGGATCCCAGACTTCTACGGTCCCAAGGTTCCTGGCCCGAATGGGCGCCTCGATCTTGGACAAATCCCCGGCAACGACGACGATCACATTGTCGGGCGTGAGCTTGCTCGCAGCCACCCGCTTGATGTCGTCGGGCGTCACCGCTGACAGCTTCTCCCGGTAAGTCGTATAGAAATCGAGCGGGAGGCCCAAAATGATGAGAGTCTGCAAGCTCGCGGATAATCCCTGAACGCTCTGCACTGAATTCGGGAAACCGGAAACGAGGTTGTTGAGCATTCCTTGCAGCTCGCTCGAGGGTACAGCCTCGCCAGCGATCCTGCGGTATTCACTGATCGTCTCGACGAGCGCCGAGTCGGTGGCGTTCGTTCTGATTTCCGAGCTGACACGGAACGCTCCCGCGCCCGGCCTCAGATCGAGATTGCTGAACGCGCCGTAGGTGTAGCCATGCTTCTCGCGCAGATTCATGTTCATCCGCGAGCTGAATCCGCCGCCGAGCACGTGATTCAGCGCAACCAGAGAGATGTAGTCCGGATCTGTAGCCGCGAATCCCGGCTGTCCGACGACGATCGTCGACTGAACCGAGCCTGGTCTGTCAACAAGAATCACGCGCGTCCCCGCGCTCGCTCGCACCGGGTTCGAGACCGGAGCCAGTGCTGCACGACTAGCCGTCCACGCTCCGAACGACTGCTGCGCCACCGACCTTGCTTCAGCCAGCGAGATGTCTCCCACGAGCAGTAGCGTCGCCGCCGAGGGAGCGAACATCGTGCGCTGCCAGTTGACCACGTCGTCGCGGGTGAGTTCGCCGATGGTGGCGAGATTGCCGCTCGCGGGACGCGAAAATGGAGCGGTGCTGTCGAAAGCGGCGCGGATGAACGCATCGCTGGCGAGTCCCGCCGTTCGCGCGTGACTCTGTTGGTACGACGCGATCGCCTGATTCTTCACTCGGCTGAAGTCGCTCACTGGAAGACTCGGAGCAATTACGGTTTTCGCGGCCAACTCCATCGCTTGCGGAAAGGCGTTCTTGATGGCGACAACGTCGGCGAACGAAGTGCTGAAGCCGGCACCGGTCGAGTACTGTGCGCCGAGCGCATCCATCGCGCGCGCGATGTCGGCGCCGGTCATGGTGCCCGTGCCCTCCGAGAGAAGACGCCCGGTGAGAGACGCGAGACCACTCTTCGCCGCCGGCTCGCGCATCGCGCCCGCGTCGATGATCACCCTGCCCTCGACGACCGGTAGCGTGTGCTTCTGAACGACGATGACTTTCAGCCCGTTGTCGAGCTGGAACTGTTCGACTGCTGGAAAAGCGTAGGGGCGCAGTGCACTCGGCGGCGGTGGCTGCATCGTCTGCGCGCCAGCGGCGCCCGACGCGAAGACCATGGCGAGAGCAAGAGATCTGATGCTCGACGCGCGAATCATTGCGGCACCCCCGCGGAGCCGGACTGGGCCGCCGTTTTACGAGCGGGGACGTAGATAAGGATGGAGCGATTGGTTGTCACGAGTCGCTCGCGCGCGACCTCGTTGATGTCAGCCAGCTTTACGCGGTCGAACTCACCTAGAACCTTGTTGACGTGATTCGGATCGTGGAAGAACGTCCAGCCTTCCGCGAGTCGGTCGGCTCGCCCGCCGAATCCTCCGGTGGTCTGGAGCCCATTTACGAACGCGAATCGCTCCGACGCGCGCGCGCGATCCAACTCCGGCTGCGTGAACGACGAAACTCCCGCCAGCTCGGCGAGTAGCGCCTTCTCCAGCGAATCGGGATTGCCGCCGGGCTTTCCGACTGCGTTGAACACCAGCATGTCGGCACCGTCGGCGAGCCCGAAGTTGAACCCGGCGACGGTGGTCGCAACCTGCTGTCTCCGCACGAGCGCATCGTACAGACGCGACGAGCGTCCCCCGCCCAGGATGTCACCAAGTAGAGTGATTGCCGCTGCGCGCGGATCCTTTGCCGACGGAACCCTGTACGCCACGTAAATGGCGGGTGCAGGAGCCTGAGCGTCTTGCAACACGAGCCGGTCCTCGTATCCAAGGGTTACCGGCACTCTCATGTTGGCGAGCGGCGGCGGCGTCGGACCGCGAGGAATTGGCGCAAAGTATTTCTGAACCATCACCTTCGCTTGTGGAACGTCGATGTCGCCCGCGACCACGAGCACCGCATTGTTGGGCGCGTAGTAGGTCTTGAAGAAGCTTCTGACATCGGCGACGGACGCGTTCGAGAGATCCGTCATCGACCCGATGACCGAGTGATGGTACGGATGGTCGTTGGGGAAAAGCGCTTCCTCGGTTTTCTCGACCCACGTTCCGTAGGGCTGATTATCGACGCTCTGCCGGCGCTCGTTCTTCACGACCTCGCGCTGGTTATCGAGCTTCGCCTGCGTCAGCGTTTCGGTGAGCGTGCCCATCCGGTCGGCCTCGAGCCACAGCGCGAGCTCGAGCTGGTTCGATGGAATCTGCTCGAAGTAGTTGGTTCGATCCCAGCTCGTGGTGCCGTTGATGTCCGCACCAGCTCGTCCTCCTGCCGCTTCGAGAAGAGCCCAATGCTGGCCGTCGCCCACGTTCTTCGATCCCTTGAACATCATGTGCTCGAACAGATGGGCGAAGCCGGTCTTGCCCGGCTGCTCCATCTTCGAGCCGACGTTATACCACAGGAGAACGGCGGCCACCGGCGTCGAGTGATCGACGTGATAGAGCACAGTCAGCCCGTTCGGTAGAGTTTCCTTGGTGTAATCGATGCGCAGCTCCGGGCTCTTCCCCACCTGCGCCTTCTTGCCAGCCTGCGCTCCCGCACTGACGGCGGCAAGCCACAACAGAGAGACCGCAAAGTAGCGGAGTCTCATTGGACCTCCATGAGATTTGGATTGCCGGCAGCTGGACGGGAGCGCCGGACACCCAAAATAGGGCGAAGGAAGCCCGTCGTCTATCTGTAAAGTCGGGCCACGTCGACGCCATTCCAGCATCCACAGTACCGAAGCGGGGAGCGCTCAGCGTCTAAGCTGATAGCCAGTAAGCTTTTCCATCGGCGCTCGGGATGGCGCAGTGTGGGCTGGGCGCGCTTCATGGATCTTTCAAAAGCGCGCAATGCCAGTCTCGCGAAATCTCTAACGCCAGTATGAAAGCTCCGAGCGATCAGCTGCAAAGCTGGAAGCTCCCTGCTTCGGTACTCTGGATGTCAGACTACGCCCCGCGATCCCAGCCCTAACTGTTATTCGTAGCGCAGCGACTGTATCGGATCGAGACTGGCTGCGCGCCGGGCTGGCCAAACACCGAACAGAATCCCGACAAAGCCCGAGAAGAAAAACGCCAACAGGATCGATGACGGCGCCACCGACGTATTGAAGTTCCCGAACTTGGCCAGTGCGACCGCCCCAAGCCATCCGAACATGATCCCGCCCACCCCGCCGAGCAGACACAGGACTACTGCCTCGATGAGGAACTGGAGAAGGATCATCTTCGGCGTCGCGCCCAGCGCTTTTCGCACGCCGATCTCGCGCGTCCGCTCCGTAACCGACACCAGCATGATGTTCATGATGCCGATTCCGCCGACGAGCAAACTCACCGCCGCGATTCCGGAAAGAAGAAACGTGAAGATCTGCGTCGTCTCGCCAAGCGTGTTCAGGAAATCGGCCTGATTGCGGATCTGGAAATCGTCAGGAACGCCGACGCGCAGCCGGTGCAAACGGCGAAGCGTTTTCTGGATTTGCGCCATCGCCTGCGGAATCTCCGCCTCCGAGGTCGCGAGCACCCCGATCTGGCGCAGCCGGTCACTACCGAAAACGCGAAATTGCGCGGTCGTGATTGGTATCAGAACCTGATCGTCCGGATTTCCGAATCCGCCGCCGCTCCCCTTGCTGGCGAGAACGCCTATCACCTGAAAAAGAAATCCACCGATGCGGACGTTCTGTCCGACGAGAGTTGCCGCCGGCACCCCGAGATTGTCGGGAATCGCCGCCCCAAGCACGGCCACACTCCGGCTGGCGCGATCGTCGCCCGCCGTGAACATCTTCCCTTCCGCTATCGTGTACTTGCGGACGTCGAGATAATTCGCCGACGTGCCGAGCACGGTGGTATTGGTATTCGTGGCCAGGTACTGCACCTGGAGTTGCTTCTGCATCTCCGGTTCGACCGCGGAAACCGCGGCGCCAGCCGAATCGAGTGCTGTTGCGTCAGCGACGACCATTGGCGCCCGGTCGTTGCCAGACGAAACTCCGCCCGGCGCGAAGATCTGTCCCGGCTGTACGGTCAGGAGGGTAGTGCCCAGCGCGGAGATTCTCGCGTTGACCGATTCCTGAGCGCCGCGTCCAAGCGCGACCACGGCGATCACAGCTCCCACGCCGATCACGACGCCGAGCATCGTCAGAAAGGAGCGAAGCTTGTTCGCCCTGAGCGCTCCGAGCGCTACACCAATCGTTTCTCCGAGCAGCATGGTACTACCTCCTTAATTGCCCGGCGGCCGTCCACCACCGCCACCGCCTCCCCCGCCGCGAGCTCCGCCAGCCGCGCCCGCTCCGCCCGCGGCGCCAGCCGCCGGCGTCGTCGTCTGGAGTCCGCCACCTGTGCCGGCTCTGATCCGAGCCTGAAGCTGGTCACGCTGCGCCTGCAGCACCGCGGGTCCGAGAAGGGCGACCTGCTCGCCTTGCTGAACGCCGCTGACGATCTCGCTGTAATCGAAATCGCTGACTCCGAGGCGCACTACGCGCGGCGAATACTTGTCACCCTGTTTTACGAATACGAACATCGCGCCGCCGGTGCGGCCGGTCCCGCCTCCCGCTCCGCCTGCGCCAGCCTGCCCACCACCGCCAGCGAAACCGCCACCACCCGCACCGCCACCGCCACCACCGCCACGCCGGCCGGTCGACGACGCGGTACCCTGCGCCCCGAACGCGCCCGGTGTCGAGCTCGCCGCGCCAAACCTGCGGCGGCGTGTAGTATCGCCCGAAGATGCCGTCGACGATGCTGTCCCGCCCCCTCCACCCCCGCGAGCCGCACGCGCCGCCGCCTGCGCCGCCTTCAACGAGTCCGGACTTACTCCGAGAACCGGAGCGACCGTCGCCGCGTCCCGCGCATTCCGTATCGCATCACTCGGCACCGCGAGAACATTGTCCTTCCGCAGGATGTCCATCACCACCTGCCCGTTCATCCCGGGCATGAGCGCGCCGTCAGAATTGTCGAGACTCACCAGGACCGGAAACATGGTGACGCTCGATTGCACGACCGCTTCTGGTTGAACCTGTTCCACGATACCAACAAATCTCCGACTGGGAAACGCGTCCACGGTCACGGTAGCAGCCTGGCCCGCTTTGACGTTGCCGATGTCCGTTTCATTCACGAACGCGCGCATCCTGACCTTGCTCAGGTCGGCCATGTCGAGGATCGTCGTACCGCCGCTCGCCGCGGTCGAGGCTGACGTGATAACCGTTCCCACCGAGACCGGACGCAGGATGACGGTACCGTTCGTTGGCGCCGTAATCGTGGCGTCCTCCAATTGGAGCTTCGCGGTCGAGAGATTCGTCCGCGCTTTGACGACGGATGCATCCGCATTCGCGAAAGCGACGGTCGCCGCCTCCATCTCCGTTGCCGTGATGATATTCTGCTTGTACAAGTCCGCGGATCGGTTGCGCCCCGACAGCGCCACAGCTCTCGCTACAGTCGCCGAGGCAAGATCAGCTGCCGCTTGAGTGTACGCGTTCTGCACTGTGCGCGGATCGATCTGAACCAGAAGATCGCCGACCTTTACTTTCGATCCCACGTCGACGGGCATCTTGATGATCGTGCCCGATGCTTTCGACTTCACCTCGACGATGTCGATGGGTTCTACAGTCCCGTTCGCCTGCGCGCTCAACACGATGCTGCGCCGCTCGACCGGAGCGGTCTCGATCACGAGCGCTGGATCAGTGCTCTTCTTGCAACCGCCAAGCGTCGCCACCGCCACAATCGCAATGCACTTCAACACCTTGTTGCTGCGCGTCCGTAGTCGAGCGACCTGGCTTTCTGTGGTTCTCATTTGACTGGTTGAAGTTGCGGAAGTCATCGTCACTGTAGGTCTCGTCCGACGAGCGCCTCGAGCTGTGCCCGTGCGATTCTGTAGTCATACCGCGCCTGAATCAGCGCCTGCTCCGCCGTCGCCAACGCCGCTTGCGATGTTATTAGATCGAGCGAGGTCGATGCCCCGATATTGTAACGCTGCTGCTGCACCCGCACATCTTCCTTCGCCGCGGCCACCGATGCCACCTGTATTGCCACCCGCTGCGACGCGCTCCGGATCGCTCCGATGTTCTGCGTCAGCGTCGAGACCGCGGCAAGCTGCGAATCCCGCAACGAGGATTGCGCGTTGACCTCCGCGACCTTCGCGACAACTACCTGCTGCTCACGCTGGAAGTTGTTGAAGATCGGATACGAAAGCTGGAACGCGAGGCGGCCACTGTACGTGAACGGATCACTCCCGAACCCGAACTGCGGGTCAGTTCCACTGCCAGTGCGCGAGTAGCTCGCACTCAACGAGGGCAGATAAGTCGCCTTCGATGCCTTACGGGATTCCTCCGCAACATCGAGGTTGGCCTGCGCCTGTTGCACCGCGGGGCCCGTGAGCGCCAACACCGCCAGCTGCGCGCTATCCGGCAGCGCAGCCATGTTCTCCTGAACGGATGCAGGATCCGCGGTCACCGGCACGGGAGATCCAACGAGTCGGGTCAGCGCCGCCTCCGCCGCTTCCTTGCCGCTCGCCGCCGTGATCTGCGCGAGCTGGGCGTTACCAATCTGGATCACTCCCCGCAATGAATCGGACCTGGTCGCTGCTCCCGCCCGCACCCGCGCAACAGAGGCTTTGAACTGCTCTGCCGCCTGCGCCATCTGCAGATCGGCCGCGTCCTGGCTTTCGATCGCGGCGAGGACGGCGAAATACTGCTGCTTCACGCCGAGCGAGATGTTGTACTTCACCGCCACGCGATTCGCTTCCGCGGCCGCGATCTGATAATTGGCGGTCCGCAAATCGTAGAGGCGCTGGCCGCCATCGAAGAGCGTCATGTTGAGCGACAGTCCGGTATTGTTCGTCGGTTTCTGGGCGACGGTGACCTGCTCGCCATTCTGATTCAGGCGCGTCAGTCCGCCGCCCAGCTGCACGACGTGACCCGCGCTCAAGGTGGCGCTCGGCAAAATTGCTCCGACGGCCGAGACCCTGGCCGCCTTGCTGGTTCGCTCCGTTCCTTCGGCCTGGATGGCTTGAGGGGAATTTTGCTGGGCCATTTGAATGGCCTCGGCGAGCGAGATTTTTCGGGCGCTGTCGGGGGCGCGGGCCATTCCAGGTTGCAGACCCGGCTTGAGGACCTGGGCGCCCAATACGGGAGCCACCAGCAATGCCAGCATTATCGCCGTGAGTGGTCTCAGCGGCTTCTTCATATTGATCGACATATCACCGAGCACGGGATCGTTGAAATCGAAAGGGCCGCACCAAACTGCGGCCCTTCAATAAATACGCCCAACCCGGCCGTTCTGCTGAGGTCGCCCTAGCGGGTCACAGTGGCGAGCATTCTCTGTCTTAACGACGCAAGGCGGCGACGGACCGAGCCATCCATGACCGTGTCGCCGACCTTCACGATTACGCCGCCCAAGATCGCGGGGTTGAGCGACATGTGGGGCACGACACGCTTCCCGAACAGGCGCCCCAGTTGCCGCGCCAGCGCATCCCTCTCCGGGCCAGCCAGCTCACGTGCGACCGTCACGTTCACGTGCACCCGATCTTCGGAGTCATCGATCAGCCGTCTGTACTCGGACGCGATCTCCGGAATGAGCATCTGCCGGCGTTTCACGATCACAGTCTCGATGAAGCGCATGAAGAGCTTGGGCACTCGGCGCCCCATCGCCTTCTCCAGGATCTCTACCTTGCGCGTAGCTGACAACTTGGGCGACTCGAGAAACGTTCTCAGCGTGTGATCCTCGCGCATGCCCACGGAGATTGCGTCCATGAGCGCGCCCCACTCCTCCTGCTCGCCGTCCTTCCTGGCGAGTGTGAGCAGCGCTTCGGCGTAGTTCCGGCCGATCCTTTCGTCGTTCATCCGCGCTTCGTCTCCGCCACCGGAATCGAGGACAGAAAGCTCTCGACGATCTTCCGGTTCGACTGGTCGTCGAGATTCTGCTCGATCACCTTGCTCGCGCCGGCGATGGCCAGCTCGATCGCTTCCCGCCGCAGCTCGGCGATCGCGCGCTCCTTCTCCTGCTCGATCTCGCGCCGGGCGCGCTCGAGCATCTGTTGCTGCTGCTGGTGCGTCTCCTCGATCATCTGGGCGCGGAGCTTGTCGCCTGTCACACGTCCCTCGACGACGATCTTCTGCGCCTCCAGTCGTGCGGCCTCGACCTGTTGTAGCTGCTCAGCGAGCGCTTTGGCCGCTTCCTCCCGATCTCGCTTCGCTCCTTCGATCATTTCCTCCAATCGCTTTTCGCGCGCCTCGACCTCCGCCGTGATCTTCGGGAAAACGAATCTGCCCAGGATGATGAACAAGATCACGAAGACAACGAGCGTCCAGAACATGAGCCCGCCGTTCGGCGACAGAAGGTCACCCGATTGCGCGGATTCTTCCGGAGCTGCGGCCGCCTGCTGCAGGAGTGCGATGATAAAGATGGGCATAGTTACGTCGTGGTTTGGTCGGATCGAATGCGGCGTTGTTGACACCGGTTGAAGTCGGGCTGCGCCGCGGCGGCTCGTGCTGACCACCGCGACGCACACACATTGCGATTTAGAACTTGAACTTACCCTGAATCAGGAACGAGATGACGACCGCGAACAGCGCAACTCCTTCGATGAGCGCCGCGAAAATGATCGCGCCCGTCTGGATGCGTGCGGCCATCTCGGGCTGACGCGCCATTCCGTCCATCGCCTGCCCAGCGAGACGTCCGATACCGATGCCCGCGCCGATTACGGCGA
>Ga0209488_10004074_pt1 | contig 11532 bp, 12 predicted proteins | sample Rivendell_Oct201_8_FD_188349 | JGI IMG/M metagenome (GOLD analysis project Ga0209488, IMG submission 188349) | Vadose zone soil microbial communities from the Eel River Critical Zone Observatory, Northern California, USA -... | ecosystem: Environmental > Terrestrial > Soil > Vadose zone >... | reverse complement strand
CTACTCGCGGCCTTCGGTCTTGCCTCCGAGGGCTTGCGTGGCGCGAGACGCACTGTCGAGCAGTGCCTTCACGTGCTCGCTCGAAGGCTCTATCTTGATGGAGGCCCGCGTACCGGCGAGACTGAGCGTGAAACGAACATCGCCGTTCCAGTCGAGGATTGGTGCGGCGATCGAGGCATATCCGCTCAGGTCGGATCGGACGATCGTCGTGTAGCCCCTTCGCTTGAGTTCTCGCGCGGCATCTTCCCTGAATTTGCCGACATCGGCCTTGCCGCCAAAGACCCCACCCCATTCCTGTTCGATCAGGTGCGCCGTCAGGTTCATCGGCAGCCGGGCGGCGTAGATCTTGCCTGCGGCAGACGTCAGCATCGGGATCAGCCCGGTACGAAACTCAAACGCGCCGCGCTGATCGCCGTCCTGCTTGAACAGGCTGATCGGACCGTCGTCGGTCCATGTGGTGACGGCCGCGCTTCGTTTCGTCATGTCGCGCAGATTGGTGACCTCGCGGCGGACAATCTCAAAACCGTCGATCTGCTGTATCGCGCTGACGCCAAGCGAAAGCGCCGCAGGTCCCAGGCGATAGTGGCCGGGTTTCTCGTCCGCGGCGGCAAGTCCGATCCTCACCAGGCTGACGAGATAATTGTTCGCAGCACTCGTCGTCAGATCCGCCAGCGGCGCGATGTCCTTCAACGCCATTGCCTGCTGGCTGCCCTGCATAACGCTCAGAATCCGAAAGGCAATTTCGACTGACTGAATGCCTCGGCGAGGCTTCTTCTCCTGCATCTGCTTCCTCGACCAGTGATTTGAAAACCAGATTGACACAAACGAATCTCGAGATCATAATACAACAATAAAATATATCTTCAATAATATTGAATATGTAGAGAAGAGAAATGCCCCTAAGTTCAGTCCGAAGCGTCTACACGGTCGCCGGCAACATGGATCTCATGCAGGCCTTTTACGAAGAGGCGCTCGAACTTCCGCTGGCGTTTCGCGATCGGGACAACTGGTGCCAGTTCAAAGCCGGGCCGATCCCATTTGCGTTGAGCTCACGAGCCGAGGCGGCCGAGGGCGCGCGCGGCAGCGTGATCGTATTCGACGCGATCGATCTGGCTGCATTCGTGCCGCGGATCGAGCGGCTCGGCGGGCGGCATCTTTCGAGCCGCGACATGGGCTCGCACGGCAGCGTCGCGACGTTTGCCGATCCCGAGAACAATCTGTTTCAGCTGCACGTCCGGCCCGGCACTCAAACCTAGCCGGGTCTCAACAGGTCAACTCCCAACAAGGACGCTCATCATGAAATTTGGTGTCTTCGATCAAAATGACCGTTCCGGTCTCCCGCTGGCGCAGCAGTACGAGAACCGGCTTCAGCTCACCGAGCTCTACGACCGTCTCGGCTTCCATGCCTTCCATATGAGCGAGCACCATGGCACCTCGCTAAGCATGACGCCGTCGCCGAGCGTCTGGATGGCTGCTGTCGCCCAGCGGACCAAGCGATTGCGGCTATGTCCGCTGGTCTATCTGCTGCCGACCTACCACCCCGCGCGTCTCTATGAGGAGATCTGCATCCTGGATCACCTGAGCGGCGGTCGATTTGAATTCGGGATCGGCCGCGGCGCGTCGCCACATGAGCTCGATGCGCTCGGCATCGACTCCACGAAGGCGGCGAAGATGTACGCGGAGGCCTATGAGACGATCCAGCGCTGCTTCACGCAGGAGTCGGTGACGACGACGGGCGAGTTCTGGAGCTTGAAGGACTACGTGGTGGAAATGAAGCCGCTTCAGCGCCCGCGTCCGCCGATGTGGTACGCGGTCGGCTCGCCCGACTCCGTGGTCTGGCCGGCGCGTAACGGCATGAATGTGGTCTGTGGCGGGCCGGTTTCCCGCGTGCGCGCGGTCTCGGACCGACACCGCCAGGAGGCGGCGGCGGCAGGCCTTCCGAGTGGTGCGGAGCCACTGATCGGGGTCAATCGCTACATCATCGTCGGCGGGACCGATAGCGAAGCGCAGGACATCGGCCGCAAGGCCTGGCCGACCTTTTATGAGAACTTCATCAAGCTCTGGCGCAAACACGGAACCGAGCCCGTCAACGCCAAGCTGCCGCCGTCATTCGATCAGCTCGCCGAATCCGGCCATGCCATTGCCGGTTCGGCCAAAACAGTTGCGCAGATGCTCTCCGACCAGGTCTCGGCTGGTGGGGTGAACTACGTGATCGGAAGCTTCATGTTTGGAACCATGCCTCACGCCGACGTCACGGCCTCGATCCGTCGCTTCGCCGAGGACGTGATGCCTGCCGTGAAGGCAGAAGAAGCTGTCGTCGCTTGAGCGCCAAAGGCAGATCAACGCAAGGAGGTGGAAGATGCCTGATGATCGTCTGTTCGACAGCCGCAACCTGCGGCGCGTGCTCGGTAGCTTCGTCACGGGAGTGACCGTGGTGACCACGACCGATGACGAGGGTGGATTCCACGGGGTGACCGCCAATTCGTTCAGTTCGGTGTCGCTCGATCCTCCGCTGGTTCTTTGGAGCCAGGCGGTCAAGAGCCACTCGCATCCGGCGTTTTTCAAGGCCGAACGCTTTGCCGTCAACATCCTCGCCGAGGACCAGATCGAATTGTCGAATCGGTTTGCAAAATCATCACCCGAGAAATTCGTAGGCCTCGATATGGATATCGGACTAGGTGGAGTTCCGTTGCTCCGCGGCTGTGGCGCCTGGCTGCAATGTCGGGTCGTGTCCCGGGTGCCCGGCGGCGATCATACGATTTATATCGGTGAAGTGGATTTGATCGGGCAAGCCGAACGGAAGCCGCTTGTGTTCGGGAACGGCCAATATCTGCGCACGGGCCCTCATGACCTCAGCGGTGGTGCGGCATCGCCTGGTCCCAAGCAGGCTCAACTCACGGCGATGCCTAGCTCTGACGCAACGCACCCACCAGCCAGGCGGCTCGAGTTCGCGGCCGGAGCTTGAGATGGCTGAGCTCTCCGCACTCGATACCGAGCTTCTCTCGCAAGACCTGCCCGAGCTTTCTCTCCTCGCAGCCGGATCGCCGATCTATGCCGATGGTCGGGGGGTGATCGAATATCGCGCCAGCGGCGACGCGAGCAGCCCCGTGGTGCTGATGCTTCACGGACTGGGTTCGAGTTCGGCGGGATACCGTGCCCAATTCGCCGGGCTATCCCGGGAGTTTCATGTGATCGCCTGGAACGCGCCGGGCTTCGGAACCAGTTCGCCGATGTCAGGGCATAGCGCGGGCATCGACGACTACGCCGACGCGCTGGAAGCCTTTTTGCGCGCGCTTCGCGTCAAGCGGCTTGCTGCTTTGGTAGGCAGCTCGTGGGGGAGCATTGTGGCGCTGGCCTTCGCGAGGCGATATCCGGCGTTGGTTGGCAGTCTCGTCCTTTCCGCTCCCAACGTCGCCAAAGGTCGTGTCGTCGGCGAGGCCCGCAATGCCGAGCTGGAGTCGTGGCTTCGCACGGCGGATACCAGCATTCCGGTTTCGCGCGCGGCTGTCGCGGACAGGCTGCTCACGCCAAACACGCCACTGCTGGTCAGACAACATGTCGAGCGCCTGCGCGACGCGATGACGAATGATGGATGGCGCAAGGCGATACGGTCGCTGTTCACCGTCTACACACCCGACGCCATCGCTGAAGTCAGGTGCCCGATCGCAATACTTTCGGGCACGCGCGACCAGGTTGCGCCGCAGCGGGATCATGCGGAACCGCTCCTCGCTGCGGCGCCCCGGGCGGTGTCGCATTCGTTCGAAGGTTGCGGCCATATGCTCAAGCTCGAAGGCCCCTCGCGTTTCAACGCGATCGTCCGCGAGACCGCGCTTCAACCCGAATCATTAGCCCATCCAAACCACTGAATCGCCGGCGACAAGACCGGTGGAACCCAAACGTCATAACAATCCTGGGAGGAATTCATGCAAGCGAGGCCGCCTCACGACGCACCGACGTTCACCCAATGGCGGATGGTGAGCATTCTGTGCCTCGTCAACGCTATCGCCTTTATCGACCGCACCGCGCTGCCGCTGCTGGTGCAGCCGATCAAGCGCGACCTCGGCATTTCGGACACGCTGATGAGCTTCCTGATCGGCGCCGCCTTCATCATCACTTATGCGTTCGGCGGTTCTCTGATCGGCGTGCTGGTCGACCGCTATCCAAGGCGGCGCATTCTGGCGACCGGCATCGCGGCCTGGGGCGCGGCCACGATTTTCTGCGGCAGCGTCATGAACTATGTGGCGCTGTTTGCCGGACGCTGCGGTGTCGGAGCGGGCGAGGCGACGGTCGGGCCGGTCAGCATGTCGCTGATCAAGGATTCCTTCGAGCCGCGCTTTCGCGGCCGTGCCGTCGCCATCTGGGCGATGGGGGCGAGCCTCGGCGGCGGTTGCGCGCTTTTGGCCGGCGGCGCCATCCTGCATCTGGTCGGCGAATCCGGCAGTATCGTGCTGCCGGTGCTCGGTATCTCGGTGCGTGCCTGGCAACTGGTGCTGATGGCGTGCGGCGCGATATCGATCCCTGTAGCACTGCTGCTGTTCACGTTTCCGGAGCCAACGCGCCGCTCGCTCGCGACCGAACAGGCCGTCAGTCTGCATGAAGCGTTTGCGAGTGTCCGCGACCGCTGGACAATCTTCGCGCCGCTGTTCCTGGCGAACGCGGCAACCATCATGTTGTCGGTCAGCTACTCCTCATGGGTCCCGGCATTTCTTGGGCGCACGTGGAAAATCCCGGCCGGCGAGATCGGCCTCATCTTCGGACTGATCGTCCTGTTTCTCAGCACCGCAAGCCAGTTCATCACCGGCTTTCTCGTCGACATCACGCACAAGCGTTTCGGCTTGCCCGCCGTGCCGGTGCTCGGCGCGGTCATCTGTGCAATCATTGCTGTCCCGGCAGTGATGGCCCCGCTCAGTCCGTCGCTGCCGGTGACATGGACTTTGCTGGCAGTGTTCAATTTGTTGGCCGCAAGCCTGTTCACGATCGGAACCTCGACGATCGTCCATCTGTCGCCCGGTGCCGCGATCGGAAAGATCACGGGCGTGCACTTCGCCTGGGTCGGCATTACCGGGTCCGCGGTGGCGCCGACACTCATCGCGGTGCTGGCCGAGCAGGTGTTCGGCGGTGGGCAGGAGGCCCTTGGCCACGCGCTGTCGGGCGCCGGCGGCACGCTGTCGATGATCGGCGGTGTAAGCCTGCTCGTCGTGTCCTGGCAATTGCGGCGCAGAGATACGGGCGCAGTCCGTGTTGCCGCTGCTTAACTATTGGCTTTCGGTGTTCATGAAGGGAGATTGAAATGCGAGTCATCAAATTCGAACAGAAAGACGCGGTCGGTCACATCGTACTGGACAACCCGCCGAAGAACCTGATCGCCTCGGACTTCTCGAATTCTCTCAAGCAGGCCGTCCACGAAGCCAGCGAGAGCGACATCAGGGCATTGCTGGTCAGGGGAGAGGGTCCGAATTTCAGCCAAGGCGGCGACGTGCTCGACTTTCTGGAGAAGAATGCCAATCAATTCCGGACCTTCATTGCCGAATGCAACCAGTCGTTCCGTGCCATAGAGGCCCTGCAGATTCCGACGGTCGCTGCGGTTCGCGGCGCAGCGTTTGGCGGTGCCTTTGAACTTGCGCTGGCATGCGACTTCATTGTCGCGGCTGAAGATGCGGTGTTTCGCTGCATCGAGGCCTCGGTCGGATCTGCACCCGTTGCCGGCGCAGTGCAAAGATTGGCGGAGCGAATCGGCCGCTCGCGCGCGGCACATTACGCCATGCTCTGCGAGCCGATGTCAGGTGTCACCGCCGGCCAACTGGGTGTCGCGACGACCGTGTTACCCGCCGATCAAGTCGAGGCGGCTGCGCTCAAGTTTGCGCAGGATCTGTCCACCGGTCCGACCCGTTCGTATGCGGCGATACGAACCTTGTTGAAGGCATGGTCGGGAGGTGGTGTTCCGTCCGCGGACGCAATGATCCTGGATGTCACCATGGCCCTTCACAGCTCCGAAGATGCGCGACACGGCCGTACGGCCCGGGCCGATGCTATCAAAAAGGGGATTGAGCCGCCGAAGATCGTCTTCACCGGCCGATGATTGAAGGGGACGACGCTGTCGTCCTCTGGCTGACGGGACGATCGATAGATCATGATGCGCGATTTCAACGATCTTCAGTTCTTTACGGCCGTCGTTCTCAATCGCGGGTTCTCGGCTGCCGCCCGTGCGCTCGGAGTTCCAAAATCGCGCATCAGCCGCCGCGTTGCGTTGCTGGAGGAGCGGCTCGGCGTGCGGCTGCTCGATCGAACGACGCGAGGGCTTGGTTTGACCCAGGTCGGCCAGCAAGTCTTCGAGCATGCGCACGCAGCGGTCATCGAGGCTGAAGCCGCCGAAGAGGCCGCACTTCGAATGCAGGCCGAGCCTCGCGGGCTCGTTCGACTGAGTTGTCCGCTCGGGCTTCAGGGTTCAATTACCGCCTCCATGGCGGGCTTCCTGGCCGCCCATCCGCTGCTGCGGCTGCAATGTATCGTCACCAATCGGCGGGTCGATCTGGTCCACGAAGGGGTCGATGTGGCGATCCGGGTTCGCGAGCGTCTCGACACCGACGCCGACCTGCAATTGAAACGGATCGGCACCAGCAGGCGTATCCTGGTCGCAAGTCCGAGGCTGCTCGCGGACAGGGGTGAACCCACGACGCCGGCGGAACTGCCCGCGTTTCCCATCCTCGATCAGGAGCAACAGGGCGGCAACAGCTGGTTTCTAGCGGCGGAGAATGGGGACACCGATTCCGTGGCTATCGAGCCTCGCCTTGCGACCGACAGCTTCGACGTTCTGATAGCGGCCGCATGCCAGGGGGCTGGAATTGCATTGTTGCCGGCCGCGCAATGCCGGGCCGCGCTCGGCTCTGGAGCGCTTGTGCGTGTGCTGCCGCAATGGAGCGGTACCGACGGCATCGTGCATCTGGTCTTCGCCTCGCGGCGCGGCATGCTGCCCTCCGTTCGGGCGGTGATCGATTTCGCCGCGGCAGCATTGAAATCGTCGGCCGATCAATAGGGGTGTCCGCGAGCGTTCACCAGGTAGAACGCGGCGTCCCCAATCTGCTGACTAATCCTTCGATCGTTTTGAGCGCCATAACCATTCCCGAAGCGAATATCCATCGCGTCCGCAACCGAGGAATAGTCATGCTGCAACTTCGATCCAAGGAAACACTCGATCACGGCGATCGCGGCTGGCTGAAGGCGCGCCACCACTTCGTCGTTTCGGCTGAAGGCAATCCGGCGAATAGTCCCCTCGGCCCCCTCGTGGTCTGGAATGACGACGAGATCGCTCCTGGCACCGGCTTTGGTCGCCACTCGCATGCGGACATGGAAATCGTAACCTATGTCCGCCAAGGCGCGGTCACGCACGAAGACAGTGCCGGCAACGTCGGTCGAACTGTTGCTGGCGATGTCCAGGTCATGAGCGCCGGAACGGGTATCAGCCATTCCGAACATAATCGCGACGAAGATCCCCTCAAGCTGTTTCAGATCTGGCTGCTTCCACGCCATCGTGGCGGGGAGCCCCGCTGGGACAGCCGCAAATTCCCCAAAGAAGATCGCGCCGGATGCCTCATCGAGCTCGCAAGTGGAGATCCCAAGAGTGCCGAGACACTCCTGATCCGCGCCGACGCGCGGATCTTGGGTGCGACGCTCCTTGCCGGGACCACCCTTATCCACGCGCCGTCGGCGCGCTTGCGGCATGCCTATCTCGCCCCTGCCCAGGGCGTGGTCCTCGTCAACGGGCAGCGGGTTGCGGTCGGCGACGGCATCGCCGCCATCGACGAACCCGAACTTACCATCACGGCGGTAGAGGATGCGGAGTTCATCCTCGTCGACGCCGCCTGACTTCACATTACCAAAAGGAGAAATATCATGGACGCTACCCGTTATCTTCCCTTCGCAGGCCGCCTGTTGATCGGCTTGCCTTTCGCCATGAGCGGCCTTGGCAAGCTCACGGCTTTTGGCCCGACGACGGCGATGATCGCCGCAGCGGGTCTGCCGGTGCCGCCACTGGCTTACGTCGTGGCAGTCGCCCTCGAACTCGGCGGTGGCCTCCTGCTGATCACTGGATACCAGGCTCGCATCGTCGCGCTTGCGCTGGCAGTGTTCTCGGTGGTCGCGGGTGTGGCGTTCCACAGCAACTTCGCCGACCAGAATCAGATGATCCACTTCCTCAAGAACGTCATGATGGCGGGGGGCCTGCTTCAGATCGCAGCCTTTGGTGCGGGCGCGATCAGTCTCGACAATCGCGTTTCCAGGGACCATGCGGCTATTGCGAAGGTGGCGCGAACTGGCTGACTCGTCTCGATTTTCACTTCCGCACGGGCCAGCGATGTCGGACGTTGGAGCGCGACGTTCTATAAGGAGGTACCGCTGGCCGGTTGCGTTGCACAATCGTGCGTCCGGCCAGCTAGAGAGACATGAGTGAGGTCGTTCACGTTCATACGCGGTGAAGAATGTCATATCGAATTACGGTGAACAGTGAACCGGCTCCTCCAAGGGCTGTATGGACCCGCTAAGTACTAGAGGTAGTCGTCGTAGAAGCCGCGGCCGGTCTTCTGGCCGAGCCGCCCTTCTTGGACATACCCACGTAGCAGGGCGCGAGGTCCTTCAGACGCGTGTCCTTTCGTGGCCGCGTAGTGTTCCTCGATGTCGAGAACGACATCCAATCCGACTTTGTCCATTAATCGAAACGGCGCCTCGGAAGAGCGCAGGACCGATTGGAAGATGCAATCCACGTCCTTGGGGGTGGCGACGCCATCCGCAACGACTGCCAGCGCCTCTCGCTTTATAGCCGCCCAAATTCTGTTGAAAATGAAGCCAATGCTCTCACGCTGCACGTGATAAGGTTCCAAACCGAACCTTGGTAGGACGTCCATCAGTGCTTCAATGAGTTCGGGTCTGGTCACGCCGCATGACATCAGTTCGACGGCGTTTTGCAGAGGCGGCATATAGAAATGAGTGTTAAGTACGCGCTCGGGATGCGTCAGTGCTCCGATCATCTGGCTGGTGGGATAGGATGATGAATTGCTTCCCAGCACTGCATCAACAGGCGCCAGCCGATCGAGCGTTCCAAAAATCTCCCGCTTCAATTCGAGCTGCTCAGGAACCGCTTCGATAGCCAGGCCGATGTTCGCGACGGCTGCTTCCACGCTGTCGCACAAGACGATTTGGCCCGGAGTGCCCCCGACCCGCATTGCGATATCTGCCAGGTTTTCCCCGACGAACGACTTCGCCTCCTCTCGTCCTCCTGCTGACCGCCCATAAATCCGTACTTCTCCGCCCTGGGAGGCCAACATGAGTGCAATCCGGCGACCCTGCGTCCCAGTTCCGATAACCGCGCGGGGACGGCGAAGGATTTCAGCGGCGAACTCTGACGGGGGAGAAATCATCAATCTATCCTGGCTGCTCGTCGCTCAAAAATCTGTTCACCGCTGCAGCGCTTTCGGCGCCGCGTGAGAAGAGGAAAAGGTGACCATCCTCCAGCACGCGAACCTGGCTTCGTGGGATCAAGGAAGCCATGAGCTTGGCGTTCACCAACGGCACGAGCGGATCGTCGTCGCCGGCAAGAATGAGGGTTTGTTGCCGCACCAGAGGCAGGAAGGGCAGGCTTGACCACCCGATCAGAGCGAGCTGCTGGAATAGATAGCCCACCCAGTTTGCGGAATGCATGAAGCGACCAATCTCCTCGTACAGAGCTGGCTGGATACGTGCAGAGCCTCCGTAGAGGCTACCAAAGTGTTTCTTCAAATAGCCGCGATCCGTAAGTCGGCGTGGTGTCGCCATTCTCGCGAGCGTGCGGAGATCACCGGGAACCATCAGCATTCCCGTCGCGGTCGCCGCGAGAATCAGCTTCGCGCACCGTGCGGATCGTTGCACGGCGAACTGCTGGGCGATCGCGCCGCCCCAGGAAACGCCCATGATATGCACGCGCTCGTGCCCGAGTACGTCCAGCAATTGAGAGGTGAGCCGCGCCAGCATCCACAGCCGATAAGGCAAGTGTGGCGCCGGGGATTCGCCAGTACCAGGAACGTCGAAGACGATGACCTTCCGATCCGGATCGAGCATTTGGACGAAAGGACCAAGTAGCTCCAAACGCGACCCGATTCCATTGAAGATCAGGAGTGGCACGCTCGTCGGCTTTCCCGGCCACAAGCCTACACGCAGTTCGTGGCCCGCGATTCTCATGCGCTGAATCTCGGGTTGAGGTCGGCTTTGATGTCTCACCTGACTGTTATCTCCCGCTTTATCGGACCTTCTCGAAGACATAAGTGCCGGGCGCCTTGCCGAGAGAGGGATGTCGCGGACTCCCTGGTGAAGAAGGAGCGGACACCATCGAGCCAGATCGTTTGCCACACCACGCTGAAAAATGATCCCACCACGTTCCTTCGCTCCGGTTAGCCGTTCGCAGCCATTCTTCAGGTAAACTCGAATTGTTGGGGTTAGTGTAGTAAAAGGCCTTCGGATTACCGGGCGGACACACGATCGTTTGGATGTGTCCGCTACCTCCCAGAATGAACTGACAGCGCTCACCGAGCATCTGCGCCGAGCGATAGACGGTCGGCCACGGACAGATGTGATCGGAGGCTGCACCGATGACATAGCTGTCGAAATCAAGCTTGGATATTTCAGTGATGGGCGTCCCCTTGACCGTCATCACACCGGATCGAGTCAGCGGGTTTTCGGCGGCAAATTTGCGAAAGTCCCGGCTGAACTGCGCCGTCATGCCAGTGCCGTCCGCATTCCAGTATAGGACGTCGAATGCCGCGGGTTGCCTTCCCAACAGGTAATTGTTCACCCAGTAGTTCCAGATGAGGTCGTTCGGGCGCAGCATGGCGAAGAGAAGCGCCAATTCGTCCGCGCTAATTCGATCATTGGCCGGCCATCGCTTAACGACGTCGTTGAGCTTCGGATCAACAAAGGCCCCAAGGCCCGGCGTCTCTGTCATGCCGAACGTGTCCAGGGGCGCCACGAACAGCGTCATCGAACCGATATTTCGCTCTCCGAGCGCAGCGTAGTATCCCGCCAAACTGACGACGATCGGGGCAGCTCCGCAAACGGCGATCGTGTGAGGGTCCTCGACCCCACTGATCTCCTGCACGGCGCGGAAAGCTAGGTCGATCGCCTCGACATAGGCTTCCATTCCCCAATCGTCGTGCTCCGGCCTCGGGTTCCGAAACACCATGGAGAACAGGGTGAACCCGCTCTCGACGAGAAATTCGAACAGGCTGCGCCCCGGAGCGAGATCAAATGCATAGTACTTGTTGATGATGGAGGGTACGAAGAGGATCGGACGATGCCAGACCTGCTCCGTTTGAGGAGCGTACTGGATGAGTTCGAACATCTCGTGTTGCATTACGACGTCGCCGGGCGTCACTGCAAGATTCTCGCCGACCTTGAATGAGCGGAAGTCCACTTGCGACGGAATCGGCCGTCCTGCGACGGCATCCTCCAGGAAGTTCTGATAGCCATCGAGCAGGGTCTTGCCTCCGCTGTCGATGGCCGCCTTGATTG
>Ga0209488_10004072_pt1 | contig 11532 bp, 9 predicted proteins | sample Rivendell_Oct201_8_FD_188349 | JGI IMG/M metagenome (GOLD analysis project Ga0209488, IMG submission 188349) | Vadose zone soil microbial communities from the Eel River Critical Zone Observatory, Northern California, USA -... | ecosystem: Environmental > Terrestrial > Soil > Vadose zone >... | reverse complement strand
CATTCATGCCCTTTCGCTTGCTCAGCAATGGACGGTCGCTTTCGATTACGCGGACGTAAATGCGCTCATCGAGTCCGTCAGGCGCACCAACGCGCTTGAGCGCTCGCGTACGCAGTTCCGTCTCACCATGCCCGACGGGTCGCCGCTTGCGCGCGAGCAGGCAGCGTAGTCGCGCAGGCTTTAACCTCGATTAAATGATTACAACCTGTTAAACGTGCCTATGCGTGGGCGCCCGGCAGCTCGACGTCCGTGTCGAGAAGACGAAGTGGCGATGACCACCGCAGCGATGATGCAGTCAATTCACCTTGAAGATACGGTCGGAAATCGGCGGACCCTGGTGGGGGACACGCCATACAGCGTCGGCTATCGACCCAAAGCGGACGTTCTAGCTGAAAGCCTGAACTGTGGACCAGCGCTTCCTTTCCTTGCTTCCGGAGGTGCTTCAAAAAGTCGTAGCCGACGCAGAAAATCTTGCGGGTAGCTCGGTCGTCGTCCGGTCTGGCGACGCGGCGAGTGAATTCGACGACATAGAGCTTCGCCCTCGCGATGAGGCGGGCATTGCCCACGCCGTCATCACTTACCGTGGTGACTCGATCACCCGCTGTGCACTCGTGCACGAGGTTTTACACATCAAGCGCTATTGGCTCGAAAACGTGCCGGTGCTGCGTTTCCCGGTCACCTCTCGTTTCGGGTTCGAGGCCCGCTTGATCGAGGAGCTGCTCGAGCATCTGGTCATCGTCCCGGAGGAACGCAAGTTTGTTTCAACGGAGAGCGATGCCCACTGGAGCGCTGTTCTCGATCAAAAAATAAGAGAGATTTCGCCACTCTCGGCTAATCGGTCTGATGCCGAGAGAGCCGCGCTTCAGCGCAACGTATACCGAGCTATGTTCGATATTGCACTCCCCCATCTCGACAACAGGCTTCTGTACGAGCGACTTGGCGAAGCTGGAGAGTTGGAGGCAAGCCATCGCTTCGTGCGCGCCCTGCGACCTCTCGTGCCCGACAAGCTTCGAGCTCTGAGTTTCGTTGTCCAAACTTTTCGCTACGATCAGCAGGGTTTTAGGGCCGCATCCATGGATCTTGAGGCGCGCCCTAGGCTATAGAGGCGGAGACGGAAGTCAGGCTGTGGCGCTGGCAGTACACCGATGACTTCGGCAGGGGCCGCACGATTCGCGGCGAGATTAGGACTGTCCGCTTCTGGCCGTATCCAGCCGTTAGGGAGGCCGACGGAAGTCGCAACCTCTCCAGATCTTTCTCCTTTTCCAACGTAGCCATTTCGTAGCCACTTCCAGTCCAAAACACGCCTCTCCTGTCCTTCTCGGTCACGATTGCGCGGAGTCGGCTTGCGTAAGTCGTTGATAAATTATCGTGACGATTTTAGGACCCGAATTCGGGACGCAGGAGTCGCTGGTTCGAATCCAGTCACCCCGACCAATTTCCCGCCCAAGCCGTCCCTCACGCGGCGCCGGTATAATGCCAGACTGAAAAAAGGCCCGCCTGTCCGACGCCGCGAGTTGGAGCTGTCAAGCCGCTCAACCCGCGAATCTCGCCCCGGCGGCATCCCAGGAGGCCATCGTTTGAGCAAGCTCCTCCTTCTGATCGTCGCCATAATCGTCGCCTACTTCGTCGTGAAGGGCTTGACGCGCAAGCGGCGCGAGCGCGCGGCACCACCGCCGCCGGGCGAGACTATGGTTCCCTGCGCGCGCTGCGGCGTCAATCTTCCGCGCAGCGAAGCACTGGAGGCGGCAGGCGGCTTTTTCTGCAGCGAAGAGCACCGCCGGCTCGGCGCCGGCTGAGAAGGGTCATGGCGGCCTCCGCGGTGCTCGGCTCGTCGTGGCCCCCGCAGCAGGGGGCCGTGGCGGACTCGTTCTGGGTCTCGCTCAAGTACTTCAACTTCTATCGCATCGCGGTCGCCGCGATGTTTCTTCTCGCGGCGCTTGTCTACGGCGACGACCTCGGTCTCGGCAGCCACGATCTCAAGGCGTTCGTCTATACCTGTGTGGTCTATCTGGCGCTCGCGGTGGCGTTTCACCTCGCGCTGCGGAAACTGCCTGGGTCCTTCAACCTTCAACTGACGCTGCACATCGTCTCCGATATCGCGGCGGTGGTCGTGCTGATGTACGCCTCGAGCGGCATTCGCAGCGGCCTCGGCGTGATGCTGCTCATTTCCCTCGCGGGCGCGGCGCTGGTCAGCCGCGGCACGCTGATGCTCTTTTATGCCGCGCTGGCGTCGATCGCCGTGCTCCTCGAGCAGACCTATTGGGTGCTCGTGCAGGACTCGAGCACCGCGAACTATCTCCAGCCGGGGCTGCTGTCGATCGGTTTCTTCGTCACGGCGCTCATCACCAATCAGCTCGCGCGGCGCCTGATCCTGAACGAGCGCCTCGCGCGGCAGCGCGGCGCCGACCTCGCCGACCAGCTGCGGATCAACCGGTTGATCAGCCGCGACGTTCAGGACGGGGTGCTCGTCGTCGATGCCAACGGCCTGGTGTACCAGCACAATCCGCGGGCGGCGGATCTGGTCGGGCGATTCCCGCCCGAATTGAGCCAGATCGAGGAATACTCGGAGGATCTCGCGCAGGGGCTGGCCGCCTGGCGCGCCGGCCAGGGCGCGAGCAGCGTAAACATGCGCTTTGCCGAGAGCGGTCGCCTGGTGCGCGCGCGCTTCGTCGCCGCGGGCGTCGCCGGCGGCAGTTTCAGCCTGGTGTTCCTCGAGGATTTGTCCAAGCTCCAGGAACAGGCTCGGCAACTTAAGCTCGCGGCGCTCGGAAGGCTCACGGCCAACATCGCCCACGAGATCCGCAACCCCCTGTCGGCGATTACCCAAGCGGGCGACTTGCTGCACGAAGAGCAGCGCGGGCCGCAGAAGGAGCGCATGGTGCAGATCATTCGGGACAACGCGCGGCGCCTCGAGCGCATGGTGCACGACGTGCTGGAGCTGTCGCGACGCGACCGCGTCCAGCCGGAAACGATCCGGGTGCGGCCGTACCTGTTTACATTTATCGACGAGTTCGCCCAAAACGAAACCATCCCGAGCGGGAGCTTCTCCATCGACGCCGCCGAGAACGTCGTCATGGAGTTCGATCGCGCGCATCTCAACCAGGTCCTCTGGAACCTGCTGCGCAACGCCTGGCGGCACTGTCGCAAGCAGGCAGGGAGCGTGCGTCTGGCGGCTTGGCGTCGGGTAAATCGAGTAGAATTGCACGTCATCGACGACGGCGAAGGCGTGGCGAGAGAACTGCAGGCGCAGCTGTTCGAGCCGTTTTTCACGACACTCGCGAGCGGCACCGGACTCGGCCTCTACATCGCCCGCGAGCTGTGCGTCGCCAACGGCGCGAGCCTCGATTATCTGGACCGTTACCAGGGCGCGGACTTCAGGATCCTATGGCAGGCACCGTAGCGAACCGGCGCGCGGAACGGCGGGCGAATTCCGTCCAGGGTGCCGTGCTGGTCGTAGACGACGAGGCGGACATCCGCGAGTTGCTCGAGCTGTCGCTCGTCCGCATGGGCCTGGCGGTCGAATCCGCCGGGTCCGTGGCGGCCGCCAAGCAACTGCTGCAGTCCGGAAGGTATGACCTGTGTCTGACCGACATGCGGCTGCCCGACGGCGACGGGGTGGAACTGGTGCGTTTCATCGGCGCGCGATTCGCAGACCTCCCCGTGGCCGTGATCACGGCGTTCGGCAGCACCGAGAACGCCGTCGCAGCTCTCAAGGCCGGTGCCTTCGATTATCTGACCAAGCCCCTGTCCCTCGATCAGCTCCGGGCGCTGGTCAAATCGGCGCTCGCCTTGCCGCAAAAACCCGCGGCCGCCAAAGCCGGGGAGCACGAGCTTCTCGGATCGAGCCCGGGGATCGAACAGGTGCGCCTGATGATCGAGAAGCTCGCGCGCAGCCAGGCCCCGGTCTACATCACCGGCGAGTCCGGAAGCGGCAAGGAACTCGCTGCTCGTCTCATCCATAGCAAAGGGGCGCGGCGCGACAAGGCCTTCGTGCCGGTCAATTGCGGCGCCATCCCCGAAAACCTGATGGAGAGCGAGTTCTTCGGTTACAAGAAAGGCGCATTCACGGGCGCCGAGAGCGACCGCGACGGGTTTTTCCAGGCCGCGAACGCCGGCACTTTGTTCCTCGACGAAGTCGCCGACCTGCCGCTCGCGATGCAGGTCAAGCTGCTCAGGGCGATCCAGGAAAAACACGTGCGCAAAGTCGGCGCGACTTCGGAGGACTCCGTCGACGTGCGCATCATCTGCGCCACGCACCAGAATCTGGCCGCCGGCGTCGAATCCGGCAAATTTCGCCGGGACCTGTATTACCGCCTGGCGGTCATCGAGCTGAGGATGCCGCCCCTGCGCGAGTGCCGCGAGGACATTCCCGTGCTCTCCGAAGCGATTCTGCGGCGGCTTTCCGGTCCCGACCGCGAGCGCTCCGTGCGACTCTCGGAGGGGGCGAAGAAGGTCCTTGCGGGCTACGATTTTCCCGGCAACGCCCGCGAACTGGAGAACACCCTGGAGCGCGCCGTCGCGCTCGCCGCGAGCGACGAAATCCGGCCCGAAGACCTTCAGCTCGTCCCCGCGACATTGGTCAGCGCCGAACCGGCGGCAGCAAGCGCCAGATGGCCGCTGCAGGAATACCTGGACCGTGTCGAAAAGGAAGTCATCCTCGAGGCCCTTGAGAAAACCCGCTTCAATCGCACTGCGGCGGCCAAGCTCCTGGGCATCACTTTCCGGGCGTTGCGCTACCGCATGGAACGGCTGGGGATTCGGTGAGTGGGTCTCGGGTTTCTTGACGCAGACGGTGTGCTCGCCGGGGCGGTTCAGGTGCCCTCGCCCAATTTCGACGAGCGCCCGGAGCACTCGCCGGTCACGCTGCTGGTCGTGCACAACATCAGCCTGCCGCCGGGCGAGTTTGGCGGCGATGCCGTCGTCCGGCTGTTCACCAACTCCCTCGATCCCACCGCCCACCCTTACTACGAGACCCTGCGCGACCTCAACGTGTCGGCGCATTTCCTGATCCGGCGCGATGGCGAGCTGATCCAGTTCGTTCCTTGCGCCAAGCGCGCCTGGCACGCCGGCCCGTCGAGCTGGCAGGGGCGCGAGCGCTGCAACGATTTTGCCGTGGGAGTCGAGCTCGAGGGCTGCGACGACCAGGCCTACGCCGATCAGCAGTACCTGCGCCTCGCCGAGCTCGCCGCCGCGCTGCGCAGGCGTTATCCGATCGTGGACGTCGTCGGGCACGCCGACATCGCTCCGGGCCGCAAGACCGATCCCGGGCCCGCGTTCGATTGGGGGCATTTTCGGATGTTGTTGGCCCACTTCGCATAACTCCTCGCGCGTTCAAGTATCCGGCTGGATTCGGCTCGCTGGAGGTCCGAATCTTTCGATTTTTATGCAGATGCTGCGAGGCGGCTTGAGCAAAAAGCGCTTGCGGCTTGACAATCCACTAGAATTAGTTGCAAACTCCATTCGAAGTACTATATATTGTGGTCCGAAGGGATCAATTCCCAGGCCACGCGTATTGCTGGCCGCTCAGACCTGTCGGGCAGCCTACAAAAGAAAAGCGTTGAGGAGACCGCACATGCAGATTGTCGCTGACGCGAGGACTTCCCAGTCGGTTCCGGGCACGAAAAGCCTCCCCGACGTCAGCCCTTCCATCCCGCAGCCTGAGCTTTCGCAGCACAGGGTCATTCGGCGCAATGGCGCCGTAGTGGGTTTTGAGCCCGGCAAGATCTCGGTGGCCATGACCAAGGCGTTTCTGGCCGTCGAAGGCGGGCAAGGGGCGACCTCGGCGCGGGTTCGGGAACTCGTTGCGGGCCTGACTGAAGCCGTGGTCGGAGCGCTGGTGCGGCGCCAGCCGACCGGAGGCACCTTTCATATCGAAGATATCCAGGACCAGGTCGAGCTCGCCTTGATGCGCTCGGGCGCGCACGAAGTGGCGCGCGCCTACGTGCTGTACCGCGAAAAGCGCGCCGAAGTGCGCGCTCAGGAATCGGCGCAGAAAAAAGCCGCTCCCCAGCTCGAGCTGCACGTCGTCGAGGACGGCGTGCGACGCCCGCTCGACCCGGCTCGCCTGCGCGAACTGATCACTTCGGCTTGCGAGGCCCTGGGGGAGGCGGTCGATCCCAAGCTGATCCTCGCCGAAACCCTGAAGAATCTCTACGACGGCGTGCCCGCCGAAGAGGTGCGCAAGTCCGCGGTGCTTTCGGCGCGCGCCCTGATCGAAAAGGATCCCGCTTACAGCTACGTCACCGCGCGCTTGCTTCTTCACACCATCCGGCGCGAGGTTTTGGGGCAGGAAGCGTCCCAGGCGGAGATGAAGAAACACTACGCCGAGTACTTTCCGCAGTTCGTGAAACGCGGCATCCAGGCGGAGCTCCTGGACGAGCGGCTCGCGAATTTCGACCTGAAGAAACTCGGCTCGGCGCTGGACGCGTCGCGCGACCTCAAGTTCGGGTACCTCGGCCTGCAGACGCTGTACGACCGCTATTTCCTGCACGTGCACGGCACGCGCATCGAGCTGCCGCAGGCGTTTTTCATGCGGGTCGCGATGGGCCTGGCGCTGAACGAGATCGACCGCGAGGCGCGCGCGATCGAGTTCTACAACGTGCTGTCCTCGTTCGACTTCATGAGCTCGACGCCGACATTGTTCAATTCGGGAACCGCGCGCTCCCAGCTCTCGTCGTGCTATCTGACGACGGTTTCGGATGATCTGGACGGGATCTACGAGGCGATCAAGGAAAACGCGCTGCTCGCCAAGTACGCGGGGGGCCTCGGCAACGACTGGACGCCGGTGCGGGCGCTGGGCTCCCATATCAAGGGAACCAACGGCAAGTCGCAGGGTGTCGTGCCCTTCCTCAAGGTCGTCAACGACACCGCCGTGGCCGTCAACCAGGGCGGCAAGCGAAAGGGCGCGGTGTGTTCCTACCTGGAAACCTGGCACCTCGACATCGAGGAATTCCTCGAGCTTCGCAAGAACACCGGCGACGACCGCCGCCGCACGCACGACATGAACACCGCCAACTGGATTCCGGACCTGTTCATGAAGCGGGTGATGGAGAACGGCGACTGGACGCTGTTCAGTCCCTCGGACGCGCCCGACCTGCACGACAAGCACGGACGCGCGTTCGAGAAGGCGTATCTGAGGTACGAGGAAAAAGTCGCCAAGGGCGAGTTGAAGCTGTACAAGAAGCTCCCCGCCTCGCAGCTGTGGCGCAGGATGCTGTCGATGCTGTTCGAAACCGGGCACCCGTGGATCACTTTCAAGGATCCCTGCAATCTGCGCTCGCCGCAGCAGCATGCGGGCGTCGTGCACAGCTCCAATCTGTGCACCGAGATCACGCTCAACACCAACGACAAGGAAATCGCGGTGTGCAACCTCGGGTCGCTCAACATGGTTGCGCACATGAAATACATCGACGGGATCCTCAAGCTCGACCATGACAAACTGAAGAAGACCATCGCGACGGCGATGCGCATGCTCGACAACGTCATCGACATCAATTACTACGCCGTGAGGAAAGCGCGAGACTCCAACATGAAGCACCGGCCCGTGGGCCTGGGCATCATGGGCTTTCAGGACTGCCTGCACATGCTGCGCGTTCCGTACGCGTCGCAGGAAGCCGTCGAGTTCGCCGACCGGTCGATGGAGGCGATCGCCTATTTTGCCTACTGGGCTTCCACCGAGCTCGCCGAGGAGCGCGGCCGTTACGCTTCCTACGGGGGGTCCCTCTGGGGCCGCGGCATCATGCCGCAGGACACGTTGAACCTGCTGCGCGAGGAACGCGGCGGCCACGTCGAGATCGACATGTCCGAGTCGATGGAGTGGAAGGCGCTGCGCGAGCGCATCAAGCGCCACGGCATGCGCAATTCGAACTGCCTGGCGATCGCCCCGACGGCAACCATCGCCAACATCATCGGGGCCTCGGCGTCGATCGAGCCGACCTTCCAGAACCTGTTCGTCAAGTCGAACCTCTCGGGCGAGTTCACGGTGGTGAACGAATATCTCGTCGCCGATCTGAAGAAGCTGGGGTTGTGGGACGAGGTCATGGTGGCCGATCTGAAATATTTCGACGGCAATCTCGCCCGCATCGACCGCGTCCCGCCGGAATTGCGCCTGCTTTACGCCACCGCCTTCGAGATCGATCCCGTGTGGACGGTCGAGGCGGGCGCGCGGCGTCAAAAATGGATCGACCAGTCCCAGTCGCTCAATATCTATATCGGCCGGGCTTCGGGCAAGAAGCTCGACGAAACCTACAAACTCGCCTGGCTGCGCGGCCTCAAGACCACCTACTACCTGCGCTCGATGGGCGCGACCCACGCCGAGAAGTCCACGGTCGAGACCGGTCAGTTGAACGCCGTTCCCGCGGAGGCGGGCACGCCGCTCGCCGCCGGCGCCGACCCCTCGGGCGAGGCCGGGCTCAGGTTATGCAAGGTCGACGATCCGGAGTGCGAGGCCTGCCAATGAGCGCGAGCAGATACCAGGACATGGAGGGAAAGCATGCTTTCTTTTGATGACGTCGGGGCCGAGGCGATCCCGGGCCTCAACCTGCAATCGGTAGCGGGGTTTGCGCCGCCCGCCCCCGCTGCGGCCCCGGAGGAACGCTATTCCGCCGGCAACAGCCACCGGCGCGTGCGCGTGGAGGACAAGCGCATCATCAATGCCCGGGCCGACGTGAATCAGCTCGTGCCGTTCAAGTACAAGTGGGCCTGGGAGAAATACCTCGCCGGTTGCGCCAACCACTGGATGCCGCAGGAAATCAACATGAGCCGCGACATCGCCCTGTGGAAGGACCCTAACGGTCTGACCGAGGACGAGCGCCGCGTCGTCAAGCGCAACCTGGGTTTTTTCGTCACCGCAGATTCGCTCGCCGCCAACAACATCGTGCTGGGCACCTACCGCCACATCACCGCGCCGGAATGCCGCCAATACCTGCTGCGCCAGGCGTTCGAGGAGGCGATCCACACCCACGCCTACCAGTACATCGTCGAGAGCCTGCGGCTCGACGAGGGCGAGGTGTTCAACGCCTATCACGAGATCTCGAGCATCCGGGAAAAAGACGAGTTCCTCATCCCCTTCATCGATATCCTCACCGATCCCTCGTTCAAGACCGGGACCCCCGAAGCCGATCAGAAGCTCCTGCGGAGCCTGATCGTGTTCGCCTGCCTGATGGAGGGATTGTTCTTCTACGTCGGCTTCACCCAGATCCTGTCGCTCGGCCGGCAGAACAAGATGACCGGCGCCGCCGAGCAGTATCAGTACATCCTGCGCGACGAGTCGATGCACTGCAATTTCGGCATCGACCTCATCAACCAGATCAAGATGGAGAACCCGCACCTCTGGACCCCGGAGTTCCGGGAGGAAGTGCAGTCTCTCATCAAGAAAGCGGTCGAGCTCGAGTATCGTTACGCCGAAGATACGATGCCGCGCGGCGTCCTGGGACTCAACGCCCCGATGTTCAAGGAGTATCTGCGCTACATCGCCAACCGGCGCTGCCAGCAGATCGGGGTCGACGTCCTATACCCGGGGGCAAACAATCCTTTCCCGTGGATGAGCGAAATGACCGATCTCAAGAAGGAACGCAATTTCTTCGAGACCCGGGTCATCGAATACCAAACGGGAGGTACGCTCAGTTGGGACTAAGCCCCTTCCAGTTCGACTGCGTCTTCAGACCGGAGCAAGCGTGCATCGGGTAACCGAGTGCAAGGCCTCGCCGGATTACAAGCTCTGGCTGAGGTTCGACGACGGTCTGGAAGGGTGCGTGTTTCTCGGGGATCTCCTCGAATTGGACACGTTCGGTGCCTGGCGGGATGTAGACCGGTTCTGCTGCGTCGCCGTGGACCGGAAAGCGGCGACGGTCGTTTGGGACGGCGGGATCCGGCTCGATCCCGACATCCTTCATCAGGATCTGCTGTCGAGCAAGACAGCAAAGGAATTCAATGGGCCGGGGCTCTCCCCGGCGGTTGAATAGCCCGCGCCTCCATGGGCGGACTCGGTGCGTTGTTTCATTAACTCTTGACGGAGGTCAGTCATGGCTAAGAAGAGAAAAGGCAAGAAAGCAGCGAAGAAAAAGAAAAAGAGGAGAGCAGCAAAGGCGAAAAGGAAGTCGTTGAAGAAACTCGCGAAGAAAAAGTCCGCCCGAAGAAAGGCAAAGCCCAAGAAGAAAGCGGCCAGGAAAGCTGCGGCGAAGCCGGTAGCGCCGGCGGCGGGAACGGTGGCTCCAGCGCCGTCCACGGCGGCAACGCCAGGGGCGAGAACCGCCCTGAACCCCGCAGCCGCCTGGCCCTTTCCGACGGGTTCCAGGCCTTAAGTGGGTTGCGAATGAACTGCGGTCAGTCCGGGGCCCTGCGCCTCGGACTGAGCCGCAGGCATTCGGACAGAGGGAGGTATAGGTGCGATGAGTACTACCGAATTGAGGCAAGACTTGCTGGACCAGTTTCGAAGACTGGCGGCAATACTCCACCATGGTTTGGCTTTTATAGGACTGGCCGCCGTGGTGATCATCCTGGTTCGCGGGCAGGCCCTGTTTTTCGACGAGAGCCCCGGGCCCGCCGTGGCAGCCGGGTCGATCCGCTACGATGGGACGGTCTCGGTGCTCGAGAGGGTAGACAGTGCCGACAGCGAGAAATACCGGGCGCTTATCAACTATGTTTCCCGCAGGTACCGGATTGCGCCCGACGTCATCGAGCAGTTTGTGGGTGCCGCCCATGACGCGGGCCGGCAAGTGGGTCTTGATCCCCTGTTGATCCTGGCGGTGATGGCGGTCGAATCGCGCTTCAATCCGGTCGCCGAAAGCCTGGTCGGGGCGAAGGGTCTGATGCAGGTGGTCCCCAGGCACCATCTGGACAAGCTGCTGGAACACGGGGGCGAAGAAGCGGTGCTCGATCCGATGATCAACATCCCGGTGGGAGCGCGCATCCTCAAGGAATACATCCGCCGCACCGGCAGCGTCGAAGCGGGTTTGCAGTTCTATAATGGCTCGCTGGCGGATCCCTCGATTCGGTACGCCCAGAAAGTCATCGCCGAAAGGGAGCGGCTGCAGCAGGCCGTGCGCCGGCTCGACCGCCCGGGCGCGCGCAGCTCGGTCTGATCGCGCCCGCGGGCACGGCCGCCGGCTGCTTCAGAATTAGCCCGGTTTCGACGCGCGAGCCCCGCGCGAGCCTTGGAGCATCCGTGCGATGCTCCCGACCCCTTCCTCGAGGTCCTCCAGCGAGCGCGTGTAGGCAAAGCGCACGTGCCCCTCGGGGCGGTTCGAGCCGAAATCGAGCCCCGGGGTAATCGCCACTCCGGCTTCCTCGAGCACCCGCAGCGCGAAGTCCGTGCTGTCCGTGGAGAACCTTTCGCATCCGGCGTAAATATAGAAGGCCCCCTGCGGCATGACGGGGATGCGAAATCCCAGCTCGCGGAGCGCCGGCACCATGTAATCGCGGCGGCGCTGGAATTCCCTGCGGCGCTCCTCGAGCACGCCGAGCGTGTCCGCCCGGAACGCGGCGAGCGCCGCGTATTGCGCGGGCGCGGAAGGGCAGATGAACGCGTTCTGG